>Ga0209798_10001301_pt1 | contig 15091 bp, 6 predicted proteins | sample DOMMetBare3Fresh_FD_187475 | JGI IMG/M metagenome (GOLD analysis project Ga0209798, IMG submission 187475) | Wetland sediment microbial communities from St. Louis River estuary, USA, under dissolved organic matter induced mercury methylation -... | ecosystem: Environmental > Aquatic > Freshwater...
GGCTTACACCAAGATTTTTTATCCAGTCAATATAGGATGTTTGCATTTCCGGTTCTGCAGAAGATACTACAGCGTACTTGTCAGGGAAAAACAAAGCTGCTATTAAAATCAGGATCATAGATATTTTAATAAGCATCAGTACATTTTGGGTATTTGAGCTCAGCTTCAATCCACGCAGATTAATAAAATAAAAAATGATAATTGCAACACAACTCAGATATGCTTTGTGTATATCTGTCCATTCACCTGGAATTAATTTTAAAATATATCCGCTACCAATTAATGCAACCACACTTAAACTGGCAGCATTGCTTACTAAAATCATACAGTTAATTGCAAATGCAATGCTGGGATGATACGCCTGTGCAAACACTTTATAATAACCACCGGTAACCGGATACCTGCTTCCTATTTCTGCATAGGTTAATGCACCACATAATGCAACCAAACCACCAATAATCCATGCACTGAAATAAACAGAAGGCACAACTGCATCTTTTGCACTGGTAGCTGCTGTACGAAATATTCCCATACCAATAACCAACCCTACAACAATCATTGTAAAAGAAAAGATAGTAAGCTTATTTCCTGATGACTTCATAATATAATTCTTAGCGATGAAGATAGTTTTTTCTTTATGATCTGTTCTGTAATTAAAGCATTTTTCAATTTATAGCAGAACTTTATCTTTGTTCTTCATGAAAAATAAAATTCTTCACATCATTCTTTCCTCAGTTTTATCTATCCCTGTAATGGCTCAACAAAAGACCGATACAACTGTAAAAGAATTAAATGAAGTTATTATCAATGCCTTTGAACAGAATCGAAAACTCCTTGATGTGGCAGCAGCGGTAAGTGCAGTAACTCAAAAGCAATTAAACCGTTTTTCAAACTCATCTATATTGCCGGCATTAAATGCAGCGCCGGGAGTAAGAATGGAAGAACGTAGCCCAGGTAGTTATCGGTTAAACATACGTGGCAGTTCGCTTCGTTCACCTTTTGGTGTGCGGAATGTGAAAGTGTACCTCAATGATATTCCATTTACAGAACCGGGCGGATCAACTTATTTAAACCAACTGGGATTTTACAATATTCAATCAATAGAAATTTTAAAAGGCCCTTCTTCCAGTTTGTATGGAGCCGGAACTGGTGGTGCAGTTTTATTAAAAACATATGCTGCCAATAAACCTGCTGGTGTTGGTATCGATTATTCATTTGGAAGTTTTGGTTTGCAAAATATAAACCTGCTTGCAAGAATTGGTGAAGGTAATAATCAACAAACCATCAGCTATAATAAAATTGAAAGCAATGGATACCGCAGCTGGACAAAATTGCGGAGAGATGTTTTTAGCTGGGATGCACATGTTAATATCAATCAAAAACAAAGCATTCATACTTTTTTAATGTATGCCGATTTAGCTTACCAAACACCAGGTGGATTAACAGCTGCTGAATTTGCAGTGAATCCAAAGCAAGCAAGACCAGCAGTGGGTGCATTACCCAGCAGTGCAACTGCTCATGCATCTGTCAATCAAAAAACATTTTTTGCCGGCATAAGTCATGTGTTTGAAATAACAGAGCAATTTAAAAACACCACATCGCTTTACGGAGCATACTCCCAATTTGCAAATCCTACTGTTAGAAACTTTGAAAGAAGATCTGAACCACATACAGGTGGAAGAACAGTCTTTTCATTTCAACGAAAACTGAATACAGGAAAATTAAAAGTGATTGCAGGCGCTGAGTTACAAAGAGGCTGGTATAATATCCGGGTATATAAAAACAAAAATGGAGTAAGCGATAGTTTGCAAACAGAAGATGAAGTAAATCCATTTACCTGGAATGTTTTTACACAGGCCGATTTGGAATTACAACATGGTTGGATATTTACTGCAGGAGCCAGCTTAAATCAAAACAAAATTGAAATTACACGTTTAAATAAATTCCCTCTCAGCACACAAAAGCGAACGTATGATAATGAAATAGCTCCCAGGTTTTCTGTTTTAAAAAAGCTGATGAATAATTTTTCTGTTTATGCATCGGTTGCAAAAGGTTTTTCTCCTCCCACGTCAGCAGAAGTATTGCCTTCAACAGGAGTTATCACAACTTCATTAAATGCAGAAGAAGGATGGAACTATGAAACAGGTATAAGATATCAATGGAATGAAAAACTGTTTGTTGATGTAAATGCATTTTCTTTTAAGCTCAGTAATACGATTGTACAAAGACGGGATGCAGGTGGTGCCGATTATTTTACCAATGCAGGATCAACAAAACAAAAAGGAATTGAATCGCATATCAATTACAAGATCTTCAATGATCAAAATAAATTCTTTTCTCAAACCAATGTATGGCTGAGTTATACGTATAATGATTTCAGGTATAAAGAATTTAAACAACTCACAACAGATTACAGTGGCAAACAATTACCCAGTGTGCCAAAAAATATATTGGTAATTGGAATTGATGCCATCTTAAAACCAGGTATTTATATCAACATTACCTATAACTATAATGATAAAACGCCTTTAAATGATGCAAATACTTTTTTTGCAGCCGATTATCATTTGTTAGCATTAAGACTCGGATATAAAAAAATAATTTCAGGAAAACTGCAAGCTGAAATTTTTGTTGGTGCTGATAACTTATTGAATGAAACATACAGTTTAGGAAATGATATAAATGCAGCTGCCAATCGTTTTTATAATGTAGCACCGGGAAGAAATTATTATACAGGGTTATCATTGCAATGGATTCATCAAAAAAAATAATCGACTCATTTTACCGGCGGACAATCCCAACTGTTCTTTTTTCCAAAGCGATAGATGGCTCCAACTGTAATACTGTAATAATGATCTTTCAGTGAAGGATTTGCAGCCCGGCTAAAACCATCCAGGTAATCAGTAAATAAAATTCTGTATCCTGCTTCTGCATTTAAAACAATTTGTGGAGAAATGGAATATCGTATTCCTGCTCCAACGGGAATTACAGCCGTTACTCTTGGAGTTCTGTGTGCAGCATCTATAGCAAGTCCGCTTATTACATTTGGTTCTGCTTCAAAGTAAGCAATATTAAAATTACTCCAGTCTCGCCTGATGCGTAACATACTGAGTCCTATTCCGCCAAATGCGTAAGGAGATATTTTCTTGCCAACATCATCCCATCCCAACGGGTTCCATACAAGTTGTGGTGATAGTTCAATTAATGGTGTACGAAAATTAAAGTTACGTTGTTGCCTGAAAGCAGGTGTGTTATACTTTGCATCATTCCCTCTTAATGAAGCGATTGAAAGATTTAAACGAAGGGCTAATGTTGAATTGAGTTTTCTTGAACCATGAAGAACAAGGCCCGGTCTTACAGTTTTATATGAACCAAATCGTGATGGTGTCAAATCGCCCTGGTAAACAAATAAACCTGCACCTAAACCAACTTCATACTTGGCATTTTTGTTTTGTGCATTTACAGTATCTATCTGAAATAAGAAAATTGTTATCAATATATAAACGACAATGCTATAATTCATAAACATAATTTTAGATGCTACCTGAAAAAATATTCAGATAAGATTTATTAAGATGAACAAGTGATGGGAAGATGAGCAGTTAAACTAGAAACGAAAAAGAAAAACATCCATTATAACTGAAATGTTAAAACAAATTTGCAACTGCAATTTCACACACTTACATTTGCGGCATTATCGGTTGGCGCCTTTGGCGCCATTAAAAGGGAAGTCCGGTGTAATTCCGGCGCTATCCCCGTAGCTGTAAGGCCCCTCCTAACCTCCCCAAAGGGGAGGAATAAAAAGGCAACTTCAATTAACCACTGTTTTAATTAAAACGGGAAGGTGAAGAAAAGGCCAAGCCAGAAGACCTGCCGGTATCATTCAAATCATTTTGCTTTCGGGTGAAAAGCGTGAAGTGTAAAAGCTGAAAGGCATTTATATTTCCATCTTTTTCTGAAAGCAGTCACAACAAATTTTTCTATTATGAAAAAAACATTTTTGTTGTTGGCTGCAGTAAGTATCGGCAGTCAGCTATCAGCTCAAGACAGTTCAGTATCTAAACAACTGGGTGAAGTTATTATCACAGCAAACCGCATTGAACAAAAACAATCACAAACCGGAAAAGTAGTAACAGTCATTACGAAAGAAATTCTGGAAAAAAGTCAGGGCAAAACGTTAAGCCAGGTTTTAAATGAACAGGCTGGCATTACCATTAATGGCGCTTTAAATAATGCAGGATCGGTACAAACAGTATTTATGCGTGGAGCAGCAAGCGGAAGAGTATTGGTATTGATTGATGGCATTCCTATTGGTGATCCATCGTTCATTAATAATGAATTTGACCTCAATTTTCTTTCAGTAAATGATGTTGAACGAGTTGAAATTGCAAAAGGGGCTCAGTCAACTTTATATGGAAGTGATGCGGTTGCCGGAGTGATCAATATTATTACAACCAACAAGAATACCAGCAAACCTTTTAATATTAAATCAACTGTTGCAGCTGGTAATAATAAAACAGTACGTGGAAATGTTCAGTTGTTTGGTAAAACAGGGAAGCTTACTTATCAAACTAAATTTTCAACCATTAATACGGGCGGCTTTTCTGCAGCTTATGATAACAGCGGTAATAAAAATTTTGATAATGATGGATATAAAGGAAATATTGCAAATGCATCAGTTCAATACCAGGCAACAAAGCAATTAACCGTCCGCAGTTTTGTACAATACAGTAAATATAAATCCGACGTTGATGCAGGTGCATTTACTGATGATAAAGATTATACCATCAACAATAATAATATCACAGCAGGAACAGGTTTCTCCTTTAAAAATGAAATGGTATCTGTAAATGGAAATTATCAATACAGTGAAAACAATCGTCATTTCCTGAATGATAGCGGAGATGTTTCGGGCTTTTCAACATTTACCAGCGATGATTATTTCAGTAAAAGCCAGTATGTTGAATTGTACGCAAGTATAAAACTGAGTAAAACAATTACGCTTTTACAAGGTGCCGATTACAGGTATGGTTCGTTTAATAATCAGTATTTATCTATCAGTTCTTACGGACCGTATGCAACAAATTTCAGAGATACATCCATCAGCCAATCATCTTTATATGCATCTTTAATATATAATGGTCTTAATGAAAAACTGAATATTGAATTGGGAGGACGATTAAATGTACATAGCCGTTACGGAAGCAATTATACATATACATTCAATCCAAGTTATGCAATCAGTAAAAACCTGAGAGTGTTTGGCAGCATTGCGTCGGCCTATAAAGCACCAGGTTTGTACCAGTTATATTCTGATTACGGAAATACTGAATTGAAACCTGAAGAAAGCACCAATTTTGAAATGGGTGTACAACATCAATTTAAATCAATTAAACAAAGGCTTGTTTATTTTTACAGGGAAATAAAATCAGGAATTGATTTTGATTATAATAATTACAGCTATTTTAATTTTCCGAAACAATATGTACGGGGTTTAGAGTATGAAGCATCTGCTCAATTAAATAAAGCATTTACATTAACAGGCAACTATACTTATATTAACGGAACAGAAATTTCACAAAGCCGTTTAACATTTAAAGACACAGCTTACAGTTACTTGCTTCGCCGGCCTGCACATCAATTAAACCTTACAGTTGGTTATAGCTATAAAAAATTATATGCCTCCATCAGCAGTAAATATGTTAGTGAGCGATACGATGTATCAGGTTACCAGGCTAAAGATGTAAACCTTCCGGGATATTTTTTATTAAATGCTTATGCAGACTATCAATTAAAAGAGTATCTGAAACTATTTGCTGATGCTCAAAATATTACCAACACCCGTTTTCATGATCTGAGAGGATTTAACAGCATACCGTTTATGATCAGTGCCGGAGTTACATTTCATTGGTAAAAGAATCAACATAAAAAGTGAAGCATCTCTCTGGCAGGGATGCTTTACTTTTACAAAAAACGAACTGTTATGGAATGGAATTTTAAAGAATTACTTACACTTACGTTTACCCTTTTTGCTGTTATTGATATTGTGGGTTCAGTACCCATGCTCATATCCATCAAAGAGAAAATGGGCACCATCAGTTCATGGAAGGCAACATTTATTTCTGGCGGATTAATGGTTTTGTTTTTTTTCCTGGGTAAACCGTTTTTAAATGTGCTGGGTGTTGATGTAAAATCATTTGCAGTTGCAGGCTCCATTGTCATCTTTATTCTGGGATTGGAAATGGTACTGGGTATTGAATTTTTTAAACCTGATAAAGATGCAAAAGCAGGAACGCTTGTTCCTATAGCATTTCCATTGATTGCAGGATCAGGAACCTTAACCACCATCATGTCGTTAAAGGCAACCTATGAACGATCAGATAAAAATGAATGGATGATTTTAATTGCTATTCTGATTAATCTTGTTATTATTTATATCGTTCTTCGTTCTTTAAACCGGATTGAAAAAGTATTAGGGCCACCGGGATTAATTGCAGTACGAAAATTTTTTGGTGTAATATTGCTGGCCATTGCAGTGAAAATTTTTGGAAGCAATGTGAGTGGATTGATAAAATAGAAAAAACACAAGAACCAATTGCCAAAATCCAAAATGGAAAGACCCCCTGGGTTTTTGGATTTGAATATTGGCTTTTTAATTTTCAGGCCTCGTAGTACAATGCCCGCCCGGCTGAACACCGTTCGGACGGGGATAGTATAAGAGCCTCCGAAATTTGTTCATTAATTTAATGTTGCCAGATATTTTTTAATAAAAACTGTTTTAAAAGTTATTAAAATAAAAAGTTCTTTTCGTTACTGGCCTCGTAGTACAATGGATAGTATAAGAGCCTCCGAAGCTCCAGATTCAGGTTCGATTCCTGACGAGGCTACAAATATTTAATTATGTATTATGCTTATGTTCTGAAAAGCAAAGATCATGAGTACTTTTATAAAGGACATTGTAATGACCTTCAAAAAAGATTGCAACAACATAACTCTGGATTAACTAAATCCATCAAACCATATATTCCATTCTCAATTTACTATTTCGAAGAATTTGAAACAGAAATGGAAGCAATTGCAAGAGAAAAATATTTTAAATCATCTGCAGGCAGAAGGTTTCTCAAAAACAAATTGGCCTCGTAGTACAATGCCCGCCCGGCTGAACGCCGTTCGGACGGGCCCGCCCGGCGTCAGCCGGGCGGAGATAGTATAAGAGCCTCCGAAGTTTACCCGAATCATTTATGAGGCGGACTCCAGATTCAGGTTCCCCGCCTGCTTCGCATTCGGGCAGGGATTCCTGACGAGGCTACAAATAAAAATGCAAAGTCAAACCTAATGACTATGCATTTTTTATTTCATTGGCATAAATCTTTTCATTTATACGTCAACTGTATTTATTTAACTCTTTACTTTAAACGAATCAGGCTTAAATTGATTCTATAACAGGCTGCTATAAAAATTTTCATTTTTATTCTGCTATAAAATACTTTCTTAAAATCCGTTTTTTCATTTTCACCACTTCAAGTTATACTTAGTTAAACTTTATAAACTGTCTTGAAGCCACTCCTTTTTTATCAGTGATCCGTATCAAATAGACTCCGTTTACTAAATGGCCTATATTTATTTGCTTTGATAATAATTTCTGCGTTAACAAAAGTTTTCCTGTTGCATCAAACAAACTAAGAGTAGCAGTCGTTGAAAATCCATCTATAATCAGCACATCCCTGGTTGGATTTGGATAAATCTTAATCAAAGGACTTTGCAGATTTGATACTGCAGTTGTTCCCAATGCCTGTGTTACAATTAGCGTTTGAGGAACAAGACCCGCAGCAGAAACCGTAACATTGGCTGTGCGTACAGAGCTTGTTGGATTCATCTCTGCAGTAAGTGTAATGGTTGCATTGCCTGTTCCGTTTGCTACACTTGTTGTAAGCCATGTTTGATTACTTGTAACCGTCCAGTTCACATTTGATTGTATGTTGAATGTTTGAGTACTGTTAGCTGCGGCTGCAATGTTTATTGCATAATCAGAAATCGTTAATGTATTTGATGCACTGGCAATTTGATAAATATCATCAAAGAAGAATGTTGAACTGGCTGTTCCATTTCCAACCGCTCCAAAATCGAACATCAACACCAGCTTGTTATAAACATTGGATGGCTTGCCGGCAAAATTCCAGGTAAGCGTTTCCCATGTATTTGCCATAGTTGTGGTAGCCAGTACTTCAGATGGACCAACATCACCCTCCAGTTTCAGTAATACAGGCACACCTGCCCGTGGAGAATATACCTTCATTGAAAAAGTACTGTATGCAGAAAAGTCAATCTTGTTATTCAAGGTTAAATAACTACCTGCCCATGTTGCTCCGCTGTTTCGAACAATCTTACCTACTTTATTACTTAAGTTACTTCCTGTTTGATATGGATTTACAACAACTGATCCTACACCTCCATCAAAATCAGTAAACACATACGTGCCACTTGATTCAAAATTTATGGGAAGTGTTATTTGAATAGCCGCACCATTTTGAGTTACTGCAATTGTTTTAGCAGGTAAACCGTTGCCTGTAATTGTTATGGTTGCAGATCGGCCTGTAGTTCCCGGATTATCGGCAGCATTAGCTGTAATTACGGCAACGCCTGAACCGCTGGCTGCATTCAATGTTAACCAAGCCTGGTTACTGGATGCTGTCCATGTAACATTTGATGTGATCTCAATATTTTGAGCAGTATTTGCAGCAGCATTAAAGTTCATACTTACCGGGTTAACAAGTATGTAAGGAACACCTCCAGCATCTTGTGTTACTGTTACAACCTGATCACTGACACCGCTACCCGAAAATGTTACGTTTGCAGTTCTTGTTGATGTTGTTGGATTTTCCTGTGCAGTAAATGTTACCGTAGTGTTTCCAAATGCTGTAGCAGGTGCTGCTGATAACCAACTTTGATTACTTACTGCTGTCCAGGTTATATTAGAACTTACATCTATTGTTTTTTTACTGTTGGCAAAAGCAGCAATGGTAACTGCATTAGCAGAAACAGTTAATGCAGGCGAAGCGCTTCCTTTATAAACAAATGAAATTTTTCCGATGTTAAAACCACCTTTGTCAAATGCCAAACGTATAATATGCTGCCCTGCAGGTAATATAACAGCATTAACTGTTTTGGTTGCCCACACATTCCAATTTGTACTGGTAAAACCTACTGTAATATTATTAGCTACTGTTGAACCATCCACTTCAATATGAAACGGACCACCACCCGCTGTATTACCAGATGCATATCTGAATGAAAGATCATAGGTACCGGCCTGAGTAATGTTTACTGTATATTCTAACCACTCACCATCATCAATCCAACCAACTGTATTTCCTTCTCCTGTTGTTGGGCCTGCATCAACATATTCCGGACTTCTGAAAGTGCCGGCATCGTTCCAGGTTGTAGCATCGAAGTAAGATATATTCTGCCCCACACCACCTTCATAATAATCATAATTACCGGGTTCAATCACTTGTGCAGGAATAGAAACAATATTGCCCTGATAAGCCAACTGTGAACCAACAACTACAGAAACAACATTTGAAATTTCTAAAGATGTTCCCACATAAACCTTTGCATAAAACCCATGAATTTTTGCAGTTAAGTTATTTGCAGTAGTTGAATAAGGCGCAGCAAGCTTTGTATCAATAAGCGTTGTGCCATCATAAAATTCAACTTTTGTAATTCCGGCACCAGTTACAGCAGCAGTTAATGTAACACTTCCATTGGTGGGTACTTGTGTACCAGATGAAGTTAAAGCAGCTGTAACAGAAATATCTTTGCTTGTTTTAAAAGTTCTTGCAGGTACTATCATTGAAAAACCATCAGAATAAGTAACTGTTATTGGGGAGGAACTATAGTTATGAGCAACATATGTTTTATCTCCTGCTTTATTAAATACTGCTGCAATGGGATTATTGGAAGTTACAGTTGCATCAACAGAACCCATTCCGTTAAATGTATGAAGCCAATGATAAGTATGTGCATCTGAATTACCACCTTTAGGTTTATAAGCAGGATAATTGTTATATAAGTTGATTGCAGTTGCAGGATCGGTGAAGGCAAGAAAAGACCAGTACGTATCAAACCATAAATTATCATTAGGTGTATTGGTAAGAACACCTGTTTTCGCTTTCATATCGTTCCATAAACTCTGAGCATATGTTTTATTATGACCAAGATAAAGTGCAGAACCTGTTAACGGAAACATTTCAATTCCATACATGGCAGCAATATCGCCTGTCCAGAAAGTATTACGGTCGTAACCATTGCCCCAAACACGGGAACACATTATTTGCGAATAGGTAGGTGCAAAGTTCCTGTCGCTCATATCAAACCAGTATTCTTCAATGGCAGTTTGTTCTGTTGTATAGAGATAAATTCCTAAATCACGGATGGCAGTATTTCCAGTCATCTCACCCCAATGGATAAGTGATGAATTAAAATTCATTGCTTCGGAAGATGATTCCTGGTTGTTACCATGAGGTTCTGCATTCAATTGACCTGAAGCAAAACTGTGACCTGCATAGGGATGAAAATTCCTTAAGAAAGGAAACATGGTATTTGATTTTTCCCAATTAGCAACATCTTTCACCAGCATGTTCACCATTGGACCCCAGTTGGCAGCCCAGCCTGGTTGAAACTGTTCAACAGCAGAAGCTGCATTAATAAAATTGGCGTAGTGAAAATGATGATCATTAATATTTGCATCAGCTGAATAACCGGCAGGATAACCAATCAATGTTGTCCATGTACTGGTATAATAAAAAATAAAAGCATTTTCACCTTGTACAGCTTTCAACCAATTTTCCAATCTTGTTTTTACAGTGTTAATGAGTTGATCACGTGCTGCAGTATTACCCATTTGATCTGCAATTTTTGCCACCTGCACCAATCTGTTCATCGCCAACCCTTCATTATAAGAATCGGTCCATAAATCAAGTCCTGCATTTTTTACTAAATCAATTTTTGAGTTTAATGCAGCAGGATCAAATCCCGGACTGTATTTCGCCAAATTGGGCAAAGCAGAAAGAACACCTTTAAATTTATTTTCAACTACAAAAGAATTGGCAGCCAGCATCTTCATTACTCCTCTTGAAGTTGTATAAGAGTAAGAACCGGGTTGTGCAGAACCAGTACCCAAATGCGCCCATTGATGAGGCAACAATCCTAACAATACAGATGATCCACTTCCTTCTTTAACATCAGGTGTTACTGTAAAAGTGGATTGCATGGTTGATGATGCATTATTATAATTCCAGCTTACGGTAGTATTAGTTGGAAATACATAAGCATATTGTTTGTAATCATTGGCAGCAGTTGATGCATTTGCACCAGCGGGCAACATGGCAACAGAGAAATAATTTTTTCCTGCAAGTGTTGAAGTATATGTAGTTCCTGAATTGGTCCATGTAGATCCAACTGGTGCATAAACGGCAAAATTGGCTCCGCTGATTGAATTAGTTATGAGTAGCATTTCACTCTGTACGGAAACAGTTCCTGTATTTACCACTACCGATGCAACATCAGAACTTCCTTTTGTACAATAAACAAAAGGCATACCCATGCCCATGGTTGCATTAAATGAACGACCTGCATTACTCCAGCTTGCAGTTACTGTCCAGTCGCTGTAATCAGATACTGTTGGATAGGTTCCTGTTAATCCTGATACACCAAGTATAATTGGTTGCTCCGGCCCCATCGGTTGTCGTGTATCGTTAGCACCCAGTCCTAAAAACGTATAACTTACAATCAATCCACTTGAGCTTCCTTTCATAGATAATGGATAATTATACAGGTTCGCATCATTAAAAGTGAGCAATCCTGTCCACCAATCATTAGTAACAATTGGTTTGGCAGCAGCTGCACCCGAAACTCTGGGAGTTCCGTTTGGTGGTAAATTTCTACCGGCTGCATCTGCCGGAGGCAACTGTAATGAATAGCTTCCACTTCCTGCAGGAACAATTTGAGCAAACAGATAAACAGGTAATAACAAAATGAATAAAACTGTTATTAAACTGATTTTTTTCAGAAATTCCTGAGTTGAGTTTTGTTGCATAATTGATTTTTATAACATGAACCTACTGGCATGATATAAACGATTTCGCCTATAACATGCCATTTCTAAAATTTAAAATAATAAACACATTTAACAGCCAATGTTCAAAGGCAGGAAATTTCTGTAACAGTTACTTATTTTATTTATCCATTCTAAAAGCTGCTGTTTCTTTTTTTGTGGGTATTTATATCATCCACGCTAAAACAAATGTGTTGCAACCTTTTTAATAATTTTCTGCAAACAAATCTTTAAGCGCTTCGTCTGATACTAGAATAAAAGTAATTTATAATGTCCTCTTGGGAAATACAATGCTTTTATAATTCACCTTTCTTTCTTTTTAATTCCTCCGTTATTTGCCGGGCTTTTTCTTCAGAAAGATCGTAGTCCCACATTACCCAAATAGAAATTAAGGTGCCCAAAATTGGAAGTCCGGAAAATGCAAGCCTCAATCCGGTAACAGCACTCTCTGTTTGAGTTGCGGCGCCTGAATCAAAACCCACCGCTGCCATAATCACTCCTGTTAACAAGCCAGCAATTGCAAAACCAAATTTTACCATCCACCAGTAAATAGCACCAAATATTCCTTCTCTTCTTTTACCGGAAGATAATTCATCCATATCACAAACATCTGCAGTCATTGACATCATCAAAGTAAACAAACTACCAATACCAAAAGAAAACAGTGGCAAAGCAAATAAGAACATATAAGGTTTACCCGGGATAAAGAGAAACCAGAATAAAAGATATCCAAGGATAGATATACTTTGAGAAGCTAAAAAGGCATTCTTTTTACCCATTTTCTTCGACATTCTGGCTACAATAGGAATAACTATAAAAGTAGTTCCCAAAGCACCTATACTTCCAAAGAGTGTAGGCCAGATGCCTGCTGCTTCTGTGTTACCATTGAAAAGGCGATACACTATAATGAAGAAAGTAAAACTTGCAACGGTGTTAAACGCATTAAAAATAAGGAAGGTGGCAATACAAAGCTTTCTGAATGCTTTAATTTTAAAAGCTTCTTTGAAGCTGCTGAAAATTTGTTTTAAGCTTTCTCCAATTGTTTTAACGGTCAGGGGTTTTAAGCTCTGATCATTTTTTGTTGATTTACTTTTAATAAAGATTGCAGGCATCATTGCCAAAATCATACATGAAATACCAACCCAAATTGCCAACGTTCGTGTTGCAGTATCTGCATTAGGATACCATTCAGGATCATACATAATAACCCAAAACCAAGGTGCAATAACCCATGCCCATTGACCAATCCATTGTGATATGGCCATAATATTTGTTCGTTCGTGAAAATCATCGCTCATTTCATATCCCATAGCCACATAAGGCACACTAAAAACCGATAATCCGAAATAAAAAATAAACGACATTAAAAGGAAAAAAATGAAATTAAATGTTACACCATTCTCTCTGTATAATTGCCACATTACTATGAATGAAATTCCCATAACAATGGCCCCAATAAACACATAGTGCCTTCTTCGTCCCCAAACTGAACGGGTATTATCTGTAATAAACCCCATGATTGGATCGAAAAACGCATCAAATATTCTTGGCAGAAAAAACAAAACACCCCACATCCATCCGGGGAATCCTAAATCCTGCACTAACACAACCATAAAAATACCCAGAGCTGCCGGAAACATTTGGTTTGCTAACATGCCTAATCCAAAGGCAATTTTTTGACCCATGGGTACTATGTTTGCTGTACTTGAATTGTTGTTTGACATTTTTAATGATTTAAAATTTACAGTTCGTTTGATTTAGATAAAATGGTTTCTATAGGAATAAATGTTTATGAATACTTGTTTTTTATTAACCAGTTATTTGATTTTATACATTCTATTAATTCTTTATTATCCTTGCTGGTGCTTTCACATCAAGCCATAATTTTTTTTCCTCGCCGTCATATGTTTTTGTAATTGGTTTCCCGTTTCGGATTAATCCTTTAAATGCCCCGTTATCTACATATTCCCATAATGCAAATTTTGCCTGAGACTGTAAATTGATTAAGCCAAAATGATTTTCTGAGTTCAAAGGATTGGCACTGTTTTTCCAATTCTCATCAAATGCTTCAAAATAAAAACAGGATATTCCTTCTTTGTTTGTCCAATCTCTCATGAGTTTATAATACTTCGCAGATTTATATTCGTCTGTTGCTTTTGAACCCTCAACACCATAAAACTCATTTGAAAATGTTGCCCATCCTGTTTCTCCAATATGAACCGGTTTGTTTACACCAATGGATTTCATATAGCTCACAACACTTTTGTATTGTGTTACTGCATAATCCCTTGCTCTTGACATGGCTGAATCAATCTTTTCTTTTTCTGTTAATTGTAATTCATTCTCTTTGATTCCCCAAAAGACAGGATTGTAATGTGTATCATGCATTGGATAGGTATGCATGGAGATATAATCAACAGCTTTGATCAATTGATTTAAATCTTCTACATGATAATCGTTTGTACCACCACCCCAGGAAGCGAAATTATCTGAGCTGGTTATCCAAACATCTTCAGGTAATTTGTTTTGCTTTTTTAAATTCTGCAAATGATTTACCCATTTTAAAATAATACGGGGCGTTACATAGTAGCTGGTTGCCCATTTTACCATAGCTTCATTACCTACAGATATTATTTTTATAATATCAGGATATTGATTTGCAAGCTTAACTGCTTCTTCAATTTCAACTGCATTACGTTCACTTTCTTCATCATGTATGGGCGGGTTTGCGGTCCAGGCATTTTTACAATCAATCCAGGCACCTAACATTACATACATTTCAAAACCAGGATCTTCTTTTTTTAATTCGGTTATAGCTTGCAGCAGATTATGAATTTCTTTAAAGTGCACATTATAGGTTCTGATGATTTTAATTTTCATGGCTGCTAAAATCTTCATGTCCTCTTTTATTTCCGAAACAGTTGGCGCTACATCTCTTGTTGGAGTTCTGTATCCACCATAACAAATGGCCTGGTA
>Ga0209798_10001302_pt1 | contig 15084 bp, 15 predicted proteins | sample DOMMetBare3Fresh_FD_187475 | JGI IMG/M metagenome (GOLD analysis project Ga0209798, IMG submission 187475) | Wetland sediment microbial communities from St. Louis River estuary, USA, under dissolved organic matter induced mercury methylation -... | ecosystem: Environmental > Aquatic >...
ATCGTCATGTTCCTCGTCACCTCGGTGGCCACGCTGCGCGAGCGCTCGGGCGGCACGCTGGAGCGGCTGCTGGCCATGCCGATCGGGAAGCTGGACTTCCTGCTCGGCTACGCGGTGGCGTTCGGGCTGGCCGCCGCCATACAGGCGCTGGTCGTCAGCGGGCTGTCCTTCGGCGTCTTCGGCCTCGACGTGGCCGGACCGGTCTGGTCGGTGCTGCTGGTGGCGGTCGTGGTCGCCCTCCTGGGCACCGCGCTCGGGCTGTTCGTCAGTGCGTTCGCGAGCACCGAGTTCCAGGCCGTGCAGTTCATGCCGGCGGTCATCCTGCCGCAGCTGCTGCTGTGCGGCCTGGTCGTCCCACGGCAGGCGCTGCCGCGCGCGCTGGAGCTGGCGTCGGACGTGCTGCCCATGTCGTACGCGGTCGACGCGATGCGCGAGGTACTGGTCAGCAGCCAGGTCACCGGCGCGTACTGGCGCCCCCTCGGCCTGGTGGGGCTGTTCATCGTCGGCGCGCTCGGGCTGGGTGCGGTCACCTTGCGCCGCCGGACCCCGTAGCCTGGCCCCGTGCTCCGCAGGGTGCTGCTCACGGTCTCGCGCAGCGAGGCCATCAGGCGCGCGGTCTCGGCCGCCCCGGTGTCGCGTGACGTGGTCCGGTGGTACGTCGGCGGCGAGACGGCGCAGGACGCGGTCGAGGCGACCCGGGGGCTGGTCGAGTCGGGTCGCCAGGTGACCCTCGACCACCTGGGCGAGGACGTGCTCGACCGCGCGCAGGCCGACGCGGCACGGGAGGCCTACCTGCGGCTGCTCGCCCTGCTCGACGAGGCCGGGCTGACGGCGTCGACCGAGGTCAGCGTCAAGCTCTCGGCCATGGGCCAGGCCCTGGCCGGCGACGGCGAGAAGATCGCCCTCGACAACGCCCGCGCGGTCTGCGCCGCAGCAGCAGCCGCCGGGACGACGGTCACCCTGGACATGGAGGACCACACCACGACCGACTCGACGCTGGGGATCCTCGCGGAGCTGCGGTCCGACTTCCCGCGGACCGGCGCGGTGCTGCAGTCCTACCTGCGCCGGACGGAGGCCGACTGCCGCGACCTGGCGGTCGAGGGCTCGCGGGTCCGGCTGTGCAAGGGCGCCTACCGCGAGCCGGCGTCGGTGGCCTTCCAGGGTCGCTCCGAGGTCGACCGGTCCTACGTCCGCTGTCTGCACGTGCTGATGGCCGGAGCCGGCTACCCGATGGTGGCCACCCACGACCCGCGCCTGATCGAGATCGCCGGCGCGCTGGCCGTGCGGCACGGGCGGCCGAAGGGCAGCTACGAGTACCAGATGCTCTACGGCGTGCGCCCCGAGGCGCAGCGCGCGCTCGCCGACCAGGGGGAGACCGTCCGGGTGTACCTGCCCTACGGCGACCAGTGGTACGGCTACCTGGTCCGCCGGATGGCCGAGAAGCCGGCCAACCTCGGGCTGTTCCTGCGCTCGCTCGTGTCGAGAGGCTGACCCGTGGCGGTCGTGGCGATCGTCGGAGCCGGCGTGATGGGCGAGACCCTGCTCGCCGGGATGCTGCGCGCCGGGCGGCCCGCCGGCGAGCTCGTCGTCGCCGAGCGGCGTCCGGAACGTTCCGACGAGCTGGCCGAGAAGTACGGCGTGCTGGTCCTGGGCAACGTCGAGGCCGTGGTGCGCGCCGACACGATCGTGCTCGTCGTCAAGCCGCAGGACATGGGTGGCCTCCTCGACGAGATCAGCCCGCACGTGCGTGAGGGCGCGCTGGTCATCTCGCTGGCGGCGGGGATCACCACCGAGTTCCTCGAGTCACGGCTGCCGGACGGCATCCCGGTGGTGCGGGTCATGCCCAACACCCCGGCGCTGGTCGACGAGGGCATGGCGGCGATCTCGCCGGGGTCGCACTGCGACGAGGCCCACCTGGAGGAGGCCGAGGCCCTGCTGCGCTCGGTCGGCCGGGTGCTTCGGGTGCCCGAGAAGCAGCAGGACGCCGTGACCGCCATCTCCGGGTCCGGGCCGGCCTACATCTTCTACGTGGTCGAGGCGATGATCGACGCCGGCGTCCTGCTCGGCCTGCCACGGGACACGGCGACCCAGCTGGTCGTGCAGACCCTGGTCGGCGCCGGGAAGATGCTCCGGGAGACCGGGGAGCATCCCACGGTGCTCCGCGAGAACGTGACGTCACCGGCCGGCACGACCGCCGCCGCCGTCCGCGAGCTCGAGGACCACAAGGTGCGGGCCGCCTTCCTGACGGCCATGGAGGCGGCGCGGAACCGCTCGCGCGAGCTGGCCACCGGCCAGGGCTGAGGGCGGATGCCCCGGTCGGCCCGGCCGGCGATCGCCTCCGCCTTCTTCGTCCAGGGTGCGTCGTTCGCCGTGCTGGTCACCCGGATCCCGGCGCTCAAGGACCGGTTCGCCCTCTCCGACGGGGCACTGGCCGCCCTGCTCCTGCTGGTGCCCGTCGTCGCGGGGGTGGGCAGCGTGGGTGCGGGCGCGCTGGCCGGTCGGTACGGCAGCGCCCGGGTGCTGCGGATCGGCGGGCCGGCGGTCCCGCTGGCGGTGGTCGGGGTGGGCGCCGCCGGGTCGGTGCCATGGCTCGTGGTCGCCCTGGTCGCGGTGGGTCTGGGGCTGGGAGCCGTCGACGCCACCATGGGGATGCAGGCCGTCGCCTTCCAGGTGGAGGTCGGCCGGCAGGCGGTCACCGGGTTCTTCGCGGTCTGGAGCCTGGCCGGGATCGTCGGGGCGTTGGCCGCGTCGGCGGTGGCGGACACCTCCCTCTCGCTGCTCACGTTCTTCGCCTCGTGCGCCGCGCTCCTCGTCCCGCTCGACCTGGTGACCGGGCGGCACCTGCTCCAGCGAGACGTGGTGCCGGAGCACGCCGGCGGCCCGGCCGAGCGGGCTCCGTGGCGGCCGCTGCTGGGGCTGGCGGCCGTGGTGACCTGCCTGTTCGTGGCCGACTCGACGACGTCGAACTGGAGCGCCGTGTACCTCACCGACGCGCTCGGCAGCAGTCACGCGACGGGGGCGCTGGCCTACGCCGGCTACGCGACGGCGATGCTCGGCGGGCGGCTGCTGGGCGACCGGGCCGTCGCCCGGTTCGGGCCGGTGCCGGTGGTCCGGGCCAGCGGTCTGCTGGCCACGGCCGCGACGGTCGGCCTGGTGCTGGCCCCCGGTCCGGTCGGCGGGATCGCGGCGTTCACCCTGCTGGGACTCGGGCTGAGCGTGGTGCTGCCGCAGGCCTTCGTGGCCGCCGACGCGCTCGACCCGACCCGCAGCGGTGTCGCCGTGGCGCGGGTCAACGTCTTCAACTACGTCGGGTTCGTGGCCGGCGCCCCGCTCGTGGGCGGACTCGCTGAGCTGGTCCCGCTGCGCACGGCGTTCGCCGCGATCGTCCCCGTGACGCTCGTCATCGCTCTGCTCGCCGGGCGGTTCGCCCCGCGGCCGGCGGTCACTGCACCCGGCTGAACCGCTCGACGTGGTCGCGGCGTCCGGTGACCACCAGCACGTCGTCGACGAAGACCGTGGTGTCGGCGGTCGCGTACGTGAAGTCCTGTCCAGGACGCTTGATCGCCACGACGGTGACGCCGTACCGGCTGCGCAGCGCGGCCTCGCCGAGCGTGCGGCCCACGGCCTCCTCGGGCGGGGCGACCCTCACCAGCGCGAAGCCGTCGTCGAACTCGAGGTACTCCAGGACGCCGTACGCCACCTGGTGGCCCACCCGGACTCCCGCGTCCGACTCGGGGAACACCACGTGCGTGGCGCCGACCCTGGTCAGGATCCGCCCGTGGGCCGGGGTGAGCGCCTTCGCCCAGATGTCGGGGACGCCGAGGTCGGCGAGCGCCCCCACCGTGAGCACGCTGGCCTCGACGCCGGTCCCGATCGCGACGACGGCCTGCTGGAACTCGTCGATCCCGAGCTGGCGGAGGACCTCCTCGCTGGTGGCGTCCGCCTCGACGACGTGGGTGAGCCGGCCGCTCCACTCCTGCACGAGCAGGGGGTCGCGCTCGACGGCGAGCACCTCGCGTCCCTGCTGCGCGAGCGTCTCGGCGACCGCGCCGCCGAACCGCCCGAGCCCCACGACCAGCACTGGTCCTCGGTACCTAGCCAACGATGGTGCGCTCCTCGGGTAGTCGGTACAGGCGGCGGCGCTCGCGCAGGGCCAGCGCCGCACCCAGTGTCATCGGGCCCAGCCGGCCCAGGAACATGAGCACGCTGGTGACGACCAGCGCGCTGGTGGGCAGGGTGGGCGTCACGTTGAGCGAGAGGCCGACCGTGGCGAGGGCGGAGATCGCCTCGAAGGACATCTCGGCGAACGACCCGTCGGTGGTCATCAGCAGGGCGCCCGTCCCGGCCAGGGCGACCGCCCCCGTGACCACGGTGACGACCATGGCCTGGCGGACCGCGGTGTCGGGAAGCCGTCGGTGGAACGCCCGGACGTCACGGTCCCCGAGCGCCTCGGCCCGCACGGCGAACAGCAGCACGGCCAGGGTGGTCACCCGGATACCACCCGCGGTGCTGCCGCTCCCGCCGCCGATGAACATGAGGATCTGGGTGAGCAGCAGCGACTCCGGTGTCATCTGCGCGTAGTCCAGGGAGTTGAAGCCGGCGGTCCGCGGCTGGACGGAGGCGAAGAACGAGGCCAGCGTCTTGCCACCTGGACGCAAGGGTCCGAGCGTGCCCGGATTCGCCCACTCGAAGGCGAGCAGGGCGAGCCAGCCGCCGACGAGGAGGACGGCGGTGACCGCGAGCGTCGCCCGGGTGTGCACCGACCAGGTGCGGGGGTGCCGCCACTCGCGGGTCAGCTCGAAGACCACCGGGAACCCGAGGCCGCCGAGGACGACCGCCGCGCTGATCGGCAGGCAGATCCAGGGATCGCCGACGAAGCCGACGAGGTTGTCGGAGTACAGCGCGAAGCCGGCGTTGTTGAACGCCGTCACCGCGTGGAAGAGGCCCAGCCAGGCGGCCCGGCCGGCCGGCACCCCGTAGTGCGTGCCCAGCCGCAGCCCGATGGCCAGCGCGGTGAGCAGCTCTGCGGCAGCGCTGACCAGCGCGACGCCGAGCACGACCCGGCGGACGTCGGCTAGGTCCAGGGTGCGGGACTCCTCCTGGGTCATCAGCTTGGACCGCAGGCCCAGCCGGCGGGAGACCGCCAGACCGACGAGTGAGGCCCCCACGATGATCCCGAAGCCGCCGAGCTGGACCAGCGCGAGGATCACGCCCTGGCCGAACGGGCTCCAGTAGGTGGCCGTGTCGACGTGGGCCAGGCCGACGACGCAGACCGCCGACGTGGAGGTGAACAGCGCGGTCGGGACGGGCGCGTGTCCGGGCCCCGCCGTGGCGACGGGCAGGGACAGCAGCCCCGATCCCAGCACGACCGCGCCCAGGAAGCCGGCCGCGACCACCCGTGCGGGGTTGGCGGACCGGGTGCGCGCGGACCGGCGCAGCGCCGACCGCGCCGGTCCGGTCACGGCTGCTCCTCCCTGCGGCTCGCTGTGGGGTGCAACCTACTCAACCGGCCGATGCCCGGGACGGAACCTACGATGGACGGGTGCAGACCAGACGGCCCAGCCGCGCTGCAGGGGCCGTCCAGCGCCTGAGTGCGCTGCTGCTCGTCGGGCTGCTCGTCGGGCTGCTCGCCGGCTGCACCGGCGACCAGGCGGCGCCGATCGAGGTGGGGGTCGTCGGCCGGGGCACGGTGACCGAGGTCGTCGAGGCGGCCGCGAACGTGGCGGCCCGGGCCACTGCGGCGGTCAGCGCCCCGTCGGCCGGCACCGTCGCCGCTCTGCAGGTCACTGACGGTGCCCGGGTCACGGCCGGGCAGGTGCTGCTGCGCATCGACAGCCCGTCGGCGCGCCAGGCCCTGGCTCAGGCGACCGAAGCCGACGCCCAGGCCGCGTCGTCCGGGCGGGTGACGGTGCCGCAGGCCGACCTCTCGGCCCTGACCCGCTCCGCGCAGGCGGCCAGCCGCGCGTTCGAGGCCGCCCGGAAGGCGGCCGACGCCATCCCCGACGAGCGGATCAGGGCACCGGCGCTGGCTCGGGTGGCCGCCGCCGAGGCCGACTACGCCGCCGCCCAGGACTCGGCTCGCCGAGCCGTCCAGCAGCTCAACGCGGGGCTGGGCAGCCTGGGCCGCCTCGCGTCGTCGCTGGCGGCCGCCCAGCGGGCGCAGACCAGGGCGGTGGTGGCGGCGGCCCAGGCCACCGTCGATGCGCTCACCGTTCGTGCGCCGATCACCGGCACGGTCGTCTTCGGCACCTCCGGCGCCGGATCCGCGGGGTCGGGCGGCGACCTGTCGTCGGTCATCGGCCAGCTCCCGTCGAGCCTGCAGGGGCAGGCGCAGTCCCTCCTGGGCGGCGGCTCGGGCGGCTCCGCGAGCGTCACCGGGACCCTGGAGGTAGGGACCCCGGTGAGCGCCGGGGCTGTCCTGCTCGCGATCACCGACGTGTCGACGCTCAGCCTGACCGCCGGGGTCGACGAGACCGACGTCCTGCTCGTGACGTCCGGGGTCGAGGCCGACGTCGAGCTGGACGCCGTCCCGGGAGCCACCTACGCGGCGACGGTGCGCTCGGTCGACCTCCAGCCGACGACGTCGGCCCGCGGTGGGGTGTCCTACGTCGTGCGGCTCAGCCTCGCCGGTGGGACGACCGAGACCGGCGCGGCCGCGCCTGCGCCGCGGCCCGGGATGTCCGCCGTGGCCCGGCTCAAGGTCCGGACGGCGACGAACGCCGTTAGCGTGCCGGCTGCGGCCGTCTTCCGCGACGGCGCCCGCGACGCGGTGTGGGTGGTCGAGGGCGGCGTCGCCCGCCGGCGCGAGGTCGAGCTGGGCGCCCAGGGTGACGATCGGGTCGAGGTGGCCAGCGGCGTCGCCGTCGGAGAGACGGTCGTCGTCAAGGGCGCCGACCGGGTCACCGAGGGGCAGCGGGTCGAGTCCAGGTGAGCGGTCCCGCGGTCGAGGCGATCGACGTCACGCGCACCTACCGGATGGAGGAGGTCGAGGTGACCGCGCTGGCCGGGGTGAGCCTGCGCATCGACGCCGGTGAGTACCTGGCCGTCGTCGGTCCTTCGGGGTCGGGCAAGTCCACCCTCATGCACCTGCTCGGGCTGCTCGACCGCCCGACGTCCGGCGTGCTGCGGGTCGGCGGGCGGGAGGTCGCCGAGATGGGCGACGCCGAGCTGGCCGGCCTGCGCAACGCGACGATCGGCTTCGTCTTCCAGGCCTTCCAGCTGCTGGCCCGCACGTCGGCGATCGACAACGTCGCGCTGCCGCTCGTGTACCGGGGGGTGGGTCGCCGCGAGCGGCGCGATCGGGCGGTCGCCGCGTTGGAGGCGGTCGGGCTCGGCCACCGGCTGGGGCACCGGCCGGCGCAGATGTCCGGCGGCGAGCAGCAGCGCGTCGCCATCGCCCGCGCGCTGGTCGGCGACCCGCAGCTGCTGCTCGCCGACGAGCCCACCGGCAACCTGGACAGCCGCACCGGCCTCGAGGTGATGACCATCCTCGAGTCGCTCAACGCCGACCGTGGCGTGGCGGTCGTGCTGGTGACGCACGACCGCGAGATCGCCGGTCGAGCGCATCGACAGGTCCACATGCGCGACGGGCGGGTCGAGAGCGACAGCGCCGAGCCGCTCCCGGCGCCGACGCCGTGAGGGTCGGGGAGGCCTTCGGGTCGGCGGTGACCGCGCTGCGCGCGAACCGGCTGCGCAGCGCGCTGACCATGCTCGGGGTGATCATCGGCGTGGGCTCGGTCGTCGTCCTGGTCGCCATCGGCAGCGGGGCCAAGCGCGAGGTCGAGCAGCAGGTCGAGGGCCTCGGGTCGAACCTGATCCTGGTCGTCCCCGGGGAGTTCAGCTTCGGCTCCGCGCCGTCGGTGAGCCGGCTGAAGCTGGAGGACGTCGACTTCCTCGGCCGTGTCGTCGGGAACCGGGACGCCGTCGCGACGACCGTGTCCTCCGGTGAGGAGGTCCGCGTCGGCGGGAAGCGCGTCTTCATCACGGTGAACGGAACGAACGAGAACGTGCCGCTGGTGTTCGACCGTCCGCTCGCCCGGGGGCGCTACCTCACCCGCGCGGACGTCGACACGCGGCGCCGGGTGGCCGTGCTCGGGTCGAAGACCGTGACGGACCTGTTCGGCGACCTCGACCCGCTCGGCCGACAGGTGACGATCGCCGGCGTGCGTTTTCGCGTGGTGGGCGTCTTCGCCGAGGTGGGCTCCACCTTCGGGGTGAGCCGTGACGAGGAGGTGCACGTCCCGGTGTCCGCCGCGCAGCGACTGTTCGGCATCGACCGGATCGACGCGCTGGCCGTCCGGGCCCCCACGATCGACTCGATCGGGCCCCTGCAGGACCGCATCGTCGCGGCGCTCGAGGCGAAGTACGAGGGCGACACGTTCTCGGCGGTGACCCAGACCCAGATCCTCGGCACGATCGGGACGATTCTCTCGCTGCTCACCCTCGTCCTGGCCGCGATCGCCGGGATCTCCCTGCTCGTCGGCGGGGTCGGTGTCTCGAACATCATGTTGGTGTCGGTGCGCGAGCGGACGCGCGAGATCGGGCTGCGCAAGGCGCTCGGCGCGCGCCAGCGCGACATCCTCGCCCAGTTCCTGATCGAGGCCGTCCTGCTCACCACGATCGGCGGGCTGGTCGGGATGGGTCTCGGCGTGGGCGCCGCGGTCACCGCCGACCGGCTGACCGAGCTGCCCGCGCAGATCGCCTGGTGGTCGCTCGCCCTGGCGTTCGGGGTGTCGGCGGGCGTCGGGGTCTTCTTCGGTGTGTTCCCGGCGCGCCGCGCGGGGCGGCTCGATCCGGTGGTCGCCCTGCGCACCGAGTGACGGCATGACCTAGGGCCCTCGTGGCCGGGCGCCGCCCGGATAGCGTGAGCGGGTGAGCAGCCGGGTGGTGGTCGTGTGGGACGCGCGCCTCGCCGACTACGACTTCGGCCCCGGGCATCCGTTGGCACCGGTGCGGGTCGAGCTCGCGATGCGGCTGGCCCGGGACCTCGGCCTGCTGGACCTGCCGCACGTCGAGGAGGTGACGGCGCCGCTGGCGACGGAGGACGACCTGCTGCTCGTGCACACCGCGGCCTACCTCGACGCCGTGCGTCGGGCGGGAGCCGACCCGCACACGGTCGACCTGGCCCACGGCCTTGGGACGGAGGACGACCCGGTGTTCGCCGGGATGCACGAGGCGGCGGCGCACGTCGTGGGCGCCTCGCTGGTCGCGGTCCGGTCGGTGTGGGGCGGCTCGGCCGAGCACGCCGTGAACATCGCGGGCGGCCTGCACCACGCGATGCCGTCGTCGGCCTCAGGCTTCTGCATCTACAACGACGCCTCCGTGGCGATCGCCTGGGCGCTCGCCCACGGCGCCGAACGGGTGGCCTACGTGGACGTCGACGTCCACCACGGTGACGGCGTCGAGCGGACGTTCTGGAACGACCCGCGGGTGCTCACGATCTCCCTGCACGAGTCACCGCGCACGCTCTTCCCGGGCACCGGCTACCCGCACGAGGTGGGCGGCCCCGGAGCGGAGGGCTCGGCGGTGAACGTGGCCCTGCCGCCCGGCACGGGGGACGAGGGCTGGCTGCGTGCGTTCCACGCCGTGGTCCCGCAGATCCTCGCCCAGTTCCGCCCGCAGCTGGTTGTCAGCCAGCACGGCTGCGACAGCCACTTCCTCGACCCGCTGGCCCACCTGGCGCTCTCCCTGGACGGCCAGCGGGCCGCCTACCGGGCGATCCACGACCTGGCCCACACGTTCGCCGACGGCCGGTGGCTGGCCCTCGGTGGCGGCGGGTACGAGCACGTCGAGGTCGTGCCACGGGCCTGGGCGCACCTGATCGGCGAGGCTGTCGGCGCTCGCGTCGACCCCGAGACGGTCGTGCCGGAGGGTTGGCGGGAGTACGTCCTCGAGCGGCTCGGCCGCTCAGGTCCCGGTCACATGACCGACGGTCGCGACCCGCAGGTGCGGCCCTGGCGGTCCGGGTTCGACCATCTCGAGGACCCGTTGGACCGGGCCGTGCACGCGACGCGCACCGCGGTCTTCCCGCTGCACGGGCTCGATCCGGAGCTCGACCTCTAGGGAACCGGGGCTGACGAAGGCCGACTTTCGGATTCGCCCTCCCGCGGCTGTCGGCGCGTCACTAGGATCGGCGTCCGCACGTGAGTGACGGGTGTGCCGGTGGGGAAGCCGGCGCCACTACGCGTGCCGGAAGGCTCGGTGCGTGATGGCTGCTGGCTCCGGTGAGCGTCCTCTGTCGGAGGTTCGCTTCGTCACCGTGGCTGAGGTGGCCGCGATCATGCGGGTCTCGAAGATGACGGTCTATCGGCTGGTCCACGCAGGCGAGCTGCCTGCCGTCCGGGTCGGCCGTTCGTTCCGGGTCCCTGAGCAGGCCGTCCACGACTACCTGCGCGAGTCGTTCATCGAGACCGCCTGAGGCAGGCCGTGGTCGGACCTCGGCCGCAGCGCCGGTAGGCTGGCCACACCGATCGCCCGACCGCGAAGAGGACCACCGTGGGCTCCGTCATCAAGAAGCGTCGCAAGCGCATGGCCAAGAAGAAGCACCGCAAGCTGCTGAAGAAGACGCGCGTCCAGCGGCGCAACAAGAAGTAGCCCATGTCGCGGGTGGTGCTGGTCACCGGTGTGGCGCGCTACCTCGGCGGCCGGCTGGCCCGGCTGCTGCAGGACGACCCCGGCGTGGAGCGGGTCATCGGCGTCGACGTCGTGCCGCCGCGCGGAGACATCGGTGACGCGGAGTTCGTGCGCGCCGACATCCGCAACCCGATCATCGGGAAGGTCATCGCCAGCGCGGGCGTCGACACGGTGGTCCACATGAGCGTCCTCGCCCAGCCCGGCAACGCGGGCGGGCGGACGGTCATGAAGGAGGTCAACGTCATCGGGACGATGCAGCTGCTGGCGGCCTGCCAGAAGGCGTCGTCGGTCAAGAAGCTGGTCGTGAAGTCCTCGTCCACCGTCTACGGCGCCTCACCGCGCGACCCGGCCATGTTCACCGAGGACATGGAGCCCAAGGTGCTCCCGCGCTCAGGGTTCGCGAAGGACTCCGTCGAGGTCGAGGGCTATGTCCGGGGCTTCGCCCGACGGCGACCCGACGTGACCGTCAGCGTCCTGAGGTTCGCCAACTTCCTCGGCCCCCACATGGACACCCCCATGTCGGCGTACTTCATGCTGCCGGTCGTGCCCACGGTCCTCGGCTTCGACCCGCGCCTGCAGTTCGTGCACGAGGACGACGGCCTCGAGGTGCTGCGGCGGTGCGCGCTCGAGGAGCACCCGGGCACGTTCAACGTGGCCGGGGACGGCGTGATCCTGCTCTCCCAGGCGGTGCACCGGGCCGGTCGGCCCACGCTCCCGCTGCTGTCCGCGTTCGTCAGCTCGGTCGGTGGGCTGGTCCGTCGGGCCAAGGTCGTCGACTTCTCCCCCGAGCAGCTGCGGTTCCTGTCCTTCGGGCGCGGGATCGACACGTCCCGGATGCGCGAGGAGCTCGGTTTCGTCCCCCGCTACACCACGGTCGAGACCTTCGACGACTTCGTGCGGGCGCGAGGGCTCAACCGGCTCCTCCCGCCCGAGCGGGTCGAGGCGGTCGAGCACCAGCTGGCCGCCGTGCTCACCGGCGGCGGGAGGCGGGGCGACGGTGGCTGAGGCCAGGGTGATCCCCATCGGCGACGGCGCGCCCGCTCGGGCGAAGCCGAAGCGCGCTCCGCGGGCTCGGCCGTCGGCGGCGGCCCCGCCCGCGGCGGACCCCCGCGCGGAGGCGCCGAGGCCGGAGGCGCCGCGGTCGGAGGAGGAGCGGGTGCGCGCGGCGGTGGCCGACGTGCTGGCGTCGTCCGGTGGCTCGGCCGACTTCGACGCCCGAATCGCCGGTCTGCTCGCCTTCCTGCGCCGCCGGATCACCGGCGAGTACGTCGTCGACGAGTTCGGCTTCGACCCCGAGCTGACCGACAAGGTGCTGCTCGCGGCGATGCGGCCGCTGTACCAGCGCTGGTTCCGGGTGGAGACCGTCGGGCTCGACAACGTCCCCGACACCGGGGGGGCGCTGATCGTTGCGAACCACTCCGGCACCGTCGCCATCGACTCGGTGATGGCCCAGCTGGCCCTGCTCGACCACCACCCCGCCCGGCGGCCGCTGCGGATGCTGGGGGCGAACCTGGTCTTCCAGACCCCGGTGGTCGGCGAGTTCGCCCGCAAGACCGGCTCCACCCTCGCCTGCAACGCCGACGCCGAGCGGCTGCTCGGGCGGGGCGAGCTGGTCGGCGTGTGGCCCGAGGGGTTCAAGGGTGTCGGCAAGCCCTTCACCGAGCGGTACAAGCTGCAGCGCTTCGGGCGGGGTGGTTTCGTCTCGGCCGCGCTGCGCACCGGCGTCCCGATCATCCCCGTGTCCATCGTCGGCGCCGAGGAGATCGCGCCCATCCTGGGCAACGCCAAGCTGCTCGCGCGCCTGCTCGGGCTGCCCTACTTCCCGCTCACCCCGACGTTCCCGTGGCTCGGGCCGCTCGGGCTGATCCCGCTGCCGTCGAAGTGGATCATCGAGTTCGGCGAGCCGATCCGCACGGACGCCTACCCCAGGTCGGCAGCCGACGACCCGATGCTCGTGTTCAACCTCACCGACCAGGTGCGCGAGACGATCCAGCACACGCTCTACAAGCTGCTGATGCAGCGCCGCAGCGTCTTCTTCTGACCGCTGCTACCCCGCGGAGCGACGGCGCCGGTCCAGCGCCACCGCGACCGCCGCGATACCGGCGACGGCACCCGCCCCGCCGGCGATCGGCAGCCCGACCTTGGCGACCTTGCGGCCGGTTCGATAGTCGATGACCCGCCACCCGAGGTCGCGGGCGTGCCGACGGAGCTTGGGGTCGGGGTTGACCGCGGTGGGGTGGCCGACCATCGACAGCATGGGGATGTCGTTGGCCGAGTCGGAGTAGGCGGCGCAGCGCGACAGGTCCAGCCCCTCGCGCTCGGCCAGGGCCTTCACCGCCTCGGCCTTGGCCGGGCCGTGCAGCGGCCGGCCGACCAGGCGGCCGGTGTAGACGCCGCGCTCGATCTCCGACACCGTCCCCAGGGCGCCGGTCAGGCCGAGGCGCTTGGCGATGATCGTGGCCAGTTCCACTGGGGCCGCCGACACCAGCCACACCCGCTGGCCGGAGTCGAGGTGGGACCTGGCCAGGGCCAGGGTGCCCGGGTACACCTTCGCGGCGATCCGCTCGTCGAAGATCTCCCGGCCCATCTGGACCACCTCGGACACCGCGTGGTCCTTGACGAACCCCAGCGCGGTCTCGGTGGCGTCGGCCATGTCGTCCATGTCCTCCGAGCCGACCAGGCGGAACCGCACCTGTCCGGCGACGAAACCCGCCACGTCGGACACCGTGAAGAACCGGCGACGGGCCAGGCCCATCGCGAGGTAGAAGATCGACGCCCCGCGGACCACGGTGTTGTCGATGTCGAAGAACGCGGCCGCCGCGGGGTCGGGGGCGGCGGTGAGGGCGGCCTCGACCTCGGCGACGGCGGCTGCGGCCTGGCCGGCGACCCTGGCCGGGGCGAGCGGCTCGCCGCGGTCCACCGTCATGGCAGGCAAGCGTATGGGAGACTCCGCGGGTGAGAGCCAACCTGGCGGATCTGGTGCGTACGGCCGCGGCCGAGCGTCCCGATCACCCCGCCCTGGTGGCCTCCGGTCGCACGCTGACGTGGGCCCAGCTGGACGCCGCCGTCGACACCGTCGCGGCGGGCCTCCAGGCCATGCGCATGCCCGCCGGGGCCAGGGTGGCCATCGCCCTGCCGAACTCGGTGGAGTTCGTCACCGGCTACTTCGGTGCCCTGCGCGCGGGCCTGGTGGCTCTCCCGGTGAACACGGGGCTGACCGCCCCCGAGATCGCCCACGTGCTCACCGACTCCGGTGCGGCCGCCGTCATCTTCGACCGGACGGCCGCGGCGGCCGTCCGGTCCGCCTCGGGCGACGGCCCCGCCCGGGTGGTGGTCGGTGCCCCGGCCCAAGGGGAGGTCGCGTTCGGCTCGTTCTCCGGCGTCCCTCGCGATCCCGGCACCGACCCCGAGTCCCTCGCCGTCCTGCTGTACACCTCGGGCACCAGCGGCCGGCCGAAGGGCGCGATGCTGACGCACCGGGCGCTGCTGGCGAACGTCGAACAGGTGCACCAGCTGCGTCACCCGGCGGTGACCCCGGACGACGTCGTGCTCATGGTGCTGCCGATGTTCCACGTGTACGCGCTGAACGGCACCCTCGCCCAGGTGGCCCGCTGCGCGGCGACCTTGGTGCTGGCCGACCGCTTCGACCCCGAGGGGGCGTTGGCCGAGATCCGCGCGCACGGCGTGACCAACGTGCCGGGGGCGCCGCCGATGTACGTCGCCTGGTCGGCGCTGCCGGGCCTGCGCGAGGCGTTCGCCGGCGTGCGGCTGCTGCTGTCCGGGGCGGCGGCGCTCCCCGGCGCGGTGCTCGAGCAGATCACCACGGCCACCGGCCTGCCGCTGTTCGAGGGCTACGGCCTGACCGAGGCTGCCCCGGGGGTGTGCACGACCCTCGTCGACGGCGTGGCCAAGCCCGGCTCGGTGGGCAAGCCGCTGCCGGGGGTCGAGCTGCGCCTGGTCGACGAGGACGGCGAGGACGTCGAGGAGGGGGACCCCGGCGAGATCTGGGTCCGCGGCCCGAACCTGTTCTCGGGGTACTGGCCGGACGGTGCCGGCGGACCGGACGCCGACGGCTGGTACCCGACCGGCGACGTCGCGTACCTGGACGACGACGACGACCTCGTGCTGGTCGACCGGCGCAAGGAGATGGTCATCGTCAGCGGGTTCAACGTCTACCCGCGCGAGGTCGAGGACGCCATCGCCAGCCTGCCTGGCGTGGCCGAGGTGGCCGTGGTCGGCGTCTCGCACCCCTACTCCGGCGAGGCGGTCAAGGCGCTGGTCGTCCCGCAGCCCGGCCGGTCGGTCACCCCGGACGACGTGATGGCGCACGTCGCCACCCGGCTGGCCCGCTTCAAGTGGCCGACGATCGTGCAGGTCGTGGACACCCTGCCGCACTCGGCCACCGGCAAGGTGGCGAAGGGCCGGCTGCGCGAGGCGGCGTCCTGACCGCGG
>Ga0209798_10001304_pt1 | contig 15053 bp, 17 predicted proteins | sample DOMMetBare3Fresh_FD_187475 | JGI IMG/M metagenome (GOLD analysis project Ga0209798, IMG submission 187475) | Wetland sediment microbial communities from St. Louis River estuary, USA, under dissolved organic matter induced mercury methylation -... | ecosystem: Environmental > Aquatic >...
TCGGGAGTGCTCAGGCCGCAAATCTTGATCAATAATGGCATGGGTCCTCGTCTCGACGCCGCGGTTCTACAACGCCCGTCGAGGTTTGTCTTGTCCTGGCCGGAACCGCAGGTCAGGCCGGCGGCGGGATGGAGAGCCGTGGCGCGTCGATCCCCGAGGGCCGCTCGATCGCACTGCCACGCCGCCTGAGCGCATCGAGCTCACCCCGCAGCGTCCGCAGCTCGGCCTCGAAATGGCGGGCTCGCCACCGCCACTTGCCCTGTCCGAGCCAAGCCGCGACGCCCCCCACGACGACGCCGCCCAAGGCCAGGACCAGTATCAACGCAAACAAGGGCATTCCGAGCGCCAACATCGGCTGCACCTGGTCGAAGGGGTCGAACGAGACCACGACGGTCTGCCGGTTCGCGACCGCAAAGACCACAAACATGATCGCAAGCGGCACAAGAATCAGCGCCGAGACAACCTTGCGGATCATGACCGTGCCTCCTTGCTCCTCATCGCACCCGCGCCTGGCGCGTCAGCCCATGGGCCTGGATGAGATCGGAACCCGGCTCTGCCGATCATCGCTTTGCGGCATGCTGCATCACGGTGCGCCGCATCGGTAGTGCCCCGCTTCCGACGTGCGAACAGCCGGATATTACCCGTGTTGCGCCGCTTCGATGGGCCGGTTCAAGCGTTCGCGCATTTCCTTGCCGGTCTTGAAAAACGGCACTGACTTCTTCTCAACCGAGACATGGGCGCCGGTGCGCGGATTTCGACCAAGGCGCGCGGGCCGGTTCTTCACCGAAAAGGCACCAAAACCGCGCAACTCAACCCGGTCACCACGCGCCATGGCTGCAATGATCTCGCCGAGGATGGCATTGACGATGTTCTCCACGTCACGCTGGTAAAGGTGCGGATTCTGCGAAGCGATGCGTTGCACCAGCTCGGATTTGATCATCGTGCTGCCATCCCCCTGCGGCTTGCCGCATCGCTAGATGATGTTCTGCTCCGACCCACACCCTCCGTTCATTCCCGCGCCAGCGGGAATCCAGCGACACATCTGGGTCCCCGCGCCTGTCCCCACGAAGGCGGGGATGCGCGGAGACGAACGGTCGGGACAAAGCGACTCAACTCCCCCGGAAACATACACTAATTCGCCGCTTGAGGGTGCCAAAGGGCCAGCAGACCGTCAAGGTTCAGTCGCTCGATTGCCTGCAACGCACTCGACTCCTCGAAACGCCGCGCAAACGAGCCGAGCCCCAGCGCCTCCAGCGTCACGACCGCCGCCGTGTGCAGGAACGGCAGATCGCCGAACCGGTCTCGCAGCCGGAAATCGCGCACCGGCGTCTTGGGGTCGATGTTCTTTTCCTTTGCAAGCCACGCAATGGCGGCCCGTTCGTCGCCCAGCTCATCGACCAGCTTGAGGCCGACACCCTGGCGACCCGTGAACACGCGCCCGTCCGCCACGCGCTCGAGCATCGCGTCATCGAGCCCGCGGCGGGTCTTCACCAGATTGCGGAACCAGGCATAGGAATCCATCACAATCGCCTCGATGGCGGCGCGCGCCTCGGGGCTGGTCGGCTCGAAGCCGTTCGGCGCGGCCTTGAGCGGAGAGGACTTGATCTCCTCCATCCTGATTCCGAGCGACTTGAGCGCTTCGCCGAAGTTCGGGAACTGGAAGATGACGCCGATCGAGCCCACCAGCGAGGTCTCACCCGCCACGATGTGATCGGCGCCGAGCGCGGCGATGTAGCCGCCCGATGCCGCCAGACCGTCGACCACGACCACGGTCGGTTTCTCGTCCTTGAGCCGCATGAGCGAGTCGTGCAGCTCCTCGGACCCCGACGTCGTCCCGCCCGGACTGTTGATATGGACAATCACGGCCTTCGCGGGCGACTTTGCCAGCCGCTCGAACGCCTCGACGCGCTGGCGATCGGTGCGGATCAAGCCGGTGATCGTGACGCGCGCGATCGAGGCACCGGTCGCCCCCGCCAGCACGCCCGAGCCTTGCGCCCCTACCGCCACGCCCGCCGCCACGATGGCGCAGACCGCGAACAGCACCGCGAAGACCCGCCAGAACGTGAGCTTGCGCCGCATCCGGCGACGATCGACAATAAAATCAGCGTCGAGTGACATGGTTTGTCTCCCTCGCGGAACCGAGCGGGACGAAGCCGCCAAAGACGATCCACGACGATCAATGACACCGATGAACCGGCCGCATTTGTGGCAAGACGGTTGTGACAATACCGAATGCGGCGCCGCAGTCCGCCGCGCCGCATTCGACCCGATCTCGTCTACTTCTCGGCCGGCTTCTCGCTCGCCCGCTTCAGCGCCGTACCGAGGATATCGCCGAGCGTCGCGCCTGAATCGGAGGAGCCGTACTGGGCGATCGCCTCCTTTTCCTCCGCAACTTCGAGCGCCTTGATCGACACCTGCACCTTGTGGGCGCGGCGGTCGAATTGGATGATGCGGGCATCGACCTTCTCGCCGACGGCGAAACGTTCCGGCCGCTGCTCGCCGCGGTCACGCGCCAATTCCGCGCGCTTGATGAAGGTGGTGAGGTCGGTGCCGATGATCTTCACGTCGATGCCGGCCTCCTTCACCTCGATGACCTCGCAGGTGATAACGGAGCCCTTCTTGATGTCGCCCGCGGTGTCCATCGGATCACCCTCGAGCTGCTTGACGCCAAGCGAGATGCGCTCCTTCTCGACATCGACATCGAGCACCTTGGCGCGGACCTTGTCGCCCTTCTTGTATTCCTCGATCACCTGCTCGCCCGGCCGCTTCCAGTCGAGGTCGGAGAGATGCACCATGCCATCGACATCGCCGTCGAGGCCGAGGAACAGGCCGAACTCGGTCTTGTTCTTGACCTCGCCTTCGATGGTCGAGCCGGCCGGATATTTCTCGACGAACACCTCCCAGGGATTGCGCATGGTCTGCTTGAGGCCGAGCGAGATGCGGCGCTTGACCGGATCGACCTCGAGGATCTGCACGTCGACCTCCTGCGAGGTCGACACGATCTTGCCCGGGTGGACGTTCTTTTTTGTCCACGACATCTCGGAGACGTGAATGAGTCCCTCGATGCCGGGCTCGAGCTCGACGAACGCACCGTAGTCGGTGATGTTGGTGACGCGACCCTTGAAGCGCGCCGCGATCGGATATTTCGCCTCGATGCCCTGCCAGGGATCATCCTGCAGCTGCTTCATGCCGAGCGAGATGCGATGGGTCTCGTGGTTGATCTTGATGATCTTGACCTTCACCTGCTGCCCGATATTGAGCACCTCGGTCGGATGGTTGACGCGCCGCCAGGCGATGTCGGTGACGTGTAAGAGCCCGTCGATGCCGCCCAGATCCACGAAGGCGCCGTAGTCGGTGATGTTCTTGACCACGCCGTCGATGACCTGACCCTCTTCGAGGTTCTGCACCAGCTCCTGGCGCTGCTCGGCGCGGGTCTCTTCGAGCACGGTGCGGCGCGACACGACGATGTTGCCGCGCCGGCGATCCATCTTCAGGATCTGGAACGACTGCGGCTGGTTCATCAGCGGCGACACATCGCGGATCGGCCGGATGTCGACCTGCGAGCGCGGCAGGAAGGCCACGGCCCCGTCGAGATCGACGGTGAAGCCGCCCTTGACCTGGTTGAAGATGACGCCCTGCACCTTCTCGTTACTGTTGAACGCCTTTTCGAGCTTGCCCCAGCTCTCCTCGCGGCGTGCCTTGTCGCGCGAGAGCACCGCCTCGCCGAGCGCGTTCTCGACGCGCTCCAGGTAGACCTCGACCGTATCGCCGACCTTGAGCTCGTTCTGGCGGCCCGGACCGGAAAACTCCCGCAGCGGGACGCGGCCCTCGGTCTTGGCACCCACGTCGATGACCGCGAGATCCTTTTCGATCCCGACGATAATCCCTTTGACGACCGATCCTTCCTGCGGGCTGCCTTGGATGAACGACTCCTCAAGCAGCTGGGCAAAGTCCTCACGCGACGGTGTAGCGATACTGATGGCAGCCATGAATACTCCCGTTAGCGGTTGTTGCTGCTCGCCACGCACGGGCGCCTGGACGCAGGCGATGTGAACCTGCGTACACGGCACCCCCTGCGCGGCGACCAAGCGATCGAAGCGATGATTCAGGTCCGGAAGCACGCCACCAGGGAAGCGGGCGGAGCAGGCTAGGTCCTCCACGACGAAAGCGCGGTTAGCCGCGCTTTCGGCCTGCTCGGACGGCTTCGACAATGTCGATGGCGGCCCGGAATGCGGCGTCTATATCCAAATGCGAGGTATCGAGCAAGTGCGCATCGGGGGCGGGCCGCAGGGGGGCGGCCGCCCGCTGGGTGTCCCGCTCGTCGCGGCGGCGGATGTCGGCCAGGACCTCGGCCTCGCTGACCGCGCCTCCAGCCCCCGCGATCTCGGCCGCCCGCCGGCGGGCCCGCACCTCGGGCGCGGCATCGACATAGATCTTCACGTCGGCGTCCGGAAAAATCACCGTGCCAATGTCGCGGCCGTCGAGGACGGCGCCCGGGGGCGCCCGCCCGAAATCACGCTGAAAAGCCAGTAGCGCGGCCCGGACCTCCGCAAGGGCGGAGACGATCGAGGCGGCCTCGCCGACCGCGTGGCTCTTGAGCGTCCTCTCGTCAAACCCGCCGGGATCGAGCGCCCGCGCAGCCACGACCGCCCGCCCGACGTCATCGAGCCGGTCGCCGGCATCGAGCAGCGCCTGGGCGACAGCCCGGTAAACGAGGCCGGTATCGAGATGGCGCAACCCGTAATGGGCGGCGAGCCGCTTGCCGAGCGTGCCCTTGCCCGAGGCCGCCGGTCCGTCGATGGCGATGATCATGGCTGCTTGAGGCCGCTTCGCGCGCGGCGAAGCGGACGTTCTTCAGTGAAGATATTGCGGGAGGCAAATTCGGCCGGACTGGCGTAGGTCAGGTATTCGCGCATTCCAGGACTATTGATGGACGATGTATGCCAGGGGTGGTCGAGATAGCGTGCGGGCTCAAAGGTCCATGGTGGAATCTTTGGCAGCTCATACTGTCTGGCCAGATACTCCGCCACCGCACCTGCCAGCGCATCCAGATGGCCATCGCCAGTCAAGGCCGGCTCGCGGCGCAAGGTGTCGAGCCGGCCCTCGGCTGAGGGCGTGAGATAGAAGGTGTCGAGGAATTCCGACAGCGCCACGTCGCAAGCCTCGCCGGCCATGATCCGCTCATAGGTCTCTGCCAGGGTAGCGGGGCGCATCGGGAGCACCTTTGGTCGCTAAAATGTGCCTCATCGCCAAAACGTGCCTTAGCACAAATCGTGCCTTGTCCAAATCGGCGGGGCTGTTAGGGAAGAACTCGGTCAGGACTGTGATTGCTTCGTCCGCATCGGTGATGCCGAGAACGCCCAGCAAGCTCGCGACCGCCAAGTCCGTCGTTCCCTTGACGAACTTAGAGACACGCAGCGCCTTGAGCTTGAGCGCGAGCATGTAGCGCGCGGTCGGCACGAACACTCTCAGACCCGCGTGCTCGGTAGCGCGCGGAAAAGTACCCAGGAACACAAGGTCCTTTTCGGCGCGCGCGAGCCGACTGAGGAACGTGCTGACGGCATCATTCAGCCAGTGCTCGGACCAGCCATTTCGCTTCGCTATGCGATCAACAACATCGGACAGCCAGCCCGGCCACGGACGGGCAATCTCGGCAATGTCGACGTCCTCGGTCGAGAAGCGGAAATTGCTTGCAAGCATGAGCGCCGAGCCGCCGAACACGGCGATATCGAATCGCGTGCCCGCCGTGACAGCGGCCGCGCCAATCTCGTTGAGGGCCGCCAGCAACTGATCGCGATCGAAGGCGGTCATCGATCCCCGGCCTCCTGAGCCTCACGCGAGCTCGCCGCCCAGGCCCCGCATCATCGGCACGAAGCTCGGGAAGCTTGTGGCGATGAACGAGGTGTCGTCGACCCCAACCGGCTGGTCGCTCGCGAGCCCCATCACCAGGAACGCCATGGCGATGCGGTGATCCATGTGGGTTGCGACTTGGCCGCCACCGGCGGCGCGGCCGGTGCCGTGCACGATCAGGTCGTCGCCCTCGATCTCGACCGCAACGCCGTTCGCCCGCAACCCGTCCGCGACCGCGGCGAGCCGATCGGATTCCTTCACGCGCAGCTCCTTGAGGCCGCGCATGCGCGTCGTGCCCTCCGCGAACGCCGCCGCCACCGCCAGGATCGGATATTCGTCGATCATCGAAGGCGCGCGCGCGGCCGGCACATCGACGCCCCTGAGCGCGGACGCCCGCACGCGAAAATCGGCGAGCTCCTCGCCGACATCGTCCCGGATATTGACCGCCTCGATGTCGGCGCCCATCTCCCGCAGCGTCAGGATCAGCCCGGTGCGCAGCGGGTTGGTCATGACGTCAGTAAGCGTCACCTCGGAGCCCGGCACGATCAGCGCCGCCACCATCGCAAAGGCGGCCGAGGACGGATCGGCCGGCACCACCACCGGAGCCGGCACCAGCTCGGGCAGGCCTGTGAGCGTGATCCGCCGCCCGTGCGGGCCCTCCGGCTCGACCTTGACCTCGGCGCCGAAGTGAACGAGCAGCCGCTCGGTGTGGTCGCGGCTCGCCTCGCTCTCGATCACGGTGGTCGCGCCCGGCGCCGCAAGCCCGGCAAGCAGCACCGCCGACTTGATCTGCGCGGAGGGAACCGGCGTCCGGTAAACAATAGGAACCGGGTCGCGGGCGCCCTGCAGGGTGACCGGCAGCCGCCCGCCCTCGGCCTCACTCAACACCCGCGCACCGATCTGCACCACCGGGTCGAGGATGCGCCGCATCGGCCGCTTGCGGAGCGAGGCGTCGCCATCGAAGGTGGCGGTGATCGGGCAGCCCGCCACCGCCCCCATCACCAGACGGCAGCCGGTGGCGGAATTACCGAAATCGATGACGCCCGCAGGCTCACGAAAACCGCCCACCCCTACCCCGAACACCCGCCATTCACCAGCGCCGAGGCGCTCGACGGTCGCCCCCAGCGCGGCCATGGCCTTGCCGGTGTTGAGCACGTCCTCGCCCTCCAGCAGGCCGGAAATCCGCGTTTCACCCACCGCCAGCCCCCCGAAGATCAGGGCGCGGTGCGAGATCGACTTGTCGCCAGGCACCCGTACGCGCCCCTTGAGCGCGCTCGAGCGGCGGGCGGTGAGCGGAGCTGGATTTATGTTAGACACGGCGGGCAATCCATCCTGCGGACGCGGAGTCCATTAACTTGGGGTCCACTAGCATGGGCGGCAGGGAGCGTCATCCGGCCCGCAACCGGCCGGTCACCAGGACCAGATCCCGGCGCCCGGCCGCCGGCGCGGTCCCGGCCCCGGCGCTTACCGCTATTGACAGGGCCAGCGCGACTCGCCAAGTGAAGCACCTCATTTCAGGCCCCGACCAAGGAAACCGGACCGTGGCGAAACCCGAGCTCGGCACTAAGCGCCTCTGCGGCAGCTGCGGTGTGAAGTTCTACGACCTCAGCAAAGACCCGATCGTCTGCCCGAAATGCCACACCGTCTTTGTGCCGGTCGTGCTGACGTCCCGATCGCGCCAGGAGCCGGCGGCGGCTGCGCGCCCGGTTGTGGCACGGCAGGAAGAGGCCGTGGTGCCGGAAACGCAAGACGCCGAATTCGTCTCACTCGAGGACGCCGACGCCGAGGCGCAGGGCAAGAAGGGCGCCGACGTGGTCGAGGGGGCGGAAGACGATATCGAGATCGATGAGACCCTCGACGATGCCGCCCTCATCGAGGAACAGGAAGAGACCGACGAGGATGTCACCGATATCATCGGTGACCGTGAAAACGAGGAAGAGCCTTGAGACCGGACCGCTGGGCGTTTAGCCTGCCGGTGTGATGACTGCGACGCGGACGTTCCCGACCTCCGTGTCGAGCGATGGGGCCATAGCTCAGTTGGGAGAGCGCTTGAATGGCATTCAAGAGGTCAGGGGTTCGACTCCCCTTGGCTCCACCAGACTTTTCCATGACTTCAATTGTTTCCATGACTTCAATTGCTTCTACGAACATTCGAAGCGCCGAAAGCTTGTAGGGAAGACTTTGAGAGGCTTATGATAAGCTCGGTTGGATAGCTCTTGCCGCAAGCTTCCCCAAATTTTCCCGCCCCCTTTCGCGCAGCATTCGGCGACGCCGCGTTGTTTGCTGCCCCCAATCATAGAGTGCGCAATCCGCGTGCGTGAGGACAAGGGCGGCGTGAAGAGCGTCGTCGAGAAGCAGCAGCGTGTGTTGCGGTCGTGGACCCCCGTTCTAAACGGAATATATGCCGTCCTTCATGAGGGGTCGCGCCGGGTCCGTTGAATTAGGAAAGGACGAGACGGCCATTGCAGTTCAGTCCCTCGACAAACTGCCGGACATCTTTGACACACCTCTTTTCTTTTCCGCATTTCCACGAATCAGATATGTGTTGCCCCTCAAGGACAGCCGCCGTGCGCCAGCGGGATACAAAATGGCGCACCAATTGCGGGCCGTTTGGCTCTGGGTTCGATGAACGGCCGACCAGTGAACGGTTTGTTGAGGGGGCATCGCCGTTGGCCCACGAACCGAGCCGGAGGAGGTGGCGATGGAATGCCTCAAATTCATTTGCCCAAACACTCAGCACCCCATCGACAGCGGGATCGAGGCCGACGTTCGGGCGTTCCACGTCATAGAATCCCAGAACGTTCAGGTGAAGTGTCCGCGTTGCGGCGCGACTCATTGCTTTTCCTTCAAAGACGGACTCGCCGCCAAGGTTGCGCGTGGAGTTGCTGCCGCATCTGCCCCTAGCGTGCGGCACGCATAACATTGTCTGTGAATCGACTGATTCGGCTTTTCGCTACTAGGCCCATCTTTCTTTCTCGTTACAAACCATGTGCCGAGCGACCAAAGCGGCAGCCCCCGCGATGGCATCACTGGCCATGGCCCTTAGGACCACGACCGTTGTTACCAAGGTGACCGCTGCCGCGTCAGGTCAGATCGGCACGCGACTGATGCCGCAAAAGCGGCCCGTTAGAGCAAGCAAGCGCCTTCGGAGATCGCCATATCTACGTGGCGTAGCGCCGCGCCACCCTGGTCGTACCGAGGCCTCCCATTATAGTATGTAACGGATTACTGGCGGGGCAGGCCCGTCGCGGAGACCCAATCAGATGCTCAACAAGACCATCGCCATCGCAACGGTGGGACCGCTTGCCCTCTCAGCCGGCCTCTTGTCCGGCCTTTTGGCGCTCACGCCGGCCGCCGCCCAGGGACCAAGTCTCGCCGGCAAGAACGTCACCATGATCATTGGGTTCGGGCCCGGCGGCGGCTACGACGCCTGGGGCCGCGTGATGGCCCGCCATATCGGCAAGCACCTGCCTGGCACTCCGACCGTGGTGCCGCAGAACATGCCGGGCGGCGGCAGCTTCAACGCCGCCAACCACATCTACACCATCGCGCCAAAGGACGGCACGGTGCTCGGCATCATCGCGCGCGACGCACCGCTCGGGCCGCTCACGGGCGCGTCCGGCGCCCGGTTCGATCCGCTCAAGATCTCCTGGATCGGCTCGCCCACGCTGGAGACCAATGTCTGCATCTCGATGGCGCGCGCGAAGGTGAGGACCTTCAAGGAGTTGCAGGAGAGCGAGCTCATCATCGGCAATACCGGCGTCGGCACCGGCACCTATTCCTACCCGAAGGCGCTCAACGGCATCTTCGGCACCAAGTTCAAGCTGATCTCGGGCTTTCCGTCGTCGACCGACGTGTTCCTGGCGATGGAGCGCAACGAGGTCGACGGCATCTGCGAGAGCCTCGACAGCGTGATCGGCAAGCGCCCGGACTGGATCGCCACCAAGAAGGTCAACGTGCTGTTCTACGGCGGCGTCAAGCCGACGATCGATCTGCATGGCGCTCCGTTCATCGTCGATCAGGGGCGCAGCGCGGAAGAGAAGCAGGCGCTAGAGTTCCTCTACGCCGGACAAGGCATCGGGCGGCCATTCGTGGCGCCGCCGGACCTCCCGGCGGACCGGCTCAAGATGCTGCGCGACGCCTTCAACGCCACCATGAAGGACAAGGATTTCGTCGCCGACGCGACCAAGCAGAAGCTCGATGTCGAGCCGGAAGACGGTGAGCACCTCGAGGCGCTGATCAAGAAGATCTACACCACGCCCAAGGCAGTGGTGGACCGGATCGGCGAGCTGATCAAATAACGCCGCCTTCGGGCCGTGACATCCCGTGTCCCGGGCGTCCATCGCCCGGGACATTCGATCTCTACATGCGATAGCGCTTTACTGCGGCCTGATCCCACACAAGCCCATTGCCGGGCCGGTCCGGAACGATGGCGTGGCCGTCGACGATGCGCAGCGGCTCCTGCAGCAGGCAATCAGCCCAGTCCATGTATTCGAGGAAATGGCCGGTCGGCGTCGCGGCGAGCAGATGGGCGCTTACTTCCGGAAACAGATGCGACGACATCTTGATGCGGTGCTCGGCCGCGAGCGCGGCCGCACTCAGCCATCCGCTCACGCCGCCGATGCGCTCGAGGTCGGGCATCACATAGTCGGCCGCGCCCGCTGTGAGCGCGGTCTCCATCGCGACCAACAGCGAGAAATTCTCGCCGATCTGGACCGGCGTCGTCAGCGCTTGTGCGAGCGATGCGCACCCCGCGTAGTCATCGTGGCGGATCGGCTCCTCCAGCCAATAGATGTTCTCCGCATCGAGCGCGCGGCCACGCTCGAGCGCCGCCGCGACCGAGAGCGCCTGGTTGTAGTCGACCATGAGGGCGACACCCTCGCCGATGCGTCGGCGGACGGCTTGCACGGCCGCGAGATCGTCCTTGAGCGTCGGATAGCCGAGCCGCAGCTTCACGGCGCGGAAGCCGCGCGCGAGAAGCCTCTCTGCCTCGTCGGCGACCGCCTCCGGCGCCATGAGGCCAAGCCCGCAACTGTTGTAGGCCTGGATCGGGCCAGGCTTGCCGCCGATGAAGGTCGCAAGCGGCACGCCTGACGCGATCGCCAGCGCGTCCCACGCCGCCTCGTCGAGACCCGCCATCGCCATGCGCACCACGCCCTGCACCCCGATCAGCATGAAGCGCTGCGCGAGCTTGCCCCACAGTTCCGCCGGCACGACGCGGTCCCCAGCCACCATCCGGCTGATCTCGTCCAGCATCGCGGCCATCGCGGGCGCTGCTGCGCGCAGATAGCAGAACAGATAGGCGCGGCCGGTCACTCCTTCCTCGGTCTCGAGATCGACCAGGAGCAGCGGCGCCGTCGTGATCCGCGCCTGGCTGGTCCCGAGCGCATAGGTCATGGGCACCTCGACGCCGGTTGAGCGCACGGCGCGGATGGTCAGTTGCGGCAGCTTCGGATCGGTGGTCATGACGAGAAGCTTACCGGCGCGCGAGGCTGGCGGACAGACCGCAAGCGACGCATGATGCGTTGACGGGGGAGCATTCCATGCAGGGCAAGGTCACGCTGGAGGATCATTTCGCGATCGAGGAGACGCTCGGCGATTCACAGCCGTTCGGCGCGCATGTGTGGCCGGAGCTGCGCTACCGCCTCGTCGACTTTCACGAACAGCGCCTGCGCCTGATGGATCAATCCGGGGTCGAGATCATGGTGGTCTCGCTCAACGCCCCCGCCATCCAAGCCATCCCGGACATCAGTCAGGCGGCCGACTGCGCGCGCCGCGCCAATGACATCCTGGCGGCCGAGGTCGCCAGGCGCCCGGACCGCTTTATCGGCATCGCGGCGCTCGCCATGCAGGATCCCGAGATCGCGGCACGTGAGCTGGAGCGCTGTGTCACCGCGCATGGCTTCAAGGGTGCGCTGGTCAACGGCTTCTCCCAGGTCGATAAGCCCGCCACTGCGGTCTACTACGACCTGCCGCAGTACCGGCCGTTCTGGGCCACGGTCGAGCGGCTGCGCGTGCCGTTCTATCTGCATCCGCGCAATCCGCTGCCCGGCAGCATTCCGGGCTATGACGGCCATCCCTGGCTCATCGGGCCAAGCTGGGCCTTCGCGGCCGAGACCGCGATGCATGCGTTACGCCTGATCGGCAGTGGATTGTTCGACACGCATCCGGGGCTGCAGATCATTCTCGGCCACCTGGGCGAGGGGCTGCCGTACTACTTGTGGCGGATCGACAATCGCAACAAGTGGATGCAGGCGCCGCACAAGTTCGCGGCGCGTCGGCGTGTTGCCGACTATATGCGCGCCAACTTTCATATCACGACGTCGGGGCACTACAGCACGCCCGCACTCATCGACGCCATCGCCGAGATGGGCGTGGACCGGGTGATGTTCTCGGTCGACTACCCGTTCGAGGACATCAGTGATGCGGCCGCCTGGTTCGACCAGGCGCCATTGAGCGACGCCGACCGCAGCAAGATCGGACGCAGCAACGCGCTCAGGCTGTTCGGTCTGCCGGGCGCAGAATCCTAAGACGCGCGCCCACCCGCGTGCAGCACGAGCGCATCGCGCACCGCGCGGTGCAAGGGCGTCGGCACGCCGACCTTGGCGCCGAGATCCACAACGCCGCCCGAAAGCCATTGCAGCTCCAGGGGCCGGCCCTGCTCCAGATCGTGATGCATCGAGGCGGTCATGTCGGGATGCAGCGTGTCCGCGAACGCGAGCCGCTGCTCGGCGAATTTCTCTGGGATCGCCACGCCGTGGGCGCGGCCGACGGCGGCCACCTCGCGCATGAGATCGAGGAAGAACTGGCGGGTCAATGGATTCGAGCGGACCGGCCCGAGCGGCTTGCGAGTCGAGGCCGTCACCGCCGCCATGCTGGCGAGGAAGATGAACTTCTGCCAGATCTCGCTGCGCACGTCGGGGCTGATCTCGGCGTTGATGCCGCCGCGCTGGCAGGCGGCGAGAAAATCTTCGGCCCGTCGCGAGCGAACGCCGTCGTACTCGCCGAACACGAGGCGCTGCATCGGCCCCTTCTGGGCGATGACACCGGGCCGGCTGATATTCGTGCCCACATAGGCCACCCCGCCCATGATCGCGCCCTCACCCACGATCGGGCGCAACAGATCGTCCTTCTGCACGCCGTTCTGGAAGGAGATGATCGCCGTGTCGGGACCCATGATCGGCACCAGCGACCGCGCCGCTGCCTCGGTGTCCCACAGTTTGACGCCGAACATGATGAGATCGGTCTTGCCGATTGTTGAGGGATCGTCCGTCACCTTGACCTTGGGCAGGCTGAACGACTCGTCGGTGCTCTCAATCGCGAGCCCATGCTCGCGCATGGCGGCAAGGTGCGCCCCGCGCGCGATAAAGCTCACGTCGGCGCCGCCGCGTGCCAGCCGGGCGCCGAAAAAGCCTCCAACCCCACCCGATCCCATGACCGCAATCCGCACGTCTTCCTCCCGGCTCAAGGACGGCTGCAACCTAGCATACTTAACGCTTTGTAATCGGCCGGCGCGCCCCGTGCGCGGCTGCCGATCATTCTTGAACCCATGGTGGAGACCCCCCATATTGGACGTGATCGGATAAGGGCAAGCCTGATGCCTGCCTCGGCTCCGATCGGAGGGGGTGCCGCAAGGGCCCCGTCAAAGTCGCTTCGATGAGGGCTTTGAGCATGTCACGAGTTCCGTCGCTGTCCAGTCCGTTTCTTCTCGGATTCGACGAGATTGAGCGTGCACTCGACCGCGTCACCAAGGGAGCGGATGGCTATCCGCCCTACAACATCGAACGGATCGCCCGGGAAAACGGCAAGCCCGAGCGCCTGCGGATAACGCTGGCGGTTGCCGGGTTCACGCGCGATCAGCTCGACGTGACGCTGGAGGAAAGCCAGCTTGTCATTCGCGGGCGACAGCAGGACGACAAGACGCGACAGTATCTCCACCGCGGCATCGCGGCGCGCCAATTCCAGCGCACCTTCGTGCTCGCGGACGGAATGGAGGTGCTGGGCGCGGACTTGAGGAGCGGATTGCTGTCGATCGACCTGGCAAGACCTGAGCCTGAGCGGATCGTCAAGTCGATCAGCATCACCGACCACGACTGAACTCACCAACCAGGACTCGACCTGTAGCAAAGTAGAAAGGAGTCGAGGGCCATGAACGCCAACAACAACACGAACAATACAAACGTCACCTTCGGACGAATCTCCCCGGAAGCACTGGCTGTGCTCGGCGGCGGTCGCATCGCCTATGTCAAGGCGATCCGGTCAGAGGACGTGCAGAAGCAATTCCCGCAGGCGCCGCAGCTCGCGGCCGGCACTCTGCTCTACGCGCTGCACGCCGCCGACGGAACGCCGATCATGCTGACCGACAGCCGCGAGGCCGCGATCGCGAATGCCTGGAGCCAGGAGCTCGAGACGGTCAGCGTGCACTGAGCGCCCGCAACGGTATCGCGATCGAAGAAGGGCTTCCTACGCAGCGCTCGCCGAGGGCAGCGCCAGCACGGAGTAGAGCGCCTCCATGTCGCGGGAGTCCCGCAGCTTGTGCGCGACGTCGGGGTCGCGCAACAGCCGCGCAACGCGCGCCAGCGCCTTGAGATGATCGGCGCCAGCGCCTTCAGGCGCGAGCAGCAGAAATACCAGGTCGACGGCCTGCCCATCGAGCGATTCAAAATCGATCGGCCGTTCGAGTCGGGCAAATACGCCAAACAGCTTGGTGAGCTTCGGCAGCTTGCCGTGTGGAATGGCAATACCATTGCCCACGCCGGTTGAGCCGAGCTTCTCGCGCTGCATGAGAATCTCGAAAATCGTACGCTCGCTCAGGCCGGAGAGTTCCGCTGCCCTGGCAGCGAGTTCCTGCAAGGCTTGCTTCTTGCCGTTGACCCTTAGCGCCGGAATGATCGCGTTGGGCGCGACGAGATCGTTGAGCGGCATGGAATGTTTCCAGAATCCGGGAACTCAAGCGCGGGCCCGTCAAAGGCGGCGGACCATAAGGACCGACTCTCGGGCCGTCAATGGGAGCAAACAGCGCATCGCGACTGCCGTGAATATCACCATCGTCCTGACGCGTTAACCAGTCGCAGACGGGTGCTTTTCTGCCAATTGCACTGCCGCGCCTAGAATACCAGCCCTGGGGATTACGTCTCGCGTTCGGGCTGCCGGCGGTAATGAGGGAACTTACGCAACGGCCACTCCAGTCATTCGTCGGAGGG
>Ga0209798_10001305_pt1 | contig 15037 bp, 13 predicted proteins | sample DOMMetBare3Fresh_FD_187475 | JGI IMG/M metagenome (GOLD analysis project Ga0209798, IMG submission 187475) | Wetland sediment microbial communities from St. Louis River estuary, USA, under dissolved organic matter induced mercury methylation -... | ecosystem: Environmental > Aquatic >...
GAGCTGATCGGCACCGATCCGACGATGCTCAAGCCCACATTGGACAAGCTGTTCGCCGGCCAGTGGAAGAAGGGAGCCGTGCCCCAGTTGTGGGATGGCCGCACAGGCGAGCGCATTGCGGCGCAACTGGATCGGCTTCTCGATTCGCACGCCCAGCCCGAGCACCCAGGGCGTCGGCTGGACAGTCAACCCGCGCGTCCGTAGCTGTCCTCGAACCGCACGATGTCGTCCTCGCCCAGGTACGACCCCGACTGCACCTCGATGATCTCCAGCGGCACCTTGCCCGGGTTGGCCAGGCGATGCACCTCGCCCAGCGGGATGTAGGTGCTCTGGTTCTCGGAGAGCATCAGCTTGTTGTCGCCGCAGGTCACCTCGGCCGTACCCTGCACCACGATCCAGTGCTCGGCGCGATGGTGGTGCATCTGCAAGCTCAATGACGCTCCGGGCTTGACCATGATGCGCTTGACCTGAAAGCGTGGGCCCGAGTCGATGCTGTCGTACCAGCCCCAGGGCCGGTGCACCTTGCGATGCAGGTTCTTCTCGCCGCGCCCATCGGCCTCGAGGCGGGCGACGATACGCTTCACGTCCTGGCTGCGCTCACGGCTGCTGACCAGCACGGCATCGGGCGTTTCGACCACCACCACGTTCTTCAGACCTACGGCTGCCACGAGGCGGCTGCTGGCATGCACCAACGTGTCGGTGCAGGCGTCGACCACCACGTCGCCCAGCGTGGCCGTTCCTGAGCTGTCTTTGGGCAGCATCTGCCACACCGCGTCCCAGGCGCCCAGGTCGTTCCATCCGGCATCGAGCGGCACCACCTGCATCGCGATCCCGGAAGCCGGGCAGTGCTCCATCACCGCATAGTCGATCGACTCGGCGGGAATCGCCTCGAACGCGGCGCGCCCGGGCCGGACGAAGCTGGCGTCGCGCGTCCGGCCGTTCCAGGCCAGCCGGGTGGCCGATGCGATGTCGTTGCGAAACCGTTCGAGCGCCGCCATCCACACCGACGCCTTCAGCACGAAGATGCCGCCGTTCCATAGGTAGCTGCCGTCGCGCAGGTAGCGCTCGGCGGTCTGCAGGTCGGGCTTCTCGACGAAGGCCAGCACTTTGGCTTCACCGGTCACGGACGCCGACTGGATGTAGCCATAGCCGGTCTCCGGCCGCGAGGGGACGATTCCGAGCGTGACGATTGCGCCGGCGCTGGCCAACGTGACCGCCCGGCGCATCGCCGCGGTAAATGCCGCTCGGTCAGTGACAGTCTGGTCGGCGGGCGTCATCGCCAGCACCGGATCGTCACCCGTCTCGAGCGCAGCCAAAGCGGCCAGCGTCAACGCCGGCGCCGTGTTGCGCCCCACCGGCTCCAGCAGCAGCGACGATGCCGTCACGCCAAGCTCGCGCAACTGCTCGAGCAGCAGGAACCGGTGCTCCTCGTTGCCGACCACCAGCGCGGGCGCGGCCACGATGTCGCCCGAGGCGATGCCTGCCAGCCGCTGGACTGCCTGCTGAAATAGGCTGTCGCGGCCGTCGAGTGCCAGAAACTGCTTCGGAAACCCGCTGCGCGACAGCGGCCACAGGCGCGTACCGCTTCCGCCGGCCATGACGACGGGTTGGACGTGGATGGTCATCTGATTGTTCTTGGGGCAGGTGAGTCGTGAGCGGGTGTCGAGCTGACGAAACCTCGCGGATTGTCGCGCTGCCAGGTCCACGCGTCCGCGCACATCGCATCCAGTCCCCGCTGCGCCTTCCAGCCCAGCATCTGGTGTGCCAGCGACGGGTCGGCATAACAAGCCGCCACGTCGCCCGGCCGCCGCGCAACCACGCGGTAGGGCACCGCGCGACCGCTGGCGGCCTCGAACGCCTTGACAACCTGCAGCACGCTATAGCCCTGACCAGTGCCCAGGTTCACGGTGTGCGATGACCCACCGGCGAGCAGGTGGCGCAGCGCCGCGACGTGGCCCGCAGCGAGGTCGAGCACGTGGATGTAGTCGCGCACGCCCGTCCCGTCGGGGGTGTCGTAGTCGTTGCCGAAGACGCGCAGGTGCTCGCGTGTACCGACGGCCACTTGCGTCACATAGGGCATCAGATTGTTCGGCTCGCCCCTCGGGTCCTCGCCGATACGGCCGCTCGGATGTGCCCCCACCGGATTGAAGTAGCGCAGGTACGAGATGCGCCACGTCGCGTCGCAGCGTTCGAGTTCGCGCAACAGTTGCTCGCCCACCAGTTTGGTCGTGCCGTACGGGTTGGTGGCGGACAACGGCGCGTCTTCGCGAATCGGCAGGGTATCGGGCTGCCCATAGACCGTGGCCGACGAGCTGAACACCAAATGCTTGACGCCGTGGTCCTGCATCACCTGCGCGAGATTGATCAACCCGCCGAGGTTGTTGCGGTAGTATTCCAGCGGCTTGCGCACCGATTCACCCACTGCCTTGTGCGCGGCGAAGTGCACCACGGCGTCCACGGCCCGGCTGGCGAACAGTTCGCGCATACGTTCGCGGTCGTTGACGTCGACCTGTTCGAACACCGCTGGCGCCCGCATCAGTTCGGCCAGACGCTCCAGCACCACGGGCGAGCTGTTCGCAAAATTGTCGACGCCGATCACGTCGTAGCCGGCTTCGTGCAGCGCCAGCCAGGTGTGCGAGCCGATGTACCCGGTGGCGCCGGTCAACAGGATGGTGGCCATGGCGGCGATCTTATCGGCGCGGCGGGTCTGGGCCCCACCCTACAATCAGCCATGCTGCAAAACCTGCAAGGATTGCTCGTCCCCGCGGTGGTCGAGCGGCTGATCCTGGTGATCAATCACGTGCTGACTTCCGAGCCGGTGGCCATGTCCCGGCTGGTGTCGCACAGCGGTCGGGTGATCACGCTGGACGTGCTGAAGTGGCCATCGCTGCTGCCGTCGGTGCCGCCGTTGCAGGTGCGGGTCACGCCCGCGGGCCTGCTGGAATGGTGCGGCCTGGGCGAGCGGCCGCAGTCCGACCTGTCGGTGCGCATCGACGCGGCCAATCCGGCGCTGTTGTTCGCCCGGGCGCTGGCGGGCGAGCCGCCCCGGCTCGAGATTTCGGGCGACGCCGCGCTGGCCACCGACATCCAGTGGCTGGTCGACAACCTGCGCTGGGACGTCGAGGCCGATCTCGACCGCCTGTTCGGGCCGGTCGTGGCGCGGCAGATCGGACGGCTGGGGTCGGCGCTGGCGCGGGGGCTGCGCGCGCTGGCGCGCGGCACGGTCGAGCGGTCCGCCGGGCCGTCGACAGGCGACACCGCGCGCGGTACATGAGCCCGCCGCACGGCCGCCCGAAGTCGGGCCCGATCCCCGTTGGGGATACGCCGCGCAGCGCCGACGGTGTCGAATGAGACGCCTCGCCCGCCTGATCTTCATCGTCTTCACGCTGCTGCGCTTCGGCGTCGACCAGGTGGCGCTGTCGGGCTTCCGCCAGCGCTGGGTGCGAGCACTGGTGCGCGTGGTCACCTTCGGCCGCCGCTTCGACGAGCCGCGCGGCGTGCGGCTGCGGCGCGCGCTCGAGCGGCTGGGCCCGATCTTCGTCAAGTTCGGCCAGGTCTTGTCGACCCGGCGCGATGTGCTGCCGCTCGATGTGGCCGACGAGCTGGCCAAGCTGCAGGACCGCGTGCCGCCCTTCCCGAGCGACCAGGCCGCGGCGCTGGTCGAGCGCGCGTTCGGCGCGCGCATCGACGCGCTGTTCGCCAGCTTCGATGCCGAGCCGGTGGCCAGCGCGTCGATCGCGCAGGTGCACTTTGCGGTACTCCGGAACGACGGGCCGGTCCCGAGTTCCGGTCCTCCCACGGGGGGCAGGCCGCCGACAGCGGCCCTGGGGGCGCAGGGAGGCGGCCGCGAAGTCGCCGTCAAGGTGTTGCGCCCGGGCATGCTGGCGCTGATCGAGGGTGACCTCAACCTGCTGCACACGCTGGCCCGCTGGGCCGAGCGCGTGTGGGTCGAATCCAAGCGCCTGAAGCCGCGCGAGGTCGTCGCCGAGTTCGACATCTACCTGCACGACGAGCTCGACCTGGTTCGCGAGGCGGCCAATGCCGCGCAGCTGCGCCGCAACATGGCCGACCTGAACCTGCTGATCGTGCCCGAGATGGTGTGGGAGCTGTGCACGCCCAGCGTCATCGTGATGGAGCGCATGAAGGGCGTGCCGATCAGCCAGACGGACCGGCTGCGCGCCGCCGGCGTCGACATTCCGAAGCTGGCGCGCGACGGTGTCACGATCTTCTTCACCCAGGTGTTCCGCGACGGCTTCTTCCACGCCGACATGCACCCGGGCAACATCCAGGTCAGCGTCGATCCGGCCACGCTGGGCCGCTACATCGCGCTGGACTTCGGCATCATCGGCACGCTCACCGAGTCCGACAAGGACTACCTGGCGCAGAACTTCCTCGCGTTCTTCCGCCGCGACTACAAGCGTGTGGCCGAGTTGCACGTCGAAAGCGGCTGGGTGCCGCCGACGACCCGCGTCGACGCGCTGGAGAACGCCATCCGCGCGGTCTGCGAGCCGCATTTCGACCGGCCGCTGAAGGACATCTCGCTTGGCCAGGTGCTGATGCGGTTGTTCCAGACCTCGCGGCGCTTTCAGGTGGAAATCCAGCCGCAGCTGGTGCTGCTGCAGAAGACGCTGCTCAACGTCGAAGGGCTGGGTCGGCAACTCGACCCCGAGCTCGACCTGTGGAGCACGGCCAAACCGTTCCTCGAGCGCTGGATGAACGAGCAGGTGGGCTGGCGCGGCCTGCTCGACCGTCTGAAGGACGAGGCGCCGCGCTACGCACAGTTCCTGCCCGAGATGCCCCGGCTGGTGCATCAGGCCCTGAAATCACGCGGCACGAGCGACTCGGCCACGCTGCAGGCGCTGCTGTTCGAGCAGCGGCGCACCAACCGGTTGCTGCAGGCGCTGATCTACAGCGGCCTCGGCTTCCTGGCCGGCCTGCTGGCGATGCAGCTGTTCCTGGCCTGGCACCGCTGACGGTCGGACCGCCGAGGCATTGGATAATCGCGCTGCGTCGGACCGGCTCGGGCGACGGATCTGCTGTCACCGCTGTGGAGTAGCCAAGCTATGCTGCTGACTCTGGTCATCGTCTACCTGCTGATCACCATCGCCATCGGCCTGTGGGCTGCCAAGCGGGTCAAGAACACCGCCGACTTCGCGATCGCCGGCCGCCACCTGCCGCTGGTGATGATCGTCACCACCACCTTCGCCACCTGGTTCGGTTCCGAGACCGTGCTCGGGATCCCGGCCAAGTTCGTGCAGAACGGCCTCAACGGCGTGGTCGAGGACCCGTTCGGCGCCGGCACCTGCCTGATCCTGGTGGGCCTGTTCTTCGCCGCCAAGCTGTACAAGATGACGCTGCTGACGATCAGCGACTACTACCGCGAGCGCTACGGGCGGGTGATCGAGGTGAGCTGTTCGCTGATCATCATCCTCAGCTACCTGGGCTGGGTGTCGGCCCAGGTCACTGCGCTCGGCCTGGTGTTCAACCTGCTGTCGGACGGCGCGATCAGCGTGCCGGTGGGCATGGTGCTCGGCACCGCGTCGATCCTGGCCTATACGCTGTTCGGCGGCATGTGGTCGGTGGCGGTGACGGACTTCATCCAGATGATCATCCTGGTCGTCGGGCTGGCCATCATCGCGGTGTTCGCGGCCGGCCAGGCGGGCGGTGCCGACAAGGTGATTGCCCTGGCCACCAGCAAGGACCTGTTCAAGTTCCTGCCGGAGCCGACATTCGCGCAGATCGTCGGCTTCTTCGCCGCGGCGATCACGATGATGCTCGGCTCGATTCCGCAGCAGGACGTCTTTCAGCGCGTCATGTCGGCCAAGAACGTGACCGCCGCGACGCGCGGCCCCGTGATCGGCGGCGCCTGCTACATCCTGTTTGCATTCGTGCCGATGTTCCTGGTCACCAGCGCGCTGATCATCATGCCCGAGCAGGCGACGGCGCTGATCAAGGATGACCCACAGAAGGTCTTGCCGATCCTGGTGCTCGAGCGCATGCCATTCATCATGCAGGTGCTGTTCTTCGGCGCCTTGATGTCGGCGCTGAAGTCGACGGCCTCGGCCACGCTGTTGGCGCCCTCAGTCACGTTCGTCGAGAACATCTGGCGCCAGTTCTTCCCGCGCCAAGGGGACAAGCAGGAGTTGTGGACCATGCGCGTGGCGGTGCTGGTGTTCAGCGTCTGCGTCTGCGCCTACGCCATCGCGTTGCAGGGCACCCCGATCTACGACATGGTCTCCGGTGCCTACCAGGTGACGCTGGTGGGCGCGTTCGTGCCGCTGGTCTGCGGCCTGTACTGGAAGCGCGCCACGACTCAGGGCGCGGTGTTCTCGATCGTGCTCGGCATCCTGACCTGGATGCTCTTCTTGACCACGCCGGCCGGCTCGACGTTCCCGGCACAGCTGGCGGGTTTCCTGATGGCGCTGGTCGGGATGGCGGTGGGCTCACTCGGGCCTCAGGCGGTGCGCAACCGGCACGGTACCCATCACCACATCGTCGGCGTTCACAGCTGACGCGCCCGGTTCGCCTCGAGCGGCCGCCACGTCTGGCGGCCGCTATAATTTCCTGTTTTGCATCAAGGGCTTAGCCATGCCGATCTATGCCTATCGATGCACGTCCTGCGGACACGCCAAGGACGTGCTGCAGAAGTTGTCCGACCCCGCGCTGACGGTGTGCCCCGCCTGCGGAGCGTCGTCGTTCGCCAAACAACTCACCGCCGCCGGCTTTCAGCTCAAGGGCTCGGGCTGGTACGCCACCGACTTCAAGAGCGGCACGACGGCCAAGAAGCCCGACGACGCCGGTGCAGGCAAGGACGCCACGCCCACCGACAAGCCGAGCGAAACGGCCAAACCCAACACCGGCGAAACGGCCAAGACCGGCACCGCCGGCGATACCGGCAAGTCCACAACCGCCGAGCCGAAGTCGTCTGCCGCCGGCTGCGGCTCCGGTTGTGCCTGTCATTGAGACCATGTGCCGACGCAAAGTGCTGGCGTGAAGAAGTACCTGATCACCGGCGTGCTGGTGTGGATGCCGCTGGCCGTCACCGTCTGGGTGCTGCTGTGGGTGCTCGGCCTGATGGACGGCATGTTCTCGTGGCTGCTCACCATTTCCCAGGCGGTGCTGCCCGAAGCCATGCGCGCCGGCATCGAACAGCTGCGTCACGTGCCGGGGCTGGGCGTGGTGGTGCTGCTGCTCTTGTTGTGGCTTACCGGGCTGTTCGTCGCCAACATCTTCGGCCAGTGGTGGCTGGCGCAATGGAACTCGCTGCTGCACAAGATACCGATCGTCCGGTCGGTGTACAGCTCGGTGAAACAGGTATCGGACACGCTGTTCTCCAGCACCGGCAATGCGTTTCGCGAGGCCGTGCTGGTGCAGTACCCGCGGCAGGGCTCCTGGACCATCGCCTTCGTCACCGGCCAGCCCAGCGGCGAGGTGGCGCGCCATCTCGGCGTGCCGCATGTCAGCATCTACGTTCCGACCACGCCGAACCCGACCTCGGGCTTCTTCCTGATCATGCCGCGCAGCGACGTGGTGACGTTGAACATGAGTGTGGACGAGGCGCTGAAGTACATCATCTCGATGGGCGTGGTGGCGCCACCGCCGCCCGCGCCGCCACGCGTCGGCGCGGTGGCGCGAAATTGAACCGGACCGGCCGCCCGGCGGGTGTCCGGTCCCGGCAGCGTCGAGCCCGTTGCCAGCAAATGCCATGACTATCATCCGCGCTGGCGGCGTGCGCAGCGCGATCCCGACAAGAAGCACAGGAGTGCACCGATGCGAACCAGCTATTGCGGCCTCGTCAGCGAAGCGCTGATGGGCCAGACCGTGACCCTGATGGGCTGGGCCCATCGGCGTCGCGACCACGGCGGCGTGATCTTCATCGACCTGCGCGACCGCGAGGGCATGGTGCAGATCGTCTGCGATCCCGACCGGCCCGAGATGTTCAAGGCCGCCGAGGGCGTGCGCAACGAGTTCTGCCTCAAGATCATCGGCAAGGTGCGCCCGCGACCCGGCGGCACCGAGAACGCCAACCTCACCAGCGGCAAGGTCGAGGTGCTGTGCCATGAGCTCGAGGTGCTCAACCCGAGCGTGACGCCGCCGTTCCAGCTCGACGACGAGAACCTGTCGGAGACGACGCGGCTGACGCATCGCGTGCTCGACCTGCGCCGCCCGACGATGCAGAAGAACCTGATGCTGCGTTACCGGGTGGCGATGGAGACACGCAAGTTCCTCGACGCCAACGGCTTCGTCGACATCGAGACGCCGATGCTGACGAAGAGCACGCCCGAGGGCGCGCGCGACTACCTTGTGCCGAGCCGTGTGCACGACGGCCACTTCTTCGCGCTGCCGCAGTCGCCGCAGCTGTTCAAGCAGCTGCTGATGATCGCCGGCTTCGACCGCTACTACCAGATCACCAAGTGCTTCCGCGACGAGGACCTGCGTGCCGACCGCCAGCCCGAGTTCACGCAGATCGACATCGAGACCTCGTTCCTTAACGAGGAGGAGATCCGTGGCCTGGCCGAAGGCATGGTCCGCACGGTGTTTCGCAGCGTGATGCAGGTCGACCTGCCGGGCTACCCGGTGATGACCTATGCCGACGCGATGCGCCGCTTCGGCTCGGACAAGCCCGACCTGCGCGTGAAGATGGAGTTCACCGAGCTGACCGACGTGATGCGCGACGTGGAGTTCAAGGTCTTTTCCGGGCCGGCGCTGGCCAAGGGCGGTCGCGTGGCGGCGCTGCGCGTGCCGGGCGGTGGCGAGATGACCCGCGGCGAGATCGACGGCTACGCCGAGTTCGTCAAGATCTACGGCGCCCGGGGCCTGGCCTGGGTGAAGGTGAACGACGTGGCCAAGGGCCGCGAGGGCCTGCAGAGCCCGATCGTGAAGAACCTGCACGACGCCGCGATCGCCGAAACGATCGCGCGCTGCGGCGCGCGCAACGGCGACCTGATCTTCTTCGGTGCCGACAAGGCCAAGGTGGTCAACGACGCCCTCGGCGCGTTGCGCGTCAAGGTCGGCCACAGCGACTTCGGTCGCAGCAAGGGCCTGGTCGAGGACAGATGGGCGCCGCTGTGGGTGGTGGACTTCCCGATGTTCGAGTACGACGAGGAGGGCGCCCGCTGGACAGCGGTGCACCACCCCTTCACCGCGCCGAAGGATGGTCACGAGAACCTGATGGACACCGACCCGGGCCTGTGCATCGCCAAGGCCTACGACATGGTGCTCAACGGCTGGGAGATCGGTGGCGGCTCGGTGCGGATCCACCGCGAAGAAGTGCAGAGCAAGGTCTTCCGTGCGCTGAAGATCGGCCCCGAGGACGCGAAGGCGAAGTTCGGCTTCCTGCTCGACGCGCTGCAATACGGCGCACCGCCGCACGGCGGCATCGCGTTCGGGCTGGACCGCATCGTCACGATGATGGCCAGGGCCGACTCGATCCGCGACGTGATCGCGTTCCCGAAGACCCAGCGCGCGCAGTGCCTGCTCACCGGCGCGCCGAGCGCGGTCGATGAGACGCAGCTGCGCGAGCTGCACATCCGCCTGCGCAGCCCTGCGCCGGCCGCCTGATTGGGCGGCGGTGCGGCGGCGGCGCGTCGGGCGTGATGACCAAGGCCTACAAGATCCCGGAGTCGGTGCTGGTGGTGATCCACACGCCGGCCCGGGACGTGCTGCTGATCGAGCGTGCCGACAAGCCGGACTACTGGCAAAGCGTCACCGGATCGAAGAACCAGGTCGACGAGCCGTTGGTGCAGACCTGCATCCGCGAGGTGGCCGAAGAAACCGGCATCACGATCGGCAGCGCCGAGGTGCCGCTGGCCAACCTGCGCGACTGGCAACTGGCCAACGTCTACGAGATCTACCCGGTCTGGCGGCATCGCTACGCGCCGGGCATCACGCACAACACCGAACACGTGTTCGGCCTCACGGTGCCTGCCGGGACACCGGTGTGCCTCAATCCACGCGAACATTTGCGTCACCAGTGGCTGCCATGGCGCGAGGCAGCCGACCGCTGCTTCTCGCCCAGCAACGCCGAGGCGATCCTGCACCTGCCTCAGGTCTGAGATGACGATCCCCACGCGCACCAGCGAATTCAACCCGTCGCGCCTGCACGCGCCGAGCACCGGCCTGTCGGGTGGCCGCCTGCGGGTGGCCACCTACAACATCCACAAAGGCGTGCGCGGCGTCGGCCCGCGCAAGCGGCTCGAAATCCACAACCTCGGCCTCGGCGTCGAGGCGCTCGACGCCGACCTGGTGTTCCTGCAGGAAGTGCGGCTGTTCCACCGGCGCGAGGCGCGGCGCTTCGACCGCACCTGGTTCGGCTGGCCCGAGCAGGGTCAGGCCGACTTCCTGGCGCCCGATGGCTACGAGGTCGCCTACCGCAGCAACGCCGTCACGCGGCACGGCGAGCACGGTAACGCACTGCTGTCGCGCTGGCCGATGGGCGAGGTCGCGCACCATGATGTCAGCGATCACCGCTTCGAGCAGCGCGGCCTGCTGTACGTGCCGGTGCGCTGGCACGACCGCATCGTGCACTCGGTGGTGGCGCACTTCGGGTTGATGCACGTGGGGCGCGTGCGCCAGGTCGAGCGCCTGTCGCGCTTCATCGCCGAGTGCGTGCCGCGGGGCGAACCGCTGCTGGTGGCCGGCGACTTCAACGACTGGAGCGAGCGGCTCGACGAACCGATGCAGCTCATCGGCCTGCGGCGCGCGAGCCTGGCCGGTGGACTGCTGCGGCATCGTCCGACCTTTCCGTCGCGCGTGCCGGTGTTCGCGCTCGACCGGGTCTACATGCGCGGCTTCGAGTGCAAGGCGATCGAGGTGCCGCGCGGCACGGCCTGGGCGCGCATGTCCGACCACCTGCCGCTGGTGGTCGAGCTCGAACCCGGCTGACGCGCAGCGCCATGTCCACCGACGCCGAATCGAACCCGCAGCCGGGCCAGCCGCCGCCAAGCGCCGCCTGGCCGCGCCGTGGTGCGCCGGAATTCGTGGGTAGCAACCGGGTGCAGTTGCTGCAGGGCGGCGATGAGTTGTTCCCGGCCATGTGCCGCGCGATCGCCCTCGCGCGCCACCAGGTCTGGCTCGCCACCTACATCTTCCACGACGACGAGGCCGCGCGCGAAGTCGCACGCACGCTCGCCGACGCCGGCCGCCGCGGTGTGCGCGTCGGCGTGGTGGTGGACGGCTTCGGCTCCAAGGGCACGCTGCACAAGCTGCGCGAATGGATGCCGGCGCCGCAGGTCGATCTCGCAGTGTTCCGGCCGGTCGACCGCTGGTGGAGCCTGCTGCAGCCCGGCCAGCTGCGACGCCTGCACCAGAAGCTGTGCGTGGTCGACCACGACGTCTGTTTCGTCGGCGGCATCAACGTGATCGACGACCGCAACGACCTGCGGCATGGCCTGTCCGACACCCCGCGCCTGGATTTCGCGATCGAAGTGCAGGGCCCGCTGGTGGCCGCCGTCGAGCAGACCGCGCGCGCCATCTGGAGCCGGGCCGCGCTCGGCGCCGAATGGCGCGACGAGGTGGTCGCGCTGGCCCGCAGCGCCGAGCCGGTGGCCCGGGCGCGCCGCATGCTGCAGCGCCTGCGCATCGTGGCACCGGCGCTGCCGGCACCGCCACCCGTGGAGCAGCCTCCGGTGCGCGCGGTGTTCCTGGTGCGCGACAACCTGCGCCAGCGCCGCGCCATCGAGCGTGCCTACGTGGAGGCCGTCTCGCACGCCACGCAACGCGTCGAGCTCATCACGCCGTACTTCTATCCCGGCCGCGTGTTCCGCCGCGCGCTGGTGCATGCGGCGCAGCGCGGCGTGCGCGTGCGGCTGCTGCTGCAGGGCAAGATCGACTACCGCTTCGCGGCGCTGGCGGCGCAGGTGCTGTACGACGAGATGCGCGGCCACGGCGTCAGCATCTACGAGTACACGCCGGCCTTCCTGCACGCCAAGATCGCGGTGGTCGACGGCGACTGGGCCACCGTCGGCAGCTCGAACATCGACCCGCTGTCGCTGCTGTTGAACCTGGAGGCCAACGTCATCGTGCGCGACGCCGGTTTCGCCGCCGAGCTGTCGCGACGTTTCGATGCGGCCGTCGCGATGTCGCGCGAGGTCGTCGACGCCGACGGCCCGACCGGCTGGTCGCGCACGTTGCGGCGCGGCTTCGTGGCCTGGTGCGCGCACTGGTTCCTGCGCATGGCCGGCATCACCGGACGGTATTGACGGCCTCCCCGGACGCCTGCCGCGTCCTGCCGCCGCGCGGGCGGGTCGGCGACCGGCGGCGACCCCGCGCCGACGATTCGCGCTAACGTATCGGCACCTGCCGCCACCATGGTCACCGAACCTGAGGACCTCATCGTCGAACGCCCCGAGGGCCTGTACTGCCCCGCCGGTGACTTCTACATCGACCCGTGGCGTGCGGTCGATCGCGCGGTGATCACGCACGCGCATGCCGACCACGCGCGACCGGGCCATCGCCGGGTGCTGGCCACTGCACACAGCGAGCCGGTGTTGCGCGCACGGCTGGGGCGCCTGTCGATGCAGGGCCTCGCCTACGGCGAGGTGGTGGACCACCACGGCGTGCGCGTGAGCCTGCACCCCGCCGGGCATGTGCTCGGCTCGGCGCAGGTGCGGCTCGAACACCATGGCCGCGTGTGGGTGGCGTCGGGCGACTACTACCTGAGCAGCCACGACGAACCCAATCCCACCTGCGCCGCGTTCGAGCCGGTCGCCTGCGATTGCTTCGTCACCGAGTCGACCTTCGGCCTGCCGCTGTATCGCTGGCAGCCGCCCAGCGATGTGTTCGCGCAGATCAACGATTGGTGGCGGCGCAACGCCGGTCGGCAGCGTGCCAGCGTGATGGCAGCGTACAGCTTCGGCAAGGCGCAGCACCTGTTGGCGGGGGTGGACGCTTCGATCGGCCCGATCTGGGTGCACCGCAGCGTCGAGGCGATGAATCAGGCCTGTGCGGCCGCGGGGCTCAGCCTGCCGCCCACCCGGCCGCTCGAATCCGCGGCATCGGGCGACGAGCTGGCGGGCGCACTGGTCATCGCACCTCCGCAGACGCTCGGCGGCGACCTGGCGCCGCTGTTGTCGGGCGCCGCCAAGGCATTCGCGAGCGGCTGGACACAGCTGCGCAGCGGCCGGCGGCGGCGCGGCTTCGACTGCGGCTTCGCGCTGTCGGATCACGCCGACTGGCCCGGCCTGCAGCGCGCCATCGCCGCCACCGGTGCCGAGCGCGTGATCGTCACCCATGGGCAGGAGGCGGTGATGGTGCGCTGGCTCAACGAGCAGGGCCTGCGGGCGCAGACCTTCAGCACCGAGTACGGCGACATCGACGATGGCGAGCCGGCCACTGCGGTTGCGCAGGCCTGAGCGGCCGACTCGCGCAGCCGCCACCGCATGAAGTCGTTCGCGGAGTTGGTGACGCGGCTGGAGGATGCAACCGACGATGCGCAGCGCATCGATGCGTTGTGCGCCTACTGGTCGGCGGTGCCGGCGGCCGATGCGGCGTGGGCCCTGCGTCTGCTGGCCGGGCGCGGCATCGGTCGCCGGCTCGAACCCGGCGCGCTGCGCGAGGCCACCTGCCGCGCCGCCGGCATCGAGCCCTGGTTGTTCGACGCCTGTGTTGACGCCAGCGGCGACTGGGCCGAGACCGTGGCACACACCCTGCCGCCGGCCGCGCGGCCGATCGACGAGCCATTGGCGCATTGGCTGGGATGCGAGCTGTCTGCGTATGAGGACGCCGAGCCTGGGGTGAATGCCGCCCAGGCGCTGCGGCGTTGCGCAGTGTTGGACACGATGAGCCGCGAGCTGCTGCTGCGCCTGCTGCTGGGTCGTTGGCGGCGGCTGGCGAGCGACGCGCTGCTGCAGCGTTCGTTGTCGCGGCATGCCGGAGTCGACGGGCGACTGCTCGCATTGCGCTGGCCGGCGTGGCTGCACCCCCGCGCCAGGCCCGACGCGTCGCGCTGGACCGCCCTGCTGCGCAGCGAACCTGCGTGCGACGCCGAGCGCGTGCTGCCGCACCCGTTCGCGCCGGTCGAGATGATCGACGGTGATGCTGCCGCGATCGCCGCCCGCCTGGGCGATGCGTCACAGTGGGTCGTGCATGAGTGGTGGGGTGGCGAGCGCGCTCAGCTGGTGCGTCGCGACGCCGGCTGCGCCTGCTGGCCCGCTCGGGATGGCGAGCGCAGCTTGGTGCCCGCGGCGCAGGCGGCGCAGGCCGCATCGGGCCTTCCGCCAGATACCGTCGTCGAGGGTGAATGGGCCCAGGCCGGCGGGCCGGCGGGCCAATCCCCGCCGGGCGCAGCACCGCGCTGGATGTTTCGCATCAGCGACGTGCTGGAGCTGGCGGGCCGCGACCTGCGGGCGCTGCCGGCGCTCCAGCGTGTCGCCGCCGCGCGCGAGCTGGCCTGCAGAGCGTTGCTGCTGGCAGGCACACCGCAGCAGGTGGACGACTGGTTCGCACTGGGCACTCGATGGGCGGGCGGCCGTTCGCACGGCGTCGACGCATTGCGCCTGATGCGCCGCGCCGCAGCGTACGGCACGCCGCGCGCGCTGTTCGACTGGCGCACGCCAGCGTGGCGCGCGACGGTGCTGCTTCAAAGCGCCGAGCACGTGGCCGACGCCGACGGGCAGGCCTGCATCGAGCTGGGCCTGGCGCTGTGGAACCGGCGTCCGGCCGATCACGCCGCCGTGCAGCGAGCGCTGGCCGCCGCGCAGACCGGCGAGCGGCTGGCGGCGGCCAGCGCGCAGCTGGTGCCGATCGCCAAGTTGCGCGTCGCGGCGCGCCAGGGCGGCAACGATGACGACCCGCTCGGCGCGGGCTGGAGCGACTGGTTGCGCGAGGCCACGGTGCAGCGCTTCGGCCCGGTGCGCTGGCTGCGGGTGCAGCGCGCCTGTGAGATCGCGTTCGACGCTGCGGTGCCGACGCGGCGGCGGCGCAGCGGCATCGAGCTTCGCGGGGCGCGATTCCTGCGCTGGTGCGACGGGGTGGACGCGGCCGCGGTCGACGATCTGCCGTCCTTGCACGAGCGTGTTCGCATCGATCGGTCGTAGGC
>Ga0209798_10001306_pt1 | contig 15030 bp, 14 predicted proteins | sample DOMMetBare3Fresh_FD_187475 | JGI IMG/M metagenome (GOLD analysis project Ga0209798, IMG submission 187475) | Wetland sediment microbial communities from St. Louis River estuary, USA, under dissolved organic matter induced mercury methylation -... | ecosystem: Environmental > Aquatic >...
GTACCAGAGCGGCTGCTCGAACCAGTTGGGGGCACGCGCGCTCCAGTCTGCCAATCGCTGTCCGCCCTGCTGGGCGCGGGCAGCGGTTAGCGTGGCATCGTACTGTGCCTGGGTCAGGCCGTACGCACTCTGCGCCATCGTCAGCGCGCTGTGGGCAGAATCGACTCCACTCTGGGCGACCTGCCGCTGCGCGGCAAGCAGGCTGTCGTCCAGGGCGAGCAGCGGATCGCCGCTCCTGACAGCCTGGCCTTCATCGACAAAGACTTCCTTTACTTTCCCCGCCATCTCGGGCGAGATGTTCACGACCGTGGATTCGATCGTGCCCGAGGCAGTCAGGGGTCCGTCGCCGTCGCCAAGCGTTTGTGTGACGATAAAGTAGACCGCGGTGATCACGAGCAGTCCGACGATAACAATAGCAGGAATGGGTGGGCGTCTGTGGTTCATGAAAACCTCCTTGGAATTAATCAAGTCGTTTATGGAAGCGCAGAGCCGCGGCAGTCATGATCCCGACCGCGAAGAGCGTCATGGCGATGACATCCATCCGGATCATGTCAAGTCCCACGCCCTTCAGTAGCAGCGCTCGTAAAATGACAAGGTAGTAACGCAACGGCATCAGGTAGGACAGCCACTGCAGGACTTTCGGCATGGCTTCCAGAGGGAAGAAGAAACCGGAGAGGAAGATGCTGGGCAGCAGGGTCATCCAGACCGTCAGCATGGCTTCCTGCTGGGTATTAGCGATCGTGGAGGAAAACAGCCCAATCCCCAGCCCGGTGATGAGAAAGATCAGGGACAGCGCGATGATCAGACCGAGGTTCCCGCGGATCGGCATGCCGAACCACCAGTGACCGACAGCCAACACTTCTATGGTGTTGAAAAACCCCAGGATCACGTAAGGCGTCAGCTTGCCGACGATCAGCTCCCAGGGGCGGATCGGTGTTACGATCAATTGCTCGATGGTCCCGCGTTCGCGCTCGCGCACGACGGACGTGGCGGTGAGGATGGCTGCAATCGCGTACAGGACCATGCCGATCACACCCGGGATCATGAAGTGGGCGCTGATCATATCGGGGTTGTACCAGACCGTGGTACGCGCCTCGACAGGCGGCTGCACGCGCAGGCTCATCCCCGAACGGGCAAAACGCTCGCTCAGGATTCCCGTCGCATGCGACTGGCTGATGAGCTTCGCGGCAGAAAGAGCCGTGGAGGCGCTCGTCGGGTCGGACCCATCCAGGATGAAAGCTACCTGCGCCTTGCCCTCGTTCAGACGCTGGGCATAATCTGGCGGGATGATCACCGCCGCCCGCGCCTGCCCGGAGGAGATGAGTCTTTCGATCTCCGCCTCCGACGTGACCATGTAGGCGATCCGGAAGTAGTCTGCAGCGCGATACGAATCCAGCAGGCCGCACGACTCGTAGCTGCGACTCTGGTCCAGCACCGCCAGCGGGATGTTACGCACATCGCTCGTGGCAGAATATCCCAGCAGGAACAGCTGCATGATGGGAATAACCAGGATCATTACCAGCGTCCGCATGTCGCGGAAGATCTGGATGAACTCCTTGCGAATAATGGAGATGAGACGCGAGTTCATGCGGGCTCCTTGAGGATTCCGTTCAGGAAAATATCGATATAAATGTCCGCCGCATTTTTGGGCATCAGTTTGGCGAGGACGGAATTCGAGATGACCATTTCTGTAATAAAGTAGGAGATGATCATGCCGAAGAAGGAACGCATCAGGACGGCAGGGTTGGTCACCCGCAAGCCCTTTAGTGATTTGACCGTCGTTTCAAAAACCGGCAGGACTTTCGGGGCGATCTCACGCAGCATGATGGTACCGTGCTTCCCTTTGAATTCCACCAACTCGATGAACATCAGGTTAATGAATTCAGGTTGCTTCCCCAGCACATCGACAATGATCCGGAAGGCGCTCCGAAAGAATTCCTCAGCCGTCTCTCCCTGCACCTCCAGGATGAGTGGCAGGATCTTCTTGTAGGGATGCTGGTCGATGATGATGGCTTGGAAGATCTCGTCCTTGCTGGCAAAGTGGTTGTAGATCCCGCCCAATGCCAAGCCAGCGCGTTCAGCGATCTGACGCATGGAGGTGGCGTGATAGCCCTGCACCATGAACAGATCGATCGCCGCATCTTCGATCGCGAGTCTGGTGACCTCTCCCTTTTTGGCAGCCGTCCTGGGTTTAGCAGACATACATCCTTCTTTCTAATATGAACGAACGTTCGTTTTTATTTTATTCAACTTGCGGAATCTGTCAAGGGAAAACGTGTGGCAGCGACAAACCGCACCAGACCCAGATGGTAGAATCAAATAATGCTTCCGCTCACGAAAATGGAACAATTCACCCGCAAGCATTTACGTCACAACGTGACGGTCAACCTGCTCGACGGGGGCTTTTTTGGTCTGGCGCTTGGTTTTGCCTCCTTCGGCACGATCCTGCCTCTTTTTGTCGCTTCGCTGACCGGCTCCGCGACGTTGATCGGGCTGGTTCCCGCCATCCACGGCACGGGATGGCTGCTCCCCCAGCTGTTTACCGCCAGCTACACATCCAGACTGCGGCGCTATAAACGCAGCGTGCTTATGATTACGATCCATGAGCGCCTGCCCTTCCTGGGATTTGCGCTGGTCGCTTTTCTCCTTCCAAAGATCGGAGTGCAAGCCGGTTTGATTCTCACCTTCGCCCTACTGACCTGGCAGGGATTAGGCGGAGGGTTCACGGCGAACCCGTGGACAAGCATGATCTCCAAGATCATCCCGCCCGAGTCACGCGGTACGTTCTTTGGGACTCAGGGCGCGGCGGCAAACCTCTTGATGAGCGGCGCTGCCATAGTCGCGGGTTATCTATTGGATCAGGGGCAGGCGCCGTTTAATTTCATGAGGACTTTTCTGATCGCCTCTGTGTTCTTTAGCCTCTCGTGGACCTTTCTTGCCCTGACACGTGAACCGGCGGATTATGAAAAGGTGATTGAGGAGAGTCCTGCGCCGTTCTGGCATGGGGCAGGGCAAATCCTGAAGCGTGACAGCAACTTCAACTGGTTCCTGGTAGCTCGCATCCTCTCGCAGTTTGCTACCATGGGATCTGCGTTCTACATCGTGTACGCCCTGCGCCACTTTCAGATGGATACCATTACCGCGGGGTATCTCACAGCCACATTGACCATTGCCCAGACCGTGGCAAACGCAGGCATGGGCTGGCTGGGAGACCGCGTAGGACACCGCTTGATGCTGATCTTCGGCGCAGCATCCGCCATGGCCAGCTCGCTGCTGGCATGGTTTGCCCCATCGCTGACCTGGTTCTTCCCCATTTTTATCCTTTCCGGTTTCACAAATGTCTCCATCTGGATGAACGGGCTGACGATGGCGGTCGACTTCAGTGGGGAGAACGAGCGTCCCTTTTATATCGGTCTCGCCCAAACGCTGACCGCGCCTGCCACGATCATCGCCCCCTTGATCGGCGGCAGGATTGCAGATACGCAGGGCTTTGTCTCCACGTTTGCGTGGTCTGCCATATTGTCCGTCGCCATGATGGCTATTCTGATCTTTCTCGTGAAGGAACCGCGTAAAATCGCCCAGGTGCAAGAGGCTGCGGGCGTCGTCGTGCCCGAAGCCACGCCATCCGATCCCATCTAAAGGAGTCGACATGTCTCTGGTTCATGAAAAAGTAGCGCAGGCAATTGAGATCCTCAAAGAACAGCAAGCCGATCTCTGGCTCACCTTTGTCCGCGAGACGAGCGGCGTGCGCGATCCGGTCCTGGACTTCCTGATCGGTCCCAACGACCTCACCTGGCCTTCTGCACTGATCCTCACCCGCAGAGGGGAGCGGATCGCTATCGTAGGGAATCTCGAGAAGGATGCGGTCTCCCGGCTGCAGGTCTTCGATACGATCCTCGGTTACGATACCGCGGTAAGTGAACCGCTGCGCGAGACAATCACCCGCCTCGCCCCGGATCAGATCGCAGTCAACACATCGCGGAACAATGTCCATGCCGACGGGTTGACTCACGCCATGTACGAGATCCTGCGAGAATATCTGAGCGGAACCCCGTTTGCAGACCGACTGACCAGCGCCGAGCCAGTCATCAATGCTTTGCGCGGGCGCAAGACTCCGGCCGAGCTGGAGCGCATCCGCAGGGCAGTCGAGATCACGGACGACATCTACAGGAAGACCTTTGATTTCATCAAAGTGGGCATGACCGAGCTGGATATCGGTGAGTTCATGCATGGTCTGGCACAGGATTACGGCGTTGGGCTGGCATGGCCCGCCGAGAGCTGTCCGGCGGTCAATAGCGGCCCGAATTCTCCCGCCGGGCACAGCGGACCGACCGACATCAAAGTGGAACGTGGGCACGTCCTGCATTTTGATTTTGGGGTGAAGTATGAGGATTACTGTTCCGATATCCAGCGCGTCGCCTACGTTCTACGGGAGGGAGAAACGGAGGCGCCGCCCGAGGTCCAGCGCGGCTTTCTGACGATTCGGACAGCGATCGAAACGTCACGCGAAGCCATGCAGCCGGCCGTAACCGGCAACGCCATCGATACGATCGCCCGCGAGATCGTGACCGACGCAGGCTATCCGGAATATCAGCATGCCCTGGGCCACCAGCTTGGACGCGTCGCTCACGACGGTGGAGCGCTGCTTGGGCCCCTGTGGGAAAAGTACGGCGATTCCCCGAATCTGGAACTGGAGCCGGGCCAGGTCTTCACCATCGAGCCGGGGCTGGCGGTGCCCCATTACGGGCATATCGGTCTGGAGGAGGATGTCGTGATGACGGAGAACGGCGCTGCGTATCTGGGGGCGCCACAACGAGAGATCGTGTTGATCAGAGGCTAGAAGACACACTGGCGGTTGGTACAGGCACCAACCGCCAGTTTCTTGCTTCCGATCTCCTCAACTGTGTCATTGAGAAGAGGCGCTTATTCCTACGGGTCTTGTGCCATCCATCACTAGTTTGGGCACTCTCAAAAAACTATACTCAGGGTCTGAGGTACTCATGACAACTGAAGATCCGAGAATTCTTGAGCTTCGCAGGATGCGGGCGAAAGCGCTTGAGGGGGGCGGGGAAGACCGAATCAAAAAACAGAGGGCAAAAGGAAAAATGACGGCGCGCGAGCGCGTCGACTTGTTGCTGGATCCGGGCACATTTAACGAGATCGAGCCGTTCATCACACATTCGGAAGATGAGTTGAATCTTCTGACCGAGACCTACTACGGCGATGGCGTCGTCACGGGCTACGGGCAGATCAACGGGCGGACGGTCTATCTCTACTCCCAGGACTTTACCATCTATGGCGGTACGCTGAGCGAGATGCAGTCCCACAAGATCTGCCGCGTCATGGACCTGGCAGTGCGCAACGGTGTCCCGTTCATCTCGCTGATCGATTCGGGCGGCGCGCGTATCCAGGAGGGCGTGCGCTCGATGGGCGGCTATGCCGAGATCTTCCGGCGCAACGCCCAGTACTCGGGAGTTATCCCGCAGATCGCCGTAATGCTTGGACCGTGCGCGGGCGGTGCAGCCTACTCCCCTGCCCTGCAAGACCTGGTGATCATGGTCGAGAGGACATCCTTCATGTTCCTCACGGGTCCGGAGGTGATCAAGGCGGTGACCGGCGAAGTGATCGATGCCGACTCCCTGGGTGGCTCGGATGTGCACACCTCGGTGAGTGGCGTGGCGCATATGAGCCTGAAAAGCGAAAAGGACGCGCTGGAGATGGTGCGACACTTCTTGTCGTACTTGCCCTCCAATAATGTGGAAAATCCGCCGTTCATCAAGCCGGCCGACAACCTGGCATCCACGGATGAATCGCTCAACAGCATGATCCCCATCGACCCTGCGGAGCCGTACATCATGCATCAAGTCATCGAAAAAATCGTCGACCCGGGATCCTTCCTGGAATTCCAGCCAAACTGGGCACGCAATGCCATCGTCGGGCTGGCGCGTATCGGCGGGCACAGCGTGGGTGTGGTGGGGCAGGAGCCGGCCATCATGGCGGGCGTCATCGACATCGATGCGGCCGACAAAATGACCCGCTTTGTGCGGATGTGCGATTGCTTCAACATCCCGCTGGTGACTTTCGTGGACTCGCCCGGCTTTCTCCCTGGCATTGCACAGGAACATGGCGGGATCATCCGGCACGGCGCCAAGCTACTGTATGCCTATTCGGAAGCTACCGTTCCCAAGATCTGTATCATCACTCGCAAGGCGTACGGGGGAGCCTATGTCGTCATGTCCAGCAAGTATCTGGGCACCGATGTGACCTATGCCTGGCCATCCGCCGAGATCGCTGTCCTCGGAGCAGAGGGCGCGGCAAACATCCTGTTCAAGAAACAGATCGACAGCGCGCCGGACCCGGTCGCCGAGCGCAAAAAGCTGGCACAGGAATACCGGGAGAGGTTCAACAATCCATATCACGCTGCTTCCACGGGCTATGTAGATGACATTATCGAGCCGCGTGAATCGCGCCCGAAGATCATTGCGGCCTTGTCCGCGCTGCGCGATAAATACGCGCCGGCGCCACCGCGCAAGCATGGGAACATCCCGGTATGAACAATCTGCTGCTGGCACTGGAGATCACGGCGCTTGGCATGGGGCTCGTGTTTGCGGCGATCATCCTGTTGTGGTGGATGATGAACCTGTTGACCTGGTTTACGGCGGATCGAGATGCTTCATCCGAACGCGAGGCAGACTCTGCGGGTAACGGCAAATCTCTCGGCACAGGCGAGGGAGACCGGAAAGCGCAGGCGGCAGCGGTTGCGGTAGCCATTGCATTGGCGGAACAACAGGCGTCCAGCGTACACCCTCTCGACACGCCACCTACGGCCGTCATTTCCGCATGGCAAATGGGGATGCGCACACGACAGATGTATCAAAAGGGTCTGCCCGTCAGACGCCCGCCGCGCGAATGAGGATAGCCAATGAAATACGTTGTAAACGTTGCCGATCAAGCTTACGAAGTGGAAATCGAAGATATCTACGCCAGGCCGATAATCGCGCGCGTGAATGGGCAGGAATTCAAGGTCAACCCCGAAGATGGCATCCGGCCAACGCCTCAGAGTGGCTCCAAAGGACCCATGACGGTGGAGCTGCCAAAGCAGGTTGTAACATCCGGCACTGCCGCTGATGAGATGGCCGCGCCGTTGCCCGGCACCGTTGTTGAGATCTTTGTCAAGCCAGGCGATAGCATTGAGGCAGGGCAAGTGATCCTGATCATCGAAGCGATGAAGATGAAGAATAGCATCCGCTCGACCCGCGCCGGGAAAATTGCCAGTGTGCGCGTCAGCGCCGGGGAAACAGTGGCACACAAGCAGGTGCTGGTCGAGTTCGCAAAATAGCACGTAAGCGTGTTTGCCCGTGCATCATTGCACGGAAGCACTGGAGCAACAGACAGGTTCATGGACGTAGCATCGTTATTACCCGAGATCCTTAAAGGCATTCTGCATTTCACCTGGGGGAATGCGATCATGATCGCCGCTGCGTTGGTCTTGATCTACCTGGCGGTTTATAAAGAGATCGAGCCCGTGCTCTTACTGCCGATCGGCTTTGGCTGTCTACTGGCAAACATCCCCCTGGCGGGCATGACCACCGCCGAAGGGATGATGGCTGTGCTGTACAAGGCAGGCATCTCCACAGAATTATTTCCTCTGCTGATCTTTGTCGGCGTTGGGGCGATGATCGATTTCAGTCCGCTGCTCGCCCAGCCCCGCATGGCACTACTGGGCGCAGCGGGTCAGTTCGGGATCTTTGGCACACTGATCCTGGCGATCGCCATCGGCTTTCCGCTGAACCAGGCTGCCTCGATCGGCGTGATCGGCGCCATCGACGGTCCGACTTCGATCTTTGTCGCTACCAAGCTGGCGCCTGAGCTGCTCGCTCCGATTGCGGTTGCGGCGTACTCCTATATGAGCCTGATCCCCATCATCCAGCCGCCGTTGATGAAGCTGCTGACCACCAAAAGGGAACGCCTGATCCGGATGGAATACACGCCCAAGCCCATCTCGCAAAAGACCCTGGCGTTCTTTCCAATCGTATTGACGCTGGTGGTGGGACTGCTCGTCCCGGAAGCGACGCCGCTGATCGCCATGCTCATGCTCGGAAATCTGCTGAAGGTCTCCGGCGTCGTGGACCGTCTGAGTAAGTCGGCGCAGAATGAGATCATCAACATTGCGACGCTGTTCCTGGGGCTGACCATCGGCGCGACCATGGACGCGGCGAGCTTCCTGAACCTGGCGACGATCCAGATCCTGGGCCTGGGCTTGCTCGCCTTTGTGCTGGATACGGTGGCGGGGTTGCTCTTTGGCAAGCTGATGGCAATCGTAAGCGGATATAAGATCAACCCCCTGATCGGCGCCTCAGGCATCTCCGCTTTCCCCATGGCAGGCCGTCTCGCCGCAAAAGTGGCAAACGACGAAGATCAGGATAACTTCATCCTGATGCATGCCATGGGAGCGAATACTGCCGGTCAATTGGGGAGCGTGATCGCCGGGGGCATTCTGCTGGCGATCGTCTCGAAATTAATCTAGCCAACAGGAGTCCAACGACTGCCGTCGTTGCAGCGCCAGACTCACGAGACTTTGACCCCGTTTATGCTTTCGTAAAATATCCGTCTTCGACTGCCTGCCAGGTCTCATCGTGCAATTTCATATGTTTCGCGAGCAGCGGATGGACCCTGCTTATTTCTTCGTGAATCCGCTGGGCAACGCGCCGGATGGAAAAGTGGGCGTTGGCTGCCGAGCGCAATTGACAGAAGGCATAGGCTTCCCGCAAATTGAACTGAGCCAGCACACGGCGATTGAATCCATTGGGGACAACGTACTGCGCCACATGGGGATCTTCCTGATACAGCTTCTCATACATCTCGCTGGCAGCGCTCATAGCGGTTTCATACTCTGATCCAAACCCCGCTTCTGTGATCAGGCGGGGCGTTGTGCATCCCAGCCGGGTGGTCAGCTTCTGTGGCGTCTGCGTCATCATGCGGTGGCGTTTGAACTCGGCATACGCGCCCTGGTCCATGATCAGGTCAAATGTGTAGGTAGAGTACTCGAGCTCCCGCAGAGGGACATCGTATTTGCCCAGGCGACCCAGCAATGATTCAGCAAGCTGGCTTTTCTGCTCCCCAGGCATGGATTCAACAAACGTCAGGGCATCGGCGTATGCCATTTCTCCAAAGCGATACAGAGCGGCCGCCAGGATCTTCACTTCGCCATCTTGGTCATAGTCAATCAAGGTGCACCATTTCTGATCCTCAAACGGCGAATGCGAATCCCTGGTCTCCAATTCTCGAATCTCTGCACATGTCTCCATCAAATAGGGCACCGCATCCGCATATTTCACCAGGGTTGGTGTTTCTCCTAATGCCACTTCCTTGACCCGCTCACCGATTTGTCGCACTTCTGCCAGTTCGTGGGAGAGCATCTTGCGAATCGTGTTTTCGAGGACCCGCGCGTTGGCAGTCATGCCTACATTCGCGAGGGAAGCAGCCGGCAGGAGGAAGCGACACACATCCACGTACTTCGAGCGGATGCGGCGGTCCCAGGCTTCGTCCTTTTCGTTCTCGCGCCGCGAAAAGCGCTCCAGGACGAGACTGCGCACCGGCTCCAACGAATCCATATAGGTCTGGAAGAGGAAGCGAACCGTCTGCACGTATTCCTCACAAAGAGGATGCCCCTCCAGCTCAGGCGGAATGGTGAAATCGTCCGGTCCCCACTTCTGATAGCGCGTGGATTTCTCCGTATAGGAGGCCAGCCGGTTGCCCTCGATGCTCTCGATCGCCAGACGGGAAACGTTCTCAAAAGCGATATGGAGCACGGCATGCTCGGCGACCGAAGCGTGCCCATATCCCACCACCCACTTCTCATGGAACTGGGCGGATTTCTCGTCGCTCAGCTCCGCGGCAATGGCGCGGAAGGACTCGGGCGAGCGCGAGGTCTTGGCAAAGGCAACCGCGATCGTCTCCGGGCTGAGAGAACGCGGCGAAAGCAGATAGATTTCACGTTCGGGCATGGGGCCTCCTCTGGGAAAGTCTGGCAGATTATAAAGCAAGAGCAGGTCAGTGACCTTAGAAAGTCGTTTCAAAAACATCCGCCAGCTATCCGAACAAAAAGGGCAGTCAGACGACTGCCCATCGGGTCAAGCGGAAATTGTCTCCACCGTCCGTCGCATCCGTATGGTGAGCACAAACGCGAGGATCAGGGACAGCAGATAGAGAGCGCCAAAGATCGTATAAGGCAGCCCTTTCGCTCCGATGACGAAGAACAGCAGGGTGAATAGAAAGAACAGGGCGAGCTCCACATACATCCAAATTTGCAGCCCCGCCTGGTGCTCCCGATCGGTCTGTTGTCGCCGCGCCAGCGAGCCCAGCAGGAGGAAATACAGGCCAAGCATGAGGAACTCACCTGGCTCCAGCAGAATGCCCAGCCAATCCGGCACGGTGAACCAGCTCCAGAAATCGAGCTCATAGCGGATGGGCCAGAACAATTCAACCCCATTGAACCAGAGCAGCAGATCCAGCAGAACATGCATCAAGATTCCAGTGCCGAAACCGATGCCAAAGTTATTCCATCTCTCGTTCCCGGTCAGCCTGGCAATGAGATAAAAGACAATCAAAGCCGCAAGGATGGTGAAAATACTGTGGGTGAAGGTACGGTGCAAGCCATGCGTGTCTGCCCCTGTCACCGTAGCATATGCCACCGCAACGTTATCCAGGTCCGGGAACATGTTGCCCAGCACAACGCCGAGGAATAGCCATTCCCTGTGCGGCAGCCATTTGCGAGCGACGGTACCGACAATTGCATGCAGGCCAGCTTGCGGCATATCTCCTCCGATGAGTCTTCTGTGGACCGGGCTTTGCCTCTTAAACCCCCGCAAAACAAAAAAGGAACGGTCAAACCGTTCCCAGAATCTGACGGGTCATCGCGATGTCTCGCCAGATTTGTTCCAGCAAGGTTTCCACCGATGCGAATCGCAGTTCATCGCGCAGGCGCGCGATGAACTCCAGCCGCAGCTCCTCCCCATAAATCTCGCCACGGAAATCCAGCAAATGCGCTTCCACGTTGGGCGTCTGCTTGTCTGGCGTGAATGTGGGATTGATCCCAATATTGATCGCCGCCTGATATTTTCCACCGTTCAGATATGCCCAGCAGGCGTAGATCCCGCGCGCCGGGATCATCTTTGCGGGAGAATAGGCAACATTGGCGGTCGGCACATCGATGGTCCTGCCGCGGGCATCGCCGTGGATTACGGGTCCGTAGAGGCTGTAGGGGCGGCCGAGCAGGCGTCCTGCCTCCACGACGTTGCCCACTTCGATCAACTTACGGATCTCTGTCGACGAAATGACGCCGCTCTCGTCCCCCACGGCGGGCACCACCTCGACGCTGTATCCCAGCTCCGAACCGATCTCCGTCAAGCGCGTGGCGTTACCCTCGCGGCCCTTCCCGAGGGCAAAGTCATAGCCGATGAGCAGATACCGCAGCCCGAGCTGTTGCTTGAGGCGGCTCATGAAATCGTAGGCGCTCACCCCCGAGAGCTCGCGTGTGAACGGCTCGGTGATGACCACATCCACGCCCAGTTCCCCGAGTAGTCCGGCGCGCTCCTCGGGCAGAGTCAGGCATTTGATCTCACGCCCGCTGAGGACCGAGGCAGGATGGGGATCAAACGTTAAAACAACAGCAGGCGCATCATGGGCATGAGCGCCTACTGTAAGTTTTCTGATGATCTCCTGGTGACCGCGATGGACGCCGTCAAAGACACCCACCGTCAGCCAGGCGTTTTGCAGATCGACCTGCTCGAGAGAATGGTAATGCTGCATAGGGATAAATGCTTCCAGCGCCATCTCGGCGCTGGAATAACAGCTGCATCTGCTAAGCAGCTATCCTGTCGCTGTCTGTGGCGACACGAGCATCTTTTATTCCGAGGTGAAGAAAACTTTCTTCGGTTGCCAGGCGGGCTGACCGTCTTCGCCCTGGACAGCTTCCATGAGCGCAACCAGCTCACCCTGTGTGCTGACACCCCGTACGCGGCTGCCAAGCTCGGTCCCTTCGTCCGCCTTGACACGATGTCCGTGGCGCACACCTTCCACATCATCGGGGCTGAGCTCGATGGCGGGCCAATCGCCGAGGGCTTCCGCGGCGGGGATCAGATACTGATACCAGTTCCCGGCGTGGAAGGCTTCCTGCAGCTTGCGGAGCGGCACCGCGTCTCGCAGGGAGAAGCGTCCGCTTTTCGTGCGGCGCAAGCCCACCAGATACGCCCCACAGCCTAATTTTTCACCGAGGTCGTTCGCCAGCGAGCGGACGTACGTCCCCGAAGAGCAGTGCACGTCGATCACCACTTCCGGCGGCGCCCACTCGAGCACTTCCAGATGATGCACGGTGATCTTGCGTGGTTCCAGCTCCACTTCCTCGCCCTTGCGCGCCATCTCGTAGGCTTTACGCCCCTGCACCTTGACTGCCGAGTACGGGGGAGGGGTCTGCTCGATCTCACCAACAAACGTTTTGAGCACTTCCTCGAACTGCTGCTCCGTCACATTGATCGGTTGATTTCCCTGCGTGACCCGCCCATCGGCATCGAATGTATCGGTTCTGGCACCCAGACGGATAATTGCCTGATAGCGTTTATCGGAAGCCGAAACATATTCGCTTAAGCGTACGGCGGGCCCCACCAGGATAACAAGCACTCCCGAGGCGCGCGGGTCGAGCGTACCGGTATGGCCTGCGCGGCGTAAATTTGTACCATTGCGAATAACCTGAACCACATCGTGAGAAGTCATCCCAACGGGTTTATCCACAACTAGAACCCCAGAAATTGCATTCTTTACATCTTGACTGTTCACTTTCATTCCTCCTATCTAGGACGCTCCTAATTATGACAGAAGTCTCTAAATTATAGATGAGAGTATTACAGCGCGAGGATTTCCTGCGTTGTTTTTAGGACCAATGGCTGGATTTCGCTCAAGCCGCCAGGGATATCCGCCCCTGCTGCAGCTGCGTGCCCCCCACCGTTGAAATGCTTCGCCACTTTCGAGACATCGATGCCTGGCTCGAGGGCACGCCAGGAGATTTTGACATGATGGTCATTCTGTTCAACGAAGATCATGCCTACCTTGTTCCCCTCGATGGCGGAAACCATATTGATCAAATCGGCGTCATCGTTGCCGCCATAGCCCGCCTGTTTACGGTCCTCGACTGTCAGCGTTGCCCACACGATCCCATCGTGCTGCTGCAAATGTGAGAGGCCGGCGCCCCAGTAGCGAGCTGCAGAAAAGGTCTTTTTCACTAACGCCTTCATATACAGGTCGGTCATGTCTACCCCGGTTTCCATCAGCGAGGCACACAACCGCAGCGCGGATGGATTCGTATTGGATGTACGAAAACCAAGTGTATCAGTAACAATGCCAGTCAACAAGGCAGCCGCGATGGGCTTACTGATTTGGTAGCCCCATTCCGGCAGGTGAGTGGTGAGGATCGCCGCGGTGGCAACTTCTTCGGGCTCGATCAGGTTGAGCTTTCCAAAGTTTTCATTCGTTTTGTGGTGATCGATATTGATATCGGGTGAACCAAACGTCTCGAATGCCTTTCCCACACGCCGAAAGTCGGCAGAGTCCACGGTGATGAAGGTATCGTATTCTCCCGTCGGTTCCTTGACGATCAGCTCGCTCCCCTCGAGGTGCCGGAATGAGCCCGGAACCCCGTCTACCAGCACCATTTGCACGGACTTTCCTGCATCCCGAAGCGCCAATCCCAGCGCCAGCAGCGAGCCGATCGCATCCCCATCGGGTCTGATGTGCGAAGCAATAATCACATTGTTAGCGGTTTTCAGCCGCCCTTTGATCTCCCCTGCAATGGCTTCATTCATTCTTTGTAAGCTCCTCGTAAGCGCAGAATTGTTTCCTGCAAGACACAGAGTTTATTGCTTTTTTCGCAATTCCGCAAGGATCTTTTCGATCCGGTCGGCGTTCTCCGGAGTTACATCCCAGTGAAAGCGCAAACGCGGGAAGGTGCGCAGCTCGACGCGCGAGGCTAGGGTCCGCCGCAAGAAACCGGAGGCGGACTCCAATCCCGCGAGAACATCGGCCGAGCGTTCCACACCCTCGACGGCGGAGACGAAAACGTCCGCGAAGGCGAGTTCCTTATCGATCTTTACATCCGTCACGTAGATCTGTTTCAAGCGCGGATCATTGATCTCGCGGATTAATAACTCCGAGAGTTCCTGCCGGATACGATCCGCGATCCGCTGAAGACGAATTCCTGTTGGCATAAATATATATACCTTGCGAAGGCGCATTCACAGGCGCCTTCGCAAGGTTTGTCATTACGATTTTTCCACCGTGTAACAGACCAGCTGATCTCCAACCTGGATGTCGCTGAAATTCTTGAAGCCGACACCACACTCGTAGCCCTGTCTGACTTCTTTTACATCGTCCTTTTCATGACGCAAGGATCCCATATCCCCTTCGAAGACCAGGTCCGTGCCACGATAGAGACGCACTTTGGCATTGCGCCGCAGCTCGCCCTCGGTGACGCGACAACCGGCGACCTTTCCAAACTTGGAAGCAGAGAACACTGCCAGCACCTGTGCCCGTCCGATGACCTTTTCGGTGGTTTCCGGCTCCAGCATACCGCTCAAAGCCTTTTCGATATCCTCGGTCATGCGATAGATGATCTCGTACAGGCGGATATCCACGCCTTCTTTTTCTGCCAGGCGACGGGCAGAGACATCCGCCTGCACGTTGAAGCCGATGATAATGGCATTGGAAGCGGATGCCAGCATGACGTCATTATCGCCAATATTGCCGGTCTCCGCATACAGGATCTTGATGCCGATCTCGCCCTCGCCCAGTTTGTTGAGCTCACTGACGATCGGGTCGAGAGAACCTTGCACATCGGCTTTGACGATGAGGTTCAGCTCCCTGGCTTCTCCGGACTGGACGCTGGCAAACAGGTCTTCCAGGGATACCTTCTTGCGAGCCTGCGCCCGTGACTTTGCCAGAGCCTGGCGCTCCGCGACGATCAGGCGCGCCTCTCGCTCC
>Ga0209798_10001307_pt1 | contig 15027 bp, 14 predicted proteins | sample DOMMetBare3Fresh_FD_187475 | JGI IMG/M metagenome (GOLD analysis project Ga0209798, IMG submission 187475) | Wetland sediment microbial communities from St. Louis River estuary, USA, under dissolved organic matter induced mercury methylation -... | ecosystem: Environmental > Aquatic >...
TAACGTACAACAGAGCTGTCGTTTTTGTTGAGACCAATTGCAGAAGCATTTATCGAATCTTCGCTATTGATATTTGGGGTGAACCTTATTTCTACTGATTTTGTATTCCGGTTTACGGTTAAAGGAATTGTTTGCACATATCTGTCTGTCATAATTTGCCGGTATAAATCAGCTATCCGTTTAACTGCCACATCAGATGATGTGTTTCCCGCAATTTGTTTAAACTGATTTACAGTGGCCATATATGATGTGGCTTCGTTCATAACAGAATCTGCCTCTTTTGAACTAATGCCCAACCCGGAAAATGAAGCATAGGTGCTGTTTAAAGTAGAAAATGATTGTACTGTGCTTGTTGCTAAAGCGGATTGGTTACCAGGTGATTTCAAAATAACAGCAGAGGGGTTTTCAATTATTTCTGGTATCAATTCTTTTGTTTTTTGTGTAGCTGTTTGCTTAACCTCTGTTGCTGTTGTTTGCAGTGAATACCTCAAGCTTAAAAGATCTTTCCATAAATAATTACAATCCTCTTCAAACAGCAACGCTTTTTTCCAGTTCGAATATGCATTTATAAATTGAATGTACTGCGATGTAAACTTTTGCATGGCAACAAACCGCATTTCACTTTCAAAATCATTGCTTTTATTATCATTGGATTTGTTAATCTTTTCGCTTTGTTTGAAAAGATCTTTAAAGAGAACATCGGGCTTCATTTTATTGATATCAAAAGAAAGCATTCCTTTTACTAATCCGCCAACCGGTGCCGACCCAAAGCCGGGAAAAGAAATTGACTCTGGGATATCCTCTTCTTCATTAAGTATTATTTTTCTTGAATAACTTCCAGGCAGATTCTCTAACCGCAGATTTACATTTTTTGATTTAGTAAGATCAATTACAGATACCTGAACAGTATCGCCGGGTTTCTTTACCCTGATGTATTTTACATTTTCTCCGGCTACATCATATTTTATCAGGTATTGCTGAGCGTTAGCTTCATTCAAAAAAAATAAGATTAAAAGGATTGGGGGTAATGTTTTCATAAAACGTCATTTAAGGGGTTAATGTAATCAGTTGCAGAATTATAACTCATGATAATAATCAATAAAAAGTTGCTTATTCGTCATTTTTAAACGCAATCGTTTTGTTTAATTTCCACCGCTAAATCGATACCCATGATCCTTTTACAAGCGTCCGTTTCTCTTTTTGAAGGTGTTCCGCTTCTGCTTTTTCTGGTGATACTTATAGTTTGGTGTATTGCCCTGGTAGCTATTGCCAACGGACGATTTCATGACTCAACCACCAAACTTTGCTGGTTTTTTATTGTTCTTTTTCTAAACATCATTGGCGTATTACTTTTTGTTTTCTGGGGAAGAAAAGAAATAAAGTATACTAATAGTGATCAAAAAAATGTTTTATGAAATTATTTTCTGCACTTCTTCTTTTTTTCTTTCTTAATGGTTGCAACCAAGCAGTGCCCACTGAAAATACTGCATCGGAAAACCTGTTAGGCGTTTCCTTAAATGATGAAAAAAAGGAATTAACTATTACCGTTGTCTCTAAGGGCTGTACTGTAAAAGGTGATTTTGAATTAAAGATGCAAAACAATGTTATTCTGTTAATCCGCAAAAAGAAAGATGAATGTAAGGCTATGCCTGAAGCGCTTCAGTTAATTTATTCTTTCACCGAAGCTGGTATAAGTCCAAATACTCCTTTTACAATAAAAAATGCTTTTATAGCAAATCCTTTAACCGCCAATATTTCTGTCAATGAAAAATAAAGCATATATCAAACCAACCAAGCCGGCTCTTATAGCAGGCATTATTGCTATAATAGGAATGCTTGCCTTTGGTGTGTTTTTTATGAAATTACTGATCGATGACGGATCTTCTGTTGGTATTGGATTCATCATCATTTGGTTTCTGTTTGTTTTATTAATAGGCGCAATGTTTGTATATAACCTGGTAAATAAAAATGCGGAGAAAAGTGTTGGAGAAGAAATCAGCTTTACCGGTGATTGGTCAAAAAATAATACAACGATTGATTTTAACACAAAACTGAGAGCACTAGATGCTCTTAAAAAAGATAAACTAATCAGCGAAGAAGAATTCCGGAATAAACGGGCCGAAATTATGAACAGCCAATGGTAATTCTCTGCTTTTTATTATTGCTCCAGAACTTTTTATTGTCTACCTAAAACCCCAACGGCAAATCTCAGCCCTTCACCTCCTTTATTTTCCATGTTGTCGAATTGTTTCCAACAGCCCTTTAACCTGATTTATTTTTGACTTGTGATTGACGCTCAAGTATCCCAGCTGAAAACGAAAATCCAATATCCAGAAAACCAATTAGTTCTTTAACCGGCTATATAAGTATAATAACCTTTTTCAGATCCTTTGTAAAAACCATATCCAATTCCTGAAAAATCCTTTATCCAATATCCAAATGAAAAAGGTTATTTATTCTGATCATTAACAACAAACATATTTTTCCTGTGAAAACTACCGGATTGTTTCGTGCCCATCGAAACAATCCTTTTTTATTTTAAAACCAATTCGTTTTCGTTTAACCTTTTACAGATATAAACACTAAATTATCTTAACATTTCGGGAACAGAACTTTTAATCCTGTTTCTTTGTTGTTATATAACGACAATCTTATTATGACAGCTATATTATTATTCTTTTCCTTACACTGGTTTTTATCATTGTTTTTTCACTCGTTTTTTTTGCATCGATATGCTTCCCATCAAATGTATACTGCCCGTAAAGGGTGGGAAAAAGTTTTTTACTTTTTAACCTGGTTTGTACAGGGTTCATCATTTCTTGTTCCCCGTGCTTATGCTGTGATGCATCGTATGCATCATGCTTACAGCGACACAGAAAAAGATCCGCACTCACCACATTTTTTTAAAGACATCTATCATATGATGATGCACACAGCCCGCATTTTCAGTGATTTTGTTACAGGTAAAAACACACCTGATCCGGAGTTTACAAAAGAGTATCTGCCTGTGTGGGACAAACTGGATAAGTTTGGGCACAACAATATTACACGTGGTCTTTTTATTGTTGCCTATATCAGTTTCTATTTCTTTTTTGCACCAAGTTTCTGGTGGTTTCTTTTATTACCTGTTCACTTTTTTATGGGACCAATACAAGGCGCAATTGTAAATTGGTTTGGCCATAAGCTTGGATATCGTAATTATAAAATTGAAGATCATTCAAAAAACACAACACCCTGGGGCATTTTATTAATGGGTGAATTGTTTCAGAACAATCATCATAAAGCAAAAGACAATGCCAATTTTGCACGCAAGTGGTTTGAGTTTGATCTTACTTTTCTGATTATGCGGATCATGCATATGCTTCATATCATTCGTTTAAAGCCAATTCATGTGCAACAGAAAAAAGAAAATCAGGAAAAACTGTACCTAAAAGATTAAAGCGCTTTATAATTCAGATACTAAAAGAGGAACGTGTAACACGTTCCTCTTTTTTTAATATTGAATGCTGTTGTGTATAAGTGTAATCTCATCGACCCATATACACCATCAGAATTTGCACATCACTTGGATTTACACCGGAGATACGTGATGCCTGTCCAAGTGTAGTGGGTTTAATTTTTTTAAACTTTTGTAAAGCTTCCGTACTTAAAGAAGAAATTTTATTGTAGTCAAAAGAAGAAGGTATTTCTAAATCCTCTAACTGACTCATGCGTTGAACCAGTTCTTTTTCTTTTTCAATATAAACATCATATTTTACCTGTATTTCCACCTGCTCCAGTATATCACGCTTATTCGTTCCCGTTAGTTTTTGTAAAACCGGTGACGCATCTATCAATTCGTTTAACTGAATGCCTGGTCTTAATAAAACCTGTTCTGCCTTTTGCTTTTGTGTTAATGCTGCGCTGTTTTTTAAAATTAAAAAATCATTTATTTCTTCCGGAACAAGGGTTGTTTCTTTAAGAACTTTTTTTATTGTTGCAACAGCATCCAGTTTGTTTTTTGTTTTCTCCATTCGTTCCTGTGAGGCTAATCCCATTTTATAACTGATTTCAGTTAAACGCAGATCTGCATTATCCTGGCGCAATAAGGTTCTGTATTCAGCACGGCTTGTAAACATTCGATAGGGCTCTTCGGTACCCTTACTGATTAAATCATCAATCAACACACCTATATACGCATCGCTTCTTTTTAAAATGAAAGGTGCCTGATCTGTTGTTTTCAAATGTGCATTAATTCCTGCCATCAAACCCTGGCATGCCGCTTCTTCATATCCGGTTGTTCCATTAATCTGCCCGGCAAAGAATAAGTTTTGTATTTGTTTTGTTTCTAAAGAATAAGTCAGTTGAGTAGGTGGGAAAAAGTCATATTCAATTGCATAACCGGGTCTAAACATCCTGCAATTCTCAAAGCCAGGAACCATACGAAGCGCTTCGTATTGAACTTTTTCGGGTAATGACGTTGAAAATCCATTCACATAAATCTCAACGGTATTCCAGCCTTCAGGTTCAACAAACAACTGATGCCGGTCTCTTTCGGCAAAACGGTTAATTTTATCTTCAATACTTGGACAGTACCTTGGCCCTGTTCCTTGTATTCTGCCCTGAAACATCGGGCTTCTGTCGAATCCGGTTTTTAACAAATCGTGGACCTGTAGATTGGTATATGTTATAAAACAGCTTTTTTGCTCTTCCGGTTTTATAATCGGGATATCCAGGTAAGAGAAACCTGATATTTCTTCATCCCCTTTCTGTTCTTCCATTTTTGAATAATCCAGGCTTCGGCCATCAATTCTTGGAGGGGTTCCTGTTTTTAACCGATCACTTTCAAGCCCCAGCTCAACCAATTGTTCTGTGATTCCACTTGATGCTTTTTCAGAAATTCTTCCACCTCCAAATTGTTTTTCTCCAATATGAATGATACCGTTTAAGAAAGTGCCACTGGTTACAACTACCGCTTTTGCTTTTATTTCATGTCCAAGTCCCGAAATTACCCCATAACATCTCCCGTCTTTAACCAATAACCCCTTAACCATATCCTGATAAAAATCAACATTCAATGTTTGCTCCAGCATTTCCCGCCAGGTTGAGGCAAAGAGCATCCGGTCGTTTTGTGTTCTTGGGCTCCACATTGCCGGACCTTTAGATCGGTTCAACATTCGAAACTGGATCATGCTTTTATCACTTACGATTCCACTATATCCACCCAAAGCATCAATTTCCCGAACAATCTGGCCTTTTGCAATGCCTCCCATGGCCGGGTTGCAACTCATTTGGGCAATGGTTTGCATGTTCATAGTTACAAGCAGCACTTTACTGCCCATATTAGCTGCAGACGCAGCTGCTTCACAACCGGCATGGCCTGCACCAACAACTATAACATCGTATTCTGGAAACATGTATGACCCTTTAAAAGTTAGGCTCGCAAAGATAGATTGAAATGTTGGGGTGAGGAAAGCTTAGAAGTTCCACGTGGAACATCAGGGACAAGCAAAAACCTGTTCAAGCAACCCCTTTTTAAGAGAAATAATAATAAATGAAACCCCCATTTTCCCAAATTTTGGGTCTAACAGGTTCATCCGGTGTCCTTTATCAGGAACCCCCATATCAATAAGCAAGGCAATTAAGGCTTCCAACGGATCGGGTGAACCGATATAAATATTTTCAGCTCCACACCTATAAACTCCAGTTTCATTGATTCTTTGTACAAAATTTTTTCCTGATTTTGATGTGTGTGATATAACGGCGCCTCTTTTTACCAAATCAGAACTATGTAAAGCAGCCATTTTCAATAGTCCTTTCTCAGGATATAAGATTGGAAGCTTTTCCGGGGCCTTTAAAATGTCTTTCTCCAGGCTTTTTAATTCAGACGAATTTGCCTCAGGAAACTGACTGATAAATTCTTTTATAACAAGATTATAAAAGCGCTTAGGGTTTTGCCTAAAATAGTTGGTCCAGTAGAATGTCAATTGATCTTGTTGAGATAAAGAGGTAAAAATCCTTTCTTTATTAATTTCCTTCCACAAAACACTATCAATGGCTCGGTTAAATTCAAATGGTTTGTCCTGAAGCGTCATAACCCCCTGTGCTTTTAAAGAAAAAACGCAAAAAAGCATGAATGCAAAAAAGATGTGTTTCACGTGGAACAAGAGTTTATTTTAGAAAGTATAAACGCAAATAATGGGATTCCCTTTCACGAATGATCTTAATTTGTTGTGAAGATTTGTCGTTATACCCTGAAAGGTGCAGGCAGCCATGAAAAATGACCCGATGAAGCTCTTGATTGAACGTTTGAATATTAATGCGGGCATTTTCCTTAATTCGATCAACACTTATATAAAGTTCAGCTTCAATAGGTTTATTCTTTTCAGAAAGAGAAAAAGTTATTATATCGGTGAAATAATCATGTTTTAGATATCTACGATTCATTTCAAGCAAAGCCCTGTCAGTACAGAAGATGACATTTAATTGTTTTAAGACAAATCCTTCTTTTTTAAACATCTTTACCAGAAATGATTTTAGTTTGTTTCTGTTTCTGAATGCAAATGAAACTTCCTGATAAAAAAAATACACATTTGAATTCTTCATGATTCCTCAAAAATCGGAAAACTTTAAGATAGGGAAACAATACTTTTGCATTGATTATGAAAAAACTTTCGGAGTTAGAACCAGGCGAAAAAGCAACAATCCATTCTTTTGAAAACGACGAGTTTTTTTTAAAGTTGATGGAAATGGGCTGTGTGCCGGGAGAAGAAATAGTTGTGGAAATGCAAGCGCCTTTAGGTGACCCTATAAGCATTAAAGTTGCCGGATATTTATTGAGTTTACGTATTACCGAGGCCGACAGCGTGCTCGTTAATGTTCATAACTAATTATTAATCAATATTTTAATGAAAATTGGTTTATATTTTGGCTCTTTCAATCCTATCCATAACGGCCATTTAATTATTGCTCAGCATCTATTAAATGAATCTCCATTACAACAAGTTTGGTTTGTGGTTTCCCCTCTTAATCCGTTTAAACAACAAAAACAATTGTTGAGTGAATATGATCGTTTGCACCTGGTAAACCTGGCTATTGAAAACAGTTTGCAATTAAAAGCGGTTGATATTGAGTTTCGGTTACCCAAACCATCTTATACAATTAACACACTTACTTATCTTTTAGAAAAATATCCGCATAATGAGTTTTCCATTATAATGGGAAGTGATAGTTTACAAAACCTGCACCAATGGAAGAATGCCGAACAGATCATGAACAACTATTCTGTTTATGTATATACCCGTCCGGGGTTTGAAATTAAACAACAACAAATAAAAACCCTGATTGAAGTAAAGGCTCCTCTCCTTGAGATTTCGGCTACACATATCCGTCAGTTAATACAATCCAATAAATCCATCCGCTTTCTTGTGCCTGATATTGTATATGAAGAAATAGAAAAAGCGGGTTACTATAAGCTAAAAGATCCAACCAAGTAAAAGGCAAATCAACGCAATAATAGGGGGTGGTATTTTTGTTGTGCTTAGCAGAATAACAGTAGAAAAAATCACAATCAGATTTACATAACTGATTGTTTTCATTTCCAATAATGAAATATCTCTTGCCAGATAAAATGCTGAAGCAACCATTAAACCTACTGTTGCAGCATTAATTCCTTCAAGCGATCGGAAAACAACTGCATACTTTTTTAAATTTTGCCAGATTGGAAAGAAGAATAAAACCAATAAAGCGCTGGGCAGAAAAATTCCAACAGCTCCAATTATTATACCTAGTGTTTGCTTTCCGGCACCTTCATTTCTCATGGCCATTCCACCTGCATAAGATGCCATTGAAAATACCGGACCCGGAATGCCTTGTACAAATCCGGCACCTGTTAATAGTTCTTCTCCGCTCATGTATTGCGTTTTTTCTCTTATAACAAACTGCTCATACATCATTGGTACCAATACTTGTCCTCCACCAAAAACCAAACTACCAAAACGATAAAAGTTTTCAAAGAGGTTAAAGGCTCTTTTATTTTCCCAATTTTGTTTTCTTGCTGTTTCACTTAAAAAACCAGCCATTCCAAAAACAAAAACAAACATCCAGATATTTGACCATTTTATTATTTTGCTTGGAACATCTTTTTGTGGAATACGACGGTCACTAAAGTTTGTAACAATTCCTCCTGCCACTAGTACAATCGGAAAAACCCAGGGTGTTTTAAAAAAAATATATACCAGCAATGCTGCAACCGCCATAATCACTCTTGTAATATTGTTGTTGATTGTAACCCTGAATGCATTCCATGTTGCATATACCAGAAACCCTACAGCCATTGGTTGAAGGAATTTAAAAATATCTGTATGTAATGCCCTTTTATCGAAATAATGTACAAGGAATGAAAGTGCACCCATCATGACACAAGCAGGTGTTACCCAAATTAAAAAAGTAATGATAGATAATAAAAAGCCGCCTCTTTTATACGCTATCAGTGTTATTGTTTGAGTAGAACTGGCCCCTGGTAATAATTGACAAAACGAAAGAAGATCTGTTAATTCCTTTTCCGTAACATCTCTTCGTTTTTTTACAAAGGTTTTCATCATCATTCCAAAATGCCCTTGCGGTCCGCCAAAAGCAGTTAAAGTGTAGATGAGTACAGCTTTTAAAAAGGGGATATGGCGTATAAACTTCAATGGTTAAAACGTTTTTTCTAAATTATTTTACTCCTGTTTTCTTATTCATATTTCTAAACCAGTCTTATTTCTTTTTCCCAATCATCTTTTAAATAAACAATTGATGATCCTAATTGCAAATACAAAAAGAAAGATATTGAAAATCCTGATGTGCCCAATAAAACTTTTAAACTACTAAAGGCCCTTCAACAATTAATCAGAATGAAAATAAATTAAGTTACTTTGTTTGCTTTTAGTTTCAAAAACAAAAAATAAGATTGATTAAATGAACAGATATTTTTCCCTTCTGCTTTTATTGATTTTTTTTACCGCTTGCAAACCTTCTTATGAATCCTTTAAAGAAGAATATTCAAAAACCTTTTCATCTGCTTCTGGTTCTGTTCCTGATTATTCTAATTTAAAATACTGGGCAGCACATCCCTGGAAAAAAGATCCGTCTGACAGTATATCCCGCTCTTTAAAAAACGAACCTATTGATACAAGTGTTGATGTTTTTTTTCTGCATCCTACAACCTTAACTTCAAAAAAATTGCAGGGCGTTGTTTGGAATGCTGACATTAATGATGGGGAACTAAATGCTAAAACGGATTATACTTCTATTCTTTATCAGGCAAGTGTGTTTAATAAAAATTGTCGTGTTTTTGCACCCCGTTACAGGCAAGCACATATTTATTCTTTTTATACGCTTGGAACAGATTCTTCAAAAAATGCATTGGACTTAGCTTACACCGATGTTAAAACTGCTTTTGAATATTATTTAGAGTATTATAATCAAGGCAGGCCCATAATTATTGCAGGTCATAGCCAGGGGACATATCATGCAAAAAGATTACTAAAAGAATATTTTGAAAACAAGGCTTTGCAGAAACAGTTGGTATGTGCTTACATAATTGGCATGGCCATTCCAAAAACATACTTCAACAATATTACAGCATGTGCCGACCCTGGTTCTACAGGCTGTTTTGCAACATGGAGAACTTTTAAAGAAGGATATCTGACTGAATTTGTAAAAAAAGAAAACGGCTCGTCGTGGGTAGTAAATCCGTTAACCTGGACCATGGATGAAGCGATGGTTTCAAGAAGCGAAAACCAGGGTGCCGTTCTTTATAACTATAATAAAATATTAAAACATACAAACGGGGCCCGAATTACAAATGGTATTCTGTGGATTAATAAGCCAAAGTTTCCCTTTAGTTTTTTATCGACAATGAAAAATTATCATGCCGGCGACATTAATCTGTTTTATATGAATGTTAGAAAAAATATTGATGACAGGATTAAAGCTTTTAAAAACAAAACGAATTAATATAAAATATAAAAGCCGCTTAAGTAAGCGGCTTTTTCATTTATTAACTTCTCTTTTATTTAATTATATAAGTTGTAAGAATTGTTTCAGAGCTTGCATTAACTGATGCAAGTGGAATGGTTAAGGTTGTTTTACTATTAATCAACCCTGCTTTTCTTGCATAAAAATATTGCAGGTCGGATGTATTTGGAATTACACTTCCAAAAGCAGAAAACACCGGTACAGCCGTAATTTTAATTACATCTTTAAATACAACGCCATTAACAGTATGGCTTATTCCTTTTGCGGCAACTGTAAATGTGAACACAGCAGTAACAGGAACATTTCCAAATCCGGTTACATTCACGTTAATTGTTTTTGTTTCAACCCATGTTTGGTTTACAGCCAAATTATCGTTCAGATATAAAAGTTCTACTGACTGATTATTAAATTCTGCAAGTTTAGCAAAGCGGAAATAATCGTTCCCTGTTTTATTATAATATTCATTAGGGCCGGCAGAATTGGTCATTACTTTATATGTTTTCCCGTTTACTGAAGTATCTCTGCCCGTTGATGTTATTTTATAAGTGCCGCTTCCGGTTCCTGTAACTGTGTAGTTCCATTCGCTGCCTGTTGTAATTGGCTGATAATCGCCAAGATCAACAACGGGCCCTTTCTTTTTCTTACAACTGCTTGAGCTTAAAATAAGAATGACCGACAGAAAGATTAATAGGCTTTTTTGCATAGAATAATATTTTCTTAAAGATAACTAAACGTTTTTTAGCGCTGCTTGTTGCTTAAAACTCACAGTTTTTAGGTGTGCGGGGAAAAGCAATTACATCACGGATGTTCGTCATTCCCGTTACAAACTGAACCATCCGCTCAAAACCAAGTCCAAAACCGGCATGGGGCACTGTTCCATAACGTCTTGTATCTAAATACCACCAAAGTTCTTCTGCTGGCACATGCATTTCTTTCATACGTTGTTCCAGCTTATCCTGTCTTTCTTCTCTTTGAGAGCCACCAACAATTTCTCCTATGCCCGGCGCAAGGATATCCATAGCGGCAACAGTTTTGCCATCATCATTCTGGCGCATATAAAAGGCCTTGATCTCTTTTGGATAATTGGAAACAATTACCGGCTTTTTAAAATGCTTTTCAACCAGGTATCTTTCGTGTTCACTTTGCATATCAATACCCCACTTTACATCGTACTGAAATTTTTTCTTTTTATACGCCGGCGATTGCAATAAAATTTCGATGGCTTCGGTATAAGTGATGCGTTCAAAATCATTGTTCAAAACAAACTCCAGTTTTTCTATCAATCCCATTTCACTACGCTTATCCTGTGGCAATTGTTTTTCTTCTTCAGCTAAACGTTGTGCAAGAAACTCAAGATCCTCCTTGTTATTTTCCATTGCATACCGAATGATATACTTTATAAATTCTTCTGCCAGATTCATGTTATCTTCTAAATCACAAAAAGCCATTTCTGGTTCAATCATCCAGAACTCTGCTAAATGTCTTGCAGTGTTTGAGTTCTCTGCACGGAATGTTGGACCAAATGTATAAATCTCACCAAACGCAGTAGCGCCCAACTCACCTTCTAATTGTCCGCTAACAGTTAAGTTTGTTGCTCTTCCAAAAAAATCTTCTTTATAATTTATTGAACCATCATCGTTCCTTGGCGGATTATCAAATGGCAATGTACTTACACGAAACATTTCACCAGCACCTTCTGCATCACTGGCTGTAACGATTGGCGTGTGGAGATAAATAAACCCTTTCTCATTATAAAACTTATGAACAGCAAAAGCTAAAGAATGCCTGATACGGAATACCGAACCAAATGTGTTGGTACGAAATCTTAAATGTGCAATGTCTCTTAAAAATTCAAGGCTATGCTTTTTGGGTTGAAGCGGATATTTTTCTGCATCACTGTCCCCAAGTATTTCAATAGAAGTTGCTTTGAGATCAAGCTTTTGTCCTTTACCCAATGAAGCCATTACAATTCCGGTTACTTTAAGAGATGCAGAAGTAGTAATCCGTTTCAGAATGTTTTCATCAAATTTTCCCAATTCAAGCACTACTTGCAGGTTTTGATTGGTGCTGCCGTCGTTTAATGCAATAAACTGGTTGTTTCGAAAAGTACGAACCCAACCCATAACAATTGCTTCCTGTCCTTGTGGTTCACTGCTAAGCAGTTCCCTGATCTTCACCCGTTTATTAAACATTCCTTGAAATTTTGAGCGGCAAAGATAATTACTCCATCTTGAGTAAATCCTATTTATGCTATAAACCGTATTAATTATGAGCTCTTCTAAATCTATGCTAATGATATTTTTTTGCTTTTCTGAAAATTGCCGTAACATTGCATTGGAAACTGACTGATATTTAAGACCCGTTACTTCATAAGCTCATCAAATTTAGTCGTTGCCAATCCCTTAGTTTTTAATCAACACATTCTTTTTCTGAAAAAAACAACTACTTACGATTTCGATTTTGTGTTAATGAATTAAATTTCTTATGTACGATATTTCACTTTTGAACGACATGCTCGTTCCCGAATTGCTGGACATAGCCGATGAACTCAAAATTACCGGCGCAAAAAAACTGGATAAACAGCAACTTATTTATAAAATCCTCGATAAACAAGCAGTTATGGCAAGCGAACCCAAAGGAGCAGAAGAAAAAGGCAAACGTAAGCGAATTCTTAAACCTACATCTTCAGAAGCAGCAGCAGAATCTTCTGTTGAAGCCGGCGAACCCGATGCGGCTGATAAAGTACGCAAAAAGAAAGTTGCTCCTGTTCTTAAAAAAGAACTAAAAAAGCCGGAGATCATTATTCCAATTATTCCTCCCGGGTTTACTCTTCCCGGTGAAGATGAGTTTGTGGCTGGTCCCGAACTTGAAATTGGAAACAATCTTGCAGAAGATACACAGCAAGATCAACAAACCGTGGAACAAGAAAACGAGCAAGATCAAGAACAACAACAGGAGCAGGGACAGGAAACAGGAGCTGCGGCACCAGTTGTTCCTCAAAGACAATATCCTACTCGTCGTGAGCAAGCGTTTAATATTGAGTTTGACGGAATTATTCTTGCCGAAGGTGTATTAGAAATGATGCCCGATGGATATGGGTTCCTTCGTTCAAGCGATTATAATTATTTATCAAGCCCCGATGATGTATATGTATCTCCATCTCAAATAAAATTGTTTGGTTTAAAAACAGGCGATACGGTTTATGGTGCTGTAAGACCTCCCAAAGAAGGTGAAAAATATTTTGCTTTATTAAAAGTTGATACCATAAATGGCAAAAGCCCTGAAGCAGTTAGAGACCGTGTTCCTTTTGATTATTTAACACCTTTGTTTCCTTTTGAAAAATTAAATCTTACTACGCAATCAACAAACCTGAGTACACGAATCATGGATTTGTTTACTCCAATTGGTAAAGGACAGCGTGGTTTAATTGTAGCTCAACCAAAAACAGGTAAAACCATGTTATTGAAAGAGCTGGCAAATGCTATTGCAGAAAACCATCCTGAATGTTACTTAATGATTGTGTTGGTTGATGAGCGGCCTGAAGAGGTTACTGATATGGAACGCAGTGTAAAAGCTGAAGTAATTGCCAGTACGTTTGATGAACCAGCTGAGAAACATGTTAAGGTTAGTACCATTGCTTTACAAAAAGCAAAGTGTCTTGTTGAGTGCGGACATGATGTGGTTATATTGCTTGATTCTATTACACGTTTAGCCAGAGCACATAATACAGTAGCTCCATCGAGCGGCAAAGTATTAAGCGGTGGTGTTGAAGCGAATGCTATGCAAAAACCAAAACAGTTTTTTGGTGCAGCACGTAAAATTGAAAATGGTGGTTCATTAACTATAGTTGCAACTGCATTGGTTGATACCGGCAGCAAAATGGATGAAGTAATTTTTGAAGAATTTAAAGGTACCGGCAACATGGAGCTTGCTCTTGATCGTAAACTTGCCAACAGAAGAATTTTCCCTGCCATTGATATTGTTGCTTCCAGTACACGCCGAGATGAATTGTTGCTTGATAAAGACACATCAAAAAGAATGTGGGTGTTACGCAGGCATCTTGCAGATATGAACACGGAAGAAGCAATGAATACGCTGTTACAACATATGAGAGGAACAAAAGATAACCAGGAGTTCCTGATTACAATGAACAGTTAAAATTATTTTCTCAACAAAAGACAACAACGAACATGAAAAATTTTGTTATTGCTTTTGTGCTGTTAGCTTTTATTGGTTGTGAAGAATATTCACAAAAATCAGATAAAGAAAAAGAAAACAGCCAAACCAACATTGAAATTAAGACTGATTCGGGTGAAGTAAAGATGAATGATAATGGAATCTCTGTTAAAGCAAAAGACGAAAACAATGATTCTGTAAACATTAAAATCAATTCAACCGACGGAATTAAAATTGAAGGCAAAGATGGTAAAGTGGAATTAAAAACAGATGGGGGCGGAAAAATCCAGATTGAAAAAAAGGGTAAAGACGTAAACATTCAAATTAAAGAAAATAAATAAACGGGTCCTGCCATTAGGCAGGACTTTTTGTTATGATCAATCTTCATTTAATAGGCAACATTTGCAGATTGCTTGGAATTATTTCTTTTCTGTTAATGTGCTATGCTTATTTTTTTACCGCAAACATTATGCTTTTTAACATCAGTAAAAAGTTGACCATTGTTTTTTTCAGTCTTTCATTATTCATCTGGGTTATAACTATTCTGCGTTCAACAGGTAATAAATAATTTTGTACTCAACAACATGGCTATACAAAAAATAAATATTGAAGAGTTTTTGAGTCTGGCAAAAAAATTTCCTGTGCTGGATGTAAGAAGCCCGGGTGAATATCATCATGCCCATATTCCTGCTGAAAATGTCGTGTAGGAAGACATAGAAGCAAGGGATGATAAACAGCGTTAGTAGAGTGGCTAGGGTCAAGCCGGAGAAGACCACCACGCCTAATGGTTGGAGAAATTCCGACCCTTCGCCGATGCCTAAGGCGAGGGGGAATAGCCCTAGCACGGTGGTA
>Ga0209798_10001308_pt1 | contig 15023 bp, 13 predicted proteins | sample DOMMetBare3Fresh_FD_187475 | JGI IMG/M metagenome (GOLD analysis project Ga0209798, IMG submission 187475) | Wetland sediment microbial communities from St. Louis River estuary, USA, under dissolved organic matter induced mercury methylation -... | ecosystem: Environmental > Aquatic >...
TGCCCTGACGACGGAACGGAGTGCGTTCAGCACGGTCATGATGGCTACGCCGTTCTTCGTGATGGGGGTGATGGCCGTTGCCACTGCTCGGCGCCGCGCTCTCGGCGGCGAGAGGAGGGTGTCGGCCCTCCAAGGGGGAAACCAGCAGGGAACATTCGTCCTCGCCACAGCAATCAGCCGGTGGCTTGACGAGGTGGCTCGTCACAACGAACTTCCAGAAGGTTGTCGTGCTGTGGTAATCGGCTTCTTCGAGAGCAGCCTCGGCTACGAGGGTTACGTCTGCGGCACAGACAACTACGACCTCGACGATCCGGACTGGGCCGTGGATGCGCGTTTCCGCTTCGAGCCCATGTACTTTGATGCCGTCTCGCCCGAGCGCGCTTCAAAGAGCGAATACCAGTACAAGGTGAGCGAGATAGTGGCGGCGCTTGACCGTGAGGGATCGAATCCTCTGTTGGATTCGGCACCCCACCTGAGTGTGGGCTTTGATGACCTTGCGTTGGACAACATCCGCTAATGCGTGCGTAGCTTCAGATTCGAAGTGCAACACTCCCGTTGAGCTCTCCTGCGACCGTGCATAGCAATCCTCCGGTGTCCGGGCACGTACTCCCAGAAGCGTACGAACTCGCGCCTGTCGGCCCATGCGCCCGCGCGTATCGAGGGCTACTATCACGCTATGGATACGACTGCCCCCAACCCGCGGCTGCGTGAGGCGCTGATCGACTACGGCATACCGCTGCTGCTTGCGATGCCCGCGCTTCTCATGCTGTGGGTCACCCCCAGACTCATGACCGGGCCCCCGGTGCCTCGGCCGATTGGTGCCGGCGGCTCCCAAGGCGTCTACGCCACTGGCGCGACCTACCTGTTCGTGGCGGCGATCTTCTTGCCGCTCGTGGTACGCCGCAGGTACCCGTTGTCGGTACTGGGGGTCACGACCGCACTTTCGGGGCTCTTCGCCTTCCTTCCGAATCCACCCGCTCCCACACAGCTCGCCCCGCTGCTCGCGCTCTACGTGGTTGGGACGCTTCGCGATCGGCGCACCGTGTTGACCTGCTACGCACTGGTCACCGGGTTCACGATGGCCATGGTACTGCGCCCGTTCACGGGAATATCGTGGGTCGCGGACGCCGTCAGCGTCGCCACTTCCTTTGGTGTCGCAGCCGCAGTAGGCGACGCGACACGCTCCCGACGTGCCTATATCGCCGCGATCGAGCAGCGCGCCATCGACGCCGAGCGCACCCGCGAGGACGAGGCGCGCCGCCGAGTCGAGGAGGAGCGGCTCCGCATCGCCCGAGAACTGCACGACGTGACCGCCCACTCGCTCTCGATCATCGCCCTGCAGGCCGGCGCTGCCGAGAAAGCCGTGCGCCGCGACCCCGACTCGGCTATCGCCGCGCTTCACACCATCCGCGTCACCAGCAAGGACTCACTCGAGGAGCTGCGAGCGATGCTCGGCGTACTCCGCAGTGCCGAGGAGGACGCGCCGCTCTCACCGGCCGGGCGCCTGGAGCGGCTGCCCGAGCTCGTGGCCGCGGTCGAGCAGGCCGGCGTCCACGTGACGCTGGACATCGGCCATGACCTCGGCGATATCCCGGCGTATGCGGACGTCTCGGCGTACCGCATCGTCCAAGAGGCGATCACGAATGTGGCTCGCCACGCGCAAGCTTCAAGCGCTCGCGTGGTCGTGTCACGAGCCGGCGAGGAGCTCGTGCTCGAGATCTCCGATGACGGTCGGGGCGCCACCGCCGAAACGGCAGTGGAAGGTCACGGCATCGCCGGTATGCGCGAGCGCGTGGCGGCTCTCGGCGGCACGTTCGAGGCGGGTCCGGTGAGAGGAGGCGGGTTCCGAGTAGCGGCTCGGCTCCCGCTCGCGAGAGGAGCACAGCGCCGTGACGGCTGACACGACGGCCCAGATCCGCCTGCTCATCGCTGACGATCAGGCGCTGGTTCGAAGCGGTCTGCGCATGCTCATAGACTCCGCCGAGGACATCGTGATCGTGGGCGAGGCGGCCAATGGCGCTGCAGCGGTGGAGATGGCGCACGAGCTGGTGCCTGACGTCGTGTTGATGGACATCCGCATGCCCGAGATGGACGGCGTCGAAGCGACCCGACGCATCTGCGCCGATCCGGCAATCCGCGATGTCCGCGTGATGGTGCTGACGACCTTCGACCTCGACGAGTATGTCTTCAGCGCGCTACGCGCGGGCGCGAGCGGGTTCGTCCTCAAAGACACCGACCCAGACGACCTGCTCGAGGCGATTCGCACTGTGGCGGGCGGCGAGACGCTGCTTGCGCCCGCCGTGACGGCACGGCTCGTCGCCGAGTTCGTGCGGCAGCCGTCGACCGATCGTGCCGTACCGACGGACCTTGCGGACCTCACAGAGCGCGAACGGGAGGTTCTTGCCGCAGTGGGTCGCGGGCTCTCCAACACCGAGATCGGCGCCGAGATGTTCATCAGCCCCGCGACGGTCAAGACGCACGTGGGCCGGGTGCTTCAGAAGCTTGGCGCTCGCGATCGTGCGCAGCTCGTCGTCATCGCCTACGAGACCGGGCTCGTCACCCCGCGCTCCTCGACGTAGCCGCGCGACCGCACCCTCGGGCGTACCCCATCTGGCGTACTGAGACGCGCCGCTCGGCAGACGCGCACCCCTTCGCCAACCCGTAGCGTAGTCCTCGGTAGAGAACGTCAACCGAGGAGGATTCATGCTTCGTATACCTGCTGCCGGCGGGGCGTCCCGATGAGCGCGGAAGCGGCCCCGCGCACCGCCAAGAAGAAGCGCACGCGCTGGGCGATCATCGCGATCGTGGTCGCAGTGGTAGTCGTGTCGGCTGTCATGGCCCCGATGGTGTTGGGTGGCCCCAATAAGTCGGCGACGGCTGTCCCGACGACGACAGTTGCGACCGGCACCATCGCGGTCACAACCTCGGCTGACGGGCAGACCGAGGCCGACAACGCGCACGATGTCTACCCAGAAGTCTCGGGGACCGTTGAGTCCCTGGAGGTGAAGGTGGGTGCCACGGTCGAGGCCGGCGACGAGCTGTTCACGGTCGACGACGCCGGGCTCCGGTCAGCGGTGCGCCAGGCGAAGGCTCAGCTCTCTCAGGCCGATCAGCAGGTTGCGGCAGCTAGTCAGCAAGTGGCATCGGCGGATCAGCAGGTCGCATCGGCCAAGCTCCAAAGGGTGCAGGCCGAGAACAACCTCGACAGGCTCGAGAGTCAGACCGGTACCAGGACGGCCACCTCGGGCCAGATCGACGAGGCCGAGCGTAGCGTCAGAGTCGCGAAGGCGGGCGTTACGACCGCCAAGTCCGCGCAGGAGGCCGCGAAAGCGTCGCTTTCGAGCGCCAGGGTGGCACGCGACAACGCCCAGACGGACTACAAGGAAGCCAAGGCAGATCTCGCCAAGGCCGTCGTGCTCGCTCCCGCGGACGGTGTGGTGACCGAAGTGAACGTCGTCGAGGGTGGTAGCGTCTCGACGGGCGGCAGCGCAAGTGGCTCCTCAAGCGGCTCAGGCTCGTCGACGAGCATGTCCGGCGCGAGCGCGTCGGTCTCATCAGCCGGGTCCTCGGCGCCCGTCGTCATCTCGGACAATTCGCTGCTCATCGCCACTGTCGCCGTGAACGAGGTCGATATCGCCGACGTGAAGGAAGGTCAGGAGGCGACCGTGACCTTGGACGCCGCGACTGGTCTCGCGATTCCTGCCACGGTGCGGTGGGTGTCGCCGAACTCGGTGACGAGCGGCAACGTGCGGACCTACGATGTCGAACTCGATCTCGCCGAGCAGCACGAGGAGCTGCGTCCCGGCATGACCGCATCGGCGGACATCGCCACGCTCACGCTCGAGAATACGCTGCTGATCCCCAAGACCGCCGTGCGAGTCGACGGAACCGCCAAGTTCGTGACCGTGGTGAAGCCGGGTGGCTCGCAGGAGAAGCGCACCGTCACCACCGGACGCTCAGATGACGTGAACATCCAGGTCCTCACCGGCTTGAAGGCGGGCGAGAGGGTCACAACGTCTTTCACGGCGCCCGAGGAGAAGAGCGGCGGCGGAATAATGCCGGCGGCCCCTCCCCCAGGCATGGGAGGCAACCGATGACCGCTATCGTCGAAGCGCGCGAACTCGTGAAGACCTACATCACCGGCGAGACCGAGACCCACGCTTTGGCCGGTGTATCGTTGTCCGTCCAGCGCGGGGAGTTCGTCGCGATCATGGGGCCATCGGGCTCCGGCAAGTCCACGCTGATGAACCTGATGGGGTTGCTCGACACGCCCACGAGCGGCCAGTATCTGATCGACGGTATCGATGTCTCGACACTCGACGACGACGAGCTTGCCGAGGCGCGCAGTCGCGAGATCGGCTTCGTCTTCCAATCGTTCAACCTGCTGCCCAGGGCGACGGTGCGCCGCAACGTCGGGCTGCCGCTGATCTACTCCGAGCTGGCAGTCTCGGAGCGAGAGTCGCGGGTCGTCGCGAGCATGCAAGCCGCGGGACTCGACGAGGTGCTGTGGGACAAACGTTCCAACCAGCTCTCGGGCGGACAGATGCAGCGCGTGGCCATCGCGCGCGCGCTCGTCAACGAACCCACGCTCATACTCGCCGATGAGCCCACCGGCAATCTCGACACCAAGACCGGCGCCTTCATCCTCGCCACCTTCGAGCGACTGCGCGACGAGGGCCACACGATCGTGCTCATCACACACGAGGCCGACGTGGCTGCGCACGCGGACCGCACGCTTCACATCCGAGACGGCCTGTGCTGCGACGCAGCGGAGGTGGCGGCATGAGGATGCGTGACCTGACCGGTGAGACGATGCTGTCGCTGACGGCCAACACCGCCCGCTCGCTGCTGACCATTCTCGGCATCGTCATCGGCATTGTGTCGGTGATTGTGATGATATCGATCGGCGACGCCACCAAAGCCTCGATCACCGGAGAGCTGTCCGCTGTGGGATCGAACCTTCTGATGGTCACGCCTCGTTCCGAAGCGCCCGGCGCCAGGGACCTCTCGCTCGCCGACGTGGAGGCGATGGCCAAGGTTCCAGGAGTGGCTGCGGTGGCCCCCCAATCGACGGGGCAGTACTCCGTGACCGCCGACTCCAACAGCGTCAACGTGAGCGTCACCGGTGTTACCGATACCTACGCTATCGTGAAGAGCATCGAGACCTCCTGGGGTGAGTGGTTCACCGCCGACGATGTGGCCCGGGGTACGAGGGTCGCCGTATTGGGCTCCAAGACAGCCGAGGATCTCTTCGGCACTGGGTCGAACCCCGTGGGGCAACGCGTTCGCATCGGGGGGACGCAGTTCACCGTGGGAGGTGTCGCCAAGTCAAAGGGCTCCTCGGGCATGCAGAACACCGACGAAGCCGCCTACGTCACGCTCGGCGCGGCGAGCCAGTACCTAGCAGGGACCGATGCGCTGGGCATGATCAACGTCCAGGCGGTCAGCCAAGACGAGATGGACGCGGTCAAGAACAGCATTGAGAACCTGATGATGTCGCGACACGACATCAACGACACCGCTGACGCGGACTTCGAGGTCGGCTCGATGGCGGAGCTGGCCGAGTCGGTCGATACCATCACTTCGCTGTTGACGGCGGTGCTCGGATCGATCGCCGGCATCTCGCTTCTCGTGGGCGGCATCGGGATCATGAACATGATGCTGACCAACGTCACCGAGCGTATCCGCGAGATCGGACTCCGAAAGGCCATCGGCGCCACGCGCACCGACATCACTTCGCAGTTTCTGGCCGAGGCAGTCGCGCTCACGATGGTGGGTGGGCTGATCGGGATAGCGTTGGGGTGGGCGATCGCGGCGACGGTCTCAGCGGCGTCCACATTCGAGATGAGCCTGAGCGCCGGATCGGTGGCCCTGGCATTCGGTGTGTCGACGGCGATCGGGCTGTTGTTCGGCTACTACCCCGCCAGGCGAGCGGCGAAGATGGATCCGATCGAGGCGCTCAGGTACCAGTAGGCCGTGCGCTATGCGTCGCACGCCGTGTGCGGTCACTCGCGGGAGCGCGCACGGGGTATCGACTTCTGATCGTGTTCGCCAGGAGACATCGGGAGGTCACCATGAGCGCTGCCGATTCCGTACTCGAGTCGCTCCTCACCGCCGGCGATGCCGGCGACCTAGATGCGTTCGATCGCTACCTGCATGAGGATGTCGTCGTGCATGCCCCAGCCGGCCTCTCGACTCGAGGGGTCGACAGCGAGAAGGAGTCCTGGCGCAAAGCGAGGGCAGCGATGCCCGGTCTGCGCCACGAGGTCGTCGACGTGCTGGTCACACCGTCGCTGGAGGCCGCTCGCACTGTGGTCACCGGCACGTTCGACGGTACGTACGGCGGCCTGTCCGCCCACGGCCGGCGGTTCAAGTTCGAGCAGGCGGTGTTCGCCCACATCCGTGACGGCAAGATAAGTGAGATGTGGGAGATCGTGGACGTCGCATATCTGCGAGAGCAGTTGAGCGGCGACTGACCCCGGCGCCGCCTGACTTCGAGTTTGAGTGCACGCAACACGTACCCCGCCCCCCAAGATACGGAGGGCGCTCAGCCAACCCATATCGGGAGTCTAGGGGCTAGACCGCCCAGTCACGCCGCAGGCTGCGGTGCTCGAGAAAGTCGTGACGGGCCGCCTGATCCGACTCCAGCCGGTTGATCTCCTCGTCGGCGGCGCGAAGCCTTCTGCCCATCTCGGAAAGCAGCTCCCACACGAAGGGATCACCGAGCATCTGCTTGAACTCCGCCGGAGTGATCGTGCGGACGGTCAACCCGCCATCACCCGCCCGCGCGCTCGCAGAACGCGGCTTGCCGTCGAGCAAAGCCATCTCCCCGAAGATGTCCCCGGGCTTGAGAACGGCGAGGGTGGTCTCGTGTCCGTTGCGCGTCTTGAAGATGCGCACCGAACCTTCCATTACGACGAACGCGCCGCTCGCGGCATCGTTCTCGCGAAACACCCACGCCTTCGGGCCATACTCGTGACCCCTGATGTCCCCGGCCATGGGTCTCCCCTTTCCCTAGCCGGACGCGTACGTGGGTTCTACCCGCCAAGCCGCTACATCGAGCACGACTCGATCGCGAATCGGCCGACGGCTACTCGTACGCGATAGCGTCCCTGATCGACACCTGGGCCGCTCGCCACGCCGGCAGCACGCTCGCAAGCCCGGCGATCACGATGACGAGCCCGAGCCACGCCCCCACGCCGATCCACGAGAAGACGTACGACAGGCGCAGCGACATCGCCGTTCCCAGCGCGTCCACGAGCCAGACGGACAGCGGCCACGAAAGCAGCGCGCCGGCGCCCCACGCCATCACGGCGACCACGAGTCCCTCCGTGATGAAGATCTGATACACCGATACGTGGCTCGCGCCTATGGAGCGCATGACGCCGATCTCTCGGGTGGACTCGAGCACGTTGATCGTCATGGTGCCCGTCAAGCCGATGACGCCGACCGCCGCGAGCAGCGACGCCATGATGACAAGGAACGTCACGAGGATCCCGAGCTGGCTTGCGATCGTCTCCTTCTGTGCGGTCTGTGTCTGCGAGCCCGAGATGGCGAGGGACGCTTCATCGAGCCGTCGCTCCAGCTCCTTGGCCGTGCGTGCCTGGGCGTCGGCGGAGTGATCGGAGGTCTGCACGAGCAACCGCGTGACACCACCGTTCGCGCCGATGACCGAGTCGAGGGTGTCGCGCGACACGAACGCCACCGGGCCCATCAGCTGCCCCGTTGCGACGCCGACTATCTCCCACTCCTCCTCGGCACCGCGCGTCTTGAGCAGGATCGTGTCGCCCACGGCCAGGTACGGCTCGTCCTTGAGCACGTCGGTGTTGATCACGAGCGCGTTCGTGTCCTCGGGCTCGAGCCATCGCCCGGCGACCATCTCGGGCTTGATGAACCGCGTGTCGGGGGGTACGCCAAGCGCGTAGAGGTCCTGGTTCTCGCTCCCGTCGGGACGCGCGAGCGACGCCTGCGACTCGAGCCAGGTCTCGACCGAGGTCACGCCCTCGACCTTCGCGGCTTCGCGCTCCAAGTCGCCACGGGGCTGCATACGCGCCATGAATACCTGCGCGTCGTAGTTCCACCACGAGCCCATGTCGTCCACGGTCTGCAGGGTCGATGCGCGCACCGACCACACACCCATGACTACCGCCGACGCGAGAATCAGCGTGGTGAGGGTGAGCGCGAGCCGGCCCTTGCGCAGGAAGGTGTTGCGAAGCGAAAGCGCAACGGGCCGGGGCAGTCCCCGGATGAGACCCAGCGCCCGGTCGACGAGGCCGTGACCGAAGCTTACGGAGACGCCCGTGGCATTCAGCGCGCGGGCTACCGGCAACGTCGTGCCTTGATGCACGGGGAACGCGGCGGCGAGCACGGGTACGAGAACGCCGACGACGACCTCCAGCGCGAGCACCCACCCCGGAGGCATGTAGTCGGAGACCCGGAAGTTGAGAACGCCCGCCGCGAACTGGATGAACTCGCGGCCGACCACGAGTCCCGCGACCACGCCGAGCACCACGGCGAACACGCCGTAGATGACCACCATGATCAGGTACATCCAGACGATCTGCATCCGGCGCGCACCGACCGACTTCATGATCCCCACCTGGCGAACCTGCTGCGTGAGGATCGCCGAGACGGTCGTGACGACGAGAAAGCCCGAGAGCGCGAGTGCCACCACGCCCATGGCGAGCAACAAGAGGCTGACGGCCTTGAAGATGTCGGCGAGGAAGTGGCTGCCCGGCTTGGGCACCACAGTCCGGTAGGTGCTGACCCCGGAAGCCGCCAGATCCGTGTCTCGCACGTCGGCGGCGATGCGGCTCGCGGCGGAGCGAGAGACCGTCGGGTCCATCACGAGCGCGAGGTGGTTCAGCTCGTCGGGCTCGCCGAGCAACGGCAGTGTGTCCATCGACATGAAGCCGACGACCGCGCCTTGGAACTGCGCCGGGACGGAGTTGATGTCGTGCGCGAAACCAACGACGCGCAGCTCCGCCTGCTTCCCCCCGGCCGCTTCCACGGTGATGGTCTCTCCCACCGAGAACTGGTCGAGCTGGAGCGCGCTTCGCTCGAGTACGATCTCACCCGCCTTGGGCGGCCATGCGCTCGATTCCTCTCGCACGAGCTTCTGCACGCCGCCACGGCCGAACTGCGGGATCGCCCACAGCCTCATCGTCTCCCACCCCGCGGTCGATCCGCCCTCGGCGGCCGGATCCGCCGAGTAGCGCACCGTCACGCGCCGGCGTCCCTCGGCGGCGCGCACGTCGTTGCGCTCGGCGATCGCATCGGCGAGCTTGACGTCGAAGCCGCTCGTGTCGAACTCCGCCGACGGCGGGACGCTCGCCTCGAAGTCCACGTCGAACTCGCGCAGAAGGACTTCTCGGCCGCCCATTACGACGGCGACGGCGAAGACGCCGACGGCGATCGAGAGAATCACGAGCACCGTGCGAATCTTGTGGCTCGTCAGGTCGCGGACGACCTTGTGCCAGCGGGGGCGCATGGGCCTACGTCGCCGTCTTCGTATTGACGTGTCCCTCGGACTCCTCGGCGAGCTCTTCGTCGAGCCAGCGTCTGCGGTCCTCGACGATCTCGCCGTCGGCGACGTGCAGCGCGCGGGTCACGCGCGACGCGAGGTCGTTGTCGTGCGTGACCATCACGATCGTCTTGCCCCGCGATACGAGGTCCTCGAACAGCTCGAAGACCGCATCGGCCGTCTTGGAGTCGAGGTTGCCCGTGGGCTCGTCGGCAGCGATGATCGGCGGGTCGTTGGCGAGTGCGCGGGCGATGGCGACGCGCTGCTGCTGTCCGCCTGAGAGCGCCGAGGGGAGCTTGTGCGCCTGGTCGGCCATCTCCACCTGCTCGAGCAGACGCATCGCGACCTCGGGCCGGTCGTCCATACGGTGCACGTTGCAGAAATCCATGGGCAACATCACGTTCTCGATGACTGTGAGCGTGGGAAGCAGCTGGAAGAACTGGAAGACGACGCCGATGGTCTTGCCGCGCCAGATGGCGAGCTGGTTCTCGTTCAGTCCGTGTACCGGGGTCCCCCCGACGACCACGTGCCCGGTCGTCGGGTGGTCGATGCCGGTGATCATGTTGATGAGCGTCGTCTTGCCCGACCCCGACTTGCCGATAAGCCCCACGAACTCGCCCGAGTCAACATCGAGGTTGACGCCACGCAGCGCGGTGAACGGGACCTCCCCGGTGTCGTAGGTCTTCACGACGTCGGTGAGGCGGATCAGCGACCCGTTAGTCGTTTCGGTCTCGTTGGCCATGTGCACTCCGAATCGAAGGGCTGTCGCAGGGGAATCTACCACTCGAGACATCAGCCGACGCGTCCCGGCCCTCGGGAGAATCCATGTGTTCGAGCCCGCAACCAGTGAAGCCGAGCGACGAAGCGTTCCTGCGCAACCTCCGTCAGCCCATCCCGGTTGGTCGCAAGGTGGTTCTCGTAGTGAAGAACACAGGCCTCAAAGTCGTGCGGCTCAAGAGCTGCTGCGGTCATCCTGGCGAACCCGGCTGTTGAATGTGACCCGCGCGCCCGTCGGGCGCCGCGATCACCGTCCCTTTCGCTTGGGTTCCGTCTTGTAGAAGTCCTTCGCCGCTTTCGCGATGACCTTGTTGGTCTTCTCCTTCTCGCGCCACGCCTTCTCGTCTTGGCGACGACCGAGCTCGGCGAGTTCGGCGGTGAGGCGACGGTAGCTGTCGAGCCGCCGCGCCGCCAGTTCGCCCGATTCGACTGCGGCTATGACGGCACAGCCGGGCTCGTTCTCGTGAGCGCAGTCCCTGAACCGGCACCTCTCGGAGAGCGCCTCGATGTCGGGAAACGCCGAGATGAGGCCGGCGTCGGCGTCCCAGAGTGCGAGCGCTCGCATCCCCGGGGTGTCGATGAGCACACCGCCGCCGGGCAGCATGACGAGTTCGCGCGCTACCGTGGTGTGACGCCCCTTGTCGTCGCTCTCGCGCACCGCTCGCGTCTGCTGCACGTCGTCGCCGACGAGCCGGTTGATCAGTGTGGACTTGCCCACACCGGACCCGCCGAGAAACGCCGCGGTCCTTCCCTCTGGTACGCGCGCACGCACGTCTTCGATGCCATGGCCCGTCACGACCGACTCGACGATCACGTCGACACCGAACGCGACCTCTTCGGCACGTGTTCGCTGCTCCTCGACGTCCTCGGCCAGATCGGCCTTCGTGAGCACGACCACCGGCATCGCACCGCTCTCCCAAGCGAGCACCAGTTCGCGTTCGAGGCGCGACGTGTTCACGCCCTTGCCCGAGAGCGACTGGACGATGAAGACGACGTCGACGTTCGCGATGAGGACCTGCTCACCGGTCTCTTCGCCCGGATCTTGGCGGGCGAACGCGCCGTGCCGCGGCAAGATGGCCTCGATGAGCGGCATGTCGTGGCCATCGGGCCGAGAGAGGGCGACCCAGTCACCGACAACCGCGCGGCTCAGCGACTCACCCGCGTTCTTGATCAGATGCGTGGCGGGCTCTGCCCGCTCCAGCCCCGTCGCGGAAGCAACGAGCGGCAGGCCGCGATCGACGCGAGCCACGCGCGCAGGCTCGAAGCCCTCCTCGGCAAGCGTCGAGAAGAGCGCCCGCTCGCGGTCGGTGAACCCGAGGGACTCGAGGTATGTGCTGTCCGGAATCGGTGCGGTCACGCGCACAAGCATACCGCGCGGCGCCACTCAAAGGTCCTCGGTGACGCAACAGAGGGGCGTTAGTCGGGCTCGCTGAACTCGAAACCCTGCTCGAACACCGCGATGCATGCGTCCACGACGTCGGCATCGTAGAGCAAGCCGCGCCCGGAGCGAATCTCATCCAGCGCCGGCACGACACCGATCGCGGGACGATAGGGCCGGTGCGAGCTCATCGCCTCGACAACGTCGGCGACCATCAGTACGCGTGAGCCGGGTAGCAGCCCTTCACCTTTGGTGCCCTTCGGGTACCCCGAGCCGTCAAGCCGCTCGTGGTGCTGGCAGACGATCTCTGCCACGGGACGCCCCAACTCCGCTGAGGCGATGATCTCGTAGCCGGACAGCGCGTGCGTCTTCACGAGTTCGTATTCGATAGGCGAGAACCGGCCGGGCTTGCTCAGGATCTCAGCCGGGACGGAGACCTTGCCTATGTCGTGGATTGAAGCCGCGGTACGGATGATGGCGACGTCTTCGTCGCTCATGCCCATCTCTGTAGCGACGGCGACCGAGAGTTCGGCAACGCGACGCTGGTGACCCGCCGTGTAGGGGTCCCTCAGCTCGACGGTGCGTGCGATGACCGCGGTGATCGACTCGAGCTCGGCCTCGACCCGGTGCAGGCTCCGGGTGCGCTCGTCGACCAAGCGCTCGAGCTCTGACCGGTATCGTGCCAGCTCGCGCTCGGAGCGTTTGCGCTCGGCCAGGTCGCGGAACGTGGTTTGGATGACCCGACGGCCGTTGAGGAACAGCGCCGTGCTCTTGACCTCGGCTTCCCAGACCGAACCGTCGGTGCGCAAGAGACGGACTTCGAGCGGCGACGTCTTGTCGGCGCCCTCCATCAACTCTCGCCCACGCTCGCCCACGGCGCGCCGAGAATCCGGATGGATGAACTCCATGATCTTGAGTCCAGCGACCTCTCGCTCCGGCGGGAAAGCCAATTGCCGCTGCATAGAATCGTTCGCCAGGATGACACGCTCTCCATCGTGGACCACGATCCCGTCCGCGGCGGCGTCGAAGAGGCGCCGATACCGCTCTTCGCTCTCTTTGAGCCTTGTCTCCGCCCGCAATCGTGCGGTCATGTCGAGAGCGGCGACCTGGACAAGGCGCTTGCCGCCCAAGACGATGGGGGATGCGATGGTTTCTCCCTGAACGGTCGAGCCGTCCTTTCGCACAAACCGCTCTACCATCAGAGGCGCTACCCAGTCCTCGGACATCATCCGCTTCACGCGCGACACGACTTCCGGGGCCGACTCGGGAGCAACCAGGTCCGCGACCGGGACGCCGACAACTTCCTCGGCAGCCTCGTAGCCGAGGAACGACGAAGCCGCCTCGTTCGCGAGTACGATCTCCTTCCCGTCGTGCACCACGATGGGGTTGGGAGCGAGCGCGAAGAGGGCGCGGAAACGCTCCTCCGACTCGGCGAGCAGGCGCTCCGTGACTCGATGCCCCGTGACGTCGACGAGCATGCAGTGCGAGACGATTCCGTTCGGAGCGGAGCGCATGGTCCCGTAGATCAAGACATTGCGAACGGAGCCGTCCTTGCGCTTGAAGAAGCAGTCGCGACCGCGAAGGTAGCCCTGCTCGGTGAAGTGCCGAAAGGTGTCGTGGAAGTCGTCGTAGTGATCTTCGGGCACGAAGTCGATGTAGGCATGGCCAAACGCTTCCTCGGCGGTGTATCCCGACCACTCACACCATGGTGCGTTGACATCGAGCACGAAGCCGCTGCCGTCAAGCGACTGGTAGGGCAGTGGCGCGTCGTCCCACGACATATGTGCATCGCCTTGAGCGATCAAGCTTCTTTGACCTCCGGAAACGAGCCGATGAGCACACCCGAGCCCGAGAGGGCTGTAGGCACAGAAAATCCACAAAGCAGGTATCGCGCCATTTCGTGTGAAGAATCTAATGCCGGCCCGACGGGCGCACCACGGCTACGGCCGTGTCTGCCAGCAAGTTCGGAATCAAACGCACTCGCCTGACGTCGGGCCGGTGCCAGTTCTCGGTGATGAGCGGTATCTCCCGCTCGATCTCCCCACCGTTGGCGGCCACGAAGTCCCGGAAGTCCTTGAGTGTCGTGTGATGGATGTTCGGCGTGTCGTACCAGCTGTACGGAATAGAGCGCGAAACCGGCATACGACCCTTGCTCGCCAGATACCCGCGCACGCGCCAGTAGCCGAAGTTGGGGAAAGAGACGATCCCCTTCTCGCCCACCCGCAGCATCTCGCGCAAGACGAAGGCGGGACGCTTCACGACCTGTAGCGTTTGCGACAGGATCACGATGTCGAAGGAGTCGTCACTGTAGCCACCAAGCCCCTCGTCGAGGTCGTTCTCGACCACCGAGAGGCCCTGCGAGATCGCCGCCGCGATGTCGGCGTGCTCCACTTCGACGCCGCGCACGCTGCACCCGCGCTCGTCGCGCAGGTGCGCCATCAGCGAACCGTCACCGCACCCCAAGTCGAGTACTCGGCTACCGACCGGCACGAGCTCGGTGATGAGCCGCAGATCCGCGCGCAACAAGTCGGCCGGGCTCACGAGCGCTCACCTCCGGGGGCACGCGTGTCGGACTGCACGCGTGCGAGGAACGGCTCGACGAACGCGTGCTGCTGCTCAGGCTCGAGCAGGAACGCGTCGTGTCCGTAGGGCGAGGGTATCTCGGCGAAGCTGACCTCGGCACCGTTGAAACGCAGGGCGTCGACGAGTTCCTTGCTCTGGTACGTAGGGAACAGCCAGTCACTCGAGAACGACAGCACGAGGAAGCGCACCGGCGTACCGCTCAGCGCGGCGGCGAGCGACTCCGCACCCTCGGCCAGATCGAAGTAGTCCATGGCCTTGGTCATGAACAGGTAGGTGTTCGCGTCGAAGCGCTCGGTGAAGCGTTTGCCCTGGTACGCAAGGTAGCTCTCGACTTCGAACTCCGTGACGAAGTCGAAGGCGTGGCCTTCGCGGTCGCGCAGTCGGCGCCCGAACTTGTCGTGCATCGACTCGTCTGAGAGATACGTGATGTGGCCGATCATGCGCGCGACAGCGAGCCCGTGTCGCGGAACGCCCGTGTCGTAGTAGTCGCCGGAGCAAAACGCCGAATCGCCGAGGATGGCCGTCCGTCCCACCTCGTTGAACGCGATCGCCTGCGCGGGCAGGCGCCATGTCGTCGCAATCGCAACGCACGACACCACGCGCTCCGGGTAGCGCCCCGCCAATGACAGCGCCTGCATGCCGCCCATCGAACCGCCGACGACCGCGAGAAGCTTCTCTATGCCGAGAAGATCGAGCAGCGCGACTTCCACGTCCACCATGTCTTCAATGGTCACGACCGGAAAAGACAGCCCGTAGGGGTTG
>Ga0209798_10001309_pt1 | contig 15019 bp, 16 predicted proteins | sample DOMMetBare3Fresh_FD_187475 | JGI IMG/M metagenome (GOLD analysis project Ga0209798, IMG submission 187475) | Wetland sediment microbial communities from St. Louis River estuary, USA, under dissolved organic matter induced mercury methylation -... | ecosystem: Environmental > Aquatic >...
AATGATAAGCGCAGTGAAGAAAGATGATAATGCATACACCTCGCCTTCCACAGCGCTGAACCAAAATGTATCGCTGAAAGTATAAGCCAATGCACCAACTACACCTGATGCCATTACTACAAAAGTTTGTGATGGTGTAAGCGCCTCGCCATGGTTTACAAACATTTTGCGGGCAAAATGAGTAATGGTCCAGAAAAGAAATAGAATTGTGAAACCACTTGCCACTGCACTTAACAGGTTAACTGAAGCTGCAGCATTTGCCGCATCGCCACCACCAAACACTACAATAAATAAACGGCCAAGCATGGTAAAAAGAGGTGAACCCGGCGGGTGAGGAATTCCTATTTCATTTGCACAGGCTATAAATTCGCCGCAGTCCCAAAAACTTGCAGTTGGTTCACGGGTAATTGTGTAAGTAGCAGTTGCGATCACCAATATTACCCACCCGGTAATATTGTTTACTTTCCTGAAATTCATACAGATTTGATTTTATCCCTTTTTGGTTGGAATGGGCAAAAATAGGGTTTCAATAGAAGATTTCGCTTTTCCTGAAGGCAAAACAATATTTAAAATATTTTAGGATTTTGCCCTGCATGGTCGTTTATAAAAGCAGTTCGGCTACCTGTTTCCATGAATCGGCTCTTTTATGTCTGCCTGTACTTTTTAACTGGTTATGCGGTTGTGAAAATAGAATGGTTGTTCCTTTAAACTGATCGAGGTTCTTAAAATGATCGTCGATCATGATATCTGCATCAATGATGGTTTTGCTGCCGCAAAAAACTATTTGCTGCCAATTTAGAAAATTGAAATGTTCACTCAGCCAATCTAATTTCTCGGGCAGGCTTTGTGGAAATTCCATTGCCGCAGAAACAATGAACAATTCGTAATTCTTGTTAAGCTCAGCCAATATCTCTGCGCTATCCTTCATAACAGGCGCCGTTCTGAAAAACCCCTTTGCATAAACATATTCGTTTATATACGGAAAAGCTTTTCTTTCTTCAACACCTGTTACTTCTTCGGTTGGTCTTCTTTTGCCAAAATCTTTTTCATCGTACCTGAAAAATTGTTCGTAAACATCGGCAAGTACGCCGTCCATGTCAACAGCTAATCTTTGCATCCTTATTCAAAATTTATTCTTACAGTTTGGTAAAAAAGTTGATTTTGCAGGATCTGTCTTGATTGGGAATTTTTTTCAGAAAACCCTTTTAAACCGAGCAAGCCGGCAGCGTTTCCTTTATTGATGGCTATTTCAAGATAACCGGCGCTGTTAAACAAAGCCAGCTTTTCGCCTTCGGGCACATCAGCATAGGTTTCGCTGATGTGATCTATCACCTCTTCTCTTTTAAAATTTATTTTAAAACCTCTTCCTTTACGCAGTTCTTCAAATTCATGACGGGTTATATTTACAATCACGTTTTCAAAATTGTCAATGAAAATAATTTGTCCATCGATCCAATCATCGCCTACAGCAGGTCTCAATGGATTTTTTTCAACATAAGCTATATCTGGCTGACCAATATTTTTTATTGATTCACCATTAACAAGTTGATTGATGGTATTTCCAAAAACATCAACACAATGCAACGTGTTTTTCGTTTTTCCTGCCTGCCAGGGAATACCGATAACCAGTTCAGGCTTTTCTTCAAGGATCATTGTAAGCAAGCCATTGTTGGCGCAAAAAATATACTGGTTCTGGTGAAATGCCACCAACAGATGATCATGGTTTTTGTCAAAAAGATTTACAAGGATGATATGATAGGTAAAACCCGGAAAGTTTTTTATAGCATTTCGGCAAACGTAAGATGCCTGTGGATAATTAAACGGAGCAATGTTGTGCGAAATGTCAATTAACCGGAATTCCGGGTTAATTGTGAGCAGTCTTGCTTTTATGGCCCCTGTTAGGTAATCGTGATTTCCAATATCAGAGGTCAGGGTTAGTAATGGCATTTTAGATTTTCGATTTGCGATTTCGGATTTGCCGTGAGCAAATTTATATCAGACGATTAACTTTATTCTTAAAAATCTAAAATCTGCAATCCGAAATCTAAAATCACTTTATAAGTTTACCATCTTTGTAAAAAAAATTTCTTACAAGTTTATCAGTCAGACCAGGAAAAAATTTATTCAGAAACACAGTTTGTTTTCCCTGGAATGTCATCACTACTGTTCTTTTTCTTTTTTCTATAGCTGAAATTATTCTTTTTGCACACTCTTCAGCTGTCATCATTTTACCTTCATCCATCGGGCTTTCTCCCTGTGATTCGCCTTCTTTGTTCAGCGCTGCATTCCTGATATTAGAAGTGGTAAAACCGGGACAAACCCACATCACATTTACTCCTGAATCAAGCAATTCAGTTCTTATTGCTTCCAGCCAACCCTGCAATGCATGTTTTGATGCGGAGTAACCGCTTCTTCCGGGTAGTCCTCGATACCCGGCAATGGATGAAACGCCAACTACAGTTCCTTTTCTTTCCATCAGAAACGGCAAAGCATATTTTGTACAATAAACTGCGCCGAAAAAATTTATATCCATCACTTTTCTGATTACATCTGTAGTTGCATCTTTCAATTCGGCACGCATTGAAATGCCGGCATTATTAATAAGCACATCAATGCTGCCAAACATTTTATGAGTCAGTTCGATAAAACGGCGGCAATCATTTTCATTGCTTACATCTGCTACCATTGTATGCAGATCAGCCGAAGGATATTGCGTTTGTAATTGATAAAGCTTGTCATGATTTCTTCCGCAGGTGGAAACCTTTGCACCTTCCCTGATCAACACCTCAACAAGAGCCTTACCTATTCCATCTGTTCCGCCGGTAACAATGACAACTTTATCTTTAAAGTAAGAAGACATAGTAGTTGCTTGTAACGCAAACCTAATCTAAAAAAGCAAGTAATAAAAAAGCCTCCGTTTGATGGAGGCTTTGCAATTTGGTGATCCCGCAGGGATTCGAACCCTGGGCCCCAACATTAAAAGTGTTGTGCTCTACCAGCTGAGCTACGAGATCAACATTAAAAGTCATCAAAAACGACCTTTAATTTTTGGGAGTGCAAAAATACAGTTCAAAGCTCTTTGAGCCAAAAGTTTTTACACTCGGTTGAAAAAATTTATTGGCACTTGATGTTGATAACTTGACCTTTGAATCTTTAAAACGCTTTAAAAGCAACTCTTTAACTGAAAACGCCGGTAAATTGCAAGGTTACGTATGCTGCAGATTGTATCCCAAGGCTATCATATCCATAATAAAAAGAACAAGAGAATCTATTTGACCTATTGCCTTTACTTGTTCTGGCGAGCTGTTTTGTGAAATATATTTTATGCAAAGATGACAAACACCTGCCTGAGCCGGCAAACAGGGCTATTGTAAAAACTCTTTTAAACATTAAGTGTTTCTTTCAGGTTTATCGGCTAAAGAAAGCAGCAAATTGAGAGGAAATTATTTTTCTGAAGATAAACTGAGTGATGAAAAAAGAGCTTTCATCATTTCATAGTATTGTTCTGATTTGCCGTGTTCTGTTTCGCAGTTAACGTAACGGATATTTTTTTTGCCGCAGTAAACACTTAGTGAACCATCCTGCGTACAGTTTTTATTATCCTGGAGAATTGTATTAAAACCTTTATCAGCAAGTTTTTCATATAACGAGTTATCCGTAGTCAGGAAAAAATCGTCTGCATCCTGCTCAGCGTTTATATAAACTTTTTTTGTGTCAACTGATCTTTTATTTCCCGGTGTATATTCAAGAGCAGAAAAAAGACCAGGTGTGTTGTTATGCAAAGCCACTACACATTCTGCGTCTACGGGTATTAGTTGTAGAATGCGTTGTCCTAATTTTTCCACCTCATCAATTGCTCTTATAGAAATTCTTCCAAGCTGCTCAAGAGATTTTTTTATGCCTTCTTTTGCAAAAATTCTGTTGGGATCAACTTTATAAAAATACCTTTCCAACCGGAAGCGGATATTTCTTTGTGCATTGTTTTCTATTTCTATCAGCAAACCGCCATGTTCCAGTAATATTTTTTTTGCAGCATCAACTGAAGTCACCTCATCATCATGAAGATTGATAAAAACAACATCATTTCGTTCTCCGTATTGCTGAACCTTTATAGAAACAGTATTCTCCGCAAGTTTGTGACAGATCGTTTTTTCTGTAACTGAGATCCTTGTTTCTGCAGGTTGAGTAAACTCTATGCTTTGTTGTGCCCGTGCAAAGGAGCAAACAAAAAATAGAAAGGTGGTATATAGCGGTCGAATCATTGGTGGGATGGAAACTTTAAAGATAAAAAACAATAAGGAATTTTTTATAGAACTTCTATACTAGTTCGTCTTTCATACGCTGCATTACGTTCTTATCGATCATTTTTTGCGCCAGTATTATCATGTTTTTGAACGATTTAGCCTGCGAAATGCCATGGCCAATGACAACAGGTTTGTTTACACCCAAAACCGGTGTACCTCCATAGTTTTCAAAGTTGAACCGGTCGAAGTATTCGTGTTTTATGTTTTTGCTTTGGGTAATGTCATAAAGCGATTCGGCCATTTTCAAAATAATATTGCCGGTAAAACCTTCGCAAACCATTACATCGGCTTTATCCATAAAAACATCACGACCTTCTATATTGCCGATAAAATTGATATGCTTGTTTTCTTTCAGCAGGGGATAGGTAGCCTGGCAAAGAATATTTCCCTTACCTTCTTCTTCACCAACATTCATTAAACCAACTTTTGGATTTTCAATACCAAGAATTGTTTGTGCGAACACCGAGCCCATTATTGCAAATTGATTTAGCTGTTCTGGTTTGCAATCTGCATTCAAGCCAACATCGAGTAACAATCCTGTGCCGCCATTTTCTTTTGGAATAATAGTTGAAATAGTTGGACGCAACACACCTTCCAGTGCTTTTATGCTGAATAATGCGCCAACAAGCATTGCACCCGTATTTCCTGCGCTGATGAAAGCATCTATTTTACCCGAAGCAAGAAGATGAAAACCTATTGCAATTGAAGATCTTTGTTTTTCTTTTAAAGCTTTGGTAGGATGTTCATGCATCCCGATCACCTGATCTGCATGAACCACTTTTATTTTGTCTTCATGAAATTTATATTCAGTAAATAAAGGATCAAGCTTTGCTTTATCACCAATAAGAACTAAAGTAGCTGGTTGATTTCCTTCCTGCAGATATTGAATAGCTCCTTTTACCGCTTCAAGCGGAGCAAAATCACCACCCATCATGTCGAGTCCGATAATCATATCTGTTGCAATGTAAACAAAGTAAAAATTCTTCCAAAGGAATCCGCCGGATGGCAGGCAAAAAAACAAATTCCAAATCCCAAAGAGAATACTCCCTGTTGGAATTTGGAATTTAATATTTGTGATTTAAAAGCTTACTTCTTACCTGGAGCTTTCTCGCTTACCAGCTTTCCCTTGTAGTAAAGTTTACCCTCACTTACATGTGCTCGATGTCTTACATGTGTTTCACCTGTAGTGCCATCAGTGGTTAATGTAGCTTCTGTAGCTTTATAGTGTGTCCTTCTTTTGGCACTTCTTTGCTGACTATGTCTGCGTTTCGGATTTGGCATAACTCAAATATTAATTTCTAAATAAATTTAATTGTCTTCAAGATTCTTAAACTTCTCCAATCCTTTCCAGATCGGGTTATCTTTGTTCTCTTTTTCTTCCGGTTCCAGTTTCTTCAGCACATCCATGGCTGATGGATTGCAATACGGCCCATCCATTTTTTCATAGCTGCATGTCTTGTGCATCGGGATGCTGAGATTGATGAATTCATAGATCCAATTAGCAACATCAACATGGCTTTCGCCGCGACCGATGTAATAAACATCCGGATCTTCTTCCTGCTCATTCGCAACTTCCGGTTCTTCCACCATTTTCACAGTGATGTTGAATTCATCAAAGAGTTGAAGAGGTAAGTAATTGTTACAACGATCACAAACTACTTCAAGACTACCTCCGATCTCAAATTTCAACAACATAAAGCTGCTCTTTTTATCGAGGTAAAGTTTTACATCAGCTTTACAATTGCGAAAATCCTGTTGCTGGAACGGCTCAAAGAACTTATCTGTAATTTCATAAGAGTACTCATGAACTCCGGGTTTCAGCCCCACAAACGCTATCTCAAATTCCCGGCGATGGCTCATGTCACAATTTTTTTTCCTGTTTAGCCCGGCTATCAGGATGGGGCGCAAAGGTAAAGGATAAATCCTAAAATTTTGATGTGATTTTGATTTATTTTTAGCCCCGGCATATCCGGTTAACCGGAATTCTAATATTGTTAAAACTAACTGATTGCAGGAATTTCTCACTAAACTTTTTGGAAGCTTGATGAAGGCGTGGAGCTGGATACTCATCATCATAGCAGCTTTAATTATAAAGTTTGCATCAACGCAGCCTCTTTGGATAGAGGAGAACTATTCAAACGGTATTTACCCAACAATTTCAAAAATACAGCGCAGCATCTTTGGCTGGATACCTTTTAGTATCGGTGACCTTTTTTATAGCTTCCTTGTACTTGTTGTTATTTTCAAAACGGTTCAGCTTATTAAATTCATTTATAAGAAAAAAATTAACAGACAGTATTTTTTAAATGGGTTAAAACAAGTGATCTTCTTTTTCCTTTTTGTCTATGTTTTCTTTTACGGACTTTGGGGCTTGAATTACAACAGGAAAGGCATTACATACCAACTTAGTCTTGAAGTAAAAAAATATTCAGCTCAGGATTTTGATACCATCACAAACATCCTTCAGCAGCGATTAAATTTTTACGCCGTAGCGATCGATCTGAAACAGCGGGATAGTTTTAATAAAAAGAAAACCCTTTTTGAAAAAGCGACCGAAGCATACCTGTATGCAAATAATAATCATCCATTCTTAGCCTATGATCCCCAATCGCTCAAACCTTCACTTTTTAGTTATCTCGGTAATTATTTTGGATTCCAGGGATATTACAATCCATTTTCAGGCGAAGGGCAGGTGAATACAACTATCCCCCGTTTTCTCGAACCATTTGTAAGCACACATGAAGTGGCTCATCAGCTTGGTTATGCAAAAGAGAATGAAGCAAATTTTGTAGCATTCATTGCGTGCAAGTCTTATCCCAACAATACCTATCGCTATTCGATGTATTTCGATATGTACCTCTATGCTCTTACTGAACTAAGCCGAAGTGACACTATCTTAGCGAAGTCGTATGCTGAAAAACTTCATCCGCAGGCAAAAAAAGATATTGATGAATACAAACGATTTTTAAAAAGATACAGGAACCAGGTGGAGCCGATCATCAGTTGGATATATGATGGATATTTACAGGCAAACGATCAGCCTGAAGGAAAAAGAGCTTACAACATGGTGGTTGCATACCTGATCGCTTATTACAAGAAGTTTGGGAAGGATGCATTATGAACAAATATGCACCTGGGGTGTTAAATAATTATGAGAAATGTTTTAAAATTCATAATAGCCATTTGCCTGCCTTTGTTAGTGGGCTTCACAAGCAGTTTTTTTACGATTACTGAAATCGGAAGTTGGTATCAAACCATACAAAAGCCATCATGGAACCCGCCGAACTGGATATTCGGACCCGTATGGACAACACTTTATATTCTAATTGGAATTGCGTTTTTCCTGGTTTGGAAATCGCATGATGAGAGAGAAATAAAAAAGACTGCGATCATTTTATTTGCAGTACAATTAGTATTGAACTTTTTTTGGTCATTTATCTTTTTTAATCAGCACCAAATAGGTTTAGCCTTTGCAGAAATTCTTGCTCTTTGGTTGATGATATTGCTTACCATTTTTGCTTTTACCAGGATAAGTAAACCTGCTGCATGGTTGCTGGTTCCTTATATCAGTTGGGTAAGTTTTGCAGCTATTTTAAATTTTACAATTTGGCAGTTAAATAAATAAAGGCAATCTAGAATTTGTTTTTCCACATCATACTTTCAACCGGCTTATCTCCCTGCATGCTGTATTTAGCATTCTTCTTTTTGTTGTAAGCAATTTCAATCTCGCCATCTACAGGGAAATATATCAACTGACCGATCGGCATTCCCTTATAAACTTTTACCGGCTGCTTTACTGAAATTTCCAATGTCCAATGTCCGCAAAAACCAACATCACCTTTACCGGCAGTTGCATGAATATCGATTCCCAATCTACCTGTTGAAGATTTGCCTTCCAAAAAAGGAACATGGGCATGTGTCTCAGTGTATTCATCTGTTACCCCCAGATAAAATATATGCGGATAAAGAACGAAACCTTCTTCAGGTATTTCAAAGTGATCGATCTTGTTATGTTTTTTGGCGTCAAGAATATGTTCATTGTAAGTTGCCAGCCATTTTCCCAAATGCACATCATAGCTGTTGCTGCCAAGGCATTCCCTGTCGTATGGCTTAATTTTAATTGTTCCTTTTTCTATTTCTTCAAGAATTCGCAGATCAGAAAGAATCATTTTTTAATTTTTATGAACTTAGCTTAATTACTACTATTTAGCTTTTCTTGCGTCGCACTCTTCAACGTTCTTATCTTTACTGAGCAAGAGACAGTTTAAATTTTTGCAATGATAAATCTAAAATCCTCAATCTTAAATCTTAAATAGCAACCGTGCCGATATTTTTTCAACAACAAATCAACGATTCCACCCGGCTGGGTATTTGGAAGATTGAAGAAACCGAAGAATTCTTCAAGTCAAATGTGCCGCAGCACAGAGATGTAACACATCCGCATAAAAGGTTGCAACACCTGGCAGGCCGCTTTTTGCTACAGTATCTTTTTCCCTCTTTTCCTTACGAACTCATCAAGATCGCCGATACCCGCAAACCATTTTTACCTGATGAGCAGTATCATTTTTCTATTTCTCATTGCGGCGATTATGCCGCTGCAATTGTAAGCAAAGACAAAAGAGTGGGAGTTGATATTGAAATACCAACCGAAAAGATATCGAAGATCATGTATAAATTTCTCAGTGCAAAAGAACATGAGCTGTTTCATCTTATTCAGCCTGACAAAGACCGCATACCTTTTGCCACTTTGTTATGGTCTGCAAAAGAATCAGTTTTCAAATGGTATGGCAATGGGGGAGTGGATTTCAGAAGAGAAATTCAGTTGAAGAAACAACATGAAGAAAACGAAACTATCTACTGTTTGTTTTCAAAAGAAAATGCTGAGCTTACTGTTCATTACCGCCAGTTTGAGCATTTGGTGCTGGCATGGGTGTCGAGTTAGATTGCCACGGAATTCACGGAGTAATAATTTCCGTGCTCCTTTGTGCCTCCGTGGCAAAAAAACTATTCTTCATTCTTCTTCACTTCCCTCTTCCAGCAAATTCAGATCAACTGAATCACTGCCTGCAATACCTTCAATAGAACCTGAAACATGTGATGAATTATCAATAATGGTCTGGATCATTTTTCTTTTCTTCTGCCAGTTTTTTTCAAAATCTTCTTTTTCCTTATCCAATTGTGCCTGGAGGTTTCTGAAATTTTCCCGCATCATCTGCAGCCCCCTGCGAAATTCCTGGCCGGTTACATAATTGTAAATGGCATTCATCTTATCGCCTTTGTTCTCCTGAAGGCTTTTAGCTTCAGCTATTTTTAGAATTGCATTTCTTAAAACAGTTACCAAACTTTTTGCTTCGCTGAACGTACAGATATACACCCCCTGTTTTTCTCCGAACTGTGTCATGTCTTTAGGAAGTGTTTTGGTGACGATCACTGCAATATCTGCAGACTGGTTATGCATATCTGCTTTTAATTTTTCGATCCAGTCTGCGCTGAAATTTTCTGTACGCTTACTTTCAAAAATAATTTTACCAGCTTCCTGTCCAACAGCATTTCTTACGGTTTGTATGCAATCTGCACCACGTATTCCTTTGCCAACTTCAGTGATCAGGTCAAAAGGAAAAGCAGAACGCAGCATTTCTTCCAGTAACAATTCCTGTACTTCACCCTGAGTTTGCATGCTGCCTTGCTCAGCTTTACGTCTCATTTCATCTGCAAGTTTCTTCTGGTCTTCCAGTTGTTTTTGCAATTCTCTTAACTGAAGTTGAAACTCGGTTTCTTTTGCGACAATTCTTTGCTCTTCCAGCTTTCTGATTTCCACGGAAAGTTTTTCTCTTTCCTGTTGTAGAGTTTTCTGAACAGATAATTCAAGCTCTTCTTCTTTTGTTTTCAGTTCCTGCTCTTTCTTCAGAAATTCAACCTGTTGCTGACGGGCCTGTTTCAGTTTTTCTTCATAGTCTTTATTATTCTGTTCAGCAAGATTCAGCTTGGTTTCGAAATCAGATGCAATATTTTTCCGTACTGCTTCTTCAGTCTCTTTCTGAATTTTTACTCTTTCACTTTCAAATTCTTTTTGTTTCTGATTTTGCCATTCGGTCATTTTCTGACGCAATTCTCTTTGCACTTCATCACGGATAGCATCGTTGGGTTCAAACTGATGTTTGCAATTAGGACATGTTATTAATTCTGGCATACTGTTTCTTTTTTGCTGATGTGCTTACAGAACCCTGAACGGAGCGTCGCAACAAAAGTTCAATCAGGGAACTGAAGCCGGCTACATAAAATTAACCGGCCTAAAGTTAAATGTTTAAATATAACCTTGTGGTTGCGTTTCTTCCTTGTTCCAGTAATACCTTGTAGTGATTAAATGCCCTATCACGTCAAACGCAGTTTTTAGAATAAGAAACGTGAGGCCCGGGGTCCATCCCAGAAATTTCGGGAGTAAAATTGTGAGATGCATTGGCACAATGCGCAGGTATGGTGTAAAAAACATGGTGGCGATCCTGCGTGGTGCGCCGGCGTATTTTATTTTGTTTTGTGTAAATTGAATGACCTGCTGAAGCAATACACCGCCAAGTGCCCACATAAAGTATTTAAAATTTGTATCAGCGAGTCTGAAATCAATGGCAAGAAAGATAAGGTACACAAAGTGGAACATGCCGTAATGAAAAAGAAAAAAGAGCGGAAGACAACCTTTTGCCTGGACTGCTGTGGCGGGTCTTCCGTTAATGGTCATGTTCTGTACATCAATGTTTTTGGGTTTCATTGTAATCATGTCAAAAAAATTGAACACACCGATCAATACACTCTGCCACCAATAAAGCCAGATGATGGTAGTGTATTGGCTTGGATCATCCCTGTATTCATAAATAAAAAGCAGGTTCAGCAGTATAAGTGTCCATAGCGATGGGTCACGAAGAATTTTTTGTAATGGCGACATGCGGTTTGAAAGTAGAAAAGGTTGGCCAAATTACCCAACCTTTATTAATAAAAAGGCCAAAGGCATATATTTGCAACCCCAGACTTCTGCAAGAATCGAAAGAAATATTTGAAATCAGGAGTTGGGAAGGAGTTTTTAATAACTTTTGAAATGAAAATGCCCGGGTGGCGAAATTGGTAGACGCACTGTCTTCAGGTGGCAGCATCCGAAAGGTTGTGTCCCGATTGAATCGGGATCCGGGTCAAAACAGATCTTATATTAGTTGGTTAAAAATAATTTCAAAAAAATGCCCGGGTGGCGAAATTGGTAGACGCACTGTCTTCAGGTGGCAGCATCCGAAAGGTTGTGCTGGTTCGAATCCAGTCCCGGGCACAAAAAAAACCTCGTCAGAAATGATGAGGCTTTTTATTTAGAATATAAATGTATCTACACACTCACATTAAAATCTCTCAGTGCATCATTCAAACTTGTTTTCAGATCGGTGCTTGGTTTGCGCTGACCAATAATCAAAGCACAGCCAACACCAAATTCACCTGCAGGAAATTTTTTTGTATAACTGCCCGGTATTACAACACTGCGTGCAGGTACACGGCCTTTCATTTCTTTTGGCTCAGGGCCGCTTACATCTATAATTTTTGTTGATTGAGTCAACACCACATTTGCGCCAAGCACCGCTTCTTTTTCAACCATTACACCTTCTACAACAATGCACCGGCTTCCGATAAAACATCCATCCTCAATTATTACCGGCGAAGCCTGCAATGGTTCAAGCACACCGCCAATACCAACACCGCCGCTTATATGAACGCCTTTACCGATCTGTGCACAACTGCCAACAGTTGCCCATGTGTCAACCATTGTTCCTTCATCCACATAAGCTCCGATATTTACATAGCTTGGCATCAGCACCACATTCTTTGCAAGGTATGCGCCATATCTCGCCACTGCATGTGGCACTGCACGAACACCAAGTTCTTTATAATTTTTCTTCAACAACATCTTATCATAAAATTCAAAAGGAGCCAGATCCCATGTCTGCATTTGCTGAATAGCGAAGTACATCAGTATTGCCTGCTTCACCCATTCATTTACAATCCAGCCATTATCCGAAGGCGATGCTACACGTAGTCTGCCTTTATCTACTTCTTCAATTACTGCACGAACAGCATCGCTATATTTCGCATCTTTCAATAATTCACGGTTATTCCATGCTTCGAGAATTAATTCTTTCATTGATATTTTTTAAGACTGCGAAATTAAAAGTAATTATGATACCAGTCCCGATAACTATCGGGATAATTCTTATCGGCTTCCGTTGCGTTGCACTCTTGTATTGTATCAAGTCCTTCGGCTATTCTTGCGGCATTACTACTGTATATGAGCTTTTCTCACTTCATTTACAAATTTGCATATTTTCACGTTTTTAAATTGATTTATGAATATTGGCTTCGACGCAAAAAGAGCTTATCACAATGGCACAGGTTTGGGTCATTACAGTCGTACGCTTATCCGTTCGCTGGCTGAATATTTTCCGCAGTATAAGTATTACCTGTTTAACCCAAAACCATCCAGTTTGTTTAAGTTAAATGGAAAAAATATTGAGGAAGTATTGCCTTCAGGTATGTTGCACAAAGCCTTATCATCTGTTTGGCGAAGCACATGGATCAAAAATGATCTCGAAAAATTGGGGATTGACCTTTATCATGGACTAAGCAACGAAGTTCCGATTGATATTCATAAAAGCGGTATCAGGTCAGTTGTCACTATTCACGATATGATTTTTGAACGTTATCCTGAGCAGTATTCAAGGATCGACGTGGAGATATACAAAAGAAAATTCAAATATGCCTGCGATCATGCAGATAAAGTAATTGCCATCAGCCAGCAAACAAAAAAGGATATCATGGAGTTTTATAAAACTCCGGAAGAAAAAATTGAGGTATGTTATCAAAGCTGCAACCCGGCATTTTCAGATGCAGTGAATGAAAAACTCAAACAACAAATAAAGGAGAAGTATTCTTTGCCTGATCAATATTTTCTTTATGTGGGCTCAATCATTGAAAGAAAAAACCTGCTCGGAATTTGCAAAGCATTTTATCTTTTAAGAAATGATCTTACTATTCCACTTGTTGTTATTGGTGACGGAACCAGGTATAAACAACAGGTAAAAGATTTTATCAAACAAAATGGATTAGAAGACCGGATAATCTTTTTATCAGAAAATCACCTGGCGAAAGTTGCCTCTTCATTTTTAAGAGCAGAAGATTTCCCGGCTATCTATCAAATGGCAGTTGCGATGATCTATCCATCTTTTTTTGAGGGATTTGGTATTCCTGTGCTGGAGGCATTATGCAGCCGGCTGCCGGTTATTACTTCAAATGTTTCAAGTTTACCTGAGGCTGGTGGAGTGGGAGCATATTATGTAGATCCCGGAAGTGCTGAAGAAATTGCTGAAGGCATGAGAAAAATTTTTACCGATAAAACTTTTGCAGAAACATTAAGAGAAAAGGGATGGCACCATGCACAAAATTTTACACAGCAGAAGTGTGCCACAGACGTGGTGAGGGTTTATGAGAAGTTACTGGTTTAATCGTTTAAAGGTTTAAGGGATTAATGTTATGAATTTTGAAAATGATATCTCAAAATGTCTTGAAGTATTAAAAGCCGGCGGATTAATTCTTTATCCAACCGACACAATATGGGGCATTGGTTGTGACGCTACAAACGAAATTGCTGTTGAAAAAATTTATAAACTGAAAAAGCGCAGTGACGAAAAGGCCATGATCGTTCTTGTTGCCGATGAAAAGGATATAATGCAGCATGTGGCGGCTCCTGATCTTTCTTTGTTTGATCATTTGCAAAAAATTAATAAGCCAACAACCGTAGTTTATGATGGAGCAATTGGATTTGCTGATAATTTAGTTGCTAAAGATGGCTCGATCGCAATAAGAATTTGTAAGGACGATTTTTGCCGGCATCTTATAAAAAGATTCCGGAAGCCAATTGTTTCAACTTCTGCAAATATTTCAGGAATGCCTTCGCCAAAATTTTTTAAAGAAATTTCAGAAGATATTAAAACAGGTGTTGATCATATTGTTCAGCACAGGCAGGATAATGAAACTGCTGCCGGGCCGTCTTCATTGATCAGATGGCACAATGGGAATATGACTATCCTTCGCCCTTAGCGAACACATCAATTATCTTTGCCGCAGCTATGGATATTAAATGCACAGAAAGGGAATTGTTCATTCTGAATAAAATTGCTCATGCCGCTGCGGAACTGGGAGTGGAGACTTATTTGATCGGTGGATTTGTTCGTGATAAAATAATCGGACGTAATACCAAAGATGCTGATATTGTTTGCGTAGGCGATGGTATTGAATTGGCAAAAGCTGTTGCAAAAAGATTTAAGCCAGAACCCAAATTCAGTTACTTTAAAAATTTTGGTACGGCACATATCAGGGTTAACGATTTTGACCTTGAATTTGTTGGTGCCCGCAAAGAAAGTTATCGTTATCATTCAAGAAAACCCGAGGTTGTATCAGGCACATTGAAAGATGACCAGGATCGCCGCGACTTTACTATCAATGCACTTGCCATTAATTTAAATGAAAACGGTTTTGGAAAACTTCTTGATCCTTTTAATGGAGTTGAGGATATTAAAAATAAGGTCATTCGTACACCACTTGATCCCCTGCAAACTTTTAGTGATGATCCGTTGCGTATGATGCGTGCCATACGTTTTGCATCTCAACTTGGATTTTCTATTGAGGAGAAA
>Ga0209798_10001310_pt1 | contig 15014 bp, 15 predicted proteins | sample DOMMetBare3Fresh_FD_187475 | JGI IMG/M metagenome (GOLD analysis project Ga0209798, IMG submission 187475) | Wetland sediment microbial communities from St. Louis River estuary, USA, under dissolved organic matter induced mercury methylation -... | ecosystem: Environmental > Aquatic >...
CCCGTCTTACGGATATCGACCCTATGTTGGGTATTACAGCTATCAGCCATACGGAAATTATGGTTGGCGCGGCCGTTATGGCGGAGGCTTTGGTTGGGTTGGACATCGGAGGTGGAGAGGGGGACATGACTGGCATGGTGGTGGTTTTGACGGTGGCCAAAATCATAGATGGGGGGGTAGACATGATTGGAACGGCGGTGGTTTTGACGGAGGCCGAAATCATAGCTGGCGTGGAGGACATGGTTGGAGCGGCGGAGGTTTTGACGGTGGCCAAAATCATAGATGGGGGGGTAGACATGATTGGAACGGCGGTGGTTTTGACGGGGGCCGAAATCATAGCTGGCGCGGAGGACATGATTGGAATGGCGGAGGTTTTGACGGTGGCCAAAATCATAGCTGGGGGGACGGCCATAGTTGGGGTGGCCATGGTTGGAACGGAAGGGGTTTTAGCGGTGGCGGGCATCAAGGAGGCCGAGGCGGACAGGGCCGTCACTAAGGTCGATATTATCTGCGAACAGTTTAAATTCCTACAATATGGGGTTTTGGTCAAAAATAATGCCTACAGGATAAAGGTTAAACGCACAGCAACCCCATCTATGCTAACGAAGCTAAGCCAATCATCCATATCATTTTCATCAGGATAAATAATGCACTATCAAATATTTAACCAGTCAAATTGTGGCGTGGCAAGGTAGGGTTCAATCACAAGCCACCTATTGCCAGAGCAGGTTTTGCTAGTGCCTTATACATAATAACGAAGAAAGACCACTGATTTCATTCAATAAATTAGAGGTCTTTATGGGTCCCATTTTATGCCCACGAAAACGGTTATTAAAACTCAGATCGTCTTCAGGCTCACTTTTCAGGGTATCAATCTTATCGGTCCTGCTGACATTTTGCTCCTCACACACCAGTTCCCTCGGGGGAGTTGATAAGTAATTCAATATCGGCCGATGCCTATTCCGATACCCAATCAATATCGATCAAATAGCACGGGCCTTTTCTTAAACCGGATTACCTATTCTGGCTGAATCCGAAAATCTTGGCTCACCATCTGTTTATTTTTTTAAATTTTTATAATTTTCCTCGCTTTCGCGCATCACTTTTTCACCTTCTTCAATCATTCGTTTACCTTCATCCATTTTGCTTTGGCCTTCGCGCACTAAAATATTACCGCGGTCAACCAATTGCTTGCCTTTTTTCCATCTATCGCCCAAGCTTGCTATGCCTTGGCTTTCGCGCAGCATTTCTTCACCGGAAAGGATAGGCGCTGTTGCTGGTGCCGGTACAGGATCAGAAGCACAGCCACTCAATAGCAAAGCTAAGCAAGCAGCAGTTAAATTTGATCGGATAATAAAAGGGTATTGCATGATAAGTTACTCTTAAATGTCAGGAAATAATAAAATGACCGTTAATTTTTACAAAACGATGTTCTTGTTGCAATGATATTCTCAATGTTTTTTTGATAAAAAAAGATAGTGGATATGATTATTGCTGAAAGTATCTATCTAAAAACTTATTTTTTAATTAAATCTAAATCGGTGGGATATGGAATTGAAATGAATCGTATCAAATCCCCAACTTAATCAGATGGTAAATCAATATGCCTGAGAGGCAGTTACGATGAGACACCCCGAATTTCCATTAATAAATGAATTAATTTACTTAAATCATGCAGCTGTCGCACCCTGGCCGAAAAGAACTAGTTTGGCCGTGATTAAGTTTGCTGAACAAAACACACTTTACGGTGCTCAATTTTATCCGGATTGGCTGAAAAAAGAGTCTGAATTACGCACCCAATTACAAATTTTATTAAATGCTCCATCTGCTGATGATATTGCTTTGGTTAAAAACACATCCGAAGCCCTATCTTTTGTTGCCTATGGTCTGGATTGGCGCAGCGGAGACAATATTGTATCCAGCAATGAAGAATTCCCCTCCAATAGACTGCCTTGGGAATCCTTAGCAAAACTAGGCGTAGAATTTCGTCAAGCTGATCTAACTAGTGCCAAATCCCCTGAGAATGCATTATTTTCGTTAGTTGACAGCAATACACGGCTATTGACGATAAGTTCCATACAATTTGCAAGCGGGTTGCGGTTGGATTTGGAAAAAATTGGCGCATTTTGTAAGCGCCATCATATCTTATTTTGCATTGATGCAATTCAAAGTATAGGTGCTGTTCAATTTGATGTGCAAGCGTACCAAGCAGACTTCGTCATGGCTGATGGACATAAGTGGATGTTAGGCCCTGAGGGACTGGGTGTGTTTTATACCACGCCCGAAGCCAGAAACAAATTAAGATTGACGCAGTATGGCTGGCATATGATGAAAGATACCCATAATTATGAAAATAAACAGTGGGTAGTCCATCCCACTGCCCGTCGTTTTGAATGTGGCAGCCCGAATATGCTCGGAATTCATGCTTTATCAGCCAGCTTATCTTTATTATTGGAAATACGAATGGCTGTTATTGAATCCTTGCTGATCGAAAACTCGAACTTTTTAATAGAAGAAATTGATAAAAATGCGCAGCTAACCTTGCTATCTCAACGGCAGGATCGACTTAAGTCAGGAATAGTTACTTTTAAGCATAAAACTATTTCAAACGAGGCGTTATATAATCGATTACAGAAAAATGATGTTATTTGTTCCTTGCGTGGAGGTGGAATTCGATTTTCTCCTCATTTTTATAACACTAAAGAGGAAATAACTCGGGCCGTGGGTTATTGCCTTTAACGATGTGTGAAAAAAATTACGCCTCCTCTTGTAAATATGCAGTGACTAAAAACTCTTTGCAACCTGCATACAATAACCAAGTCTAATTCAATAGTAGCCATGTTGAGGTACAAAGCAGCTTCCAAAACAAGCCAGTTTTGCCCTGTTTTTTGCGCCCGTTATTTATTGATTACTACTGTTTCGGAATTCATATTGGCAAATGCTTTCAAGGAAATTGTTGTTTAGCAAAGATATTAATTTTCCATGCCGTTTGGGAGTCTGGAATTAGCCGCAATGTATAGCCTGTTCGGGGTCATCTTTACGGACGGGAAAGGACTCCTTGTGATCGTTAAAAATCCGCGCCTATCATGTGCCGGCTGTGTGCAAGACTTAACTGTTCCAACCTCATTATCACCACACCTGATTGCTTTACCACTATGTTTGATGATCGGATATTTATCAGAATAACGAGGTAACCGGTCTCCGCAAAATTCGGGATAGTCACCGAAGCAAGTCACATGTCTAGGCCAGCTTGCGTAATATCAAAAAAAACCTTAGGATTCCATTTACCAGATGAAAGCTTAAGCCAAGTGGGTGTCTTGTTAGCAGTCACACTGTCTTATTTACTCGTATAATACTTAGATTCATAAAGGGGATTTGCTATGACAATGAAGACTGATTTTACGGCAGAAGAATGGCAAAGCTTAAGGGACGCCCCGCATCTTGTGGTTCTCGCAGTCGCCGCCGCCGGCGCCAGTGGGTTTTTTGGTAGCATCGCGGAAGCAATCGCACCTTCAGAACCTATCGCTCAAGCCTTGAGGGGGGACAATCAGCTTTTACACCAGGTCTGTGATAAAGAAGAAATTATGTCAGCGATCCAATCTATCAAAGGACTGGTTAAGGGCATCGGTGATTTTGCCAGCATCCAGGCAACCATGCGCAAGACCGCTTTGAATAAATCACAGGCGGCCATCGATCTTCTTAAACAGAAGGGGTCACCTGAGGATGTTGCGGCGTACAGGACTTTTCTTCTTACGCTCGGCGACAAGGTCGCCAATGCAGCAAAAGAAGGGGCATTTTTTGGTTTTGGAGGCGAACGCGTGAGTGAACATGAGCGGATATTGTTGACGGAACTCGCTCATGCTATAGGAGTAGGTAGTTTAAAGGCATAAAACCTACCCGTGAATAAACCTGCATTAATAACTTGAATATGTTTCAGCAACTCAGAAAAAGTTCTGTCGATTCCCCTAGATCTTTGCCTTAGCTGCAAACCTGATTGCGTCCTCTCTTTTTCGCCCGGTAAAGCGCTTTATCGGCTAACTTCATGACATCCCATGGCGAGCTTACCGGTTTATTCGAATCGGCCACGCCAATCGATACGGTAACTTGCACGGTTTTATGGGCTTTCGCTTTCGACCTTTTTTGGCCACCTCTTCTGTCTTGCCGGTTGATGACAAATGGCGAATTAGCTATGGCTTTACAAAGTCCTTCCAAATATTTCCTGGCCTGATGTATGTCTTTGCCATTAAACAAAACGGTAAATTCCTCTCCTCCATACCGGTAAGGCATGCCGGAGCCCGAAACTTTGCGCATTTTACCGGCGATCATGCGCAACACGGCATCGCCGGTATCGTGTCCGTAGGTATCATTAAATTGTTTAAAATGATCAACATCCAGCATGGCCACGGTGTAGAGGCCACCGATCGATTGAAACTTTTCGCGCAACGCGCGACGTCCGGGCAATTCAGTTAATTCGTCCAGGTAAGCCATGCGCCAGGACTCTTGAATGATGGCGTACAGACACATCAATAAAGCCATGCTGGAAAAAACAGTCAAACTCTGAGGATTTTGCTGAAAATGAAATTGCACCAACAATAAAAGCCAGATACCCAAGGCTGCCGACCCATGCGTGGAAGGGTTTGTGGCAAACAACAGCGTTAATCCCAAGCCGGAAATTGACGAAACGGCCAAAACCGTTTGCGGCATCCGTGTCCAGTCAAAATAGCGCGGCGGCAGCCAATCGGTGGTCAAAGCCTCTATCAGCGAAGGCGGATTGTGTTTATATCCCCAAACCGAAAATCCAAGTGCCAGCAAGAGCATGCTATAGGCGGGAATCGCTCTAAAACTAAAAATCCCCCGTTCCGGTAATAACGAAAAGATGAGCATGAGGATCGGTAGAAAACCGGTTGCCAATGCATAATTCAAATCCGACGTGGCCCAGCCATATTTAAACACGGCAAAGTTAATGCCGATAAGCAAGGTATAAAAAAATACCGTGCTGCGGTTGAAGTGAATCGATAATCCCATGGTAGTGGCGGTCAGCATCAAAGGAAGATAATTAAGCGCCTCGGACAGGGATTTCGGCAGATTGCCGTAGTTCTGGTAAGCGTAGGCAGATAATCCCAATAGAATGACGATGGGTACAAGCTGTTTGATGGGCTGCATAATTTGTTCCGTTGCCGGTATTTCATCTTAAATCAAAAACTCGGCGGGGCCAGTTTTCCTTGTCGTTTTGTCTGAGGCTTGAAATTTGATCCCGAGCGAATTTTCTGCTTTTTTACTATGCAATGTCACGATTTCATGGCCAGTTGTAAAGCCCGGGTTAAGCAATTGATATCAATTTACTTGATTGTTTTTTGCGTACTTTGCGCATCTCTCAAACAGAGCGTTCACAGCTGGTTTATCCCTGGCAAAAGGACAGCTTGTTTCTGTTAAATGTTCGAAGTATCGCCCCGTAGTTTCCTGGCCTATCAGGTGGGTCGCTAGCCAAACCGGCGTTTCGGCCCCTTGATCGGGCGTTTCATGGCCACCAAATCCCAGATTATTACTCAATACTGAATTCACATCGCCGGGATGGCAGGCATTTACGGTTATGTGGAAAGGTCCGAGTTTTTCTGCAAAAACAGCAGTTAGCATACGGTTCGCTTGTTTGGATTGCCGGTAGGCCTTGTCATTATCATAGCTTCGTCGGCTGAACTCCAAATCATTAAGATCCAGTCCACCCGCCCAGTAACTGGCGACATTAATCACTCGTGCGGGTGCTGAGGCTTTTAATATTTCCGTGAATTCGTCGATTAGCCAATAATAGGCCAGGACATTCGTTGCAAACTGCAGCTCAATGCCTTCCGGAGTTTCCTGTCGGTTACGGGGTGTGCAGGCGGCGTTATTGATCAGCACATGCAATGGCCCCAGCCAACGTTTAGCCAATTCCCTGATGTCTCGGTATCGGCTCAAATCGGCGAGCTCAAAATGCACCTTGGGGTTTTTAGTCATCTCGGTAATTTCCTTTACGGCTTTTTCGGTTTTTTTAATATCACGGCCCACTAATATGACTTCTGAATCTTTAAGCTCAGCAAGTTGCCGGGCAATAGCCTTGCCAATTGCCCCGGTGGCACCCGTTACCATGAAAACTCTGGTGGTCTTAGTCTGTGGACTTGACTTCATAGCATTAATTACCATCCTCACAATACATCGGGCTTTCTATGCAGTGAATTAGTATGGACTAACAAGATTAGATTTACATTATTCAATCGGCAAAAAACTGGAATAATTCAAGCAATGGGCCTAACGGCTAAGCTTTTAAGCCGATGGTCTCAACCTTGTCTGGGGTAACAAGGGTAATTTTGTCTGCCTTAGCTAACCAGTCGATACTTCGCTGAATGATTTTTTCGTCTTCCGGAAGGATACGAGCAATTTTTCAGCCGGGGTAGCGCCATTTTTAGCTAAGTAATGCCAAATGCTGCCGGCAGATAAACCCACGTGTTCAGGCAACGTCATTTCTGGCGTCACCGTAATCGGTTTTGGGGTCATGGATTCAGATTTATTAGGGGATATCGGCGCTGAGTTTGGTTTTTTAGCCTTTGTTTCCATGGCGACAGGGGCAACAAGCAGTTCACTTTTAGCTTTAGGTACTGGCATTTCTATCAGTGTATGTGTTTTTCTCATAGTGAGATAAAAATAAAGTAACTATTCAGCTTTTTTTGCAAGAAACCTGATTTTACTGTTGTTTCGACCATCCGGAGAAATCATTTAAGCGCTGGAACATGGAGAAGTCTTAAGCTGCCTCGCTTGGCTCGGAATGACAAAATACGCTGAATGGTTACAAAAAAAATAAATAGAAAGCGACAATGGGTATCAATAATTCTTGCATCAAGAAACTACCTGCCAACTGATTTTAGCCAAGCTTAGGAAAATTAGTAAAAAACCGATAATTTGAGTGCTGGGCAATGTTGATTATTCTTAATGGTTTTGAAAACCCTGCTCCATGGCTTCTAGTGCCATTCTTTCAGTTTCTTCCGAGCCGTTCCAAAGTTGCCAATTTGGTAAATTGACAAGGCTACCGGCGAGAATGTGAATGAACTAAAAGGTTCTCTGATGATAGTTTTTATGTCACCTTGTCTTGCGACTCCTATTGTGATATGTGGATTAAAATTTGTTCCTATCTGCTCAGGCACAAATGTCGTGACGTAGTTTATTGTCATTTGGTCGATAGCCGGTTCTTCCGGTGTTTTAACAAATGCCGTGGCGCTTCCGGTTGTCTCCGTGAACGGGGCAACCGCATGTACCAATTTCTGTTGCAGTTGAATGAGATTGTCGTTCGACTCAACTGCAATGCTGGCAAGGAATCTATTTTTCCAGGGCGTCAAGTTATATTTGGTTGCCTTTAAGTTCCAGCTTGTAAACTTCTCGCTAGCCAGAATATTGGTTAACACAGCGTAAATATGGTTTAGGTTTTCAGCGCGGACATATCGCTGAAGAATAGTGAGGTGTGGTTTATGTGAAGCCCCCAAGGCAAAACCCTGCGGGTAAAATTTCAGCATTTTGGCATTCGCGGCTTTCGCATGCTGGGACATCGTTCCATCTGGATCTAGGGCTATGTTGATAGCCAGAATACTGTTTTGGGCTGCAAAGGCGGGCGTTACCAAGTTAACGCACAATGCCAAGATGATGCCGAAAGTAAATAATGGGATTAAATATCTGAACATGCGCTAGCCAACCGGTAAAAATTCTTGCTGACATTTATTCTACTCTAGTAAGAGTGTTCAGGTTAGCCGATGACGTAATTATTTTAATACCCGGCAGGAAGCTTGAGTTGAGTTGACGCCAGTCCTCTCCGCCGAAAACGAATGCTAACATGAAGCGTTTAAGGAATCATGGCATTGGCCGACCTTAGCAACCTGCCGCGCGATGGGGTTTAGAGTCTCACCATTCTGTTTGATGAACTGCCACGAGAAGAACGGATGACGGTTCTACAGCCTGGTAGGGAGGTGCGGTTTAAATTAATAGTGTGATTGGAAAAATACGCATTGACCTAACAGGTATTGATACGCTCAATTAATCGTCATCGTCATCTCGGTTACAACGAAAATTCCGATATCTGGAATAGCCATATCCATAGCCTCCGCGATTACCATCGAAATTTCCATAGTTATTGGGATAGGGCATACCATATCCATTATTGTAGGAACGTTGGTAATAACCATAGTATTGGGGCTGTGGAGGATAATAATTACCCCCGGGGTAATAATAATAACTTTGTTGGGGCGGAGAGTAATAGCCACTATCAGCCCAATCGTCATGATCGGCAAAAGAGATTGAGGAATAGCACAGCGCCATAAGAATTAATGGCAGGAATAAAAGCAGTTTTTTCATTGGGTTTTCTCCGCAAATAACTTGAGCTAATTGAAGTCAATTAACAAATGATTTCTTCGCCATCAACTTTGTTGGCTATTATGCAGAGATGACATGAACCAGGACTTAACAACAGGTTATGAAACCGTGACATTGCATAGTAAAAAAACAGAAAATTCGCTCGGAATCAAATTTCAAGCCTCAGGCAAATCGTCAAGGAAAACTGACCCGGCCGAGTTTTTGATTTAAGATCAACAACAGGCAGCGAAAAAAAACAATGCGACCCATCAAACAGCTTGTACCCTTCGTCATTCCATTGGGATTTTCTGCCAACGCTTATCAGACGGCAATCTGCCGAAATCGCTGCCCGAGGCGCTTAATTATCTCCCTTTGATGCTACCGCCACTGCCATGGGATTATCGATTCACTGCAACCGCAGCACGGTATTTTTTTATACCATGCTTATCGGCATTAATTTTGCCGTGTTTATATACGGCAGGGCCTCGTCGGATTTGAATTATGCGCTGGCAACCGGTTTTCTGCCGATCCTCATGCTTCTTTTTGTTGATGACGGAACCGGGAATTTTGAGTGTTAGTGCGGTACCCGCTGCTAGTATTCTCTTGCCAGTATTTGGATTTTTGGTTTGGGGATATAGACAGAATCCGCTTTGGCTGATAAAAACTATAACATGAGGAACCTCCGAACAATCGTTAACTTGCAAGATTTACGGATGGCATCCAATATGCGGGTTAAAAGTGCTGGGTTTTCATTATTGTTCATCAATGAACACGGCCTTCCTCCAATGCCACTCTTCAGGCGGGCTTATTCAGAGTTTTAGTAACCAAAAAGTCCGATCCGGATACAAGTTATCGTGAATATCCGTCTGTTCAAATCCTGCTTTGTTAAAAAGAAATTTCATCGGTACATTGGTAATTGCAGTGCGTCCGACGAAATAAGTGAATCCCTTCGAACATAATGCGTCAATCTGCGTGCTAACAAGTTTGTAAGCCACCTGTTTTTGACGGAACTTTGATTTGACGCACAGCGTATCCATATAAAACACCCGCCCGTGTCCATCAAACAAATAATCCAGCGAGTTTGCACCAGCAATTTGACTCAGGCTTAGATCACGAGGATCTTTACTTATTCGAACAACCTCATATCCCACCAGGTATCCCACTACCAGGTTTGAGATATGGGTTCTGGCAATATAGGCCAAAGCGTTTAGACGCATTATGTCGACGCCAAGCCCTAAATGGAGACGTGGTTTTTCAAGATCATCGTTCCACGGCGGTTCCCTGAAGGCATGATAGGCAATATCGGTTATTTGCTCAATCAAAACCCCGGTTATGTCCGCTCTTAACTCTTCCACAGAGAGCTTTGCTATGCATATTTCTTCCGTGAGAGCCGTTGTCGAATAATCAGTCATGGGGTATCTCTGCTTCAGGATTTCATCCTTTATTCCTGTTGAATCTACTGTAAGTGCCGAATGAATGTAAAAGGCCTTTAGAAATCGATTTGATCGAGCTATCAGGAATTGTCTTTTTGCCGCATGACAGGTGCTGTTCAGTTTGCATCACATTTAAATAATTCACCACCCGCTCAATGATTAATCGGCTCTCCTTTGGCGGCAGCAGAGGGCCTAATGAGGGCATTGTCGAATTTGGTATGAATCGGCCTGGCGATCTAATCAAGGCTTTTAAGTCCGAATTGGCCCATTGACAGGTAGCCTGTAATAAATCAACGGGGTATTTTTTTCCACCTACGCCACGGATATGATGGCAGGTTAAACAGTAAGTTTTGATGTCCGATAAACCCTGCTCCAGATACTGGGTTCGTTTTTGTGGCAACAAAAGGGAGTTCTCAGATGACCCATGCAATTCGATCGTATTGACCTGATAGGGCCAGTTGTAGGCGCCTTGACGCTGCAATTCCTGATTATCTTGGTTAGCCCAGATCAAATAATAAGGTCCAAGTGGGACTTTGTATTGATTTTGGCTCGTATTATCGATTATGAAGGGCAAACCATCCGCCCGTGCAAAGGCCAGAAAAGCATGGTATTTGTTGAACTTGTCGCCATTCACAACGGATCGGTAACCATCCTTTGCGAAAAAAACGATTTCGGCGCCTGGTAATTTCCAGCTATCACTGAACCATTTTGTCAACAGATCAGTCATGGAGAACGCCTGATAGCGAACCATCACCGCGTGGTTTTCTTTGGATTCATGCGGCTCTATGACGGAAATGTTTTGGCTTTTCAGACTGTACTCGTTCAGGAGCGTTGCCGGTGCGGGTAGTTCAAAGGCCAAAGCTGCCCCGGATCGGACTAATGCCAGACCCATTATGATAATTAAAGGTAAATTAGGCAATGATCTTAAGATAAACATATAACCATGATTTTTAACGTTTACAGATGCTAATCGTGATAGCATTGATAAATAGTATGGCGGAATGAATCATCAAATAAATCACCACCCTAGATTGTGGGAACGTCACCATCAGCTCAGCCGTTTATTAATGGCTTGCACATATTTTTCAAGGGCATTGCCTTCGCTTAGAAACAAGCGCGGAACCATGGTTTCACACTCTAACAGCAGCAATCTCTGCTTATCCGGAATAGCGTCAATCCTGGCGTAAAGGAAATCGCCATATTTCTGTCTCAGTGTTGTAATAATCTGTACCGCCCACTTTATTTCATTTGCCGTTGCTGCGTAATATTCGTTTTTACCGCCAAAAAACTCATGGGCCAGCCAATTATCTGGCGCCACTGTTTTTCGGATGGCATGGCTAAACTCGTTGTCGATAAACACAAATGACAACTCGCCGCGAGTGAAAATCTCCGGCATAAATTTTTGCACACAAAGATCATGTCTTTGGATTAGTTCAGCAAATGCGTTATTTGCCTTTATGTCATGAAACGACATGCGTGTATCGGCTTTGGCGATTTGTATTTCATTTCCATTCACTACGACTCTATACGTATTCCAGCTTTTCGATGAAACCGTGGGTTTGATGACGAAATCATGCCAGCCAGTTTTTACTATTATCTCTTCTAATGTAATGAAATCGCCGCGGTTTAACCATAAAGTCGGTATTAGCTCAACTCCATCCAATGCCAAATTTCGAAGATAGTCTGCTTTGTCTATGGCGGCGCGTATGACCGAAAAAGAGTTTGTCATAGGCACAAGCCCCAGCTTAGTTTCTAGGTTATCAATCTTGGATAAAAACTCCGGATACAGATGATAACCCCGACATTCGCGCACATTGATTAAGCTATAGTCGTCCCATTGAGTAGAACAACAGTTATTTAAATCGATGAGTTGGCTTTTGATCCCATGCCGTAATAAAGAATAAGCAATATCCGGATATTCGGTATGAGTTTCACCTAAAAATAGAAAGCCTATGGATTTCTGGTTCAATTAAGAAACTCTCGAGCCCAAAGATAAATTAAATCAGGCATATAGCGGGTAATATTTAATGTTTTCATTCTTTATAAACCTGCTGAAGGCCTTCACGAAATGACGTCATTAAACGGTTGCTAGTTTTTTAAAGGTTAAATTATTAAGCGCTTTATTTTTATTGGGTTATTACAAAATCTAACATTAACCGATATCAGTCGCTTTTATAGCTCAAAAGGGGGCAACGACCCGGTTTCGTTGTCCCCCTCATTGCGTGATGTCATGCTTGGAAAATTTGTTGCCATGTTGCGGATGCTGCAGGGTAAACTCAAATTGGTTAAGCACCACTGGGAATATCCAGCGCCATGAGCAAGTTCTAATATGGCACCCAAATGATGTAACAGCCATTCAACTGTGCGCCAGTGGCTATTGGCAAAAGAATGGTCCCTGAAAAATTGCCTTTAGCAGGTTTAAATGGCGGCTCATAATGCTAAATTCGAGGTTGCATGAATCGCATTGTCATCAATTTTATATAAAAATAATCCTGATCCAGCAGGAAATTACAAGAACAGTCAAAGAACCATACCCAGATAAAAAACGCTATCTGGCTTTCATTTCAACGTAATGGTTTCGGCTCGGTCAAGGGTGTCGAGGGTTATTTTGCCTTCCTGGGCTAACCAGCCGATGCTGCGTTGGATAATTCTTTCTTCTTCGGGAACATCCCGAATCAATTTTGCGACGGGAGTGGCTCCATGGTTATCTAAGTAGTTCCAAATACTCCCAGCAGTCAAGCCGACGCGTTCAGGAATCGTTATTTCTGGCCCCTGCGCAACCGATTTGGGGGGCATAGCCTGTGATTTGTCAGGGGATTTAGGCGCTTGGCTGGGTTTTTTGGGTTTTTCTTCGGTGACAACAGTTTCAGCAGGTCGCTCTGTCTTGGCTTTAGGTTCAGATGTAGAATTAACAGCTTGCGCTTGTTTTGGCGTTTTTTGCTTTTGAGTAGGGTTTGCCTTTTTAGTCTTTGCTTCAGTAGCGACAGCAACAACAGATTGATCAGTTTTTGTTTTAGGCGCTGACTTTTCAGTAGGAGATTTTGTTTTTTTCATAATGAAATAAATAATAGTAAGAATAAAGATGAGTATAAACCATTCAGGCATAAAGGTGTGCCCTTCGTTGGAGGGATTTTAATTGAATTTCAGAACCAGTCGTAAAAATGGATAAAGGAGAAGCTCAGATCAGGCAGGATCCTTTCCGTCATTTATTGCCTATTGAATCAATGAGTCGATTTGATGCATTTTAAGTCCCCAGCTGAACAAACTTGAGAAACGTTTATTACTTTGCCTAAGACGAGGTAAGATGCTTTTCATCCAATGGAATAACAACAAAAATCCAATTTCGGAGTGATCATAAAGAAACTGTTTAAGTTTTTTCGCATCAATGACGGCTAATTGGCAAGGACTAACGGTTTTGACCGTTGCACTATGAGGTTCATCGTCAAAAAAACAGGAGTGGGCAAATTCTTCGCCATCGAATAATTCACAAAGTCCTGACAGCATTTGGCGGTTATCAGAAACTTTCACATGAGTGCATACCGAAACTTTGCCTTTTAGAATGACATAAATTTCGCCGCCGGTTTCGCCTTCTAAAAAGACAAGCTGATCTGCATCATAGTTTTTGCGGTACCAGAAATCGCCTTCTAAAAATTCGGGGTGGTCAAGAAGAGTTGTTAACGAACAGGATTGAAGTGTTTCTGTCATATCTGAATCAATTTCGTACGCATTAAACTAATGGCAAAATATGCCGTAGATTATCGGCTGTTTTTATGCCTCCCGCAACAATTAGTTACATCGTAATCTATGTGATTTAGAGAAAATAGGGATTTTATTTGGCAGCTTTAATCTAGGCATTTATTATCACCATATGTCACGGCGAAGGGTGATTACGGCAACTGGGAGTGTAGCCCGGGGATCTTGTTTGTCAAACTGTTCGGAGGTTTAATCCGGGCAGTCGAAAGCATTAATTGCCATGTGATTTTTAGCTGCGATGGTCAGAGTTACCCCATTATAACTATTGATAAAAAGAGTGGGGCTTGTGCTTGATTCGAACCCTCTTCATTATGAGCAGTATGGCATTGTCAGGAGCTAAAAATGCCGATTATTCAATCTGCTCGGCCACAGGCTTTTGTTGGGTAAGGTCGGTCAGTGCGATTCGTAACATCGAAGGGGCATCCGCTGTTTCTTTGCACAGGCAGTCGAGGTGTCCATGAAACAATGATCCATCGGCACGCAGTATCTCCAGACCGAACTTTTGCTTCTGACCTTTTCCACGCTTCATTATGTTCAGAAACAGACGATACCAACGATCTTTATCTGGTTCGGCGACAAACATCGAGAAACGTTGATTGAGCAGTTTTGCCCGATCAACACCCAGCATTTCGGCTCCAGTCAGGTTGATTTCGCTAATCATACCTTCCGGAGTGATAGTAATATAGCCAATCGGGGCAAACTCATAAAGATCCACATAACGATCCCGCGCTTCTTCCATGGCGGCATGGGTTCTTCGCAACTCTTCATTTTGCATCTCCAGTTCAACCTTGTGGACGAGGAGCTCGTGCATCAGCATCTCGGTAGGCTGGGTTGCTCGCTCTCCTGCAGAGAAACTGCCCACCATAGCCTCGGCCTCTATTCTTAATGACTTGCGCCGATCAATTCCATCCCATTTTTTGTTCATGTGTTATTCTCTTGAGTAGCAGGCTTATCGCCGATATCTTTAGTCGTCAGTAAAATCAACGACAATTCACTAGACTTGCCGACAATGCGGCGAGCATTCAATTGTATTTTTTTATGTCCAATCGCAGGAAAATCATGTTCCACCACAAACCCCTCAACGGCCTGATCGCGTGGCAGGATGATTTCCAGTAGTTCCCGCAAGGCCGGAATATTCCATTGGCTGTTGCCCAGTTCGTAAATTTTACGGCCAACCGTTTCAGCGGCAGTTACTTTAAAGTACTGGTAAAAGGAACGATTAGCAAAAATGACCTTAAATTCCCCATCCATGACTAATAGCGGCTCATCTATTGTATCGACGACGCTTTCGGCCAATTCACGTGCCAAACGCACAGCAGTCTCTGCCTCTACGCGTTTGCTGATGTCGGTGAAAGTCATCACAACGCCTTCGATCACGTTATCCAAGGTCCTATAGGGCTGAATACGTGCAAGGTACCAGGTCCCGTTATGGATTTTCAGCTCCTGTTCGAACGGTATTAG
>Ga0209798_10001311_pt1 | contig 15007 bp, 13 predicted proteins | sample DOMMetBare3Fresh_FD_187475 | JGI IMG/M metagenome (GOLD analysis project Ga0209798, IMG submission 187475) | Wetland sediment microbial communities from St. Louis River estuary, USA, under dissolved organic matter induced mercury methylation -... | ecosystem: Environmental > Aquatic >...
CGGGCAGCGTCGACGTCGGCTGGTGGCTCACGCGCGCGTCCGTCGCGAGCCGTCTGGGCACCGCGGCCTGAGCCCCGCGCCGATCACGGGCCGCGCTACGCGCGGCGCGCGAGGAGCGTCGCGACCGCCGCGCCGGCAGCCGCCGCGCCGACGATCGCGCGGGCGACCATGCTCGGGTCGACGATCCGCTCGAAGCGCGTGCCCTCCGAGGAGATCTCGATGAAGCCGACGGGCTGCGCTCGCAGCGCGCCGCCTCCGCCCCCGCCCTGCTGCTCGCCGCTGGCCTCCTCGCCCTCGCGGCCGAAGCCGCCACCGCCGGCCGCGCGCACGGCCGCGACGGGGATCACGGTGCGGTCACCGCTTCGCACCGGCTCGCCGTAGCACAGCCGCGCGCCGGTGATCCGGGTCACGAGCTTGCGGATGTTCGTGGGCAGCTCGGGTGTGCCGCGCCCGGCGGGGAGCACGAGGTCCTTCCCGTCCTTGCCCATCTCAGCTCTCCTCGTAGAGGACGAAATCTCGCTTGCGCGCCCCGCACACGGGGCAGAACCACGTGCTCGGGATGTCCTCGAAGCTCGTGCCCACCGGGATCCCGCCGTCGAGGTCGCCCTCGGCCGGGTCGTAGATGAATCCGCACGACTCGCAGATCCACCGCTGCGCCGCGGCGGTCGTCATGCGGGAGAGGGTAGCTCGGCACGGCGCTCGGTAGGGTCACGCCATGGAGGTCGACCGTCCCCATCCGGGGGAGGAGCTCAATCCCGGTCCGGTCACCGAGCCTCGCCAGGCCGCCGCGATCATCCTGCTGCGCGGCGGGTCGCGCACGCTCGAGCTGCTGCTCGTCAAGCGCAACCCCGAGCAGCGCTTCATGGGCGGGGCGTGGGTCTTCCCGGGCGGGGCCGTCGACGCGCACGAGGGCGCGGGTGACGAGGCGCACCGCGCGGCGGCGCTGCGCGAGCTGGCGGAGGAGGCGACGGTCACGCTCGCGGACCCCGCGGCGCTCGTCAAGTTCTCGCGCTGGATCACGCCGGCGGAGGTGAAGATCCGCTTCGACACGCACTTCTTCCTCGCCGAGCTGCCCACCGGCGCCGTCGCCCGCGCCGACGGGCGCGAGTGCGTCGACGCCGGCTGGTTCACGCCCGAGGCGGGTCTCGAGGCCCACCGTCGGGGCGAGATCCTGCTCGTGTTCCCGCAGATCAAGCACCTCGAGCAGCTCGCGCCGTTCGCCTCGGCCGACGCGCTGATCGAGCACGCCCGCGGCCGCGACGTCGTGCCGGTCGTACCGCGCATCGTCCTGGAGGGCGAGATCGCGCGCGTGCTGCTGCCCGGCGAGCCGGGGTACCTGTCGGCGTGAGCGAAGCGGACGGGCGCACACTGAGCGTCGCCGCGCACCTGCTCCGAGCGGCCGGCGGCGTGCCCGGCCGGGCCTATAATCGCCCGCGATGACCGCCTCGCTCCCGACCGAGGTCCAGTCGGTCTTCGACCGCTTCATCACGACGGAGCTGACGACGATCGACGCGCACCTGCAGCCGATCACGTGGCCCGTGACGCCGTACTACCACCCCGGCGATGCGTGCATCGACGTCACCACGGGTCTCGGCTACCCGAAGAAGGCGGAGGACGCACGCGCCAACCCCAAGGTCGCGCTGCTGTTCTCCGATCCCACGGGCAGCGGCCTCGCCGACGCGCCGATGGTGCTCGTGCAGGCCACCGCCGAGGTCGACGATCACGACCTCGACGCCAACCGCCTGCGCTACGCGCGCGAGTCGAAGGTCAAGCTGCCCGGCACCGAGAAGCTCCAGCCGCCCGAGTCGCTGCGGCGCTACATGGGCTGGTACTACACGCGCATCTACCTCCACGTGCGGCCCGAGCGCGTGTACGTCTGGACGGGTGCCGACCCCGACAGCGAGCCACGGCTGTTCGACGCGCACATGGAGGAGGTCCGCTCGGGACACGTGGAGGAGCCCGCGGCCCCGCACGCGAGCCCGGCCGGTGGCGGCGTGCCGTGGGACGACCGGATCGAGGAGCTCGGCTCGCGCTATCGCACCGCCGTGCTCTCGCTCGTGTCGCCGGACGGGTTCCCCTTCGCGATTCGCGTGCCGGTCCACGCCGATCGCGTGGGCAGCCGCGTGCGGATCGCGGCGGAGCCGCTCGGCGTCCCGTTCGACGCGGGCCTCGCCTGCCTGACCGCGCACGAGCACGCGCCCGACTTCGCCTGGCAGCGCAACTTCCAGGTCCGGGGGGACCTCGTGCGCGATGAGCAGGGCTGGGCGCTCGTGCCGCACAAGCTCGTCGGCGGCTTCGAGCTGCCGCCGAGCTCGCGCCTCGCCCAGTACCGGCTCAACGCGGCGAAGATGGTCCGCTTCCGCGCGACGGCCAAGCGCCAGCTGCGCCAACGCGCCGCGCGCGGCTCCGGCTAGCGGGGCGTCGTTCGAAGGGCTTTAGCTCACGGTCTCGCGCGGCGGTTCCGACCGCAGCGCCTGCTCGTCGGCGATCACGTGCAGGACCGCGTTGATCAGCGCCAGGTGCGTGAAGGCCTGCGGGTAGTTGCCGAGCTGGCGACCGCTGCGTGGGTCGATCTCCTCGGCGTAGAGGTGCAGCGGCGGCGCCAGCGCCAGGAGGTGCTCGCAGAGCTCGCGCGCCCGTTCGGACTCGCCGATCTCCGACAGCGCGGAGACGAGCAGGAACGAGCAGATCGTGAAGCTGCCCTCCGTGCCGTGGAGACCGTCGTCGGTCTCGTCGGTGCGGTAGCGCAGCACGAGCCCGTGCTCGGTCAGCTCGGACGCGATCGCCTCGACCGTCGCGCGTACGCGCGCGTCGTCGGCGGGTAGGAAGCGCACGAGCGGGATCAGCAGCGTGGCGGCGTCGAGCGCGTCGGTGCCGTAGTGCTGCCGGAAGACGCCCCGGTCGCTGACGCCGTTGGCGAGGATGTCGGCGTGCATCTCGTCGGCGAGGCGCTGCCAGCGCGCGGCCAGCTCCGCCTCGCCGTGGAGCTCCGCGAGGCGCGCCCCCCGGTCGAGCGCGACCCAGCACATCAGCTTCGACGAGACGTAGTGCTGCGGCGCGCCGCGCGCCTCCCAGATGCCCTGGTCGGGCTCGTGCCACACGCGCGCGGCGGCCTCGACCTGGTCGACGAGGACGGGCCACAGCCGCTGCGGCAGGTGGTCGCGAGCCTTGCGGTGGACGTAGACGGAGTCGAGCACGGCCCCGAAGACGTCGTTCTGGCGCTGCGTGAAGGCGCCGTTGCCGACCCGCACGGGCCGCGCGCCGCCGTAGCCCTTGAGGTTCCCGATCACGCGCTCGGTCAGGTCGCGCTCGCCGCCGACGCCGTACATGATCTGCAGCGAGCCGTCCTCGTTGCGCTCGAGCTCGGCGACGAACTGCATGAAGTCGTCGGCCTCCCAGTCGAAGCCGAGCGCGTGCATCCCCCACAGCGCGAACGTGGCGTCCCGCATCCAGGTGTAGCGGTAGTCCCAGTTGCGCTCGCCGCCGAGGGTCTCGGGCAGCGACGTCGTGAGCGCGGCGACGAGCCCGCCCGTGGGCGCGTACGTGAGGCCCTTGAGGACGAGCGCCGAGCGCTGCAGCACACCGCGCCACTCATGGTCGGGGAACTCGCCGGCCGCGAGCCATTCGCGCCAGTAGTGGCGCGTGCGGTCGATGTGCGCCCGCGCGGCGACGGCGGTGCGTGGGGCCTCGAGCGCCGCGTTCCACGTGAGCGCGCAGAAGCGCAGCTCGCCCTCCGTGATCGTGTGCCGCGTGCGCACCTGGCTCCCTTCGATCCCGAGCGGCAGGTCGCAGCTGAGCCGCACGCGCAGCTCGCCGTCGGTGGCGTCGACGACGGTCCCGTCCTCGACCGTCGACCAGTGCGCGGGCGTGGCGGCGTAGGCGAACAGCGGCTCGCACACCAGCTCGAGCTGGACCTCGCCCTGCACGCACTCGATCGTGCGCACGAGCATGTGGTCGGCATCGTGATCGGACGGGGGGCGCGTGTGCGGCGTCTTCGGGTCGTCGCCGTGCCAGTCGCCGATCGTCAGCGCGTCGCGCACGACGACCCACCCCGTCGGCGTCATCCACGTCGTCTCGAGCACGTTCGTGCCGGGCTCGTAGCGACGCCCGGCCGGCACGTTGACGCCGTAGGGGCCCAGCCGGAAGCGCCCGGCGCCGCGATCGAGCAACGCGGCGAAGACGCTCGGGCTGTCGAACCGCGGCAGGCACAGCCACTCGACCGCCCCGTCGGCGCCGACCAGGGCGCCGGTGTGGCAGTCCGACAGGAAGGCGTACTCGCCGATGGGCGGGAAGTGCGAGGCGCCGCGCACGAGCGTTCGCGCCCGCGCCGCCGCGGCCGGTGGGCGGGACGCCCCGGGCGGGCCGTCGCGAAGCGTCGCCATCCCGGGGACGCTAGTGCATCCGTCTGCGCCCGAGCTCGTCTCCAACGGCGCCGCGGTCGACGCCGCGGCGGGAGCCGCGCTCAGCCGCCGCCGTAGACGACGACGAGGTCCGTGACGACGCCGGTGAGGAAGCCGACGGCGAGCAGCAGCAGCCCGAGCTCGCGGTGGCCATAGCGCCGCATGCCGTTCCAGACCTCGCCGATCACGTACAGGATCGCGCCGCCGGCGACGGCGTAGAACGCGAGCGTCAGTGGCTCGCTCGTCACGCTGTAGCCGATCATCGCGCCGAGGAAGGTCGGGCCGCCGCCGATCAGGCCGGCGAGGCCCAGCCAGCGCCATGACGGCTTCACGTCGCCGAGCGGCCCGATGATCCCGAAGCCCTCGGTGGCGTTGTGGAGCGCGAAGCCGATGATCAGGACGGTCGCCAGGCTGATCGCGCCGGCGCGGGCCGACACGCCGATGGCCAGGCCCTCGGCGAAGTTGTGGACGCCGATCGCGCCCGCGATCACGAGCCCGGTCTGCAGCGCGCGGTGCCGGGCGACGTCCGACTCGCGCGCGAGCAGCGCCTCCTGGCTCGTGCTCAGCACCGCGGTCTGCCCGCCGGCGATCGGTGGCTTGGCCGGCGTCGCGCGCCGGATCCGACGCTCGAGGATCCCGAGCCCGGCGCTGCCGGCGGTGAAGCCCGCCGCGAGCAGGGCCACCAGCCACGCGACCCGTCCGAGCCCGGCCTCGCCGTCCTTGAAGCGCTCGACGGCGCCTTCGACGATCTCGTTGCCGTGGCTGAGCACGTCGACGAACAGGAACGCCAGCACGCCGACCGCGAACATCGCCAGCGCCACGCGCGTGCGGTCGCTGATCAGATCGAGCCGGCCGAACGGCAAGCCGAGGAAGATGGTGAACCCGGCGAGCGCGCCGAGGACGACGGTCTGGCTGAATGACACGCGAAATCTCCTGCGGGGGGAGCGGGGCCGTCGGGGTTAGGGGACCCTAAGCGATCCGGTGCGGACCCTACCAGCTTAGGACGCCCTAAGTCCAACCGTCGCGGTGGGTGTTGTCCGCGCGCCGCGGGCCCGGCTCCGCGCCGACGCCGACGCGCCCGTCCGCCGCGCGCCGTCCTGCGCCGCCGCGGCGCAGGACCGGGCCACGGCTTGGCCGATCCAACGCGCCCGGCCCTCCCCGCAGGCGCGACCGACGGTGCTACGTTCCGTACGTACCCGAGGAAGGAGAGCCTCACGATGGCCATCGCCGTGCGCACCCTGCAGAACTTCATCGACGGCGAGTTCGTCGATCCCGCCGAGGGCCAGACCGAGGCGGTCGTCAACCCGGCGACGGGCGAGACGATCGCCGAGATGCCGCTGTCCACTCAGGCCGACGTCGATCGCGCCGCCGCCGCGGCGCGCGCCGCCTTCGACGGCTGGTCCGGCGCGACGCCGGGCGAGCGCTCGCTCGCGCTGCTGCGAATCGCCGACGCGATCGAGGAGCGGGCCGACGAGATCTCCGAGATCGAGTCGATGGACGCCGGCAAGCCGCTGCAGGCGTTCAAGAACGACGAGATCCCGTTCATGTGCGACAACCTGCGCTTCTTCGCCGGCGCCGCGCGATGCCTCGAGGGCAAGGCCGCCGGCGAGTACGCCGAGGGCTACACGTCGATGATCCGGCGCGAGGCGGTCGGCGTCGTCGGCCAGATCACCCCGTGGAACTACCCGCTGATGATGGCGGTCTGGAAGATCGGCCCGGCGCTGGCGTCGGGCTGCACGATCGTCCTCAAGCCCGCCGAGACGACCCCGATGTCGACCATCAAGCTGGCCGAGATCTGCGCCGAGTTCCTCCCCAAGGGCGTCTTCAACGTGATCACGGGTCACGGCCAGCCGACCGGCGAGGCGCTCGTCACCCACCCCGAGATCGACATGGTGTCGCTGACCGGCTCGGTTGAGACCGGCAAGCGAATCGCGGCCGCGGCCGCGGCCACCGTGAAGAAGGTCCACCTCGAGCTGGGCGGCAAGGCGCCCGTGATCGTGTTCGACGACGCCGACCTCGCCACGACGCTCGAGAAGATCGCCGGCGCCGGCTACTACAACGCGGGCCAGGACTGCACCGCCGCGACGCGCGTGCTGGTCGGCGCGGCCGTCTACGACGACGTCGTCAGCGGGCTCGCGGAGCAGGCCAAGGCCCTCGTCGTCGGTGACACGCGCGCCGAGGACACGACGCTCGGGCCGCTCAACTCCAAGCGCCAGCGCGAGCGCGTCGAGGGCTTCCTCGAGCGCAAGCCGAGCAATGCCGAGATCGTCACGGGCGGCAAGGAGCCGGACCTGCCGGGCTTCTACCTCGAGCCGACGGTCGTCGCCGGCCTCGAGCAGGGCGACGAGATGATCCAGCGGGAGATCTTCGGGCCCGTGATCACCGTCCAGCAGTTCTCGGACGAGGCGAAGGCGCTCGAGTGGGCCAACGGCACCGCGTTCGGGCTCGCATCGTCCGTGTGGACCCGCGACATCGGCCGCGCCCTGCGCATGGCGAAGGCGCTGCGCTTCGGCTGCGTGTGGATCAACGACCACATCCCGATCGCCTCGGAGATGCCCCACGGCGGCTACAAGCAGTCCGGCTACGGCAAGGACCTCAGCATGTACGCGCTCGAGGACTACACCCAGATCAAGCACGTGATGGCGAGCCTCGACTGACCTTGCGCGAGCCGCGCGACCCGGTCCCGGCGACCGGTCGCGCAGCGCCCGCCGCGCCGCTCACGGCGCGAGCTGCGGACCGGCGAGGGAGGATGTCCGGCGCTCCGGCGCCGCGGTCACTCGTCGCCGGCCGGCGGCCGGCGCAGGCGCTTGCGCTGAGCCCCCGCCCGCTTGGCGCGCAGGCGGCGCTCGACGGACCCCGAGGTCGGGCGCGTGGGCGTGCGCGGCCGAGGCACGGCCAGCGCCACCGCGAGCCGCTCGCGCAGGCGCTCCAGCGCGAGCTCGCGATTGCGCGCCTGGCTGCGCTCGTCCTGTGCGCTCGCCGTGACGCGTGGCCCGACGCGCGCCATGACGCGGTGCTTCTGCGCGTCGCTCAGCGCCGTGGACGCGGCGACGTCGAAGACGGCCTCGACACGCGATTCCGTGACGTTGGCGTGCTGCCCGCCGGGGCCGGACGAGCGGCTCGTGCGCAGCTCGATCTCCGCGAGCGGGACGGCGACGGTGCGGGTGACGATCATGGGGTTCTCCACGGCCATCGCGCAGGGTAGGGTGGTTTCCGCAACTTTCCAGCGAGCGGCCGTTATAGCGGCAGGTGATCTGTGGAAGCTTCCGCCCTTCGAGCTCCGGCAGCGGCACCCCGGCTGGCAGTCGGAGCCCCGCTGCTGCGGCTGCGTTCCGACGAGCAGCTCGTGGCCCTCTTCCGCGCGGGCAACGAGCAGGCGTTCACCGTCATCCACGAGCGCTACCGGCAGCGGCTGTTCGCCTATGCGCGCCAGATGCTCGCGGGATCGAGGCAGGATGCGGAGGACGCGCTCCAGGACGTGTTCGTGCGCGCCTACTCGGGGCTGCGGGCCAACGACCGGCCGCTGACGCTCAAGGCCTGGCTCTACCGCGTGGCCCACAACCGCTGCATCGACGACCTGCGTCGCTGCGCGCCTGCGCCGATCGACGTCTTCGACGCCGGTCGGACGCCGATGCACGACCCGCTCGACGTGGCGGAGCGCCGCGAGAACCTGCGGCGCCTCGTGGCGGACGTCCAGGACCTGCCCGAACAACAGCGCTCGGTGCTGCTGATGCGTGAGATCGACGGCCTCTCCTACGACGAGCTCGCCGCGGCGCACGACGTCTCCCTGCCCGCTGTCAAGTCGCTGCTCGTGCGCGCCCGGATGGGTCTTGTCGAGGCGCGCCGGGCGCGCGAGATCGACTGCCAGGAGATCCGCGAGCAGCTGTGCCTGGCGGCCGACCGCGGCGTTCGCTCGAGCGGCATCGCCCGCCGCCACCTGCGCGAATGCACCCCGTGCCGCGAGTTCCGCGGCGCGCTGCGCGACACGCGCAAGGAGTTCGCCGCGATCCTGCCACTCGGGGTCGGGCCGCTCGGGCTGCTCGCGCAGGTGTTCGGGCTCGGCTCGGGCAGCGGGGCGGCCGCGGCATCCGGCGGCGGCGCGGCCGTCACGGGCAGCGCGCTCGGCGGCAGCGCCGCGACTATCACCGCGACGAAGGTCTGCGCCGTCGTCTGCACCGCCGTGGTCGGCGCCGGCGGGGCGATCGAGGTCTCCGACACGATCAGCTCGCATCGGCCGGCGAAGCACGCGCGCACGCTCGCGCCCTCCCCGCGACCGACCCTAGACGGCGGGTCGCGAGCGCTACCGTCCATTCCGCTCGCCAAGCCGGCCACGCCCGGTCGCGGCCACGGCGTCTTCCACAGCACGTCCGCGCGGTCGATCATCCAGTGCCAGCCGGTGTCCGCGACGATCGCCGAGAGAATGATCATGCCAATGCGCCCCGGCAGCACGTAGCGCCGGACCATGGCAAGGGCCGGAAGCATGACCACAAGGACGAGGATCTGGCCGATTTCAATGCCGATGTTGAACGCGAAAAGCGAAACCAGCAGATGGGTCCCGGCGAACTGGAAGTTCTCCTGGAGGCCGTAGGAAAAGCCGAAGCCATGGACGAGGCCGAACAGGCCCGTGATCAGGATGCGCCGCTCCAGATCGACGCCCATGATGTTCTCGAGCGCCATGTAGACGATCGATGCGGCGATCGCCGTCTCGACGAAGGGCGGGAACCAGGCGCCCGACGGCGCGAGATTGAAGGCCGAGCCCAGCAGCGTGAACGAATGCGCGACCGTGAAAACCGTGATGACCGACAGGATCTGCCGCCAGCCGCGCAGCGGAATCACCAGGCAAAGCAGGAAGAGAAGATGATCGTAGCCGGTGAGGATGTGCGCGATGCCGAGCCCGGTGAAGCCCGCCGCGGCACGCGCCCACGTCGGGTTGAGCGCGACGGTTCCCGAGCTTCTGGTAATGACCATCGCCCGGCTGTCTTCGCCGGACGGCATATAGCGCAGCGCGAGCTTGAGAGCATCCCCGAGCTCCGGACCGGCGGTCGTGCGGATGGCGAACTCCGAGCCCGGCGAGCCGATCGGATAGGTGATCCGGGCATCCACGTAGCCCTGGTCGATGTAGATGCTCGTGCCGCGTTCGAGCGGCTCGCCCACGTGGCTTGCGGCTTGCTCGTAGCGTTCGAAGGAACGATCGGAGGGCAGCGACAATCGCCCCGTCGCATGCGATGCGACCAGCGGCCGGTCATTCTCGAAGAGCGCGATGTCCTGCTGGATCGCAGCGAGCGCTCGCTCGACCGCAGGTGCGGCCTTGTCGACGTCGATTTCGGCGCCGGTGACCGGGAACTTGACCGACTTGAACAGGTACAGCGGCGCGCGGATGACGAGTTGGGCCTCGCCCGGTTCGATCTTGACGAACGCGTTAATGACCGCGTCGAGCTTGAATTCATGCGCGCGCACGATCTGCGCGCACGCGGCGGCACAGGCAAGAAGACACCATGCGGCAAGTCGCAAACCGCGAAGTTTCATCTCACGCCTCGCCGCAGGCGAATCGAGCCGGCCGCTTGATAAGATGGACCCGCGTCAACCGGCGCTGATGCCGGGTGACGCGGGTGCGAACTCACGCGTCGAACAGCCGGAGCCTTTCGCTCCGGGCTGCACGTCGCACTAGCTGCAATTGCCCTTACCGTTGCCTTTTCCGTTGCCGTTGTTGCACTCGACGTGGGTGAACTTCTGAATGCGCCGGCCATTGATCGTCTCGCCGGTGTAGAGGTTGCCCTTCGAGTCGAGTACGACGCTGTGCAGGAACGTGAACTGGCCTGCCTGGAGTCCAGGCGTGCCGAACCCGGAGAGGATCGAGCCCGCCGCACGGTCCATGATGTGCAGGATCTCGTTCCCGCCGTCGACCTCGAACATGAACGTCTGATAAGAGTCGTTGGAGAACGCGAGGTCCCACGCCGAGCCTGCGGTGCCGAGCCCCGGTGCGCCGCCGATTCCCAGCGTCTGGCCGGTACCGGGAACGACCGGAATGACCCGTTGCAACACGCCGGTCTTGGTGAAGACCTGGATGCGGTCGTTCTGGCGGTCGCACACGTACATCAGGCCGTCGTTGCCCATGGTGATGCAATGCGGATGCCCGCCGTCGCCCGCGCCGAACAGCCCGGGGTAATCCGTCACCGGATTGTTGACGGGCAAGGGCCCGGCGACGCCGCCCCACTGCCGCAGCCATGTCCCCGTTGCGCTGAACACCACCACGCGGTGATTGCCGTACCCGTCCGCGATGTAGATGCTGCCGCGTAGCCCCGTCACCGGATCCGGGTTCGGATCGATGTACATGTTGGCAGGCTGGTTCAACAGCGTCTTGCTCACGTTAGCGAGGGGGTTAGCCCCCGAGTTGCCGCACGTATTGGCCGGTGGATTGTCGCAGACGCCGCGCGTCCCGATCTGCAGCAACAGCGTGCCACCGTGCGAGTACTTCTGCACGATGCCATCGCCGTTGCCGGCGATCCAGATGTTGTCCTGGTAATCGACGAAGCAGCCGTGAATGCCGTTGGGCAGCACATTCCGGTTGCCCCACGCGTTGACGACGTTGCCGGCGGGATCGAATTCGATGACGGGCGCCGCGGGGACCGAATCGAGAGTTTCAGGCGAGTTGACCAGGTTTCCGCGCGTCACAATAAAGACGTGGTCCTGCGAATCGATGCAGGTCCCCGCGACTTCGCCGGTCGACCACGGCTTAGGCTTGCCTGTCGACGTACTTATCACGAGCGGGGTTCCCCAATCGCCGGCGCTCGGCAACGGCATCTTCGGCCACGACCCATCGACAGCGAAGGTCGGGAGCTTGGGCGCTTTCTTTGAATCGGCCTGGGTGACGGAAACCGACAGGCCCAAGGCGGCGGCCACGGTCAGTGCAACGGCTCCTGCGTAAAAATAGGGCTTGCCTTTCATGGCGATCTCCTCATTGCGTTCATTCCGAACGTTGCGGCCTTGCGCGAAGGCGGCGATCGAGGGCTTCGCCAGCGCTTCTTCGAGCGCAATGCGAAGCCATCCGCGATCCAAATTTCATCAGGAACGGCGTCGTGATCCGGATTGCCGGCACAGCCTTGGCACCGCCTCGCGTCGACACGCTGAAGAAGGCGCGGGTGCCAGCGAACACCGGACCCGCCTCGGTGCGTGAACAAGGCGCGCTCTGAAGAAGTCTGTTTTCTCGGCTCCCCTGCCACGACCACCCGACCGGGTCACTCCCGTACCCCTTAGCGCACGCGCGCGACTTCATGCTAGGAAGCGCTGGGAGCGTTGTCAAGGTGTACTGCACAATTTTCGCCTCACACCATGAGAATGCGAATGCGTCCTTGCTTGACGGGAGCCGCTCGCGATTTTTGACGGGCAAGGCTCCACACTCCGACCTTGGACGCTTCCCGTTGTCTGTTGTATCAAAGCCGGCGGTGTTGGGAGCCGGGTACGCCAGGTCTTGCCGGACACGCCCCGCCCGGTCCGCTCGGCCGAAGCTGCGCCGCAAATTCATGCGCGGTTATGTCCAGCTACGGCAGTTCCGCAAGACGCGCGCGCGTCCGCACTGGCGCCATCCTTTGCATCGAGATGGGCATCTGCGAGGGAATGCTTAGGGTGTCGACACCCGCGATTGCCGGGTTGCAGTGCGACCAAGAGCGACGACCGTTGACTACGCAGCGGCGAAGACTGCCCCCCACTGCGCTGTTGTGAATCTTTACATGCAGCGCCTGAAGCAAGGCGCCTTATGCTCCAGTTGCGGCCCTTGGTCTGTCTTGACAGGGCATTTCATTGCTGGCACGCGATATGCGCGTCATTGGGCAACGACCCAACGGGTCCATTCCTTCCAGTAGAAGGAGCCCGTCATGCTCAAGATTAAACTGTACAACCTCGCTACCAACGGTGATCCGGCAGTTTGCTTCGCTACCGATGCCGAAATCGCGATCGCGGATCAGTTGCGGCATCAACTCGAGGAACGATACCTCGCACCATCCGCGCCGTCCTCACCGTTGCCGGTGCGTTCGAGCGAACGCCACTGATTCGACCCACACCGTACGGTGTGCGGCCGAGGTGTGGGATGCCGAAGGTATCCCAACGGCAACTGCGACTGCAACTGCGCTTGCGACGGCTGCGCCGATGCCAACCAGCTGCCAGGGTTGATCCCGCCCAAGATCAACGCAAAGCCCCGCGATAATCGCGGGGCTTTGCAGGATCGCCACATCGCTGTGGCTTCATTTCGTCGCGTCACCGCAACGTGTGCCGGTGTTGGGTCACCGGCGTCGAGGTCGACCTGTAGTGAATGTCATCTATGGAGTACCTCCCCCATCGTCGAATACTGCAACCTCGGCGAGACCTCGCGGCGGCGAACTTCGGAGAGCATCCGGCGGCACGACACCCTACCCGCGAGACCGGATCACGCCACCGATGTCGTGCCCACGAGCACCGATCCACCAACCACGCTATCTACGTTTTCAAACGACGCTGAAGCGGAAAGAGTTCAAAGCCTCCGAAAGTTCTTTGGCGCCGGCGACCATGCACCAAACGGAACGCGGTACGCGGTGGATCGAATCAGTGGCCTTCGCGCGAACGCACCGGCAACGGTGAGGACGGCGCGGATGGTGCGAGGTACCGTTCCTCGAATCGATGCCGCAACTGTTCCGCGAACTCGATTTCGGCATCGGTGGCAAAGGCCGGCGCCGGATCGCCGTTGGTGTCGCGGTTGTGCAGTTCAATTGTGAGCATGACGGGCTCCTTCTACTCGAAGGAACGGACTCGTTGGGTCATTGCCCGGTGACTCGCATATCGCGTGCCAGAAGCGAAATGTCCTGTCGAAACAGACCCCGGCGGTCCAGTTCGGACGATGAAACGCCCGCCAGGAGGCACTCCTTGTAAACATTCGCGACAGGGGGCAGGGGGGCGTCTCCGCCGGTCTGTACGGTCAGCGGTCGCGCTTGGGCGATTCTGTCGCAACACCGGAATGGCGAGCGTTGGCAGCCGATCGACCGATAGGGCGGGTGCACAAGACGGCCCGGGTTCGACGATCGCCGCTCGAGGAGGAATCGGCACAAATGTGCCGCGTCGAGAAGTGGAACGGCAATCCATGACATGCAAGTATTTGCTTGCACATATCGCGCGAATGCCAAGGTGCCCGCATGAACGGCACGGACCTCGTATTCAAGGCGCTTGCCGACCCCAACCGCAGGAAGCTGGTGGACCTGCTCAACGCGAATTGCGGACAGCCATTGACCGAATCGTGCGAGCACCTCGACATGACCGGGCAGGCTGTCCCGGTTCGAAGCGCCGCAAGTGACGGCACGGGTACTTTGGACGATGCGTCGAGGATCCGATTTGTACAAGAGCCGGAGGGCGGTGTGGGGCGAATCGCGGGGACCGCAGGCCACGTCGCTGCGAGCAGCCCGTCATTCGACGCGGATCGAACGCACGGCCAGGGCGAAGCGCCCGGCCTGACGGTCGGCGATCATGAGGCCCATCTGCCGCACGCGGGCAGGGTCCAGCGGCGGCGCATCCGGCACGCTGCGGCCGCGGAAGGTCGGGCGGAACCCCGAAAGTGCCAGCTGCACCAGGGTCCATGCGCCGGCGGATGGCTCGAACACGGCCTGGTAGTTCACGCCATCGAAGGTGTCGTCGGTGCGCAGGTTGAGCTTGTAGCGCTTGCCGTCGCCGCGTACGTCGAGCGCGTAGTTGACGGCCCCCGGTGCGCCCAGATCCCGCGGGCGCGAGCGGACGGAAGCGAAGCCTCCGTTGTGCTCCAGCGATACGACGCCCTCGAACACCGCGTGACCGGCGGGATCGTGCCGGAGGCGACTACGGGAGACGCCCCCCATTACGCCGTCGTCGATGGCGGACCACTCGGCGACCGACAAGGCGGATTCGAAATGGAACAGTTCCCGGACCATGGCGGCATTGTCCCGGGCCGGAGCCGCGCCGGCAATTGTGGAGACCCGCACTCGCACCAGCAGACCGTACCCGACATCCGGTTACGTCGGCTCCGGATCGAAAGGACGACCATCGGCCGACCGGCGGTCTGCACCTGCGACTCGAGCCTGCGCCGCCGGCGCGAGGCACGAGAAACGGCGGCGGGTTCCGTCGTGGGGGATTGAGCGACGCGGCGAAATCAGAACGGCACCGCTCCTCGGCCGCCGCGCCCGTATTGCCCCCCCGGGTCCGGCCGCTCTATGATGACCCCTGTGCGGCCGCCGCCCGGATGTGCCGCGCAGTTCGGCGTTGCCGGCCCATGCTCGACCTCGCACGTCTACTGGCCGCACTCGCACTTCTGGCAGTTGCCATGCCGGCAGCGTCCGCCGACGACGAATTCGCCGCGCAGCGCCGGGAACTGATCGGTGACATCGCGGCGCTCGCACGCGAGACCGCGGCGGAAACCGGCCGACCGGCATTCGACCCGCGCGTGATGTCCGTGCTCGGCGCGGTTCCGCGGCACCGGTTCGTTCCCCCGGAGCAGGTGCACGCCGCCTACCGGAACCGCCCGCTGCCGATCGGCTACGGTCAGACGATCTCGCAGCCGTATATCGTCGCGTTGATGACCGATCTCATGAACTTGAAGCCGCATCACGTCGTGCTCG
>Ga0209798_10001313_pt1 | contig 15004 bp, 15 predicted proteins | sample DOMMetBare3Fresh_FD_187475 | JGI IMG/M metagenome (GOLD analysis project Ga0209798, IMG submission 187475) | Wetland sediment microbial communities from St. Louis River estuary, USA, under dissolved organic matter induced mercury methylation -... | ecosystem: Environmental > Aquatic >...
AAGCTCGGGGCGTCGGGGCGGACGGAGGCGGTCGCGATCGCGAGCCGCCGCGGCTTGCTCGCCGCGGACGGCGCGCCGGGCGCCACCGCGTAGCCTGGCGCCCGTGAGCGCACTCGACGGGTCGGCACGGCAGTCCGCCGGAACGGGGCTGTCCGCTCCCCGGGGGCTGCCGGTGGCGGATCGGCTGCCGGTCGCCAAGGGTCATGGCACGCAGAACGACTTCGTCCTTCTGCCGGACCCCGACGGCCGCCTCGACGTGACGCCCACGTTCGTCGCGGCGCTGTGCGACCGCCGGGCCGGTCTCGGCGGCGACGGGCTGATCCGCGTCGTCCGCTCGGCCGCGCTGCCCGAGGGCGCGGCGCTCGCCGGCGACGCCGAGTGGTTCATGGACTACCGCAACGGCGACGGGTCCGACGCGCAGATGTGCGGCAACGGCATCCGCGTCTTCGTCACCTACCTGCGTCACCTCGGGCTCGTCGATCTCGCCGACGGCGCCTCGCTGTCCGTCGGCACCCGGACCGGGGTCCTGTCGGTCCGTCGGGACGGCGACCTGCTCGCCGCCGACCTCGGGCCGTGGCGCGTCGTCGGCGGCGAGGCGGCCGTCGAGGCCGGCCATGACGCGACGGTGGAGGTCCGCGGCATCGAGGTCAACGGCGCCACCGTCGTTCTTCCCGGCCTGTGCGTCGACGTCGGCACCCCGCACACGGTCCTCGCGCTCGCGGGCGCGGACATGCTCGAGTCGGCCGACCTCACGACGGCCCCCGTCGTCAGCCCGGCCCCCGTCCGGGGGACGAACGTCGAGCTCACCGTGCCGCTCCACGAGACCGGCGCCGGCGTCGGCCACCTGCGGATGCGCGTCCACGAGCGCGGCGTCGGCGAGACCCGCTCGTGCGGCACCGGTGCGGCAGCGGCCGTGCTGGCGACCCGCGCCTGGGCCGGACCGTCCGCCCCGCGCACGTGGCACGTCGACGTCGCCGGCGGCCGGCTCCGGGTCACCGTCCCGGCCGACGACGTGACGGCCGGCCCCGGCGTCGAGCTCGCCGGGCCCGCGACGATCGTCGCCGAGGGCCACCTCGACCCGGCCTGGCTGGACGCCGCCCGGAGCGCCGTCGAGGCCCCCGCCGAGCGGCCGGGGGGCGTGGCGCTCGTCCGCTGACCCGCGACGACGCGACGCGCCTGACCGGCCGCGGCCCACCCACCCGGGCCGGCCCGCAACCCCGGGACCCGTCCGTGGTGGCGTCTGGTCCGAAAGAGGGACTCGGCCGGTCCTCAAGTCGTACGCCGGCCGTGGCGATATGGCTCCCACGAAGGACGCGGTATCTGGACCCGCCCGGGTTGACTCCTCTGCGGGGGGACGCCGACGCGCTCCGGCATCGACGGGAGGCACACCCATGGACCGAAGGACCGTTCGGGAACCGGCCGCCACGACCGTGCCCGACCGACTCGTCCGTCGCGACCTGCTCCTGCTGCGCCTCGAGGCCGACCGGCTCCGCCGTGGCGGCAGGGGTGGCCGGAGCCGTCAGCGCCCGACGCGCAGCACCCGGTAGCCCTTCGCGCTGCCGGCACGGACGACGTCCGCGTCGAGGTGGTCGCGCAGCCACGCGTGCAACGAGTCGGCGCCGAGGTTGCGCTGGACGACGAGCCAGGCCGAGCCCGCGTCGGTGAGCCGGGGGAGCCAGCGCAGGAGCATCGCGTGCAGCTCGGCCTTGCCGACGCGGATCGGCGGGTTCGACCAGATCGCCGCGAAGCGCACGTCGTCCGGGACGTCGCCCGGCCGGGCCGTCCGCACGTTCGGCACCCCGAGCCGCGCCGCGTTCCGCGCCGTCAGCGCCAGGGCCCGGTCGTTGACGTCGACCGCCCACACCCTGGCCGCCGGCGCGAGCATCCCCATCGTGAGCGCGAGCGGCCCCCAGCCGCAGCCGAGGTCGAGCAGGTCGCCGGACGCCGGCGGCGCGGGGACCTCGCGCAGCAGCACCCGGGTGCCCAGGTCGAGCCGTTCGGCGCTGAAGACCCCCGCGGACGTCTCGACCTCGACGTCCCGACCGGCGAGGCTCACCCGGACCGACCGCGGGTCCGCGGCGCCGTCCGGCGTGCGGAAGTAGTGCGCCTGGCCCTCGCTCATGACGCCTCGCTCATGCCACGGCAGGCTACCGGCGACCGCGACGAGCGGAATCCCGCTCGACCGGCCCTGGTTGCAGTGGGAGTCTGGAGGCACATGGCACACCGATCCGACCCTCTCGTCCCGATCGCCGAGACCCACCCGGAGACCGTCATCGAACCCGTTGCCCAGCCCGCGTCCGACCGTCCCGCCGACGGCGCCGCGCCCGCTGCGGCGAACGGCTCGTCCGTGGTCAGCCGCATCCTGGCCCGGGCCGGCGCGCAGAACGGGACCGACGGCGACGGGTCTGCCGCCTGGCACCACGACCGGAACGGCGACCAAGCCGACCTCGCCGACCGACAGGCGCTGCGCCGCGTCGCGGGCCTGTCCACCGAGCTCGAGGACGTCACCGAGGTCGAGTACCGGCAGCTGCGACTCGAGCGCGTCGTGCTCGCCGGCGTGTGGACCTCGGGCAGCAACGCGGACGCGGAGAACTCCCTGCGCGAGCTCGCATCGCTCGCCGAGACAGCCGGCTCGCTCGTGCTCGACGGCGTGCTCCAGCGCCGCGAGCACCCGGACCCGGGCACCTTCCTCGGCTCGGGCAAGGCCGAGGACCTGCGCGGCGTGGTCGCCTCGACCGGTGCCGACACCGTCGTCTGCGACGGCGAGCTGTCGCCGTCCCAGCGCCGCGGCCTGGAGGACGTCGTCAAGGTCAAGGTCATCGACCGGACGGCGCTGATCCTCGACATCTTCGCCCAGCACGCCAAGTCCAAGGAGGGCAAGGCGCAGGTCGAGCTCGCCCAGTACGAGTACCTGCTGCCGCGGCTGCGCGGTTGGGGCGAGTCGATGTCCCGGCAGGCCGGTGGCCGGGTCGCCGGCGGTGCGGGGATCGGCTCCCGCGGCCCCGGTGAGACGAAGATCGAGCTCGACCGGCGGCGGATCCGCACCCGGATGGCCAGGCTGCGCCGCGAGATCAAGGACATGAAGACCTCACGCGTGACGAAGCGGGACAGCCGCCGCCGCAACGCCGTCCCGAGTGTCGTCATCGCGGGCTACACCAACGCCGGCAAGTCGAGCCTGCTCAACCGGCTCACCGGCGCCGGCGTCCTCGTCGAGAACGCGCTGTTCGCGACCCTCGACCCGACCGTGCGCCGGGCGGTGACACCGGACGGCCGCGAGTTCACCCTCACGGACACCGTCGGGTTCGTCCGGCAGCTGCCGCACCAGCTCGTCGAGGCGTTCCGCTCGACGCTCGAGGAGTGCAAGGACGCCGACCTCGTGCTGCACGTCGTCGACGGCAGCCACCCCGATCCCGAGGGCCAGCTCGCCGCGGTCCGAGAGGTGCTCGGCGAGGTGGGCGCGACCGAGGTCCCCGAGCTCGTCGTCGTCAACAAGGCCGACGCCGCGGACCCCGAGGTCGTGACGCGGATCCTCGGCCGGGAGAAGAACGCCCTCGTCGTCTCCGCGTGGACCGGGAGCGGCATCGACACGCTCGTCGAGCGGATCGCGGCGTCCCTGCCCCGGCCGGACGTCGACGTCGACGTCCTCGTCCCGTTCAGCCGGGGCGACCTCGTCAACCGGGTCCACATCGAGGGCGAGGTGCTCACCGAGGAGCACACCGGCGAGGGCACCCGGCTCCGGGCGAAGGTCCGCCCCGGGCTCGCCGCCGAGCTGGCGCGGTACGCGCCGGCGACCCAGGCCTGACCAGCCGCCCGCCACCACGCGGTTACTAGCGAGTCAGACCCACCTGGTGGGCGTGACTCGCTAGTAACCGGGTGATCTGGGTGGGGGTGTCGGGGTGAGGGCGGGTGCGGGGCGGCCGGACGCCTACGATCGCCGCGTGGGGTCGACGGGCGGCGGGTCCTCGGGAGCCGGGTCGGCGGCTGCCGGTGCGGTGCGCGTCGTCGAGGTGCTCGCCGCGCTGTCGCTGACGACCGACCTCGCCTCGGGCGTCCCGTTCGAGAAGGGCCTGCGGACGTGTGCCGTGGCCGAGGCGTTCGGCAGGGTGCTCGGGCTGCCGGACGACGAACGCCGGGTCGTCTTCCAGGCTGCGTTGCTGCGTGCGGTCGGCTGCACGGCGCACGCCAGCGAGAACGCCGAGCAGTTCGTCGACGACGTCGCCTTCCAGCGGGCGCTGAAGGTGCTCGACCCCGGAGACGGCGCCGTGTTCGGCGCGCAGCTCGCGACCTTCGGCCGCTGGGCCGGGGACGCCGCCGCCCCCGTCCTTGCCCGCCGGTTCGTCGACCTCGCCGCCACGGTCGGACCGGTCGCGGTCCGCAGCGGCTGCGAGGTCAGCCGCGCGCTGGGCCCCCGGCTCGGGCTCGAGCCCGGCGCGGTCGCGGCGCTCGACGAGGTCTACGAGCGCTGGGACGGGCTGGGCATCCCGGACGGCGTGGCGGGGGAGTCCCTCACGCTGGCGGCCCGGGTCGTCCACGTCGCCGAGCAGGCAGTGCTGGCGCACGCCCAGGGCGGGGCTGCGGCAGCGGTCGCCGAGGTCCGGCGGCGCGCCGGCGGACACCTCGACCCCGCGCTCGTGCAGGCCTTCGTGGCAGCGGCCGACGAGGTCCTGGCGCCGCTGGGCGTCCCGGACGTGCTCGCCCACGTCGTCGCCGCCGAGCCGCCGCCGCACGCGGCGCTGCCGTTCGGCCGGATCGACGCGCTGTGCGAGGCGTTCGCGGTCGTCGCCGACCTGAAGGGGCGCCATCTCGTCGGGCACTCGCACCGGGTGGCCGACCTCGCCCACGGCGCGGCCGGCCTGGCGGGCGCCGACGACGCGCGACGGGCGGCCCTGCGGTCGGCGGCGCTCGTCCACGACCTCGGCCGCGTCGTCGTGCCGAGCAGCGTCTGGGACCGCTCCGGTCCGCTGGGCGCCGCGGACGTGGAGCGGGTCCGGCTGCACGCCTACTGGACCGAGCGCGTCCTCTCGCGCTGCCCCGCGACGGCGCCGCTCGCCACGTGCGCGGCGGCGCACCACGAGCGCTCCGACGGCAGCGGTTACCACCGGGGCGTCCGGTCCGCGGACCTCGACCCCGACACTCGGATCCTCGCGGTCGCCGACGTCTTCGCAGCGCTCACCGCCGACCGGGCCCACCGGCCCGGCATCCGAGCCCCCGAGGCCGCCACGGTGCTCGACGCGGAGGTCGCCGGCGGCCGGCTCGACCGGGACGCCGTCGCGGCCGTCGTCGAGGCCGCTGGGCTGCGCAGGCCCCGGGCGCCGTGGCCCGCCGGGCTCAGCGACCGCGAGGTCGACGTGGTCCGGCTCGCCGCGAAGGGCTTGAGCAACAAGGGGATCGCTGCCCGGCTCGTCATCTCCGAGCGGACCGTCGGCCACCACCTTGCGCACGTGTACGACAAGACCGGCCGCCGGACCCGGGCGGGGGTCGCGGTGTTCGCGGTCGAGCACGGGCTGCTCTGACCGCCTGCCGCCGCAGACCGACGAGTCCTGCGACCGGGCCCGCCGCGCGCCCACGGCCAGCCGGTCGGCTGCTCGACGGCGGCTCGACGGCGGCTCCGGGCGGGTTCTGGCCGCGCTGCGGACGATAGGTCATCCGACCGATGCGGCGGACCGGGCCCGGCGGCGAGCGTGGACGGCGTCCGGACGGCGCAGCGGGTGCCGTCCCCGCCCGCGAGGGAGCCAACCGATGACCGCAGACACCACGAGCACGGCCACCCCGGCCATCACCGGGACAGCAGCCGTCGCCGCGATCTACGAGGCGTTCGGGCGGGGCGACGTCCCGACGATCCTGTCGCTGCTCGCGGACGACGTCGCCTGGGATGGCGACTGGGCCGACAACTGGGGCCAGCGCGCCGGTCTCGACCTTCTGACGCCGCGCCACGGGCACGCCGGGGTGACCGAGTTCTTCCGGGTCGTCGGCGGCTACACGCTCCACGAGTTCCGGGTGCTCGACCTGCTCGCGAGCGACCGGCAGGTCGTCGCCGAGGTCGTCATCGACCTCGAGACGCCGGACGGCGGCCGGTACCGTGACGAGGAGCTGCACCTGTGGCGCTTCGGCCCGGACGGCCGGGTGAGCGCCCTGCGGCACTACGTCGACACCGCCAAGCACGTGGCGGCTGGCCGCGGCGAGGACACGACGTCTCCCCGGTGATCGCGGCGACCCACCCGAGTCCGTCGCCCGGCACGCGGGCTCTGTGAACGGCGACCGTCACACCTGCGCGAGGAGGTGGCCGGTCGGCGCGTGGTCGACCTTCCAGTCGGCGTAGACGCCGAGCGTCCCGTCGGCGACGCAGCGCAGCGCGACGTAGACCCAGCGGACGTGGCCGGCCTCGGTGAACGCGAAACCGACGGCGACCTCGAAGTCCTCCCCGCCGCACGGGCACGCCGCCGTGACGGTCTCGGCCGCCTCGACGTCCTGGCCGCTGTCGAGCATCCACTGCGCGTCGCCGCAGTACCGGCAGCACCGCAGGGCGACCCCCTCCTCGTCGTCGAGAAGGACGGCGAAGGTCCGGCTCGTGCACGACGCGCACTCGGCGTGCACGACCGTCGAGACGACGTAGGAGTCGGCGGAGTAGTCGGCGAGGTAGACGTCCAGGTCCGCGGCGTCCGAGCCGCGCCACCAGTCCCCGCTCCGGTCGATGACCACGCGCGGGACTCTAGCGACGGGACTGGCAGGTGATGCACCGGGTGGCCCACGCGAGCGCCTCGAGCCGCTCCGGCGTGATGGCCTCGCCGCACTCGTCGCAGGTGCCGTAGGTGCCGGCCTCGAGCGCGGCCTGGGCCCGGAGCACGTCAGCGTGCAGGGCCCGGAGCCGGTCGTGCGCCGCGACCTGGGACAGCCGCTCGACCGCCAGGCTCGTGCCCTCACCGACCCGCTTGCCGAAGCCGATCCCGCCGAGGTCGGTCGCGGGCGCGCTGAGGGCGGCGAGCTCGTCCTCGAGCTCGGAGCGCTTCTCGGCCAGCACGCGGACGACGTCCGTCATGGCCGGATCATCGCACCGGCCGCGGCCGGACGCCGGGCGAGCCGGTCGTCCCTCCCGGCGGCGGTGCGACGTGGGGGACCCTGCGACCATGGGCGCGATGACCTCGACCCCGGCCGCCCCGTCGCGCTCCCTGCTGGACCTGCGCCCCGGCTCGCCCTTCGACCCGGCCGCGCCCTTCGACGCCGACGCGGTCTACGAGGCGTTCGCCGGCTGGGCCGCGGGGCAGGGGCTCCCGCTCTACCCGGCCCAGGAGGAGGCGCTCCTCGAGGTCGTCACCGGGTCCAACGTGATCCTGTCCACGCCGACGGGCTCGGGCAAGAGCCTCGTCGCGGTCGGCGCCCACGTGACGGCGCTCGCCCAGGGCCGGCGCAGCTTCTACACCGCGCCGATCAAGGCACTCGTCTCGGAGAAGTTCTTCGCGCTCTGCGACGTCCTCGGCGCCGACCGGGTCGGGATGCTCACCGGCGACGCGAGCGTCAACGCCGACGCGCCGGTCATCTGCTGCACGGCCGAGGTGCTCGCCAACCTCGCGCTGCGCGAGGGCAGGGCCGCGGACGTCGGCCAGGTCGTCATGGACGAGTTCCACTTCTACTCCGACCCCGACCGCGGCTGGGCGTGGCAGGTGCCGCTGCTGGAGCTGACGGACGCGCAGTTCCTCCTCATGTCGGCCACCCTCGGCGACACGACCCGGTTCGAGGCCGACCTCACCCGGCGCACCGGCCGCCCGACCGTCACGGTGGCCTCGGGGGAGCGGCCGGTCCCGCTGAGCTTCTTCTACGCGATGACCCCGATGCACGAGACGCTCGAGGAGCTGTTGGCGACCAACCAGGCGCCGGTCTACGTCGTCCACTTCACCCAGCTCGCCGCGCTCGAGCGCGCCCAGGCGCTCATGAGCGTCAACGTCGCGACCCGGGCCCAGAAGGACGCCATCGCCGAGTTCCTCGGCGGCTTCCGGTTCTCCGCCGGCTTCGGCAGGACGCTGTCCCGCCTCGTCCGGCACGGCATCGGCGTCCACCACGCGGGGATGCTGCCGCGCTACCGCCGGCTCGTCGAGCAGCTCGCCCAGGCCGGGCTGCTCAAGGTCATCTGCGGCACAGACACCCTCGGCGTCGGGATCAACGTGCCGATCCGTACCGTCCTCATCAGCGCGTTGAGCAAGTACGACGGCACGCGGGTGCGCCACCTCAACGCCCGCGAGTTCCACCAGATCGCCGGCCGGGCGGGCCGGGCCGGCTACGACACCGCGGGCACCGTCGTCGTCCAGGCACCCGACCACGAGATCGAGAACGAGCGGCTGCTCGCCAAGGCGGGCGAGGACCCGAAGAAGCGCCGCAAGGTCGTGCGCCGCAAGCCGCCCGAGGGTTTCGTCGCCTGGAGCCGGCAGACGTACGAGCGGCTCGTGGCGGCGGAGCCCGAGCCGCTCGGGTCGAGCTTCGGCGTCAGCCATGCGATGGTCCTCAACGTCCTCGCCCGGCCCGCAGACCCGGTCGCGGCGCTCCGGAACCTCCTCGAGGACAACCACGAGTCCCGCGCCCGGCAGCGGGTCCACATCAGGCGGGCGATCGCGATCGGTCGTGCGCTGTTCGCGGCGGGCGTCGTCGAGCGGGTGCAGGGTGACGACGGGGCGACCACCGTCCGGCTCACCGTCGACCTGCAGGCCGACTTCGCGCTCAACCAGCCGCTGTCGCCGTTCGCCCTCGCGGCCTTCGACCTGCTCGACCGCGAGTCGCCGACGTACGCCCTCGACGTCCTGTCGGTCATCGAGTCGACGCTCGAGGACCCGCGCCACGTGCTGTCCGCGCAGCGGTTCAAGGCTCGCGGCGAGGCCGTCGCACAGATGAAGGCCGAGGGCATCGAGTACGACGAGCGGATGGAGCTGCTCGAGGACGTCGCGCACCCGCAGCCGCTCCTCGAGCTCCTCACCGCGGCGTACGAGCTCTACCGGCAGGGGCACCCGTGGGTCGCCGACTACGAGCTCAGGCCGAAGTCGGTGGCGCGCGACCTCTACGAGCGGGCGATGTCATTCACCGAGTTCGTCGGCTTCTACTCGCTGGCCCGTACCGAGGGCCTCGTGCTGCGCTACCTCGCCGACGCGTACAAGGCCTTGCGCCAGACCGTCCCGGACACCGCGCGCACCGAGGACCTCGAGGACGTCACCGAGTGGCTGGGCGAGCTCGTCCGGCAGACCGACTCGAGCCTGCTCGACGAGTGGGAGGCGCTGCGGAACCCGTCCGCCGACGAGGCGGACGTCGTCGCGGCGGCCCGCTCGGCGCACGTGCCCCCGCCGGTGACGACGAACCGCCGCGCGTTCAGGGTGCTCGTCCGCAACGCGCTGTTCCGCCGGGTCGAGCTCGCGGCGCTGCGGCACTGGGACCCGCTCGGCGACCTCGACGGCCATGCCGGGCACGACGCGGACGCCTGGCACGCCGACCTCGACGCCTACTACGCCGAGCACGACGAGATCCGCACGGACGCCGACGCCCGCGGGCCGGCCCTGTTCCTCGTCGACGAGAACCCGCCGCCGGACCCCGACGGCGAGGGCCCGGCGCGGCGCTGGGTCGTCCGGCAGGTCGTCGACGACCCGGACGGCGACCACGACTGGGGTGTCGACGCGGTCGTCGACCTCGACGCCTCCGACGAGGCCGGTGAGGCCGTCGTCCTCGTGACCGGCCTGCACCGGGTCTAGCGCTGGCCTAGCGCAGGTCGGCCCCGCCGGGCCCGGTCCACGATCCCGCCGGCTCGCTCGACGGTCGGGGGCGCGCGGTGCGCGGTCGGCTGCCGAGGGCCGGCCGGTGCCGGCGTGGCGGCGTCCAGGCTGTGCTCCAGCGGGTGCCGCAGATCCGGAACGACGCGTAGCCGACCCCGAGCACGATGAGGACGTCGCCGATGCTGAACACGTTGGCCAGCGGCCAGCCGGCCGGGATGGCGAAGACGTCGCCGAGCAGGGGGAGGTGGGCGTCGGGGACGACGCCCGAGTTGACGAACCCGCTGTCGTCCGTGAGCCCCGCCGTGCGCAGGGCGGCCGGGCTCGCGGGCAGGGTCCCGCCGTTGGCGGCGATCGTCACCCCGTTGGTCAGCGCGCCGAGGCCGAGGATCGTCAGGCCAGGGATCGCCCGGTTGACCCACACCGTCCACGCGGCGGCGACGTACGTGGTCACGTGGACGGCCTGCAGGACGGGGACCGGGCCGGCGAGCACCGAGATGACCAGGAGCTGCACGGCGAACGCGGCGAGGATCAGCGACACGGACCGGATCCGGACATCCGCGAGCCGCTTGGGGTCGCCGCCGAGCAGGGCCGGTAGGAGGAGGCCGATCAGGGCCGTCAGGGGGATGATCACAGTGTGGCTCCTGCGGTGGGCGGGTGGGGTGCGGCGACCGTCGTCTCGTCGAGCCAGGCGTGCAGCCGGCTCTCGGGAACCGGGCGACCGAGGAGGAAGCCCTGGACCCGGTCGCAGCCGAGGTTCAGCAGGGCCTGGTAGGTGGCTTCGTCCTCGACACCCTCGGCCGTGACCTCCATGCCCAGGGCGTGCCCGAGCTCGATAGTGGACCTGACGATGGCCTCGCCCTGCGGGTCGACCTTCATCCCGGACACGAAGGAGCGGTCGACCTTCAGCTCGTCGGGCCGCAGCCGGGTCAGGTACGCGAGCGAGGAGTAGCCGGTTCCGAAGTCGTCGACCGAGAGCCGGACGCCGATCGAGCGCAGCTCCTGCAGGATGTGCATGGCCCGCTTCGGGTCGGCGGCGATGGTGGTCTCGGTCACCTCCACCGTCAGCCGGTCGGCGGGGATGCCGTGGGAGAACAGCGCCGCGGCGACGACCGTCGGCAGCTCGAGGTCGCTGAGCAGCCGTGGCGACAGGTTGACCGAGACGGACAGGTCCTCGCCCCGGTCGCGCAGCCGGCGCAGGGTTCCGAGCGCGTTGTCCATCGCGAAGTGGGACATCGTCGAGATGGCTCCGGACCGTTCCGCGAGCGGGACGAACTCCGCCGGCGGGATGCTCCCGTGCACGGGGTGCGTCCAGCGCAGCAGCGCCTCGAGGCCGACCACCCGGCGGGTGGGTGTCTCGACGATCGGCTGGAACGCCAGGAACATCTGGTCGTCGGCGACCGCGGTGTGCAGATCGGCGACCACGCTCAGCCGTTGGACGGTGTGGGTGTCGAACTCCTCGTGGTAGGTCTCGACGGTGCCCCGGACCTCCTTGGCCCGGTACAGGGCGATGTCCGCGCGTTGCAGCAGTCCCTCGACCGTCCTGGCGTGCTCCGGTGCCATGGCGACGCCGATGCTGGCCTGGAGCGCGATCCGGACCCCGTCGACGGTCGCCGGTCGCCGGAGGGCCTCTGCGATCCGGTCGGCGAGCCCCCTGGCCGACTCGCGGTCCGTCGAGGGCACGAGGACGGCGAACTCGTCGCCGCCCAGCCGGCTCACGGTCACGTCCGGCGGGCACATGCTCCGCACGCGGTCGGCGACCTCGCGCAGCAGCGCGTCCCCGACGTGGTGCCCCAGGGTGTCGTTGACCTCCTTGAAGTGGTCGAGGTCCAGGAGCATGACGACCGCGCTCGGAGCCTGGCCGTCCACGGCGTGACCCGGGTCGGGCCTCGGACCACTGGCGTGCGTCCGCAGCACCGCGTCGAGGGCGCTGCCGGTGCGCAGGTGCAGCAGCGTCCGGTTGGGCAGCCCGGTGAGCCCGTCGTGGAGCGCGTCGTGCTGTCTGCGAGCGGCGAGATAGGCACTGTGCTGCACCCCGAGCAGGGGAAGGACCACGAGCGGCACGGTCAGCAGCGAGAAGTCGGCGGCGATGGCCGTCAGGGGCGCCAGCCCGATGAGGATCGAGGTCGCGAGCCCCTGCGCACGGACGTCGCCGCGGACGATGGCCCAGGGACTCGCTCCCGTGGAGAGCGCGACGATCACGGCGACGAGGCCGTTGTTGACCAGGAAGAATGTGGCGCCGGCGAGCAGTCCCGGAAGGACGTCGTCGGGCCTGAGCATCCGGACCCCGCAGAACGAGGCGTCGCCGGTGGCGAGGCAGAAGGCCAGCCGGGCGGCCGCCAGCGTCAGCATGTACTGCCCGATGTTGAAGGCCGCCTGCAGGTACTGCCGTCGCCGGACCACGTCGTCGTAGGCCACCGCCAGCGCTTGCGCCGTCATCGCCAGCAGCAGCGGTCCGCACAGCACCAGGGCGACCGCGAAGGTGGTGGACACCGTCACGGTGTCGGTGTCCCCGTCGTCACGGGCGACGAGCAGCGGGCGGAGCTCACCGGCGATGAGCAGGATCGCGAACAGGTAGGCGGGGATCAGCGCCCGGGACGTCCAGTCGACCCGTCCCAGCTCGACCGCGCCCGTGACCACCCAGGTCGCCGCCCCGGCGACGGCGATGAGGAGAACGGCGGCCGTGACGTGAGAGGGCTGCGTCCGGGCCGGGGCGACGATGTCGGCGGCGCCGTCCGCGCAGGCTTGGCTCGCCACGTCCACCTCCTCCCACGGCCCGGCGTGGACGCTCAGACACCCCTGGAAACAGACCAGCCCGTCAGGCCACTGCGTCGGCCGAACGGGCTGGTTCCTGATGAGACGTCCGCGCCGATCATCCGATCGGCGGTGCGGACCGGGTCACCCCTCGTTCAGGCCCACTTCTTGCCTGCCTCGGTGAGGGCGACGAGCAGGGTGACGGCGCCGGCGCACATGGCGCCGCGGACCAGAACCCGCTCCTGTAGCCTGCGGACGCGGCTCATCCCCACTTCACCCCGGCTCCGACCGTCGCGACCAGGGCGACGAGGCCGCCGGTGGCGACCAGGGCTCGCGCGAACAGGTTCTTGACCATGAACATCCCCTCTCATCCGTGCTGTCCGATGGCGTGGATTCGCCTGACCCCACAGTGGGCGACGTGGGTGGCCGCCCGGAAGAGCGCGGACCCGCGATCACCCGGGTGCACGTCCTGGCTCCGATCGGACCAACGCGGGCCGTGCGTGGTGCGTGCGTGAGCGGCCCCGGCGGGGTCGTCGCGACCCGCCCGTTGCGCCGTCCGTGGACATCCGCACGGGCGAGCATGACCACAGCCCGTGAGCCCTGCGGCCTGCGCCGGAGCCGTTGCGGCTCAGCAGGTCTGGCGCCGGTACTCGGCGTGGAAGGCAGCCTTGCCGGCGGCCACGAACGGGCTCAGCGCGTCGCACTCGTCGTACTCGAAGCACTGCTCGTTCACGGCGAAGTCGAAGTCGGCGACGAGCGCGGGGATCTGGTCGAGGTCGTTCTTGAGGCCGACGGCGAGCCCGCGCGCGTGCGCGAGGTCGGCGATCCGCCGTCGAAGGCGAGCTGCTGGGCAGCCGTCACCCCGAAGCCGGTGTCGTTGGCGTAGCCGTCGACGTTGTCCGGCTCGACGCCGTCGAACCCCTTGGCCCGGCAGAGGTCGAACCGGGTGGCCATGATCGGGGTCAGCACCTCCAGCCGGCGGACGTCGAGCCAGCGTTCGCCCTCCCAGCCGTTGCCCTTGCCGATCACCTCCGCGGGGAACCGGCCGTGGTCGGGGCGGAAGTCCTCGGAGGACCCGACACTGACGTAGCAGACCACCTTCCGGCCCGCGCGGTGCAGCGTGTCAACCGTCGCCGCCGAGGTCGTGAAGAGGTCGAGGTCGTAGACGTCCGCGTCGACGGACGTGTCGACGGTTCCCGTGAGCTGCCACTGCCACGTCGTGCCGGGCGCCGGCCGCCACCGCGGACCGCCGGACGTCGTGGCGCGACCGCTGCCGGACGTCGTCGGTGGGCCACCCACCGCCGTCCCGGAGGTCGCCGTACCCGACGAGCACGCGACGACGGCAGGGACGGCGAGCAGCCCCACGACGCCGGCCGCGACGAGCCTGGCCCGCTGCTTCACGTCCGCCGTCCTCATCGGGGCGGCCCGGACGCGCGTCACGGGTTCCGGCCCGGCGGCGCTCATGCGTCGTCTCCCGCGCAGCTGTCGAGGTCCGCCAGGGTCGGGTACGACGGCTGCGCCCCGGCCTTCGTCACGGCGAGCGCCCCGGCCCGGACGGCGACGGCGACGGCGTCCGCGAGCGGTGCGCCCGCGGCGAGCCGCCACGCGAGCGCGCCCACGAAGCAGTCGCCGGCGCCGGTCGTGTCGACGACGTCGACGGCCGGTGCCGCGGCGCGTACGGTCCCGGTGCCGTCGACCGCGACGGCCCCCCGGCCGCCGAGCGTGACGACGACGGCCCCGGGGCCGAGGTCGCGCAGCCGGGCCGCCGCGGCTGCCGGGTCGGTGCCGCCGTCCCCGACGGGCTCGCCGAGCAGCAGCGCCGCCTCGTGCTCGTTGACGACGAGGACGTCGGTCCGCGCGAGCAGGGCGTCCGGCACTTGGCCCGCCGGCGCGAGGTTGAGGACGACGCGGCCCCGGGTGTGCTCCGCGGCCGCGAGGCTCACCCCGGGTGCGACCTCGCGCTGCAGGACGAGCACCGCGGCAGCGGCGACGAGGTCGCAGCGGGCGTCGTCCGGGGCGACGGCGGCGTTGGCGCCGGGGGAGACGACGATGCTGTTGTCGCCGTCGGGGTCGACCAGGACGACCGCGGCCCCGGTCGGGCGGTCGGCCGTCCGCAGGTGCGTCACGTCGACGCCGGACGCCGTGAGCGACGCCCGCAGCATCGCCCCGTGCTCGTCGTCGCCGACCCGCCCGACGAACGCCACGCCGGCGCCCGTGCCCGCGGCGAGCCGCGCGGCGGCCACGGCCTGGTTGGCGCCCTTGCCGCCCGGGATCGTCGCGACGTCCCCGCCGAGCACGGTCTCACCGGCGAGCGGCCGGCGGTCGACCCGGACCACGAGGTCGGCGTTGGCCGACCCGACGACGACGACGTCCATCCGAGACCTCCGCGACCTGCTGCGGCCGCCGTCCGGCCGGCCGGTGGTCACCATGGCACGCCGCGGCAGCGGCGGTCATCAGTCGGCACGCCGCGGCAGCGGCGGTCATCAGTCGGCACGCCGCGGCAGCGGCGG
>Ga0209798_10001314_pt1 | contig 15000 bp, 16 predicted proteins | sample DOMMetBare3Fresh_FD_187475 | JGI IMG/M metagenome (GOLD analysis project Ga0209798, IMG submission 187475) | Wetland sediment microbial communities from St. Louis River estuary, USA, under dissolved organic matter induced mercury methylation -... | ecosystem: Environmental > Aquatic >...
CCCGCGCAGGGCCAATCGTTCGCTGAGATCGATGCGGCCGTTCGGGACGGGATCCGGAAGGGGATCTATCCCGGGGCCGTCGTGATCGTCGGCCGCCGGGATTCCGTGCTGTACGCCCGGGGCTACGGCCACTTCACCTGGAGCCCATCGTCGCCGGTCCCCGATCCCGACTCGTCGCTGTGGGACATCGCCTCGATCACCAAGGTGGTCAGCGCCACCAGCGCGGCCATGCGGCTGGTGGACCGGCGGAAGCTCGACCTCGATGCGCCGGTGCGCCGCTATCTCCCCAGATTCTCGGGAGGAGCCAGGGACCAGGTGACCGTGCGCATGCTGCTCGACCACACGAGCGGCCTCAAGAGCTACGTCCCCTTCTACCAGAAGGCGCGTGGGAGCCGTGCCCGCGCCATCGATCTCCTCTACGCCCAGCCGCTCGTCCGCGCCCCGGGCGACAGCGCCGAGTACAGTGACCTCAACGCCCTCTTCCTCGGCCTCGTGCTGGAGCAGGTGTCAGGGGTGCCGCTCGACCAGCTGGCGAAGCGTGAGGTGTTCGGTCCGCTCGGCATGACGCAGACGATGTACCGGCCGTCCCGCGCGCTGAAGCGGCGGATCGTGCCGAGCGGCATGTGGCGGGGGCGTCCGGTCCCGGGCGACGTCAACGATCAGAACGCCGTCGCCATGGGCGGCATCGCCGGGCATGCGGGGGTGTTCTCGACCGGGATGGACCTGGCGCGCTACGCCACCGTGTGGCTCCGCTCCGGCGCCGGGTCAAAGGGGCAGTGGGTGCAGGCCGAGACGATGCGCAGCTTCCTGACGAAGGGGACCCACAGCGGTTCCCGCCTGCTCGGCTGGGACACACCCGAGTTCAAGCCCGACGAGCCGAGCGTGTTCGGCACGCTCATCAGCGACGCCGGCTACGGCCACACCGGGTTCACCGGCACCGAGCTGTGGATCGACCCCGAGCGCGACCTGTATCTGGTCTTCCTCACCAACCGGGCCTTCGACCCGCGGGTCCGGGAGTCGCTCAAGGAACTCAAGGTAGTGCGCGCCACCCTGAGCGACGCGGCCGTCCGGCTCGTGCCCCACGGCTGCACCCAGGACCTGGTCGTGCGCTGCTAGGTCGCGCGCCGGTGGCAGACTGTTAGGTTTGAGGCATGACGGAAACCATCCCCGGGGCCGCGGTCCCCACCCCAGACGCCGTCCGGAAGGCGCTCCGCGCCGTGAAGGATCCGGAGCTCAACCTCAACATCGTCGACATCGGGCTGGTCTACGACATCGAGGTGAGCGAAGCGGGCGAGGTCCAGGTGCGCATGACCCTGACCAGCCCCGGCTGCCCCGCCGGTGCCGAGATCATCGACGACGTGAAGAAGGTGGTGGCGGATATCGAGGGGGTGCAGGCGGTCGACGTCGAGCTGGTGTGGGAGCCGTACTGGACACCGGACAAGATGGACCCGCGGGTGAGGGCGTTCTTGGGATTCTAGGCGACGAGTCATTCTGAACGAAGCGAAGGGGGCATGCCTCAGGGTATGCCCCCTTCACTTCGTTCAAGGTGACTCGTCGCCCGCTCCCGGCTCCGCCACCGCCGCCAGCAGCTCCGTCCCGATCTCCCGGAGCTGCCACCTCCGCAGCTCCGGGAGCGCCGCCAGCGCCTCCATGCTCGCCGGGTTCGCCCGGGCAATCGCCTCCAGCGTCCCATTGGGGCACAGCACCCCCGGCGCCAGGTCGAGCCGCATGGCCAACTGGTTCCGCACCGTCTTGAGCCGCTCGAAGCGCGCCTCGAACGCAGGATCGACTGCCCGCCGCGGCGGTCGCTCGATCCGGGGGAGATCGGTCTCGGGGAGCTCGAGCCCGCGCTTAACGGCCGCTAGGATCTCCCGGCCGCGCCGCTCTGCCTGCTCGCTGCCGATGCCGGGGATCGCCTTGAGCGCCGCCAGGTCCGCCGGCGGCTGCCTGGCCATCGCCAGCATCGGCTCGTTGTTGAGGATCCGGAAGGTCGCCCGGTCGCTGCGCTGCGCCACCCCCTCCCGCCATTCGTACAGCTCGCGCAGGATCGCCAGCTCGCGCCCCTTGAGCCCCTTGGCGCCCTTGAGCCGCAGGTAGCCCGGCTCGCCATCCGGCGGGGTCCAGCGGATCTGGTCGAGCAGCGCGAACTCCTCCTCGCCCCACGGCAGCCGGCCCCGCTCGTCCAGCCGCGCCCTGAGGATGTCGCGCAGCTCGGGCAGGTGGCGCGTGTCCGAGGCCGCGTACTGGAGCATCTCGGCCGAGAGCGGCCGGGCCGACCAGTCGGCCCGCTGGAAGCGCTTGTCCAGGCGTACGCCGAGGTACTTCTCGAGCAGCGCCGCCAGGCCGACGCCCGGCTCGTTGAGCAGCTGGGCCGCGATCCGGGTGTCGAACACCCTGGTGGCGCGGAAGCCGAACTCGCGGTCCAGCAGGCGGAGATCGTAGTCCGCGTCGTGGAACACGATCTCCACCGCCGGATCGGCGAGCACCTCCGCCAGCGGTCCCAGGCTCTCCACGGCGAGCGGGTCCACCACCGCCGTCTCCTCCCGCGAACTGATCTGCAGCAGGTACACACGGTCAATGAAGCGGTGGAAGCTCGCGGCCTCGGTATCCACGGCCAGCAGCGGCGCGCCCCGGAGGCGCTCGAAGAGCGCCTCCAGCGCCGCCTGCGACTGGATCAGGGGAACGCCGCCGCTCACTCGGACTGCGAGGCCTGCTCGAGACCGGCCGCGATCTCGTCGAGCGCCTTCGAGAGGGCCTTGTAGAACTCGGCGTCGGGCTGCGGCGTCCCGCCCATGGCCGCGTCCATCTGCAGCTTGCGGGCGAGCTTGGCGGCATGGCGGATGTAGTCGGTGGCTGGCTTCATAGGGCGGAGAAGGCGGAGAGGGCGGAGAAGGCGGAGAGGTGCACTCCGGACGAATGCGGAAGTGTAGCCGCTCGTCCCCGATTTCGCTGGCCGTGAATTCACTCGCCGCGCTCCGCGCCTTCTCGCCCCTCTCCGCGTATCTTCCATCACCATGCCCCACCAAGAGATCGATCTCACCGTCTACCCCGATGAGTGCGACGCCTTCGGGCACTTGAACCAGGCGTCGTTCCTGAGCTTGTTCGAGCGCGCGCGTTGGGAGATGCTGGCGCGTGGACCGGGGATGGATGTGTTCAGCCGGGGGGGTGCGTGGCCCGCGGTGCGGAAGACGGTGATCGACTATCACGCCGCCGCCTTCCCCGGCGACGTGCTGCGCTTCCATCAGGCGGTGACTCACCTCGGCCGGACCAGCTTCACCATGCGCCAGACGGCGCGGCGGGTGAAGGACGACACGCTCATCGCGACGGCCGAGTTCGTGTTCGTCTGCGTTGACCGCGACGGCCGGCCGATTCCGGTCCCCACCGAGTTTGGCGAGTTCATGAGCCCCGGCCCCTCCTCCGGCGACGCCCGGCGGCTCACGGTCAACGGCGTGAGCCTGGCCGTCGAGGTGCAAGGCGAGGGGCCCGCCCTCCTCTTCATCCACGGCTACCCGATGGACCACACCATCTGGCGCGACCAGATCGACGGCCTCGACGGGTACCGCCGCATTGCGCCAGACCTCCGCGGCATGGGCCAGTCTGACGCGCCCGATCTTGGCTACAGCATGGGGATCTACGCGGCCGACCTCGCCGCCCTGCTCGACGTGCTCGGCGTGGACGAGGTGGTGCTTTGCGGGCTCTCGATGGGCGGCTACGTGATCTTCGAGTTCCTGCGTCGCTGGCGGGATCGCGTGCGGGCGGTGATCCTGGCAGATACGCGGGCCGAGGCGGACGGGACCGAGGCGCGGCGCACGCGGGACGTCGCCGCCGCTACGGCGCGCGAGAGTGGCGCCGGAGCGATTGCCGACACGATGCTCCCGAAGATGCTCGCACCGGGGACGGTCGAGGCGTCGCCCGAGCTCGCCGAGCGCATTCGCCGGATGATGGCGGCCACCCAGGTTGCCGGCATCGTCGGCGCCCTGGCGGCCATGCGCGACCGGCGCGACAGCACCGGCCTCCTCCCCACCCTCGCCGGGCTGCCCGCGCTCGTCATCGTCGGCGAGGAGGACGTCATCACCCCGCTCGACGGCGCGCGCCGGCTCGCGGCCTCCATCCCCGGTGCCCGTCTTGTCGTCGTCCCGGGTGCGGGCCACCTCGCGCCGGTCGAGCGCCCGTCCGAGACCACGGCCGCCATCCGCGACTTCCTTCGCCTGCTGGGCTGAATCCCGCGTCGCGACGGGCGGGTGTTGGCATCAGTGGCGCGCCCGGCCGGACGATCGGTTGGACAGATGTACCGTGAGAAAGCCACGGGATGAACGATAGCGAAAGGGGCCCCAAACGATTGGAGCCCCCGACTTCTCTACTGACCACCTGTCTCTGATTACCTGACCGCCGTCCGCCTACCGCTTCGGCCGCCCCGGCGGGTTGTCGCTGTTGAATACTTCGCGGTTCTTCTCGATGAAGGACGTCTGGTTGGCCGGCACGTCCTCCTCGGGGAAGATGGCCGTCACCGGGCACTCCGGCTCGCAGGCTCCGCAGTCGATGCACTCGTCGGGGTGGATGTACAGCTGGTCCTCACCCTCGTAGATGCAATCCACCGGACAGACGTCTACGCAGGCGCGGTCCTTCACCCCGATGCATGCCTCGGCGATCACGTACGTCATTGCGGCGGTCCCTCCGGAGGTGTCCGTTGTGGCTCGTGCGCCGGGCCGAGGCGCGTCTGCGACTAGGTATAAGAAGGTGTGTGGGGTGGCGCAAGGGGTCATGGTATCTTCCGGTCGATGCTCCGCCGCCTTCGTGTGGGCCTCGCGCTGGTCGCCCTCACGGGACCCGCTGCCGCCCCGATTCTCGTTGCCCAGCAGTGTCGCGCACCGCGCACCGCGCTCGTCCTCTCCGGGGGCGGCGCCAAGGGGATCGCCCATATCGGTGTCCTCCGCGTCCTCGACAGCTTGGGCATCCGTCCTGACCTGGTCGTCGGCACCAGTATTGGTGCGGTGGTCGGGGCGCTCTACGCCAGCGGCTACACGGGGCGCGAGCTCGACTCGCTCGCCCGCCTCGCCCCGCTGGCGGCCCTCTTCCGCACCTACCAGCCGCTTGCGCCTCGCTCGCTCGGCATCCTGCGGCCGCTCGTGCTGTGGGAGCAGGGGACGCGCGGGTTCGCCTTGCAGAGCGCGGCGGTCGTCGAGGCGGAGGTCAACGCGCTGCTCAATGCCGCCATGCTCCACGGCAACCTGCTTGCCCGGGGCGACTTCGACTCCCTGCCGATCCCGTTCCGCGCCGTCGCCACCGACCTCGCCCATCGGGAGGTGGTGGTGCTCAGGTCGGGCGACCTGGCGCAGGCGGTCCGCGCCAGCGCGGCGGTCCCGCTCCTGCTCGCCCCCGAGCAGCTCGACGGCCGCTTCCTGATCGACGGCGGGCTAACGGCCAACGTGCCCGTCGCCGTGGCCCGCGCGGAGGGCGCCGAGCGCGTGATCGTGGTGGACGCCACCGAGCACCCGCGCGACGAGCTCGACGCGTACCCGCCGCTGCTCGTCGCCGACCGCCTTGTCCAGTTCCTCTTTCAACAGTCCCCCAACTCGCTTCGCCCTGGCGACCTGTTCGTCCGCCCCGACGTGGACGGCTTCGCCAGCCTCAACTTCGCCCGCCGCAACATCGAGCGGCTCTTGGCGCGCGGGGTCGCCGCCGCCGACACGGTGCTGCCGCGGCTCGAGTGCCGCGCTGCGGTGGCCGACCGTCCCCACCGCCTCCTGCCGACCCGGCTCACCGGGGTGAGCACCGACAGCGCCAACGCGTCCGAGCGGCTGGCCTTGACGAGGCTCCTGGCGCTCGGTGCCGGCGGCGACGACACGCTCGACTTCGACCTGCTGCGGCGGCGGGTACGCGCGCTGGCCACGGCGTCGGAGGTGTACCAGTCGGTGTGGCTCAGGCCCGAGGGGGCCGCGGACTCGGTCGAGCTCCACTTGGAGGTTCGGCACTCCGCTCCGCGAGTCGCCGGCCTGGGCCTGGCCTACGACAACGAGCTGGGCGGACGGATGTGGGCCGGGGTCGTGGACCGCCGGGTGCTTGGCCGGGTGCTGGAGGGGAGCGCGGCGATCTTCCTCGGGGAGTTCCGCCGCGAACTGGCCCTCGGGTTCCGGCGTAACTACCAAGTCGGTCGGCAGCTCTTCAACCCTACGGTGACGGTCCGGCTGGCCAGCGAGGACGTGCGGCGTTTCGGCCCTCACGGCGAGGAGCTGGCCGAGGGGTCCACCCGCGAGGGCGTCGGCTTCGCGGGGATCGAGCGCCCGCTCGCGCAGGGTTGGGACCTGGCAGTCGGCGCGCAGGGCCGGACCTGGGACGAGCCCGGCCGGCCCAACCGCTCGACCCTCGGCGGGGTCCTGCGGCTGACCGGGGCTGACCGCCAGCGCGGCCGCGTCCTGCAGGCGGAGCTCGAGTGGATGGCGATGTACCAGCGGGCCGCCTTCGAGAGCACCCTATCTGCCCGGCTCGGCGCCGTTCGCGTGTCGCCGCGTCTGCGCCTGGGGTGGGGTGCAAGCCTGCCGCTCCAGCTTGGCTTCCCGCTGGGCGGCGACGATGGCTTCCCCGGCTATCACATCGGCGAGCGCCGCGGCGACCGTGAAGCGATGGCGGCCCTGCTCTTCACCTTGCCGGTCAGACGCCCGCTGCTCGGCCTGGTCGAGGTCGCGGCCGGCGGGACGGACGCCGCGGTGGCGAGATTCGTGGATGGAGGCTGGACCACGGGCGTCCGCGTCGGATTGGGTGCGGAGACGCCCGTCGGCCCGGTGCGGTTCGGGTATGGTTTGGCCCTGCGCGGGCGGAACGCGCTCTTCGTCCGACTGGGCCGCTGGTTCTAACGGCTCAAATCAGCCCGGTGAGCGGCGTAGCGTAGCTCGTGTTGCGGTCTTCGGGTGGGCCGTAGCGGCCAGTCGGCCCGTGCAGCCGGTGCCATTCTTCTCTCAGACAAAAAGGATCGAGGCCGTGCGGCCGGTCCACCGCCAGCACGCCGTCGAGGTGGTCGATCTCGTGCTGGATCAGCTCGGCACGGTCGCCCTCGAGATCCACCTCCTGCCACTCCCCTTTCGTGTCCTGGTAGCGCACCCGGATCCGGTACGCCCGCGCGACGCGGACGAGCAGGTTGGGGAACGAGAAGCAGTCGTCCCAGACCTCGAAGTCCTCGTGGCCGATGTCTTCGATCTCCGGATTGATCAGCGCCCAGGGCCGGTCCATCTCGCAGTAGACCATCCGCACCGGGGCGCCGATCTGGGGCGCTGCGATCGCCCGGCCGCTGCCGAACCGGGACTGCCAGTCCCGCAAGGTTTCCCGCATGTCGTCCAGAATCACCCGGACGGCGGTGGAGCGGGGCTTGGTGATCGGTTCGCACTTGGCCCGCAGGATCGGGTCGCCCAACAGCCGGATGCGATGTATGGTCATCGGGAACGCGCCCTCTTGAGGGTCGGGTCGGTTCGAGGTCATGCGGCAACTCCGGCCCCAATATGCGAATCGGTGCCAATCGGGGCCAGCGTGGCTGGCGTTCATGCTATGGCACGAAGGAGTAGTTATCAATACTACTTTCGCCGCACCTCCTGGCTCCACCAGCAGCTGTCTCAACGACCCCACCGCCTCAGTCCCACCCTGCGTTTAACGGACGTTCGCCAGAACTGTAAGTTCCTACCATCAAACAGGATGTCAGTGTTCGCACCAAAAATCTTGAACGAATTGACAAGCCCCACTTCTTCGCTTAAGATTTGTCATATGGGTGTCACCCTCCCTCTCTTGCAGAAGCTCGGTAGCCCGCTCGGCCAGAAAGGCCCGCGCGGCATCCTTCTCGTGCACCTCAAGCGCGCGCAGCGGCTCACGGCCAAGGAGCTCGCCGCCCGGCTTGGGGTCTCGCTCAACGCGGTCCGGCATCACCTGAAGGAGCTCGAAGCCGAAGGACTCGTGGAGTACGAGCGAGAGCACCGGGGCGTCGGGGCGCCGGTCTTCGCCTATCGGTTGAGTCCGTCGGGTGAGGCACTGTTCCCACGGCGCTACGAGGAAACGCTCACCGCCCTGCTCGACCAGATGGTGCAGCGCAATGGCCGCGAGGCGGCCGTGGCGCTGCTGGAGTCGTACTTCACCTTGCTGGCCACTCGGCTTCAGGGCGAGCTGGCCGGAAGCACGCCGGCCGAGCGGCTTCACACCATCGGCCGGGTGCTCTCGGAAGAGGGCTACATGGCCGAGGTCTCCACCCGGACGGCCGACGGTACCCTGACCGAGCACAACTGCGCCATTCCCGCCGTGGCCGAGCGGTTCCCCGAGATCTGCGCCGCCGAGGCTCGCTTCCTGGCCGACGTGCTGGGCGCCGAAGTGGATCGCCGAGAGCACATGCTCAGCGGGTGCAGCGCCTGCGAGTACCATGTGCGGTTCAAGTCCGCTCAGGAGAACTCATGAGCTCGTCCGTCGAGAGCCTGGTCAACAAGGAATACAAGTACGGCTTCGTCACCGACATCGAGGCCGATGTCGCGCCGAAGGGGCTGAACGAGGACGTCATCCGCCTCATCTCCGGCAAGAAACAGGAGCCGGAGTGGCTCCTCGAGTGGCGGCTCAAGTCGTTCCGCGGCTGGCAAAAGATGACCGAGCCGCATGCGTGGCCGAACATCACCTACACGCCGGTGGACTACCAATCCATCAGCTACTACTCGGCTCCCCGGACCAAGCAGCCGCTGGGCAGCCTGGACGAGGTGGACCCGAAGCTGCTCGAGACCTACGCCAAGCTCGGTATCCCGCTCAGCGAGCAGAAGCTCCTCGCGGGAGTGGTGGCGGTGGACGCCATCTTCGACAGCGTCTCGGTCGGGACCACCTACAAGGCCAAGCTCGCCGAGCAGGGGATCATCTTCTGCTCCTTCGGCGAGGCGGTCCGCGAACATCCGGAACTGGTGCGCAAGTATCTCGGCTCCGTCGTGCCGGCCTCCGACAACTTCTTCGCCGCCCTCAACGCCGCCGTCTTCAGCGACGGGTCGTTCGTCTACGTCCCCAAGGGCGTCAAGTGCCCGATGGAGCTCTCGACCTACTTCCGCATCAACACCGCGGAAACGGGCCAGTTCGAGCGCACCCTCATCGTCGCTGACGAGGGAGCCTCGGTGAGCTACCTCGAGGGATGCACCGCGCCCAAGCGGGACGAGAACCAGCTTCACGCTGCGGTGGTCGAGCTGATCGCGCTGGAGGGCGCCAGCATCAAGTACTCCACGGTCCAGAACTGGTACGCGGGCGATGAGGAGGGACGGGGCGGCATCTACAACTTCGTCACCAAGCGCGGGAAAGCCTCGGCCAACGCCAAGATCTCGTGGACGCAGGTCGAGACCGGCTCCGCGATCACCTGGAAGTACCCGAGCGTCATCCTCCAGGGTGACAACTCGGTGGGCGAGTTCTACTCGGTGGCGGTAGTGAACGGCCGGCAACAGGCGGACACCGGCACCAAGATGATCCACCTGGGGAAGAACACTCGCAGCACGATCGTCTCCAAGGGAATCTCGGCTGGCCGGGGGCAGAACAGCTACCGCGGCCTGGTGAAAGTGCTGCCCAAGGCGGAAGGCGCCCGTAACTACACCCAGTGCGACTCGATGCTGATCGGGAACCGCTGCGGGGCACACACCTTCCCCTACATCGACGTGCAGAACTCGTCCTCGTCCACCGAGCATGAGGCGTCCACCTCGAAGATCGGCGAGGACCAGATCTTCTACCTGAAGCAGCGGGGCCTCAACACCGAGAACGCCATCTCGATGATCGTGAACGGCTTCTGCAAGGAAGTGTTCAAGGAGCTGCCGATGGAGTTCGCGGTGGAAGCGCAGAAGCTGCTCGGAATCAGCCTGGAAGGCAGCGTGGGGTGAGGTGGGTGGGAGGGTGTCCCCCTTCCCCCCGACTCATCTCGAGCGGAGCAAAGCGGCCATGCCTCTGGTGATGGCTCAGGATGACATGGGCGGCGGCGGCGCGGCGGATATCTACTGCTAAGGAGCAACGAGTGCTGGAGATCAGAGACCTTCGTGCAAGTGCTGGTGGCAAGGAGATCCTCAAGGGCATTGACCTCACGGTCAACGCCGGCGAGGTCCACGCGGTCATGGGACCGAACGGCTCCGGCAAGAGCACGCTGGCCCAGGTTCTGGCCGGCCACCCGGCCTACGTGGTCACGGGGGGCTCGGTCACCTACCGCGGCCAGGACCTGCTCGAACTGGAGCCGGAGGCGCGCGCGCAGGCCGGAGTGTTCCTTGCCTTCCAGTACCCGGTGGAGATCCCCGGCATCACCAATGCCTACTTCCTCCGCGCCGCGTACAACGAGATCCGGAAGGCGCGCGGCCTCGAGGAGGTCGATTCGATGGACTTCCTCGACCTGCTCGAGGAAAAGCTCAAGATCGTCGAGTGGGAACCCGAGATCATGAGCCGGGCCGTGAACTCCGGCTTCTCCGGTGGCGAGAAGAAGCGCAACGAGATCCTCCAGATGGCGGTGCTCGAGCCGACGCTCGCCATCCTCGACGAGACCGACTCCGGTCTCGACATCGACGCGCTCCGCATCGTGGCCGCCGGCGTGAACAAGCTGCGCCGGCCCGACAACGCCATCATCGTGGTGACGCACTACCAGCGCCTGCTCAACTACATCGTGCCGGACCACGTGCACGTCCTGTCCAACGGCCGGATCGTGAAGTCCGGCGGCAAGGAGCTGGCGCTTGAGCTCGAGGCCCGCGGGTACGAGTGGCTGGAGGACGCGGTGGGGGCCGCGTCATGACCGAAGCGTTCGTGCAGGAGTTCGAGGGCCGGGCCGGGACGGCCACCGCCGAGGGCCCCGACTGGCTGGAGCCGGTCCGCCGCTCGGCGATGGACCGCTTCGCAAGCACCGGCTTCCCGTCGGCTCGGGATGAGGAATGGCGCTTCACCCCCATTGCGCCGGTCGCGCAGGGGAGCTGGCGTCCGGCCACGGGTGGAGCGGGGCAGCTCTCTCGCGACCAGCTCGAGCCGTTCGTCTTCGGCCACGCCGACTGGTCCACGCTCGTCTTCGTGAACGGCGTCTACCACGAATCGTTCAGCGCCGTTGGCTCGCTGCCGCCGGGCGTGCGCGTGACCAGCCTCGCCGAGATGCTCCGGTCGGATGGCGGGCTGCTCGAAGCACATCTCACCCGGCATGCACCCATCGAGGGCTCGCCGTTCACCGCCCTCAATACGGCGCTGATGCGCGAAGGCGGCGTCGTGCATGTGGGGGCCGGGATCGATCTCGCGGCCCCCGTGCATCTGCTTTTCGTCACGACTGCCGAGGGGGGCGGCACCGTCGCCCATCCGCGCAACCTGATCGTGGTCGAGCGCGGGGCGCGGGCCTCGCTCATCGAGAGCTACGTGACGCTCGCGCCGGGCCAGAGCTACTGGTCCAACCCGGTGACCGAGGTGGCCGTGGCCGCGGGCGCTTGGGTGGAGCACACCCGGATCCAGCGGGAGAGCGAGAGCGCGTATCACACCGGGCTCACCCACGTGGACCAGCAGCGGGACAGCCACTACCGGTCGTTCTCGCTGGCCATGGGCGCGGCGCTCGCGCGGCACAACCTCCACGTCAGGCTCAACGAGGAGAACGTCGAGACGCTGATGTACGGGCTCTACGTCACCCGCGGCGACCAGGTGGCCGACAACCACACGGCCATCTACCACGACCGGCCGAACTGCCGGAGCTGGGAGGTCTACAAGGGCATCCTCGATGGACGCTCCCGCGCGGTGTTCAATGGCAAGGTGTTCGTGAAGCCCGAGGCCCAAAAGACCGATGCCAAGCAGACCAACCGCAATCTGCTCCTCTCCGACGGCGCGCGGGTGGATACCAAGCCCCAGCTCGAGATCTTCGCCGACGACGTGAAGTGCACCCACGGCGCCACCGTCGGGCGGCTCGACGAAGTGGCCCGTTTCTACGCCCGGAGCCGAGGCATCCCGGCCGCCGCCGCCGACCGACTACTCACCTATGCCTTCGCTGCCGAGGTGGTGGACGAGGTGGCGCTCGCGCCGGTGCGCGAGGAGCTGGACCGCCTAGTGCTCCACCGCCTGGGCGGCCTCTGAGCAGGCCGTGACGGCCACCGCCACTCCGGTGCTCGATGTCGAGCGGCTGCGGGAGGACTTCCCGATCCTCTCGCTGCGGGTGCACGGCAAGCCGCTCGTCTATCTCGACAACGCCGCCACCAGCCAGAAGCCCCGCTCCGTCATCGAGGCCATCACCCGCTTCTACTCGGCCGAAAACGCCAATATCCATCGCGGCGTGTACTATCTGAGCGACCGCGCCACCGTGGCCTACGAGGCTGCCCGCGAGCGGGTCGCCGGGTTCCTCAACGCCGCTTCTCCCCGCGAGATCGTGTTCACCCGAGGCACCACCGAGGCGATCAACCTGGTCGCGCAGAGCTGGGGCCGGAGCGAGCTGCGCGCGGGTGACGAAATCCTGATCACCGGCTTGGAGCACCACTCCAACATCGTGCCCTGGCAGCTGCTCGCCGCGCAGATGGGGGCGACGGTGCGGGCGGTCCCGATCACCGATGCCGGTGAGCTCGACCTCGATGCCTTCGACCGGCTGCTGGGCGAGCGCACCCGGTTGCTGGCGGTCGCGCATCTCTCCAACGCACTCGGGACGATCAACCCGGTGCGGGAGCTGGTGGCCCGGGCGCACGCGCTGGGTGTGGTGACGCTGGTGGATGGGGCCCAGTCGGCGCCACACCTGCCGGTGGACGTGCAGGCGCTCGGCTGCGACTTCTTCGCCTTCTCGGGGCACAAGCTCTTTGGTCCGACCGGTGTCGGCGCGCTGTACGGGCGCGCGGCGCTGCTCGAGCGGATGCCGCCCTGGCAGGGCGGCGGCGACATGATTGAGACCGTCAGCCTCGAGCGCAGCACGTTCGCCGAGCCGCCCGCCAGGTTTGAGGCCGGCACGCCGATGATCGCCGAAGTCATCGGTCTCGCGGCGGCGCTCGACTATGTCGAGTCCGTGGGACGCCAGGCCATCGCCGCGTGGGAAGAGGAGCTGCTGGCCTGCGCCACCGAGCGGGTGCGCGAGATCGACGGCATCCGCCTCATCGGGACCGCGCGGCAGAAGGCGAGTGTCCTCTCGTTCGTGGTGGAGGGCGTGCATCCACACGACGTGGGCGCCGTCCTGGACGACGACGGGATCGCCATCCGCACCGGCCACCACTGCGCGCAGCCGGTGATGCAGCACTTCGGCGTGCCGGCCACCGCCCGGGCCTCGTTCGCCTTCTACAATACCCGGGACGAGATCGACGCCCTCGCACGCGGCCTCCGCCGGGCCCGGACGCTGTTCGCCTGATGGCGAGCCTGAGCGAGCTGTACCAGAACGTCATCCTGGAGCACAATCGCTCCCCCCGGAACTACCGGGCGATGGACGACGACGCCCGCCACGCCGAGGGGCACAACCCGCTCTGCGGCGATCACCTCACAGTCTGGGTGCGCATGGACGGCGAGGTGATCGGCGACGTGAGCTTCCAGGGAGCCGGCTGCGCCATCTCGAAGGCGTCGGCGTCGCTCATGACCGGGGCCGTGAAAGGAAAGACCCGGCAGGAGGCGGAGGCCCTGTTCCAGCGGTTTCACAAGCTCGTGACCGGGAGGCTCCCCGCTGGGGAATCGGAAACTCTGGGCAAGCTCGCCGTGTTCTCCGGCGTGTCGGAGTTCCCGGTACGCGTGAAGTGCGCCAGCCTCTCGTGGCACACACTGAAGGCGGCGCTGGAAGGCGGGCAGTCGGACAAACCTGACCACCCGTCCGCTTGAGCGCCAAACCCCCTATCTCAAGGAGTCGGTGGAATGCCGTACAATCCCGCCCTCGTCGCGCCGATGCGCGAAGAGATGACCCGCATGGGTGCCCGCGAGCTCACCACAGCGGCCGAGGTGGATGCCGCGATCGGTGACCATAGGGGCACCATGCTCGTCTTCGTGAACTCCGTGTGCGGCTGCGCCGCGGGGAATGCGCGGCCAGCGCTGCGCCTCGCGCTGCAGCACGGGGTGCGCCCCCAACAGCTGGTCACGGTCTTCGCAGGGCAGGACGTGGACGCGACCGCCCGGGCGCGCCAGTATTTCGCCGAGTTCCAGCCCAGCAGCCCGTCCATGGCACTGCTGCGCGACGGCGAGGTTGTGCACTTCGTTCACCGCCACCAGATCGAGGGGCGCTCGCCTCAGTCGATCGCGGCGGACCTCACGGCCGTGTTCGACCGCCATTGCGCGGCGACGGTCTGAGCGGGGCGCCGGTGGCGGGACACGTCTTCCATCCGGGTCATCAGGAGCTGCACGGCATCACCGTCGTGCTCGAGACCCACGGGCCCAGGACCTACGTCGGGCGGTTCGACAGTCAGGATGAGCGCGGGGTGCACCTGCACGACGTCGGCGTGCACGATGAGAAGTCGGCGGGCGCCTCGAAGGAAGAATTCCTGCGTCGCTGCGACAAGTTCGGGATCCGGCCCGAGCACCGGGATCTACTAGTGCCCGCTGGTGAGGTGGCGAGCATCCACCGGCTCGTCGACTTTCTCCGATAGACCAGAGAGCAGGCGTGGCCCAGCTACTGGGGCCACACCTGCTCTTCGAACTCATCGATCAGGGTGATGGCGTCCACGGGGCAGGCACGTGCCGCGTCGAGGATCATCTCGTCGTCGCTCCCCTCGGGGTCGATGACGTTCGACATGTTGTCGTCCCCGAGCTGGAACACCTCGGGCGCGATGCCGACACACTCGGCGTAGCCCGTGCAGAGGCCGCGGTCGATCTTGATCCGATAGGGCATAGGCGCTGAGGGAGGGGGCGACGGCGCTAAGATAGGATTCGGCGCCCAACCGTGCCAGAGGTTGTCGTCATGAGCGACCGCTACGACGTCATCGTCATCGGAGGGGGGCATGCGGGAACCGAGGCGGCGGCACTGGCCGCGCGGGCCGGCGCCCGCACGCTGCTGCTCACGCAGAACCTCGAAACGATCGGCCAGATGTCATGCAATCCGGCGATCGGCGGCATCGCCAAGGGGACCGT
>Ga0209798_10001315_pt1 | contig 15000 bp, 14 predicted proteins | sample DOMMetBare3Fresh_FD_187475 | JGI IMG/M metagenome (GOLD analysis project Ga0209798, IMG submission 187475) | Wetland sediment microbial communities from St. Louis River estuary, USA, under dissolved organic matter induced mercury methylation -... | ecosystem: Environmental > Aquatic >...
TCGTGACGGTGGTCGCGCTCGGACTGGACCCACTCGCCGCCGCCCTGGTGGGCTACCTCGTCGCGTTTCATGGCATCTTCCAGCACTGGAACGTGCGCACGCCGCGTTGGCTCGGCTACCTGATCCAGCGCCCCGAAGCGCATTGCGTGCACCACCGGCAAGGCGTGCATGCGTACAACTACAGCGACTTCCCGCTGTGGGACCTCGCGTTCGGCAGCTGGCGCAACCCGCGCGAGTTCCGCGGCGAGTGCGGCTTCGAGAGCCCGGCCGATCGGCGTCTACCCGACATGCTCGCGTGGCGCGACGTGAACCGCGACGGTTACGGCGCTGCCAACCGTGGCGCACGCCCGCTGGCGGTCTGAGCGCGAAATTGCGCGCGCCGCTACAGTCCCAGGATGGACCCGCCAGTCGCTGCGCCACCTCGTCTCTCGATGACCCAGGTGCTGGTGTGCGGCGCCGCGATCGTCACGCTGTCGATGGGCATCCGCCACGGCTTCGGACTGTGGCTGCAGCCGATCACGATGGAGCGCGGCTGGACGCGCGAGACCTTCGCGCTGGCGATCGCGGTACAGAACCTGGTCTGGGGTCTGGCGGGGCCGGTGGCCGGCGCGCTGGCCGACCGCTTCGGCGCGCTCAAGGTGCTGTTGGGCGGCACGATCTTCTACGCGGCCGGTCTCGTTCTGATGGCGCTGGCGACGTCCGGACTGGCGTTCAACGGCAGCGCCGGCCTGTTGCTCGGCATCGCGCAGTCCGGCACCACCTATGCGATCGTCTATGGCGTCATCGGGCGCCATGTCGACCCGACCAAGCGGTCCTGGGCCATGGGCACCGTGGCCGCGGCCGGATCGTTCGGCCAGTTCCTGATGATGCCGGTCGAGAACTGGTTGATCGGCACCTGGGGCTGGCAGAACGCGCTGTTCATCCTGGGCGCCCTGGCGCTGTTGATGGCACCGCTGGCGTTCGGCCTCAAGGAACCCCGGTCGGCGGCAGCCGCTCACGATCATCATCAGCAAAGCGTGGGCGGCGCCCTGCGCGAAGCGTTCGCCTATCCGAGCTTCCGCTGGCTGATGGCGGGTTACTTCGTCTGCGGGTTCCACCTCGTGTTCATCGGCGTGCACATGCCCAGCTACTTGAAGGACAAGGGTCTGACGCCCGATGTGGCCACCACGGCACTGGCCCTGATCGGCCTGTTCAACGTGTTCGGCTCGTATGGCGCGGGCGTGATCGGCCAGCGCTGGCCCAAGCGCTATGCGCTGTCGACGATCTACCTGTTGCGCTCGGCCGCGATCCTGCTGTTCATCGTGCTGCCGCTCACGCCCTGGAGCGTGTATGCGTTCGCGTCGGCGATGGGCGTGCTGTGGCTGTCCACGGTGCCGCTGACGACGGGGCTGGTGGCGCAGATCTTCGGCGTGCGCTACCTGTCGATGCTCGGCGGCTGCGTCTTCCTCAGCCACCAGGTCGGCAGCTTCATGGGCGCGTGGCTGGGCGGCAAGCTGTACGACGCCACCGGCAGCTACGACGTGGTGTGGTGGATCGCGATTGCCCTGGGCGTGTTCGCGGCGCTGGTCAATCTGCCGGTGCGTGAGTCGGCGATCGACCGCACGACCGCCAGGCCCGCAGGGGCTTCGGCGTGACTCGCTCGCGGGCCTTGCGTCTGGGCCTGGGCGCCGCGGCGCTCGTGCTGTGTGCGCTCGTCTTCGCGCTCTACCTCCGCCCGGACATGGCGTTCACGCTCGCCACCGCGGTGTGGAACTGCTTCTGACGCCGCACGAGGGCTCGGCGCCCTCGCCCTGGGTCACGCGCTGGGCCAGGCTGCTGCCGCCGGGCGGGCGCGTGCTCGACGTGGCTTGCGGCAGCGGCCGCCATGTGCGTTGGCTGGCCGCGCGCGGCATGGTGGTCACCGGTGTCGATCGCGATGCCCAGGCCCTGTCTCCGCTGCGCGCGCTCGGCCGCATGGTGGTGGCCGACATCGAGAACGGACCCTGGCCGTTGCCCGGCGAGACCTTCGATGCGGTGGTGGTGACGAACTACCTGTGGCGTCCCTTGCTGCCCACGCTCATCGCCGCCCTGGCCGAGCGCGGCGCGCTGATCTACGAGACCTTCGCGCTCGGCAACGAGGCCTTCGGCAAGCCCTCCAATCCGGCCTTCCTGCTGCGCGCGGGCGAGTTGCTGGAACACTGCGCCGGGCTGCATGTGCTCGCCTACGAGGACGGCCTTCTCGAAAGCCCTCGACGCCGGGTGCAGCGCATCGTGGCGCTGGCGCCTGGGGCGGGGCCTGCCCCGCTAGAATGCGCGCCTGATTCCCCTGGCCTCGCACCATGAACCCGATCACCGGCAGCATCGTCGCCCTCGTCACACCGATGCAGGACGACGGCAGCGTGGACTACGCCGCGCTGCGCCGTCTCATCGACTGGCACGTCGCCGAAGGCACGGCCTGCATCGGCGTGGTGGGAACCACCGGCGAGTCGCCCACCGTCAACGTCGAGGAGCACTGCGAGATCATCCGGGTGGCGGTCGAGCATGCGGCGGGACGCGTCCCGGTGATGGCCGGCGCCGGAGCCAATTCGACGGCCGAGGCGCTCGAACTCACGCGCTTTGCCAAGAAGGTCGGCGCCGACTGCACGCTGCAGGTCGTGCCCTACTACAACAAGCCCACGCAGGAAGGCATCTACCGGCACTTTCGCGCGATTGCCGAGGGCGTGGATCTGCCTGTGATCCTTTACAACGTGCCCGGCCGCACGGTGGCCGATATGCAGCACGACACCATGATGCGCCTGACCCAGGTTCCCGGCATCGTCGGCATCAAGGAGGCCAGCGGCAACATCGACCGCGCAGCCTGGCTGCTCAAGCAGGCACCCAGGGGCTTCTCGATCTACTCCGGCGACGACCCCACCGCCATCGGTCTGATGCTGCTCGGCGGCCACGGCAATGTGAGCGTGACAGCCAACGTCGCGCCGCGCGCCATGGCCGATCTGTGCGCGGCGGCGATGGCCGGTGACGCGCGGCGCGCCGCCGCGATCCATCTCAAGCTGCTGGCGCTGCACAAGCAGCTGTTCGTCGAAGCCAACCCGATCCCGGTCAAATGGGCCCTGGCACGCATGGGCCTGATCCGGCCGGCGCTGAGACTGCCGCTCGTGCCGCTGTCCGACGCGCACCACGCGGCCGTCGAGGCCGCGTTGCGCGAGGCGGGCGCGCTCTGAGCGCGCGCCCGACAACCGATACCCGCCCGCGCACGTTGCGCGTTCACGTCCACCCCCACCTCAGTGTCCGCCGGCCTCGCTGCCGGGCCGCTTCCAAGACGATGCACGCTCCGCTCCCCCTGTTCTCTGGCCGGATGCCGAAGGTGGTCTGCCTGGCCGCCGCAGCCCTCGCGCTGGCCGGCTGCTCGACCGTCGAAGGCTTCTTCCAAGGCGAAAAGGTCGACTACCGCAGCCAGTCGGTGAAGACCGCACCGCTCGAGGTGCCCCCCGACCTGACGCAGCTGCAACGCGACGGCCGCTACGCCACCGCGGCCGGCAGTGTCACGGCGAGCACGTACCAGAGTGCCGCACCCGCGGCCGCCGCGGCCGCCAGCACTGCCGTGGTGGCGCCAACGACCCTCGGCGAGATGCGCGTGGTGCGCGAAGGCAACCAGCGCTGGTTGGTCGTGCCCGTTGCACCCGAGCAGTTGTGGCCACAGCTGCGCGAGTTCTGGCAGGAGCGCGGCTTTTCGCTCGCGATCGACAACGCGCAGGCCGGCGTCATGGAGACCGATTGGGCCGAGAACCGGGCCAAGATCCCCCAGGACGTGATCCGGCGCACCCTCGGCAAGGCGCTCGACAGTCTGTACGACACGGGCGAGCGCGACCGCTTCCGCACGCGCGTCGAGCGCAACGGGAGCACCAGTGAGGTCTACATCAGCCACCGTGGCATGGCCGAGGTGTATTCGGGCGAGCGCAACAATGAGACCACGGTGTGGACATCGCGCCCGAGCGATCCCAATCTCGAAGCCGAGTTCCTGACGCGCCTGATGGTCAAGCTCGGCACCAAGGAGCCGGCCGCGCGCGAGGCCGTCGCCAAGGCCGTGACGGTGCCCGCGCGGGCGCGCGCACTCGCGGGCCAGCCGGCGCTGCAGGTCGACGAGGGATTCGACCGCGCGTGGCGCCGAGTCGGCCTGGCCCTGGATCGCAGCGGCTTCACGGTCGAGGACCGGGACCGCGCGGGTGGCCTGTACTTCGTGCGCTACGTCGACCCGAAGCTCGCTGCGACGAAGGCCGAGCCGGGGTTCTTCTCCAAGTTGTTCAGCTTCGGCAAGTCCGACGCGGCAGCGGCACCGGTGCGCTACCGTATCGCGCTCAAGGGGGAGGGCGAGCGCACGAGCGTGACGGTCCAGAACTCGCAGGGAGCGCCCGAAACGAGCGACGTCGGGCAACGCATCGTGTCGTTGCTGGTCGACGACCTCAAGTAGCACCGGGACGCACGGGCGCCGCCGGTGCTGCGATTCACCAGCCTGGCCAGCGGCAGCAGCGGCAATGCCACACTGGTCGAGGGTCGGCAGGACCGGGACGAGCGGCCCACGCGTGTCCTGGTCGACTGCGGACTTGCGCCGAGACGACTGGCTGCCGCGCTGTTGACGCGTGGCGTCGCGATTGCCGAACTCGATGCCGTGTTCGTCACGCACGAACACAGCGATCACGTCGGGGGCGTTCTCGCGCTGCAGCGGCGCTGGGGCATCGCGGTGTGGGCCAGCGAAGGCACCTGGGCCGCGGCCACGTCCGGTCGTTCGGAGGTGACGGCAGCCCATGTCGCACGAGACGGCGCCGCGATCACGATCGGCGCGCTGACGCTGCATCCGTTTGCGGTACCGCACGATTCGGCCGAGCCGCTGCAGCTGGTGTGCAGCGAGGGCGCACGCCGGCTTGGCATCGTGACCGACCTGGGCGAGCCCACGCACGCGGCGGCGGTCGCGCTCCAAGGCTGTGACGCCATGCTGCTGGAATGCAACCACGACCGCGAGATGCTGGCCCAGGGTCCGTACCCGACATGGCTGAAGCGACGCATCGGCGGCGTGCGCGGCCACCTGGCCAACGACCAGGCTGCAGCCTTGCTCGACGCCTGCCGCCACGACGGGCTGCAGCATGTCGTCGCAGCGCACCTGAGTCGCCACAACAACCGGCCGGACCTCGCGCTGTCCTCGCTTCGGCAAGTGCTGGCAGCCGCAGCGGGACGCGCATCCCCTACGCTGCGGGTTGCCGACGGCGACAACGGATGCGACTGGATCGAAGTGGTTTGACCGCTGGCCTGGCGGGGGCCAGGAAACAGAAGAGCCGCCCGAGGGCGGCTCTTCCAAGACAAAGACGGGAGATCCCCGACTTACTTCTTGGGGGCTGCGGCGTCCTTGGCCGCTTCGACGGCCTTGCCAGCGGCGTCCTTGGCGGCGGCAGCAGCATCGGTCGCCGCGGAAGCGGCACCGGCGACAGCTGAGGCAGCGGCCGTCGTAGCGACGGCGGCGGCCGAGGCGGCCTCCACCGCGGCGGACGCGGCAGCGGCCACAGGCGCCACGACGGCAGGAGCGGCGGGTGCAGCGGCTTGTTCCTTCTTGCCGCAAGCAGCCAGGGCGACAGCGGCCACCAGAGAGGCCAGGAGGAGCGACTTGTTCATGAGCAGAGTTCCTTGGTCAGTGTGTGTCGAGCGATTACCGATAGTGGTTGGATTCAGAGGCATGCTCTTCTTCCGGAGCTTCCATGAAGGCCAAGAAACGCTCGAGACGTTCCTGTGCCTAGCCCGTAATTATATGCCGGCAAGGGATTTTCCCTAGAGGCCCAGCGTGTTCGCGCCGAATCCGGGCTCGGAACGTTGCAGCAACACGTCAACCACTTCGCGCCAATCGGCCACCTCCTGGTCGCTGGACAGGCCATGGCCGCGCCAGCGCATGCGGTCCGCCAGCATCAGGCTCGCCTCGCCCGCCAGCATCAGCGTCGGGATCTGTGAAGGCTCCACTTCAGTCAGGTGCGCCTCGACCACGTGGGCCCAGGCGCGACGCCACTCCGTGAAGCGCGCAAACCGGCGCGGCAGCGCATCGAAGCTGCCCGCAACGATCAGCAACCGCCGCTCGGGCAATCGGGCCCACGTGCCGAGGGCGGCCAGAACCTCGCCGTCGTCCAGCGGCCACGGCTCGAAATCCGGATCCACGAAACACAGCTCCCGCGTGCGCGCCCGCAGCGCCTGCGCGAGGCCTTGCCGCAACGCCTGCGTGAAGGCGGTGCGTCCGTCGATCGGTGCGCCGCGCGGCGCGGCAGCTTGAGGATCATGGCTCATTGGCATCTCCCGTCGAATGCACCCACCCGGCAGCCAGCCAATCGGCCAGCCGATCGCGCGCCCGTGGGTCGAGGCGCGCCACATCGCTCGCGGACAGAGCCCGCTCGTCAGCAAGGCGCCTCAGCAGGCGAGCGCCGGCGCCCCGGGCCTCATGCGCCTCTCCGTTGATGTAGACATGACCCGCATCGTGCGACATGCGCGTGCGGCGGTCCAGCCGCAACGCCCCTGCGGCCCATCGCATGCTCTCGTGCGCCGCATCGAACCAGACCTGGGGCTTCGGCTCGGTGAGCCACTCGCCCAGCGCGCGCTCGAGCGCATGCGGCTGCGCCAGCGCGCGCCGTACCGCGTCGCGCGCGAACGCCTGCAGTGCGCCGGGAACCAGGCCGGGCGTGGGCGTCGCGGCCTGCCTCGGATCGCGATAACGCGCAGCCGCGCGACGGGAGGAACCCTCGCGGTCGGCGAGCAGCCCGAGCAGCGCCTGGACGAGCTCGTGTTCTCCCGGTGCGCGAAAACCGATAGACGCCGTCATGCAGTCACCGCCGACAGCCACGCCGTCATGCGCCCAACCCGGCGGCAGATAGAGCATGTCACCGGGCTCGAGCAGCCACTCCCGCTGAGGCTCGAAACGCGCCAGCATCTTCAGCGGCACATCCTCGCGCAGCGCCGTCGGGCCACCGAGCGCGATGCGCCAGCGCCGCCTGCCGTCAACCTGCAACAGGAACACGTCGTAGGAGTCCACATGCGGACCCACGCCTCCGCGGTCACTGGCATAGGACAGCATCAGGTCATCGAGCCGCGCATCGGGCACGAACCGGAATCGCGAAAGCAGTTCGTGGGCGGACTCGAGGTGCAGGTCCAGTCCCTGGACGAGCAAGGTCCACCCCGGCCGTGTGAGCGCAGGCAGCGCGCGCCGTGGCAACGGGCCGTTGCGCAAGCGCCATCGACGACCGTCCCGGATCACCAGCCGGCTCTCGACATCGTCGCGCGCCGCAAGGGCGAACAGTGCCTGGCGATCGGCCAGCAGCGTCACCGCACTCACCGCCTGCCGCACGAGCAGCGGCTTCTTCTGCCAGTGGCGTCGCATGAAGCGCGCCGGCGACAGGCCACCCAGCAACTGCAGCGGTGCGTCGACGTCGATCATGGCGCCATTGTCGCGCTGTGCCATCATGACGCGATGCAGATCCACAAGCCCTGCGTCGTGTCGCTGACCTGGAAGCTTTCGGATGCGCACGGCGCACCGATCGACGACCTGGACGAGCCGGTCGAGTTCTTCTACGGCGGCGACGATCTGCTGGCCAAGGTCGAGGAAGCGCTGGAAGGCCAGGTGGTCGGTTTCGAGGCGCACCTGCATCTCGAACCCGAACATGCGTTCGGCGAGTACGACAGCCACCTCGTGTGCTTCGAGGACCGGGCTCTGTTCCCGCCGCAGGTGCAGGCGGGCATGCGCTTCGAGGGCCTGCCCGAGGGTGCGACGACGCGCGACGTGCCGGCCGACATCGTCTACACGGTCACCGAGGTCTATGCGTCGCACGTCGTGCTCGACGGCAACCACCCGTTGGCGGGCATGGCGCTGCGCCTGCACCTGACGGTCCGCGACGTGCGCGCGGCCAGCGCCGAGGAGATCGAGGCCGGCAGCGTCGGCAGCCCGGCGATCGAGGTTGCCGACGTGATGCCCGCGCCCGACCGCCTGCAATAGGCCGCGCGCTCAGCGTTTGCCGGTCGAGCCGAAGCCGCCCTCGCCGCGCGAGGAGGCCTGGAAGTCGTCGACTCGGCGAAACGCCGCCTGCACCACCGGCACGATCACCATCTGAGCGATGCGCTCCATCGGCTCGATCGTGAACGGCGCAGCGCCGCGGTTCCAGCAGCTGACCATCAGCGGACCCTGGTAGTCGCTGTCGATCAGGCCCACGAGGTTGCCGAGCACGATGCCGTTCTTGTGGCCCAGGCCCGAGCGCGGCAGCAGCATCGCGGCGAGGCCGGGGTCGCCGATGTGGATCGCCAGGCCGGTCGGAATCAGCTGCGCCTGCCCCGGCGCGAGCGCGAGCGGTACGTCGAGTGCGGCACGCAGGTCCAGCCCGGCGCTGCCGGGCGTGGCGTAGGCCGGAAGGTGCTCGGCCATGCGCGGATCGAGCACGCGGACATCGATGACGGTCATTTGGCTCGAGGCAGTCGTTGCGCGATCTCGGCCACCAACTGGCGTGCGAGCGTGAGCTTGTCGGCGTGCGGCAGTGCTCGCGTGCCCTGGGCATCGACCAGCAGCAGCGCGTTGTCGTCGCGGCCGAACGTCGCCGGGCCCAGGTTGCCGACGATCAGCGGCACCTTCTTCTTCTCGAGTTTGGCGCGCGCATGCTGCTCCACGTCGTGGCTCTCGGCCGCGAAGCCGACGCAGTAGGGGCGCTGCGGCAATGCAGCGACCGCAGCGAGGATGTCGGGGTTCTCGACCAGTGCGAGCGTCGGCGCGCCCTGCCCGGCCACCTTCTTGATCTTCTGATCGACCGCGCCGGTTGGCCTCCAGTCGGCCACCGCCGCGGTGGCGATGAACACCTCGTTGGATGCCGCCAACGGCAGGACCGCGTCGTGCATCTGCCGCGCGCTGCGCACGTCGATGCGCGTCACGCCCATCGGCGTGGCCAGTGCCACTGGACCGGCCACCAGCGTGACCGCGGCACCGGCCTCGGCGGCCGCGCGCGCGATCGCAAAGCCCATCTTGCCGCTCGACAGGTTGGTGATGCCGCGCACCGGGTCGATCGCCTCGTAGGTGGGCCCGGCGGTCACCAGCACGCGCCGGCCCGCCAGCCGCTTGGGCTGGAAGAAGGCGATCACCGCGTCGCGCAGTTCCCCGGCTTCGAGCATGCGGCCGTCGCCGACCTCGCCGCAGGCCTGGTCGCCCGAGGCGGGTCCCAGCACCGTGGCACCGTCGGCCACGATCTGCGCCACGTTGCGCCGCGTGGCCGGATGCGCCCACATCTCGCGATTCATTGCCGGCGCGACGAGCAGCGCGCACTTTTCGATCGGTCGCGCTACGCACAGCAGGCTCAGCAGGTCGTCGGCACGGCCCTGCGCCAGTTTGGCGATGAAGTCAGCGCTGGCGGGAGCCACCAGCACCGCATCGGCCTCGCGCGTGAGGTTGATGTGCGCCATCGCGTTGTCGGGCCGCGCATCCCAGGTGCTGCCGTACACGGGCCGGTTGGACAGCGCCTGCATCGTCACCGCGGTGATGAAATGCTCGGCGCCCTCGGTCATCACCACCTGCACCGTGGCGCCGGCCTTGACAAGTTCGCGCGCGAGGTCGGCCGCCTTGTAGCAGGCGATGCCGCCGGTCAGGCCGAGGACGATATGCCTGCCTTGCATGTCGGGCATTGCGCTCATGGTGTGCACTCTAGCAGGGGGCGTCATAGCATTGGCTACTGCCACGTCGGACAACGCTGATGGACGCCCTGCTCCTGGCCCGCATGCAATTCGCGGCGAACATCACCTTCCACATCCTGTTCCCGACGATCAGCATCGCGCTGGGTTGGACGCTGCTGTTCTTTCGCTGGCGCTGGCTGAAGACCCAGCAAGACGCCTGGCTGGTGGCCTACCGGTTCTGGACCAAGGTCTTCGCGCTGACATTCGCGCTCGGCGTCGTCAGTGGCATCACGATGAGCTTCCAGTTCGGCACCAACTGGCCGGGTTTCATGGAGCGCGTGGGCAACATCGCCGGCCCGCTGCTCGGCTACGAGGTCCTGACCGCGTTCTTCCTCGAAGCCGGCTTCCTCGGCATCATGCTCTTCGGGCATGGCCGCGTCAGCGAGCGGGTGCACCTGATGGCGACCTTCCTGGTCGCCTTCGGCACCACGGTCAGTGCGTTCTGGATCCTGGTCCTGAACTCGTGGATGCAGACCCCTGCCGGCCACGTGATCCGCGACGGCGAGTTCTTCGTCGGTTCCTGGCCGCAGATCCTGTTCAACCCGTCGTTTCCGTATCGCTTCGCGCACATGCTGCTGGCCTCGACGCTGACGGTGTGTTTCCTGATGGCCGGTCTGGCGGCGTGGCAGCAACTCAAGCACAGAGCCAACGCCTCGACGCCGAAGGTGCTGCGCGTCGCGATCACGCTGGCCGCGCTCGTGATCCCGCTGCAGATCGCGGTCGGCGATCTGCATGGGCTCAACACGCTCGAGCACCAGCCGCAGAAGATCGCGGCGATGGAAGGCATCTGGAAGACCGAACGCGCAGCGCCCTTGCGGCTGTTCGCGTGGCCGGACGCGGCGAGCCAGTCCAACCTGTACGAGATCACGGTGCCCCGGCTCGCCAGCCTGATTCTCAAGCACGACGCCGACGCGCAACTGCTGGGCATTGACGCCTTCCCCGACGCGCACCCGCCGGTGGCACCGTTGTTCTGGGCCTTTCGCGTGATGGTCGGCATGGGCGTGCTGATGCTCGCCGTGAGCTGGACGAGTTGGTGGCTGCTGCGCAGGCAGGGATGGGACCTGACGCACGCGCCACGGCCGCTGCTGTGGCTGCTGGCGGCGATGACCTTCTCCGGCTGGGTCGCCACAGTGGCCGGTTGGTACGTCACCGAGATCGGCCGCCAGCCCTTCATCGTGTTCGGCCTGCTGCGCACCGCCGACGTGGCCTCGAAGGTGCCTGCGCCGATGATCGCGGCCACGCTGGCGATGTACGTCACGCTCTACCTGGCGCTGATCGTGGCCTACATCAGCGTGCTGAAGTACATGGCCGAAAAACCGCCAACCGAGCCGGCACTCGTACCGACCCCGGAACCCCGAGCGCAACCCGCATGAACTGGTCCCAGGCGTTGCCGATCGTCTTCCTCGGACTGATGGGGCTGGCGATGTTCGTCTACGTCGTTCTCGACGGCTTCGATCTCGGCGTGGGCATGCTGCTGCCGCGCGCCAGCGACACCGACAAGGACCTGATGATTTCGTCGATCGGCCCGTTCTGGGACGCCAACGAGACCTGGTTGGTGCTCGGCATCGGCATCCTGCTGATCGCCTTCCCGAAGGCGCATGGCATCGTGATGACGGCGCTGTACCTGCCGATCGCGCTGATGCTGGTCGGCCTCATCCTGCGTGGCGTGGCCTTCGACTTCCGGGTCAAGGCGCAGGCCAGCCACAAGCCACTGTGGAACGCAGCCTTCTTCGCCGGTTCGATGCTCGCCTCGCTGGCGCAGGGCTGGATGCTCGGGCGTTACATCACCGGCTTCGCGAGCGGCGAACCCTACCTCTACTTTGCCGGAGCGATCGCGCTGTGCCTGCCCGCGGCCTATACCCTGGTCGGCGCCGCGTGGCTGGTCATGAAGACCGAGGGCACGCTGCAGCAGGTCGCCGTGCGATGGGCGCAGCAGGCCTGGCTGCCGGTCGTGCTGGGCATGGCGCTGATCTCGCTGGCCACGCCGATGATCAGCCAGACCGTGTTCGACCGCTGGTTCGCGTTTCCGCAGCTGATTGCCCTGTCGGTCATTCCCCTCGTCTGCGCCGTCTGCCTCGGCGGCATGCTGGCGGTGCTGCGTTCCCCGCAGGTGTTCGGGCCGCTGTGCTGGCTGCCGTTCGCCTTCGTCGTCACCGTGTTCACGCTCGGCGGCGTCGGGCTCGCATACAGCCTGTACCCCTACGTGATCATCGATCGCATGACGATCTGGCAGGCCGCCAGTGCCACCGAATCGCTGGCCGTGATCCTGATCGGCTGCGCGGTCAGCGTGCCGGCGATCGCCGCCTACACGCTGTTCGCCTACCGGGTGTTCTGGGGCAAGGCGCGCGAGCTGACGTACGCCTGAGCGGCGCAGCTCAACCCAGGCGTGGCGGATTCGGATGCAGCCGCGCCATCGCCAGCGCGTCGACATAGACGCCGTCTCTCAGCGCGAAGGCACGATGCACGCCTTCGTCCACGAAGCCGAACTTGCGGTACAGCGCGATCGCCGTGTCGTTGTCGGTGTAGACCGTCAACTCCAGGCGCAGCAGCTGGACCCAGTTGTCGGCCCAGTCGATCAGTGCCGCCAGCAGCGCCGTGCCCACGCCCTGGCGCTGTGCCTCTGGAGCGACGGCCATGCCGATACCGGCCGCGTGGCGGCGCCGTACATGCGCCAGCGGATGCACGCCGGCGTTGCCCACCACCCGGCCGCCGCGCTCGGCAACGACGAACAATTCGGCCGCGGTCGGCCCGACCGGCATCTCCTCGATGCGCTTGCGCCAAAACGCCTCGGTGGGATACGGCACCTGCAGCAGACCCGGCAGCACCGCCGCGTCGCCCATCGTCGCCATGATCGCCGCCGCATCGTCGACGCGCGGACGACGGATGACGATCGGCGCCGCGGCGTCAGGCACGTTCGTCCACCCACGCCGCCACTGACGCGAGCGCCTGGGGCAGCGCCGCGGCGTCCGTGCCACCGGCCATCGCCAGGTCGGGCTTGCCGCCGCCCTTGCCGCCGACCTGCTGCGCGACGAAGTTCACCAGCTCGCCGGCCTTCACGCGGCCAACGGCGTCGGGCGTCACGCCGGCAGCCAGTTGCACCTTGCCACCGTCGACGGCCGCCAGCACGATCGCCGCACTCTTGAGCTTGTCCTTCAACTTGTCCATCGTCTCGCGCAGGGTCCTCGCATCGGCGCCGTCGAGCACCGCAGCCAGCACCTTGATGCCCTTGACGTCGACCGCCTGCGGCAGCAGGTCGTCGCCCTGCGAGGACGCGAGCTTGCCCTTCAACTGCGCAATCTCGCGTTCGAGCGCGCGCACCTGATCGAGCACGGCACTCACGCGTGCCGGCACCTCGGCGGGCGTGACCTTCAGCGACGCGGCCACGCCGTCCACCGTGCCTTCGAGCTGCTGCAGGTAGGCCAGCGCGTTGTCGCCGGTCACTGCCTCGACGCGGCGGATGCCGGCGGCGATGCCGCCCTCGGCGACGATCTTGAACAGGCCGATGTCGCCGGTGCGCTGCACATGGGTGCCGCCGCACAGCTCGCGGCTCGAGCCGATGTCGAGCACGCGCACGGTGTCGCCGTACTTCTCGCCGAACAGCATCATCGCGCCGAGCTTGTGCGCATCGTCAATGGGCATCACGCGCGCCTGCGTGGCGGCATTGGCCAGGATCTCGGCATTCACGAGCGCCTCGATCTTCGCGATCTGCGCGACGGAAAGCGGCGCGTTGTGGCTGAAATCGAAGCGCGTGCGTTCGCCATTCACCAGCGAACCCTTCTGCTGCACATGCGCACCCAGCACCTCGCGCAATGCCTTGTGCATCAGGTGGGTGGCACTGTGGTTGCGCACCGTGCGGGCGCGCTGCTCGGCGTTGACGCGCGCGACGAACGCATCGCCGACCGCGACCTCGCCTTCGACCACCCGGCCTTGGTGGCCGTGCACGGCCGCCTGGATCTTGGTCGTGTCCTCGACCACCACGCGCGTGCTGGCGCTGCGCAGCTCGCCGGTGTCGCCCACCTGGCCGCCGCTTTCGGCATAGAACGGCGTCTTGTCGAGCACGATGACCACGTCGTCACCGGCGTGCGCGCGCTGCACCGGCGAGCCGTCGACGTACAGTGCGGTCACGCGCGCGCCCTCGACCGTCAGGTGCTCGTAGCCGTCGAACGCCGTGTCGACGCCGCTGTAGGCCAGGCCCTGCGCCAGCTTGAACTTGCCTGCCGCGCGCGCCTGCTCGCGCTGGCGCTGCATCGCGACGTTGAAACCGGCCTCGTCGACCGACACGCCCCGCTCGCGGCAGACATCGGCCGTGAGGTCGAGCGGGAAGCCGAAGGTGTCGTGCAGCTTGAACGCCAGTTCGCCGTCGATGCGCCTGGCCCCACCGGCCAGCGCCGTCTCCAGAATCTCCATGCCGTTGGCGATCGTCTGGAAGAAGCGCTCCTCTTCCTGCCTGAGCACGTCGGTCACGCGCGCGGCCTCACGGCGGATCTCGGGATACGCGTCGCCCATCTCGGAGGCCAGCGGCGCCACCAGCGCGTGGAAGAACGGCTTGCGGGCTCCGAGCTTGTAGCCGTGGCGGATCGCGCGCCGCGCAATGCGACGCAGCACGTAGCCGCGCCCCTCGTTGCCGGGGATCACGCCGTCGGCCACGGTGAAGGCGCAGGAGCGGATGTGGTCGGCGATCACCTTCAGCGAAGGTGACTCGCGGTCCACGTTGGCGCCGCCGGCCGAATCGACCACCTTCCTGGCCGCGCCGATCAGGGTCTGGAACAGGTCGATCGCGAACACGCTGTGCACGCCCTGCAGCACGCTCGACAGCCGCTCCAGCCCCATGCCGGTGTCCACGCTCGGCTTGGGAAGCCGGTGCATCGTGCCGTCTTCGGTGCGGTTGAACTGCATGAAGACGTTGTTCCAGATCTCCACGTAGCGGTCGCCGTCCTGCTCGGGCGATCCGGGCGGGCCGCCGGCTACCGCGGGGCCGTAGTCGTAGAAGATCTCGCTGCACGGCCCGCACGGGCCGGTGTCGCCCATCATCCAGAAGTTGTCGGACATGTAGCGCCCGCCCTTGTTGTCGCCGATGCGCACCACGCGCTCGGGGGGCAGCCCGATCACCTTGACCCAGATGTCGTGGGCCTCGTCGTCCTCGGCATAGACGGTGGCCCAGAGCCTGTCGGGCGGCAGCTTGAAGTGCTTGGTCAACAATTCCCAGGCGTAGACGATCGCGTCGCGCTTGAAGTAGTCGCCGAAGCTGAAGTTGCCCAGCATCTCGAAGAACGTCAGGTGGCGCTCGGTGTAGCC
>Ga0209798_10001316_pt1 | contig 14990 bp, 12 predicted proteins | sample DOMMetBare3Fresh_FD_187475 | JGI IMG/M metagenome (GOLD analysis project Ga0209798, IMG submission 187475) | Wetland sediment microbial communities from St. Louis River estuary, USA, under dissolved organic matter induced mercury methylation -... | ecosystem: Environmental > Aquatic >...
ACTCCTTGCTCAGCAATCCTTTCATGGGTTCTGCAGGTGGGAAATAAGGATCTCCATAATAAAAATCCCTGTCCGCAAATGCAAGATTCATTGTTTGATACAAAGTATGAATGTATTTACTGCTGTTAAATCCCATACTCTTTAAATCAAAGTTTTCAAGAATATTCAGCGATTGCAGCATCATCGGTCCTTGTGTCCACTGCTGCAGTTTGTATACATCAATGCCTTTATAATTTACATGCATCGGTTCCTCTTCTATTGGCTTCCATTTTGCCAAATCTTCCATTGTTATTAATCCACCTTGCTCTCGGCAGCCTCTAACAAATTCTTTTGCAATGTCACCTTGATAGAAACGATGATAGGCTGCCATAATAGCTTCCTTTCTGCTTTTTTTCTTTTTCAAAGCCAATTGTTCAGCTTCAACCATTTTAGTGAGGGTCTGTAACAAATCTCTTTGAATAAAAATTTCGCCGGCTTCGGGAGCTTCCCGTTTTTCACCATCATGGGGCAAAAAAACTTTTTTACTATAGGGCCATTCTTTAATTCTTGATTTATTTCTTTCAAAACTATTGGCGGTTTGTGCTTCAATCGGATAACCCCCTGCCAGTTGGATAGCCGGTGCCAATACTTCTTTCAGACTCATTGTTCCATATTCTGCCAACATATAGCATAGGCCTCCCGGAGTACCAGGTGTTACTGCTGCCAAAGGACCATATTCCGGTGGAAAACTGTATCCCTTTCCTTTAAAAAAATCCACAGTTGCTCCGGTTGGAGCCATTCCCAAAGCATTTATCGCTATTACTTTTTTTGTTTTTGGATTGAATAATAACACTTGTGTTTCACCACCCCAACTTAAAACATCCCACATTGTACAAGTGGCAGCCAGCATAGCACAAGCTGCATCTACAGCGTTTCCTCCTTTTTGAAACGTAATTGCCCCTGCAGTAGCAGCAAGTGGTTTACCGGTTATTGCCATCCAGTTTTTGCCGTGCAAAACTGGTTTTTGGGTTTGTTGTGAATTTGCAGAAAAAAAGAAACCCAGTATCAAAACAAGGCAAATTCGATTCATAAAAATATATTATCCCTTAAAGATAAGCTATAGAGCAAAATATCTGCGAAGTTCTGAAATGAAAAAAGCCATCCCGGTTATCCAGGACAGCTGTTCAATTTTTTGGTTTTTCAGAATTTAAAAAGATTGTTCAAATTTTAAGAGTGTGCCGGTAGCAGTATAAGTAGCCTCATATTTTAAGGTTCCTCTCATAAAATGAGCCTTCCAGGTACCATCATTCCTCAGTTTCCATTCATACACATTATCGGTTGGGAAACGCAAACGGAATGCATCAAGTACAACTGCCGGAACCGGGGCATCTAAACAAATAACGGAATGGGATGATTGGTGGCCGCTGTCATCAAAACCTGCTTCATGCCGCTGGCTGCTGTGATTAAATTGTGCTACAAAACTACTGGAGCTTCTTCTTTGCCATTCAATTTCGGTAGCACCGCTGAAGTTATTATTTAGAGCAGTTCTTGCCGCAACCGGAACAGCGGATGCATCAATTACATTTGCCGAACCTGATGTATTACTTTCAACTTCAGATTTTGAGCAGGATGCTAAAAAGAAGAAACTGGCGATTATCAGAACAACTGAATTTTTCATAATTTGATTGATTTTAGTCATTATTAAATATTTTATATGGATTTGTAAACTTCTGTCTCTATTTTGTAACCTTAATTGAGAAAAAAAATAAATACATTTACAAAAATTTAGATATGAAATTATTTGTGGCAGGCCTGCCCTATGATATGGATGATGCAGAACTGGAAGAATTTTTTGAAAAATTTGGTACTGTTGCTTCTGTTAAAGTTGCTATGGACCGTGAAACAGGCAAAAGCAAAGGTTTTGCATTTGTTGACATGCCGGATGCTGCAGAAGCTAAAGAAGCTATTGAAGGTCTCAATGACCTGCCAATTGGAAGAAAAGTTCTTGTTGTAAAAGAAGCCGAAGATAAGCAAGGCGGCGGCGGTGGTGGATTCCGTGGCAACAACCGTGGTGGCGGTGGCGGCGGTTATAACAAAGGCGGCGGTGGAGGTGGATACAACAGCGGCGGATACGACAGAGACCGCAGACGCTACTGATAAAGAATCGTACAACTATAAGGCTTTAAATTAATAGTACTCAAAAACTCGTTTTTTGTTTCTGTATACACATTATTTAAAACTGCAGCTTTCCACTTTTTTGTAATCACTACTTTCTGTTCAGTGCTGCTGCCATTAAAAAAAACCTGGATTGTATTCCATTTGTCGCCTGAATGTTTTCCTTTTAAAGTATAACCAATTACTCCATCTGGCAGATTTTTTCTGAATATTATATCAGCTGCAATATCCTTTTGCGTTGTTAACCTGAAAAGAGGATGCTCTTTTCTTAACTTAATCAAAGACTTAACATATTCATATACTTCAATATTCCTGGTTTTCAAATCCCAGTCTATCTCATTGATACTATCCGGCGATTGATATGAATTTTCCACTCCTTGTTTACTTCTCAGAAATTCTGTACCTGCATGGAGAAAACTAATACCCTGAGATGTAAGCACAATTGAAAGTGCCAGTTTATGCATATTTACTCTTTCTTCAACAGAAGCACTTTTAGCTGAAATTGCCAGTTTATCCCAAAGAACATGATTATCGTGGCATTCACAATAGCTGATGGTTTGGTAGGGTTGTTTCGAATAAGGTGCTTTTGAATAATTCACTTTACTATAATCTACCTGTGTATGTTTGCAGGAAGCTGCAATGCCAAACTTTATACTCTCTTCCATTCCGGGCTTTCCACTTGCAAAGCCTTTGTCTTCATGCTCAAACACACTTCCTTTTATTCCATCCCTGATATCATCACTAAACACTGCTATGCGGTCGAGTTTATACGCATTAGCTTTTATTGCCCGCATTGAATCCGGTAAAGGCGATGAGCCTGCTGTCCATCCTTCGCCATAGATTAAAATATCTGGTTTTATCTTATGAAGTTCTTTTGATATCAGATTCATTGTAGCTATATCATGTACCCCCATTAAATCCACTCTGAAACCGTCTATATGATATTCCTGTACCCAATACTTCATTGACTCAAGCATAAACTTCCTGAACATTGGCCTTTCGCTTGCCGTTTCATTGCCACAGGCAGTAGCATTTGAAAACTTTCCATCTTTTGTCTGACGATAATAATAATTTGGCACCAACTGATTAAAATTTGAAGTTTCAGTCAGCGCTGTATGATTATACACAACATCCATAACAACCCTCAATCCATTATCATGAAAACGTTTCACCAGCGATTTGAATTCTTTTATTCTTGTAATACCATCATAAGGATTGGTGGAATAAGAACCTTCAGGTACATTGTAATTTAATGGATCATACCCCCAATTATATTTTTTCTCCGGATACTCTTCATCTACAGAATTAAAATCATATAAAGGGAGTAAATGAATATGAGTAACGCCAAGATCCTTAATATGGTCAAGGCCTGTAGATAATCCGGCTTTATTTTTTCTACCACTTTCTGCTAATCCCAAAAACGTTCCTTTATGCTTTATACCCGATGTTGGCGATATGCTGGCATCTCTTACATGCAGTTCATAAATAATAGCATCCGTTTTATTTTTAAATACCGGGCTTTTATCTTTTTCCCACCCAGCAGGATTGGTCTGGTTCAAATCCATAATCATTGCTCGCATTCCATTTATTCCAACTGACTTGGCATATGGATCCGGTACTTCAGCAGACCATTCGCCCAATACTTTTACACGAAATGTATAGAACTTCCCCGATTGATTTCCGGGCAATACCAGCAACCATGTGCCTCCCGTACTTTTTTCCATTTCAAAAAATTTACCTGCTTCTCCTCCATGTCCTTCAGAATATAAAACCAATTGTGCATTTTCAGCAGTGGGTGCCCAAATCCGAAAAGTTGATTTGTCGGCAGAGTAAGTAAGGCCTAAATCATTTCCATTATAAACCGGATATTTAGTAAAAATATCTTTCTGTGCTTTTCCTGAAAATAGTTGAAGAATAAATCCCAGCAGCATAATGTATTTCTTCATTTAGAAAACAATTTATTTTAAAGATACAAATGATAGTGTGCTGAAAATTCAATAAAATATTTTATTTCAAAAAATCATTCATGTAAATTGTTACTTCAATTCTAAATTACCATTTCTGTATGGGAGATATCCAGGTTAAAAAGCAATCAAAGAAATATGATGTAGTAATTGTGGGTTCCGGAGCAGGTGGTGGAATGGCTGCCTATATACTTGCCAACGCCGGTTTAAAAGTATGCATCATCGAAGCTGGTTATATGTATGACCCGCAAAAAAATATTATGCAATTAAAAAATCCGTGGGATTCGCCCCGCAGAGGTGCCAGTACAAAATACAGACCCTTTGGAGATTTTGATGCCTGTTACGGAGGCTGGTCTGTAGAAGGAGAACCGTTTACTACAGAAAAAGGTACCGACTGGATGTGGTGGAGGGCAAGGATGCTTGGAGGAAGAACCAATCATTGGGGAAGAATTTCACTTCGGTTTGGTCCCAAAGATTTTAAAAGAAAAAGTATTGATGGGCTTGGAGATGATTGGCCTATTGGTTATGAAGATGTAAAACCATATTATGACAGAGTCGATAAATTAATCGGAATCTTCGGAACAAATGAAGGACTGGAAAACGACCCGGATGGATTTTTTCTAAAACCTCCCAAACCAAGATTACATGAGCTTTTCATCAAAAATGCAGCCACTCAAGCAGGTGTAAAAGTCATTCCTTCACGGCTCTCTATTCTTACTGAAAAACTAAATGATGACAGGGGTGCTTGTTTTTTCTGCGGACAGTGTAATAGAAACTGCAGCATCGCTAAAGCTGATTTCTCCTCTCCCAATGTTTTAATATACCCTGCAATGAAAACAGGGAATATTGATGTAATGGCTAATTCAATGGCAAGAGAGATTATTACCAATAATGATGGATTAGCCACAGGTGTTTCTTACATCAGTAAAGATGATATGATGGAATACCAGGTTGAAGGCAAAGTAGTAATTCTGGCTGCCAGTGCCTGTGAGAGTGCAAGGATATTATTGAATTCAAAGTCAAAACGACATCCAAATGGTTTGGCGAACAACAGTAATGTAGTTGGTAAATATTTACACGATTCTACCGGAGCTGCACTGGGTGGAATACTTCCGCAACTCTTCGACAGAAAAAGATATAATGAAGATGGTGTAGGTGGTATGCATATTTATTCACCGTGGTGGTTAGATAATAAAAAACTGGATTTTCCCAGAGGTTATCATATTGAATACTGGGGTGGTATGAGCCAGCCTTCCTATGGCTTCAACTGGGGCATAGAAAACCTGAACGGTAAATATGTAGTAAATGGCAAGAAAAAAGAAGGTGGAGGTTATGGTACTTCATTAAAAGAAGATTACAGGTATTTCTATGGATGTGGGGTGGGAATGGCAGGCCGTGGCGAAGCTATCCCTATTGAAAGCAATTATTGTGAAATAGATCCAGTGACGGTTGATAAATTTGGAATACCTGTTTTAAAATTTAATGTAAAATGGACTGACCATGAAGTAAAGCAGGCTAAACACATGAAGGAAACATTTAAAGAAGTGATGCATAATATGGGTGCGGTTATTACATGGGGCGGTGATGATGATGAGAAAAATCAATGGGGCTTATCCAAACCGGGTGAAATTATACATGAGGCAGGAACTGTTAGAATGGGCAATGATCCTAAAAAATCAGCTTTGAACAAATGGAGCCAGGCACATGATTGTAAAAACCTTTTCTGTGTGGATGGCGGCCAATTTGTTTCCCAGGCTGATAAAAATATTACCTGGACAATTCTTGCATTAAGCATGAGAGCCAGTGAATATATTATTGATGAAATGAAAAAACAAAATCTGTAATAAAAAATATACAAAATGGATCGTCGTAAATCTTTAAAATTAATTGCTACCGGTGCATTGGCAGCTCCGGCTGTAATCGCTGGCTGTAAAACTGATGAAAAGAAAACAGTTACACCTGCACCTGAAGAGCCGGGGTTTAATCTTGACCGTAACCCGGACGAACTGAAATATGAAAAAGAATTGTTGTCAAAGGAGAAATTTTTTACCGACCATGAATTTGCTACAATTTCAATACTGGCAGATATAATAATTCCAAAAGATGAAAAAAGTGGCAGCGCAACGGACGCAAAAGTTCCTGATTTTATTGAATTTATTGTTAAGGATATGCCTACTCACCAGGTACCCATGAAAGGTGGGCTACGCTGGCTTGATATGCAATGCCTGAAACAATTTGAAAAAACTTTTAGATCCTGCACGTCACCACAACAACTTGAGATTGTGGATCAAATTGCTTACCCTGATAAAGCAAAAAAAGAAATGAGCCAGGGTGTTCAATTTTTCAGTTTAATGCGAAATCTTACGGCAACCGGATTTTATACATCAGAGATGGGCGTTAAAGACATTGGTTATGATGGAAATAAACCAAATCAGTGGAATGGTGTTCCTGAAGAAGTTTTGAATCAGTATAAATTAACTTATTCTGAAAAAGAATTAAAAGAATGTGTAACTTTTAGTAAGCAATAAAATAGCTACATCCTTATTCTACAATTAAAGCTTATGTGCAAGAAACTTCTCACTTTGCTTTGCCTGATTTTTATTTACAATGTTACCTTATCGCAGGACTATGTTTCTCTATATGATCAGTGCAACTATGCCGGCAAAAGGTTTACCCTTGAAGCTGGTACGTATCGTTTGTACCAGATGAAAATAGATAATGACCGGCTTTCTTCAATAGTCATCCCAAGCGGACTGAAAATAACAATTTATGAAAATGATGGGTTTGCCGGAAAGTCAAAAACATATTTTACTAATATTTCCTGCCTTGAAAATGAATGGCGGAATATGGCTTCTTCAGTTGTAGTTGAAAGAGATTTTCAAACACCTGGTTATGGAAAAAATGATTTTGTCACTTTTTTCACTGATTGTTATTCCAAAGGAAATTCTCAAAGCTTTTATCCTGGAATTTATACAGGAAACCAGCTGAATTTATTAAAATATAATATTTCTTCCTTTACAATCAATGGAAACCTAAGTGTAAAACTGTATTTAAATAATGAAAATAATTCCGGAAACTATATAATTTATAATGAAAGTCAAAGTTGTTTACCTCCAATTCATAATGATAAAACCGGCTCATTGGTTATTGAATATAAATCTGCTTCCCTGCCAAACACCGGCATAGGCGGCACTGGAAACTTTGTTACATTATTTTCTGATTGCAATTTTGACGGCAATGCATTACGCTTAAAACCCGGTTATTACCAGGGTGATAAATTGGGTATATTGAAATACGACATATCATCAATCCAGGTTTCGTCCAATCTGAAAGTAAAAGCATTTATTAATAATGAGTTCTTATCCGGACAATCAATTACTATTACTGAAAGCAACGTTTGTCTGAATAATGAAATAAAAGATAGAATTGGTTCACTTGTTATAGAAGAAAAAAGTAACCAGGGAAATTATCCTCCAGAAAATACCGAAAAGGTCATTTTATATGAAGACATATTATATAAAGGACAAGCAAGAGAAATTTTACCAGGAACTTATAAAACAATGACTGAAGCCGGATTTATTGACAATGCACTAAGTTCATTAATAGTTCCACCTGGTTACAGGGTGGTACTGTATGAATTTGAAAACTTCGGAGGTAGAAGTTATACTATAACAGCGTCAAAAAGTATGTTTACATTATCCGGATGGAATGATAAAGCATCTTCAATTGCTGTATACCGGGATAGATAGTTTATTAAACTTATTAAAAAAGAAAAGGCTACTTAACGTAGCCTTTTTCTGTTACAGTTAGTATCGGTTTAAGCAAATTCTTCTCTTGCAATTTTGCTATAATCATCAATCAGTTTACGCTGCAATTCAAACGGAACTGCTTCATAAGCCTGAAAACTCATTTTAAACTTTGCTCTTCCTTGAGTGATGGAACGAAGTGAGGATGAATAGCCCTCCATTTCAGACAAAGGAACTTTAGCTAATATTTTCTGAAAATGTCCTTCACTATCAATTCCTTCAACCAGTGCTCTGCGGCTTTGTAAATCACCCATCACTGCACCAGTCAAATCATCAGGGCAAAGCACTTCAACATGATATATCGGCTCCAGTATTTGTGGATCGGCTTGCTGAAAAGCATGTCTGAATGCCTGCAACCCTGCTATTTTAAATGAAATATCATTGCTATCAACAGGATGCATTTTCCCATCATACACACATACCCTGATATCCCTGGCATAAGATCCTGTAAGCGGCCCATTCTGCATTTTTTCCATAACACCCTTTAAGATAGAAGGTAAAAACCTTGTATCAATTGCTCCACCCACAATGCAATTATAGAACACCAATTTCCCGCCCCAATCCAATTCATAAGTATCTCTACCCCTTACATTTAAACCTGTTGGTTCAGGCATACCTTCATACCAGGGTTCAATCCTCATATATACTTCACCAAACTGACCAGCACCGCCACTTTGTTTTTTATGGCGATAGTTTGCCTCTGACATTTTTCGTATTGTTTCCCTGTATGCAATTTTTGGTTTTACAAATTTTACATCAAGTTTATGTTGATGCTCAATTTTCCATTTTGCCACAGCAAGATGCATATCTCCCTGGCAATGGATAAGAGTCTGTTTCAGTTCAGGTGAAACTTCAACTAATAATGTAGGATCTTCTTCCCGTAACTGGTGCATGGCCTGTGAAAGTTTTTCCTCCTCCCCTTTTTTCAGCGTTTCAATTGCTACTGTCATATTAGGAGGCGGAAATTCAATTGAATGCAGCATATAATTTTTACCCTTCGCATGAAGTGTATTATTAACATGGGTATTTCGCAATTTCAATGTAGCGCCGATATCACCGGCTACCAGTTCATTGATTGATGTTCGTTTATTACCTTCTACTAAAAATAACTGCGTTATTTTTTCTGTTACGCCGGTAGATTCATTTTCAAGTTCCATTCCACTTTTTATCGTTCCGGAATAAACTTTAAAAAACGATAATTCACCCACATGAGGTTCTGAAATTGTTTTATAAATAAATATGCAGGCAGGTCCGTTTGCTTCACAAGTCAGCTTTTCATTTGAAGTAGTAATCTGCGGTGCCATCTCATTGGCACTGGGACAAACATTATCAATGAATCCCATCAGCCTTCCGCTTCCCATGTTCCGTTCAGCTGATAAACAAAAAACCGGGAATAAATCATGATGTATCATGGCATTTTTCAAGCCTAGTTTCATTTCATCTTCACTCAGTTCTTCTTTTTCAAAATATTTTTCCATCAGTGTTTCATCATTGCTGGCAATAGCTTCTATTAATTCTTTATGCAGCAGATCGGCTTTTTCTCTTTCGCTGTCAGGAATCGGGACTTTTTCTGGTTTGCCACCTTTATCACTGAACCGGTACATGGTCATATTGAGCACATCAATCACTTCATGAAAACCGGAACCGACCTGTAACGGATATTGAACCACAACAATATTATTTCCAAAATGTGCTTTTGCTTCTCTTATTGTTTTATCAAAATCAGCATTATCATCATCAAGTTTATTCACTGCCAGGATCATTGGTGTTTTAAACTTTTCAGTATACTCCCAAATAATCTCAGTACCAACTTCCACACCCATAACAGCATTCAACAGCATAACACCTGTATCAGCCACACGAAGTGCTGAAATTACTTCGCCTACAAAATCATCATAACCCGGAGTATCAAGAATATTAATTTTATAACCCCGCCATTTAGTATGCAAAAGCTTGCTAAAAATAGAATTACCACGTTCCTGTTCCAGTTCGTGGTAATCTCCGGTTGTATTTTTTTCTGCTATACTTCCTCTTCTGTTAATTATTCCGGCTTCATATAGCATGCATTCCGCTAAGGTGGTCTTACCTGAGCCGGCATGGCCCAGCAAGACTATATTTTTGACATGTGAGGTATCAAATTCAGCCATAACATTAGAAATTAAAGATTAAGAAATCAATTAAAACAAAAGCAAATCTTGGACAGAATAGCAGATTAACTTATGAACCCTGTTAGGCTATAAGATGATTATTATCAGTATCAATGGGTCGAGATACTTCTACTTAATACTGCTCAGGAAGTTTTCAAACTCCTTACGCAAGTCATTCAATCTTAATTCCAGAATTCGGTAATCTTCCATTAAATGTTCGTGCCTGGTATAGCTATCTTCATTCACGAGTCCGTTAAAAGCTACTTTTTCAAAGTTCATTTTACGGTCATGAGATTTAATAGATTGTTTCAGGTCGTGAATGTTGATAAGCTGAATGTGAAATTGATTGTGGAGATGTTCTACTTCCAGTAATTGTTCTTTAGTAAGAAGTTTTCCAGCTACATGCCTGAGCTTTGTTTCATGTTGGGTAAATTCTTCACGATAATTGCGAAGCTGCTCTCTTTTTGTGTTACATTCTGAAGAGAGCTGTGAGATGTCTACCTGAACCATGGGGTTTAAAATTTAAAGATTATGAAATTAAGAACCTTTTAATTTTCCCTGGGGTTGGATTATGTAGGTAGGTGAAATGGACAGTGGTAAAATAAAACCAATTTTCGAAAAAACAAACATTTCAGGCATGTATTTAGAAAAAGAAATGCACAAATGTGACTTCTAAGACTTAATTTTTCAATCGTAGTTTTACAATCCTTTTATGACCAAAATCAATAACTTTCCACCCCTGAAATGATTTCCCAAACCACTATACAACAAATACTAGGCCGCCTAGACATTATTGATGTTATTGGAAGCTTTGTTAAGTTAAAAAAGAGGGGGTCCAACTACCTTGGTTTATGCCCTTTTCATAATGAGAAAACCCCTTCATTTACCGTTTCACCCAGTAAAGAATTATATAAATGTTTTGGTTGCGGAAGGAGTGGTAATACGATCAGCTTTATTATGGAGCATGAAAAATATAGCTACGTAGATACCCTGAAATGGCTGGCAAACAGGTACGGAATCGAAATAGAGGAAACTTTTCAAACTGACGAACAACGGGAAACACAATTGGCAGCCGACAGCCTTTTTATAGTCAACCAGTTTGCTCAGCAATTCTTTACTAAAGTGCTTTTTGAAACTGAAGAAGGTCAGGACATTGGTCTCAGTTATTTAAAAGAAAGGGGATTCAGGGAAGATATCATTAAGAAATTTCAATTAGGGTATTCTCCGGAGCAACGGGATGCTTTTACAAAAGAAGCTTTAGCAAAGCAATATAATGCTGAATTATTAGTAAAATCCGGACTGGTTGCAAACCGACAAGACCAGTTGACAGATAATTATCGGGGAAGAATAATATTTCCGATTCATAATCACAGCGGAAAAATAGTAGGTTTCGGAGCCAGAATATTAAAGAGTAATGACAAAGCTCCGAAGTATATCAATACCCCGGAGAATGAAATATATATAAAAAGCAAAGTTCTCTACGGTTCTTGGTTTGCCCGTCAGGCAATAGATAAAGCAGATGAATGCCTTCTTGTTGAAGGTTATACCGATGTAATATCACTTCACCAGGCCGGAATTGAAAACGTAGTTGCCAGTGGTGGTACATCACTTACACCAGACCAACTCCGCCTGATAAGAAAATACAGTAATAACATAACTATTGTTTATGATGGTGACCCGGCAGGAGTAAAAGCAGCTTTACGAGGTCTCGATCTGGCACTGGAAGAAGGCTTAAATGTAAAACTCGTTTTAATTCCGGATAATGAAGACCCGGATAGTTATGTGAATAAAGTAGGTGCATCAGCTTTCAGAGATTTTATCCAAAAAAATAAAAAAGATTTTATCCTGTTTCAACTCAGTATTGCTTTAAATGACGCAGGAAGTGATTCCACAAAAAAAGCTGAAGTTGTAAACCGTGTTGCAGAAACAATTTCCAAGATTAACAAAGCGGAAGATTTTACCAAACAGCAGGATTATATAAAACAGTGTGCCGAGATTCTTAAAATTGATGAGGGTGGCATGCATGCTTTGGTTAATAAATTTATCCGTGACAGAATTTCAACTCTTGAACGTAAAATCCCATTTGAAGAAGCAAAACTTCTTGAAGAAAATGCAAAAAAAGCTGAAGAAACGAATTACGATGAGACCACCTTTAATTTATTGTTTAAAGATGAATTACAGGAACGGGAAGTAGCAAGGATATTGCTGGAATATGGCATCAGAAAATGGGATGAAAATAAATTGATAGCTGACCATATTTTTGAAGAAATGTCTGATGATAGTCTGATAGACAATAAAGAAATTGTAAGGCTGATTGCAATTTTTAAAGAACTGTTACAAAATAACCCGGAGGGTGCAAATAGAAATTTTTTCATTTATAACCCCGATACCAAACTCAGTACATTGGCTGTTTCATTGCTTAATTTTCCCTATGAAGAAAGCGAACATTGGAAAAAAGAATTCAGCCAGGCTAGTGGTTATCAAAAAAATCTGTTTGAACAGAGTTATGAAAATTTCATAAAAACAATAGCCCCGGGAAATGATGAAAAACTGATGAAGTACCTGAAAATGGATGAGGACAAAACCAATGACGAAGTAGATTCAGCTATAAATTATCTTAAGCTTCGCAAGATAAAACGCCTGCTCCTTGAAAATCAGGTTGATTTAGAAAAGCAGCATTCACCCGAAGAATATCTGGTTCTGCATCAAACCCATGAGCATCTCAAAAAAATAGAAATGGAATTGTCAAAAAAAATCGGGTCTGTTATTATTCGGTAGTATTATTATTTTCCATCAGCATATCACTGTATGAAACTTCTATTAAATCCTTTTCATCAATACCAAATTCTTTAAGGTAGAATTCACATTGTTCTTGTAATTGCTTTTGGCTTAAATCGGCTTTGATATTACCAGCTTCTATTTCAACGAATGAACCTAATCCGGGTACTTCATCAATATGAAACTTCACATTCCCTGCATAATATATTTCCCTGATTTTCTTAACAATTATTTTTATACCTATAGCTTTTGATAAAACTTCTTTTAATTCAGTTGCATTCTCAATTTTAAGAAGATTAAAATTAGAATTCTTGGGGCCTGCCTGGTTTGACCTTTCATAATAAATCAGGTTGTTTTCAATATTTCCTTCCCGCATTTTTAATCTACCATTAATTACATTGAAGTAAGTATCCGTCTGTTCGTCAATCCCTTTAAATGATGCATTAACAGATATCAGATAGTTGCGGATAAAAGCCACATTGTTACATTTGGCTTTAATTTCTACATTTAAATAAGACATAGACAAAAAAAGGTTTGTTGCAAAAACAACAAACCTAAATCAATTAAAGGTACCTGATAAATTATTCTGCAACAGCAGAGGCAGCATGTCTTTTTCTATTCACTACACCTTCATCACCTCTCAATTCTTCGCCTTTTGTAAAACGCATTGCACTCCATACATGGTCCAGTTCTACCCTTTCGATGCTTTCATAGCCTTCGCAGGTCAGTCTGTTCCAACTGCAATCACGGTTCAGATCGGTAACAATTTTAGAGGTTACTTTGGGATAGGCGACCCAGAATTTTGAGCCTTCTTTCAAAGATGGCATTACATCTTTCAGAATTCCATTCAACTGGTTCTCGCTTACTGCGAATACCAACGCAAAGTCAATTTTCCGTGTTTTTAGCAACGGAGTCATGTTTTTGGCGAAGGATAATTTGTTGAATTGTTTCTCGATTGAGGAAGGCAAGCCCTGGATTAAAAGATTCTTTTCGTCTGCCAATTGTAACTTTTCAAAAACAGTTTGTGACATACTTAGAAGATATTTAAATGTTCCTGTCGATTTTTCCAGTCTGGAAAGTTTGACAGAGTTTCCAAAAAGAAGGGGGATGCAAAGGTAATGAAAATACTGTGTCTTTGAAACATTTACATGTTTAAAAATAAAATAATCCCTTACAAAACAGACTTTACAAAGGATTATTAATCAGGATCAATATATTAATTAGAAACTGGCTTATAATAAGTTAGAGCTTCTGGCATAAATTTTTCCAGTTGTTGTATACGACGTCCTTCAGTCGGGTGCGTACTTAAGAATTCGGGGGGTGACTGACCATTCGAAGCCTTCTCCATTCTTTTCCAAAGTGCTATTGCTTCTTGTGGATTATACCCTGCCATTGCAGTCCATATTAAACCAAAACGATCTGCTTCTAATTCATGTTTCCGTGAAAATGGTAATAAGACACCAACTGCTGTACCTGCTCCGTAAGCTCCTAAAAAAAGATTCTGTGTTTCTTCAGGTTTGTTTGCTACCGCTACTGACAAAGCAACTCCTCCAAGTTGTTGCAGGAGTCCCTGGCTCATACGTTGATTGCCGTGTTGTAAAAGTGCATGAGATACCTCGTGTCCCATTACAGCTGCCAATGCAGCTTCATTCTGAGTAATTGGAAGCAGTCCGGTATACACAACAATTTTACCACCTGGCATACACCATGCATTAACAGCTTTATCATCCACCAGGTTATATTCCCATTTATAACCTTGTAATTTTTCCGTTAGGTTTTTATCTGTATAAAATGTTTCAACAGCTTTGGTAATACGTTGTCCTACCCTTCTTACCATTTCAGCATCCCTGTTATTACTTGTACTTACGACTTTATTGGTAGAAAGGAATTGCTGGTATTGCTGGGTAGCCATATTCTGTAGTTCCCCCTCAGGCAAAAGCGTTAACTGATTTTTACCTGTTAAAACATTTTTTGAACAGGCAATTAATACTGTAGATAATATCAGAAATAAACCAAATTTCCTTTTCATTTTGATAGTGTTTTAATGATGATGACAATCATTGTACCAAAGTTGTTACAATGAGAAAAATTTAGAATGTTAAGTTACGAATTTTCTTATTTAACTATTCCGGTTAGATGCG
>Ga0209798_10001317_pt1 | contig 14984 bp, 13 predicted proteins | sample DOMMetBare3Fresh_FD_187475 | JGI IMG/M metagenome (GOLD analysis project Ga0209798, IMG submission 187475) | Wetland sediment microbial communities from St. Louis River estuary, USA, under dissolved organic matter induced mercury methylation -... | ecosystem: Environmental > Aquatic >...
GGAGCCGCCGCATGACCGCACCATTGGTGGGTTACCAGTATGTCGTGCTGCGCTGCGTGCCCCGGGTTGACCGCGACGAGTTCATCAACGTCGGCGTCGTCCTTCACAGCCAGGCCGCCGACTTCCTCGACTGCGCGTTCGCGGTCGATCCCCACCGTCTGAGGTCCTTCTCCCCCGACCTGGACCTGGCGGCCGTTGATGCGACGCTACAGACGGTGCGCGCGATCTGCCGTGGCGAGCCGGCGCCCGGCCGTCCCGCGCTGGACAGACTCGGCCAACGCTTCGGCTGGCTGGCCGCGCCCCGTAGCACTGTCGTCCAGCCCGGCCCGGTCCACGGAGGTCTCACCGGCGATCCCGCGGCCGAGCTCCAGCGGCTTCTGTCCCATCTGGTGGGGTGACCGATCCCTGGCCGAGTGGCTAGTCTCGGGCGCATGAACCTCGACCGTCCCGTGTCCCCAGATCCCTACTCCCAGCTGCCCCGGGTGGCGGCGCTCGAGGTGTCGAGCACATCCATCGTGAACGGCGACCGTCTGCCCGAAGAACACGTCTTCAACGGCTGGGGGTTCTCCGGCGGCAACGTCTCACCGCAGCTGTCCTGGTCTGGTGCGCCCGAGGGCACCAAGGGGTACGCGGTCACCTGCTTCGACCCCGACGCCCCCACTCCGTCCGGTTTCTGGCACTGGCTGCTCATCGGCATCCCCGCTGACGTCACGAGTCTGGACGAGGGCGCAGGTACCGCCGAGAACGCCCCCGAGGGGGCCTTCCACGTGGTCAACGACTTCGGTGGCAAGAGCTATGGCGGGGCCGCGCCGCCTGCTGGTGACCGGGACCACCGTTACCTGTTCGCGGTGCACGCCCTCGACACCGACGACCTCGGTCTTGACGACACTGCCAGCGCCGCGGCGACCGCCTTCACCATGGGCGCCCACACCCTGGCGCGCGGCGTCATCTCGGCCACCTACAGCGCCTGAGACCGTCCAGGTTTCCTAACTGCGAGGCGGGCGCAGGGCCCACATCGCAACTGCGCTCGCTGAAGCCACGTTCAGGGAGTCCACTCCCCCGGCCATCGGGATCTTCACGACGAGGTCGGCGCCCTTGACTGCCATCCGCGAAAGCCCGTCACCCTCGGTGCCAAAGACCATCGCGAGTCGAGCGGGCTGGTTGGCCGCGAGGTCGTCCAGGCTGACGGCTCCATCGCCCAGGGCGAAGGACGCGACGGTGAAACCATGGTCCCGCAGCACCTGCAGCCCGGCGGGCCAGGGCTCGATGCGCGTCCAGGGCACCTGGAACACGGTGCCCATGGAAACCCGCACGGCGCGCCGGTAGAGCGGATCAGCACATCGCGGGGTGATCAGTACACCGTCAACGCCGAGCGCCGCAGCAGACCTGAACACGGCGCCCACATTGGTGTGATCGACGATGTCCTCAAGGACGACGACGCGAGAATGCATCTGTTGCGAGGAGCTGCGCAGCAGCGCCTCTGGGGCCAGGAGAGGTGGTCGGTGCATCGACGCCAAGGCCCCTCGATGCAGATGAAATCCGGTCATGGCCTCGATGACGCGAGCCTGCGCGAAGTACACCGGTACACCCTGCGACTCAGCCCGCTCGACCAGGTCTGACAGGTCGGTGATCCAGCGCAGCCCCATCAGGAATGACCGCGGACGATGCCCTGCGCCGAGCGCCCGACGGATGACCTTCTCGCTCTCCGCGAGATACAGTCCGCGTTCGGGCTCGAGCTTCTTGCGCAGCTTGACGTCGGTCAATGAGAAGTAGTCGCTCACCCGCTCGTCGTCCGGGTCGGTGATCTCGATCGGCATCTCAGAGACCCGTTCTGTGAGGAGCCACGGCTAAGTGACCATGTTCTAGGTGATTATTTTCGCGATGGCGGCGACACCGATGACGACAATGACCGCACGAAGCACTCGAGGGGAAAGCCGTCGCCCGACCCTTGCCCCGACATAGCCACCGGCCAGTGAGCCCACCGCAATCAGGGCGGCAACGGCCCAGTCGATCCGCTCCGGGGCCACGAGGATGAAGGCCACCGCCGCAACGAGATTGACCACCGTGCTCAGCACGTTCTTCAGTCCGTTGATCCGCTGCAGGCTGATCGCCATCAGCGCACTCAGGATGCCCACCATCAAGACCCCTTGCGCTGCCCCGAAGTAGCCGCCATAGACCCCGGAGGCGAAGACGCCGACGGTGAGCAGCAGACGCCGCCCGCCGCTGTCATGGCCCGGATGGCGAACGGCCGCCCACGCCTGCAGCCGAGGTCCGAGCAGGACGAGCAGCAGGGACAAGGCGAGGAGGACCGGCACGATGGCATCGAACGCCGATTCGGGGAGCCAGAGCAGAAGGAGGGCACCGGTCAGGGCGCCGACAAACGACACCGGCATCAACCGCCGCAGGATGTCACCCAGGCCGGCCAGCTCTCGGCGGTAGCCATGAATACCGGTGATGCCGCCTGCGACGAGGCCAACGGTGTTGGAGACGTTGGCGACCAACGGCGGATACCCGAAGAACAGCAACGTCGGGAACGTGATCAGCGTGCCGGCACCGACGATGGTGTTGATGGTCCCCGCAGCCATTCCCGCCGCGAGCAGCGCAACGACTTCATACCAGGGCACCCGGTCACCTTAGGGGAAGATGACCGGGCACCTCGTGGCGTGGCGTGTCAGGGCGTGGGTGGACTCTTGTCATCGTCGCCGCTCAGATGCAGCTCCGAGTCATGCAGCGCGGACGCCTGGTCCTCAAGGGAGTCCGCTGCCGGGCGACCGGACGACTGCATCTGACGTTGGCTGGTGGTTGCGTGCCCCTCCGCCTCGGCGGACGCACCGGCAGCCTGGCCGCGGGCTTCGGCCAGGGCCTTGGCCGGGTCCTCGAGCTGGGTCTCCTCGAACGCTGTGGGCATGACTTCGCCGGTGTCGACCCACTTGTCGGCAGGGTCCTCGAAGTCCTTGCCGCCAAGCGCGCTGCCGATCCCCTTCAGAGCCTCGGTCAGCTCGCTCGGGATGATCCACAGCTTGTTGGCGTCGCCGCGAGCGAGCTGCGGGAGCACCTGGAGGTACTGGTAGGCGAGGAGCTTCTGGTCGGGCTTTCCGCGGTGGATGGCCTCGAACACCTGGGTGATGGCCCGCGACTGACCTTGGGCCTCCAGGATCCGGGCCTGGGCGGAACCCTCGGCACGAAGAATCTGGCTCTGCTTGTCGCCCTCTGCGGTCAGGATGGCCGACTGCTTGATGCCCTCGGCGGTGAGGATGGTGGCGCGACGGTCACGCTCTGCGCGCATCTGCTTCTCCATCGAGTCCTGCACCGAGCGTGGCGGGTCGATGGCCTTCAGCTCGACCCGGTTGACCCTGATGCCCCACTTGCCCGTTGCCTCGTCGAGAACACCGCGCAGCTGAGCGTTGATCTGGTCGCGGCTGGTCAGGGTCTGCTCCAGGTCGAGGGAGCCGATGACGTTACGCAACGTGGTGACTGTCAGCTGCTCGATCCCCTGGATGAAGTTGGCGATCTCGTACACCGCCGACTTGGAGTCGATGACCGAGTAGTAGATGACCGTGTCGATGTTGACGACGAGGTTGTCCGACGTGATCACCGGCTGCGGCGTGAAGGAGACGACCTGCTCACGCAGATCGACGGTCGCCCGCACCTTGTCGACGAACGGCACGAGGAAGTGAAGACCGCCCTCGAGGGTCCGCGCGAACTTGCCGAGCCGCTCGATGATCAGCGACGACTGCTGCGGCACGATCCGCACCGTCCGGACGATGACAATGACGGCGAACAGAACGAGCAGCAGCAGGACGATCAGCCCTGCGTTGACAGAATCCACGAACTACTCCAGTTTCCGACCGTCCGCGACACTACTGACGATCGCGGTGGCCCCCTCGATGGACACTACCCGGACCTCTTGTCCGGGCAGGCATGCTGCGGAGTCCGGGGCCGTGCGGGCCGACCAGATCTCACCGCCAAGCTTGACTCGTCCGTCGTGCTCAGTGACGGTCTGCAACACGATTGCCGTGCGACCGACGTGAGCGACCGCGCCGATGCCCCCTGTGCCCTCCGGCACCGCGAAATACCGCTTGGCCATGGGACGCACCAACGCAAGCATTGCGGCGGCCACCACAACTGCAGTGATCACCTGCACGGAGAACGACGCGCCGAACGCGGCCGCGACAGCCCCCGCCAACGCGCCACCGGCCAACATCGAGAAGACGAAGTCGACACTGGCTGCCTCGACTGCCCCCAGGACAAGGGCAAGTCCCAACCACGACAGCCAGCTGTTGTCGCTGAACCACGACATGCCGTTCCTCTCCCACGCTCAATATGTCAATACCGTAGTGGTCATTGGGGCGCGAAGGGTGGAGATGACACTCCCCGATCGATCTTGACTGCGGCCCGGGCGGACCATCGCTCGCCGTGACGCTCCAGGACCAGTGGCAGGCCGAACGTCTCGGACAGGTTCGCAGCGGTCAACGTGATCTCGACCGGCCCGGCGGCGACGATGCGGCCTTCTCGCAGCAGCAGCACGTCGGTGAAGGAGGGCGGTATCTCCTCGACATGGTGGGTCACCAGGACCAAGGCGGGAGCTGCGATATCCGCTGCCAGGGCGGCTAGTCGCGCCACGAGGTCCTCCCGGCCGCCAAGGTCGAGACCGGCGGCAGGCTCGTCCAGCAACATCAGCTCAGGGTCAGCCATCAGCGCCCTGGCTATCTGAACCCGTTTGCGTTCCCCCTCGCTGAGGGTGCCAAAGGACCGGTCGCTCAGGTGGGCCGCACCGAGTGTGTCGAGCAGGGAGGCGGCGCGGGCGTGGTCAAGCTCGTCATAGCGCTCATGCCAACGCCCCACGATGCCGTAGGACGCGGTGACGACGACATCCCTGACCAGCTCATCGCCGGGCAGCCTCTCGGCCATTGCCGCGCTGGACAGGCCGATTCGTGGGCGAAGCTCGAAGACGTCGACCGCGCCAAGAACCTCTCCAAGCACCCCTGCGACGCCCGTCGTGGGGTGGATTCGACCCGCCGCCAGCTGCAGGAGGGTGGTCTTGCCGGCCCCGTTGGGCCCGAGGATGACCCAGCGCTGGCCTTCCTCGACCTCCCACGTGATGTCGTCGAGAAGTGTGTTGCCCCCACGGACCACGCTGACGCCGGCGAATTCGAGGACGTCGCTCATGGTCCCTGACCCTAGGCCACGGTCCACCACGGTGGGTCAACGACACCTCCATCGCCGACACCTACGATGAGGCAGTGTCCGTCCTCCCGGTGTCCGTCCGGCTCGCGCTGTGGGCCACTGCTGCGTATGCCGGACAGCTGCGGGTCGAGGACGTCAGCGACCGAGCACACCCTGACATCGACCATGTGGTCGGCGACCTCCACCGACTGTCCCTCTGGCATGACATGGGTGAGCGCGCCGTCCTCGTCGCACTCCCCCGCCCTGGCAACCTCTCCGGTATGCCGCGCGGCTCCCCCGAGCTGATCGCCGCGGCCACGGAAGCGGGCGAGTGCGTCTACGTTCCCAGTCTCGGCGGTGCACTTGTCCCGGCGTTCGAGCACTTCGGCCCTGCTGGCGACCGGGGCACCCAGGTGACGTGGACGGCATACGACTGCGACCCCGTCCCCACGCACATCCTGGAAGCGTTGTCCCTGAACGAGATCGAGCTGCGGTTGCGACAGGATCTGCTGGAGGCGACCGCCAGGATAGACGCGCTGGACATCAAACCGTGGAACGCGATGCTGCGCTCCCTGGCGGACGACCTCGATGCGAGCGTATGGGGCCTGCCGAGCGGACTCCCTCGTCGGGCCCAGAGCATCATGGCCACGGCCGCCCAGATCGGTGTCGCCACCGATCTCGGCCTCAGCATCTACGCCGAGTCGCAGGTGCTGACGAGCCAGCTCACAGGGCAGCGCCGGCGGCTGCTGACGGACCTCTCCGCCATCGCGGACACGGCGATGGCATCAGCGGCAACCGTGGCCGCCTTGTGGATGGCGGGCCTTCGACCCGGCCACCACGACCTCTAGGCCTAGCGGACCTGACCCAGTGCCGAGTGGTAGACCGTCATGGTCTGGTCGCCGATCGAGGACCACGAGAAGCTCTCCACCGCCCGCTTCCGGCCAGCCTGACCGAATGCCCGGGCACGGACCTCATCCGAGAGCGCCTCGGTGAGCGCGGTGGCCAGGTCCGAGACGAAACGATGCGAGTCCACGGGGACTCCGCTGCCGTCGGTCACCTGCTCGATGGGCACCAACCACCCGGTTTCGCCGTGGACGACGACCTCGGGAATACCGCCTGTCGCCGTCGCGACGACGGCAAGCTCGCACGCCATGGCCTCTAGGTTGACGATGCCGAGCGGTTCATAGACCGACGGACAGGCGAAGACCGTCGCGGCACTCAGCAACGCGATCACCTCGGCCCGCGGCAACATCTCAGAGATCCACACCACCCCGTGGCGGTCGTTTCGCAGCTCGGCAATCAACGTCTCGACCTCGGCATAGATCTCAGGAGTGTCGGGAGCTCCTGCCACCAGGACGAGCTGGACCTCCGGCGGCAGCTGGGCAGCGGCGCGCAACAGATAGGGCAGCCCCTTCTGGCGGGTGATCCGTCCCACGAACATGACTGCCGGGCGATCCGGGTCAACGCCATGCCTGCGCACCACCTCAAGCGCCGCTGCGCTTGAATCCCGTTGCCACAGCTGGGAGTCGATGCCGTTGTGGACGACGTGGACCGTGGCCGGGTCGACCGAGGGGTAGCTGTTCAGAACGTCCACCCGCATGCCTGCGCTCACCGCGATGATGGCTGCCGCGGCCTCGTATGCCGTCCGCTCAGCCCACGAAGACACCGCATAGCCACCAGCGAGCTGCTCGGCCTTCCAGGGGCGCATCGGCTCCAGGCTGTGGGCAGAGACCACGTGCGGCACGCCGGCCAGCAGTGAAGCCACGTGTCCGCCCATGTTGGCGTACCACGTGTGGGAGTGGACCAGATCGGCCCCCATACAGTCGCCAGCCATGGTCACGTCAACGCCCAGCGTCTGGATGGCGGCATTGTCGGACGAGAGCTGCGGCAGATCGTCATAACCGGTGGTGCCCGCTTCATCGCGCGGTCCCCCGAAACAACGCACGCGTGCGTCGATGTCGCCTCTGGAACGCAGCGCGCGTACCAGCTCAGCGACGTGAACGCCCGCCCCGCCGTAGACCAGCGGCGGGTACTCCTTGGTCAGGATGTCTACTCTCACGACGTGAACGCTAGCCCGTGGAGGGGTCGCCGCGACACGGTCCCCGCCCGTAAGGTCAGAGCATGCGGAAGAAAGCGGGCGACCCCAAGGTCCTGGCAATCGTGCTCGCCGGCGGCGAGGGCAAGCGGCTCCTGCCCCTGACCGCGGACCGCGCCAAACCCGCGGTTCCGTTCGGCGGCATCTATCGGCTGATCGACTTCGCACTCAGCAACGTCGTGAACTCGGGCTATCTCAAGATCGTCGTTCTCACCCAGTACAAGTCGCACAGCCTCGACCGGCATGTCAGCAAGACCTGGCGCATGTCGACGATGCTCGGCAACTATGTGACGCCAGTGCCGGCCCAGCAGCGGATCGACAAGAGCTGGTTCCGGGGCAGCGCCGACGCGATCTACCAGAGCCTGAACCTGGTGCACGACGAGAACCCCGACATCGTCGTGGTCGTGGGCGCGGACCACGTCTACCGCATGGACTTCAGCCACATGGTCGAGGAGCACATCAAGAACGGCACCGGCGTGACTGTCGCCGCGATCCGGCAGCCCATCGCCTTGGCCGACCAGTTCGGCGTCATCGAGGTCGAGGCCGCCAACCACCGCAAGATCTCGGCCTTCCTCGAGAAGCCCAAGAACGCGATCGGCCTGGCCGACTCCCCCGACGAGATCCTGGCCTCGATGGGCATCTACGTCTTCGATGCCGACGTCCTCATCGACGCCGTCACGCGTGATGCGGAACGCCCCGGGAGCGGTCGGGACATGGGCGGCGACATCGTCCCGGACTTCGTCAACCGCGGTCTTGCCTACGTCTACGACGTCAAGGACAACCCGATCCCCGGCTCCACCGATCGCGACCACGGCTACTGGCGTGACGTTGGCACGATCGACTCCTACTACGACGCCCAGATGGACCTCATCTCGGTCCATCCCGTGTTCAACCTCTACAACTATGAATGGCCGATCTACACCGACCACGGCAACTATCCGCCGGCCAAGTTCGTCTTCGGGTCGAAGGGCCGCATGGGTGAGGCGATCGACTCCGCAGTCTCACCCGGAGTCGTCATCAGCGGTGCACAGGTTTCACACTCGGTGCTCTCCCCGGGTGTTCAGGTCCACAGCTACGCGAAGATCACCGACAGCGTCCTGCTCGACTTCGTCGACGTCGGTCGCAACGCCACGATCCATCGGGCCATCATCGACAAGAACGTCATCGTCCCGCCAGGGGTCAGTATCGGCATCAACCGACAGAACGACCTGAATCGTGGCTTCCTCGTGACGGACTCCGGGATCACGGTGGTCGGCAAGAGCCAGGAGGTCCGACCGTGACAGCACCCGACCCTCGTCCGGCGAGGGTGGGAGTGCAGCTGCAGCCCCAGCACGCGGCATACAGCGACATCAGGCGTGCCTGCGCGCAGGCCGAGGAGATGGGGGTCGACGTCGTCTTCAACTGGGACCATTTCTATCCGCTCTACGGCGAGCCCGAGGGCCAGCACTTCGAGTGCTGGACGATGCTGGCGGCGTTCGCCGAGGCGACCGAGCGCGTGGAGATCGGCGCCCTGGTGACGTGCAACTCCTACCGCAATCCCCAGCTGCTCGCAGACATGGCACGGACGGTCGACCACATCAGCGGCGGGCGGCTGATCCTGGGCATCGGCTCCGGCTGGTTCGAGAAGGACTACGACGAGTACGGCTTTGAGTTCGGCACTGCGGGCGGACGACTTGACGCACTCGACCGGAACCTGCCGCTGATCAAGAGCCGCCTGGCGAAGCTGAACCCACCTCCCACACGCGACATCCCGGTGCTGATCGGTGGCGGCGGTGAACGCAAGACGCTGCGGATCGTGGCCGAACAGGCCGACATCTGGCACGGATTCGGCGATGCCAAGACCATCGCGCACAAACATGACGTTCTCGACGAGTGGTGCGCGAAGGTCGGGCGCAACCCTCTCGAGATCGAACGGTCCGCCGGGGTGTCACCCAAGGACCCCGTCAAGAGCGCAGAGAGCCTGTACGCCGTCGGCACTCGGCTCTTCACCGTCGGCATGGGCGGGCCGAGGTACGACTTCGGTCCGATGGGTGATCTGATCGCCTGGCGGGACGAGCGCAACCGGCCCTGAGCGCGACGATAGCCTTGCGGCGTGCCCGATCCCGCAACCCAGACCCTGCTGGTCACTGTCTCCGGCGATGACCGTCCCGGCGTCACCAGCACGCTGTTCGATGCCATCGCAGACGTTGGGGCCGAGGTCCTGGATCTCGAGCAGGTCGTCGTGCGCGGGCATCTGACCCTGGCCCTGTTGCTCTCCGCCGGACCTCAGGACCTTCGCTTGCGCAGCGTTGTCGCGAGCGTTGCCTCATCGCTGGGCATGCAGGTCACGGTTGAGTCCGGCAGCGGCGACAACGCGCCGCGACGCGGGGGGCGAGCAGCCGTGGTCGTCATCGGCGCGCCCTTGCTCGCCAGCGCGGTTGCCGCCGTCACGACACGAATCGCAGCCCACGGCGCCAACATCGACCGGATCCGGCGACTGTCGCGATACCCGGTCACCACGGTCGAGTTCGACATCTCCGGTGCTGACGTCGCGGTTCTGCGCAGCGAGCTCTCGCTCGAAGCGGCCGTGCGAGGTGTCGACATCGCGGTCGCCCCGAACGGACTGGCCCGCCGCGGTCGCCGCCTGGTCGTCATGGATGTGGACTCCACCCTGATCCAGGACGAGGTCATCGAGCTGCTGGCGGCGCGCGCGGGGCGGGAGTCCGAAGTCGCCGCCGCCACGTCTGCCGCCATGCGCGGTGAGATCGACTTCGCCGAGAGCCTGCGGGCGAGGGTGGCCACCCTGGCCGGACTGCCTGCGAGCGTTCTAGACGAGGTGCGGGCCGACATTCGGCTCACGGCCGGTGCCCGCACCCTCGTGCGCACGATGAAGCGACTCGGCTTCACACTCGCCCTCGTCTCAGGTGGTTTCATCGAGATCGTCGGTCCACTGGCGGCAGAGCTGGGGATCGACCACGCCCATGCCAACCGACTCGAGGTTCGCGATGGCGTCCTCACCGGCGCCCTGGTCGGCGAGATCGTCGATCGTCAGGGCAAGGCCACGGCCCTTCGCCGTTTCGCGGCCGAGGAGGGCCTTCCGCTGTCCCGCACGGTGGCGATCGGCGACGGAGCCAACGACCTGGACATGCTGGCAGCCGCGGGTCTCGGGATTGCGTTCAACGCCAAGCCGATCGTGCGCGAACAGGCTGACACCGCTGTCAACGTGCCCTATCTCGACGCCGTGCTCTATCTCCTGGGGATCAGCCGCGAGGAGATCGAAGAGGCGGACGAAGCGGACGGCACGCCGACGCGGGCTCCCCACCTGCCTGCTCGCTGACTCCTAGGCTGTCGCAATGGCCAGAGTCGTGCACACGTCCTTGCTCATCATCGGAGGGGCAGAGGACAAAGTCGGGCGTACAACTGTCCTGCGCCGCTTCGTACGGCTGGCTGGTGGTGGCCGGGCCAGGATCGTGGTCATTCCCACCGCGTCGTCTCTCCCAGATGAGGCAGTCGAGACATACACAGCCATCTTCAGCCGACTCGGCGCACCTGAGATCGTCACCGTCGACCCGTCCTCGCGTTCGGCTGCCGAAGATGAGGCGTTGGTTCACGCGATCGACAACGCCACAGGCGTCTTCATGACAGGTGGCAACCAGCTCAAGCTCGCGCAGCTGTTCGTCGGCACGCCGCTGGCCGCGGCCATCGCCCGCGCTCACTCACGCGGCGCCGTCGTGGCAGGGACGTCGGCCGGGGCCTCGATCATGAGCCGGTTCATGATCTCCCTGGGAGCCGACGGAGTGACCCCCCGCCAGCGTGCAGGCCAGCTGACGTCCGGGCTGGGTCTGCTTCCGGGCGTCATCGTGGACCAGCACTTCGACCAGCGGGCCCGCTACGGTCGCCTGATGGCTCTGGTGGCTGGCTCTCCCGACCTGCTTGGGATCGGCATCGACGAGGACACCGCCGCCGAGATCCGCGACGGCCGCACCCTGACAGTCCTCGGCTCAGGCGCCGTCTTTGTCGTTGATGCCCGAGCAGCGGTGAGCGACGTTTCCGAAGCCCGCCTGCACGCCCCTATTCTGGTTTCAGGCGCGGTGGTCCACTCACTGCCGACCGGCGCCACGTTCGACCTGCAGACGGCATCCTTGATCGGTTTTGTGGAAAAGCACCCAGATGCGATCGTCAAGGCTGCGGCAAAGGCGCGTGGTGACTCCAAAGACTCTGGAGACACTGGACACGTCGGCAGGGCCGCACCACGTCGTACCCACTGAGGAGCAGCACATGGCCGCCGAACGCCCGACCCCCATCGGACCTGCTTCACCGGATCTGGCCATCCTCGAGTCGCGTATCTACCGAGGACCCAACATCTGGTCCTACGAGCAGGCCATCCATCTGGTCGTCGACCTGGGCGGTCTCGAGGACTACCCCACGAACACCATCGACGGCTTCACCGACCAGCTCCTCACCTACCTGCCCGGCCTGGCTGGGCACACGTGCTCACGTGGCGTCCCGGGCGGCTTTGTGGAGCGGCTGCGTGAGGGCACCTGGGTGGGGCACGTGGCCGAGCACGTCGCGCTTCAGCTGCAGAAGGAGGCGGGCCATGACCTGCGCCGGGGCAAGACCCGTCAGGTCGAGGGCAAGAGGGGCGTCTACAACGTCGTCTACGGGTACGTCGACGAGCGCGTCGGCGTAGCCGCGGGACAGCTGGCCGTACGCCTGGTCAACCACCTGGTGGCGCCCGAACCGGACTTCGACTTCGCGGCCGAGCTCGAGCAGTTCTTGGGCCTGGCCGACCGCACCGCGTTCGGGCCCTCGACCTCGGCAATTCTGGAGGAGGCGGTCTCGCGTGACATCCCGTGGATCCGCCTGAACGAGTACTCGCTGATCCAGCTTGGCCAGGGCGTTCATGCCCAGCGGATCCGAGCAACCATGACCTCGATGACAGGTGCACTGGCCGTCGACATCGCCAGCGACAAGTCGCTGACGGGCAGGTTGTTGGCCTCTGCCGGGCTGCCGGTCCCGCGCAGCGAGGCGGTACGCAGCGTCGAGGCGGCGGTGGCTGCCGCGGACAGGATCGGCTACCCGTGCGTGGTCAAGCCGCTGGACGGCAACCATGGCCGCGGCGTGTGCCTGAACCTGCCGGACGCCGACGCCGTTCGGGCCGCCTGGGTGATCGCCGAAGCCGAGTCGCGCCGCGGTGTCTGCATCGTGGAGTCTCTTCTGGTCGGGCGCGACTATCGCTGCCTCATCGTCGGCGGCAAGATGGCTGCCATTGCCGAAAGGGTGCCCGCCCACGTGATCGGGGACGGCAAGCACACCATCACCGAGCTCCTCGAGATCACGAACTCCGACCCCCGTCGAGGGGTGGGCCACGAAAAGGTGCTGACCAAGATCAAGCTGGACACCGCGGCGATGGACCTGCTTGCCAAACAAGGGTTTGAGCTCGACGGCGTCGCTCCCGAGGGCACCATGGTCAAGCTCGCCCTGACCGGCAACATGTCCACCGGCGGCATCTCGGTGGACCGCACGTTCGACGCTCACCCCGACAATGTCGAGATCGCCGAAGAGGCCGCGCGCATGATCGGGCTCGACGTCGCAGGGATCGACTTCATCTGCCCTGACATCGCCTCTCCTGTACGTGAGACCGGCGGCGCCATCTGCGAGGTCAACGCCGCTCCGGGCTTCCGGATGCACACCCACCCGACCGTCGGCGAGCCGCAGTTCATCGCCAAGCCGGTGATCGACCTGCTGTTCCCGCCGGGCGCTCCCTCCCGCGTGCCGATCATCGCGGTGACCGGTACCAACGGCAAGACCACGACTGCTCGCATGATCGCCCACATCTTCAAGGGTCTGGGTCGCAAGGTCGGTATGACGTCGACCGACGGTGTCGTCATCGACGAACGCCTCGTGATCAAGGCCGACGCGTCCGGACCGAAGTCGGCCCGCATGGTGCTGATGAACCCCCGCGTCGACTTCGCGGTCATGGAGGTCGCCCGAGGGGGCATCCTGCGCGAGGGGCTGGGCTATGACCGCAACGACGTCGCGGTCGTGACCAATGTCGCGCCCGACCACCTCGGGATGCGTGGGATCAACACCCTCAAGCAGCTTGCCGACGTCAAAGCCGTTGTCGTTGAAGCCGTTCCGCGCGACGGTTTCGCGGTTCTCAACGCCGACGACGAGCTGGTCCGCGCCATGCGCCGACGTTGCTCGGGTGACATCGTGTGGTTCTCGCTGCAGCCGCCCGGCACGAAGGTCCGCGACTTCATCGACGAGCGTTGCCGCCGTGGAGGACGAGCGGTCGTGCTCGAGCCCACCGACAAGGGCGACATGATCGTCATTCAGCACGGCAGGCGCAAGATGCAGCTCGCCTGGACCCACCTGTTGCCCTCGACGTTCGGCGGTGCCGCCAAGATGAACGTCGCCAACGCCATGGCTGCAGCCGGCGCGGCATTTGCGGCGGGCGCCCCACTGCATGACATCCGCCAGGGGCTACGAACGTTCACAACCTCCTACTACCTCTCCCCCGGGCGGATGAACCTGCTCGACGTCAACAACATCGAAGTCTTGGTGGACTACTGCCACAACCCTCCCGGCATGCGCATGCTGGGTGACTTCGTCGAGTCGTACACCGCACAGAAGGCCGGCCAGGCCGAGCTGGGCAAGGCGTCACGGATCGGCATGATCGGTGCCGCCGGCGACCGCCGTGACGACGACATCCGTGAGCTCGGGGCCATTGCGGCTGATCACTTCGACGTCGTCGTCGTGCGCGAGGACGACCGGCTCCGCGGACGTGCGCCCGGTGTCACCGCCGAGCTGGTCGCGCAAGGAGTCCGGGCCCGTATGGCGGAGGGGTCGGCGCGCTGTCGTCAGGTGGAGATCGTGCTGGAGGAGCTGGCAGCCGTGCGTCACTGCATGTCTCGTGCCAACCCCGGCGACCTCGTCATCCTGTGCGTCGACAAGCATGCGACCGTCCTGAGTGAGCTGGAGGACCTCACCCATCAAGCCCAGGCGGGAGCGCACAGCGGCGAGGCGGCTGGAGACCCCGACATGGACCCGCACGAGATGCAGGACGCGGCGCAGACCTCTGGCAACGAGGCGGCTCAGGCTTCCGAGGACCAGGCTGCTGCGCCAGTCGAGAACTGACACCGGCCACCTGGAGCCAGACCGGTCAGGTTTGCTAGGTGACGTGAGGCAGTCAGGTTTGCCAGGTGACGTCGTGTGCGGTGACGGTGGCGGTGAGGTCGCGTTGATGAACCCAGGAGTGGTGATAGCCGCAGAGCAACGCGAGGTTCAGCAGGGACGTGGTCCCGCCGTCGATCCAGTGTCGGACGTGATGCGCGTCGGACCATTGAGGTGGCCTCCCGCAGCCGGGGAACGTGCAGCCTTTGTCCCTGCCCCATAAGGCGGCGAGAAGTGCCGGGGTGACCAGGCGTTTGGTTCGCCCCACGTCGAGGGGTTGGCCCTCGGAGCCCAGGACCATCGGGATGATCGAGGCGTCGCAGGCGAGCTTGCGGACGGTCTGGGGTGAGAGGACCTGGCATGCCAGGGTGGTCCCGGAGCCTCTGACGGCGCCCAGAAGCCGGTCGTAGTCGATGGTGACCACGATCTGGGCTTTGGTGGTGGTCGGCGCGTTGCTTCCGGCTGCGGTGGCCCGCCGGCACAGCTCGACGAGGGCGTCGGCTCGGCGTCGGTCGGCCTGGCGGGGGTCGCGGCCCCCGTTGGCCTCGCACGGGTTGGGTGCGCACGG
>Ga0209798_10001318_pt1 | contig 14981 bp, 20 predicted proteins | sample DOMMetBare3Fresh_FD_187475 | JGI IMG/M metagenome (GOLD analysis project Ga0209798, IMG submission 187475) | Wetland sediment microbial communities from St. Louis River estuary, USA, under dissolved organic matter induced mercury methylation -... | ecosystem: Environmental > Aquatic >...
CCTCGGCGTCCCGATCCTGACGACGTTCAGGGCAAAGGGCCTGGTGCCGGACGACCACCCTCTGGCCGCGGGGGTTCTGGGTCGCAGCGGGACTCCGGTGGCGAGCTGGCTGATGAACGAGTCCGACCTCGTGCTCGTGGTGGGAGCCTCCTTCTCCAACCACACGGGCATTGCCACCTACAAGACCCTGGCGAGCATCGACCACGCCCCCGCAACCATCGGGCGCTTCAACAAGGTCCATGTCTCGGTGCTGGCCGATGCACGGCTCGCGCTGGCGGCCCTGGACACGGCTGTCGGGCCTGACCCCCATGCCGTCGACCAGCGTCCCGACGTCGCAGCCCGCCTGGAGATCTGGCGTTCCGAGAAGGCGCGCCGAGCCCTGGACGACAGGGGCCAGGGGCTGCCGGCCGCCGCGGTCTTCGAGGTGCTGTCCCGCCTCGCGCCGGCAGAGGCTGTCTTCGCGGTTGACGTCGGCAACCACGCCTACAGCTTCGGGCGCTACCTGGAGTCCAAGGGCCAGCCGGTGCTCATGTCCGGGTACCTGGGCTCCATCGGTTTTGGCTACCCCGCGGCCATCGGGGCGTGGGCTGCGGACCCGACGCGCCCGGTCATCGCGGTGACCGGCGACGGCGGCTTCGGCCAGTACCTGGCGGAGCTGACGACGGCGGTGAAGTACGGCATACCGGTCAAGCACGTGCTGCTGGACAACGGCTCGCTCGGCAAGATCGCCAAGGAGCAGCGGGCCGGGCGGTTCCCGCAGTGGCAGGTCTCGCTGACGAACCCCGACTTCGCGCAGTATGCCGTTCTGTGCGGCGCCCAGGGTGAGACGGTCAGGACGCCCGCCGAGCTCGAGCCGGGTATGGCGCGGATGATGGCGGCGAGCGGCCCCTACCTGCTGCACATCGTGCAGGACGGCGAGCTGGTCTGAGGCAGCGATGACGGTGACCCCGCGCCGCAACGGACCCAGGCCCAGGCGAACCAGAACTCAGCGGCGCAACGGGACGAAGCCGAACCGCTCCCCCTGGTCCCAGCCGGTACGGGAGTTGCCGTAGGCCGGGATGCCGCCTGCCCGCTCGATCATCCGGGCGAGGTGCATCAGGTTCCAGGTCATGAAGGTCGTGTTTCGGTTGGTGAAGTCGTTCTCGGGGCCGCCGGAGCCCTCGTCGAGGTAGGACGCACCCGGCCCGACCTCGCCGATCCATCCGGCGTCGGCCTGTGGCGGGATGACGTAGCCCACATGCTGAAGGCTGTAGAGGATGTTCATCGTGCAGTGCTTGACGCCGTCCTCGTTGCCGGTGATGAGCGCGCCGCCGACCCGGCCGTAGAACGTGTACTGGCCGTGCTCGTTGTGCTCGCCCGAGTGCGCGTAGAGGCGCTCGATGACCTTCTTGGTCATGCTCGAGTTGTCGCCCAGCCAGATCGGCCCGGCGACGACCAGGATGTTGGCGGCGCTGACCCGCTCCCAGATCTGCGGCCACTCGTCGCTGGCCCACCCGTGCTCGGTCATGTCGGGATAGACGCCGGTTGCGATGTCGTGGTCGATCGTTCGCAGGACCTCGACCTCGACCCCGTGTCGGCGCATGATCGAGGCGCTCACCTCGATGAGCCCCTCGGTGTTCGAGACCTCCGGCGAGCGCTTGAGGGTGCCGTTGATGTACATCGCCTTGAGGCCGGTGAAGTCCCACCCCTGCCCGGTGTCAGCCATGGCAGGCACGTTACCGATCAGCGGCCGCCGGCGAAACCCATGGTCACGCTGGCCGAACCCTTGGGGATCTGACTCATGTTTGGCTTCGTCGTCGTCGGGTATGGCTTTGTCGTGACATTCCGCCAGTGAAGGAACCCACGACGGTGAGGAGCACGATGATGATGAGAAAGGTCTCGACAGTGGCCGTTGGCGCAGTTGCCTACCTTCTTGGTGCGAAGGCCGGGCGTGAACGGTATGAACAGATCACCGACCAGGCCAGACGTCTGTGGCATGACCCCTGGGTGCAGGCGAAGGCCTCACAAGCTGGTGGGCTGGTCAAGGATGCCGGGCTGGTGGGAAAGAGGCAGGTGCAAGAAGCCTCCCCCACCCCGGAACGCACGATGGCGAACCTCAAGCGCGATGTCCGGGAGGTAAGGGAGGGCAGTCATGACCATGCCCGCTGAACGTGAAGCCCCGGAGCTGGACCTCGTCTCAGGTGCGGATGGGTCCGTGAGCACCGATGAGATCGAGGCTGACATCGAACGCACCCGTGAGCAGCTCGTGCTCACCGTTGACGCGCTCTCGGAGAGGCTGGATGTCAGGGCACAGGCCCGGCATACGGTGCAGAAGCTGCGCAGTGCCAGGACAGCCGCCCTCGCGGAAGCGGCGCTGGTCGCCGTTGTGGTCACCGCGGGAGTGGTTCTGGTGTGGCGGCGGAGACGATGAGCCGGCCGGTTACCGACTCGAAGCGCCCGAGCGGCGCACCGGCTGTCGACGACGGGGGAGGACCTGGTTCGCCGGCTGAGCTCACCAGGGCGTCGTGGGCGTACGTCGTGCGCAAGACGATGCGCGAGTTCTCCAGGGACCAGTGCGCCGATCTCGCAGCCGCGCTGACGTACTACGCGGTGCTGGCCCTGTTCCCGGCAGCCATCGCCCTGCTGTCACTGGTGGGCGTGTTCGGGCAGGGGCCCAAGACGGTGGACACCCTGATGAACTTCCTGTCCGGTGCCGGTGGCTCATCGGAGGCCAGGGCGGTGCGACCCACGCTGGAGGCGTTGAGCCAGACCCAGGCCGCTGGCCCCGCGTTCGTCCTCGGGCTGCTGGGCGCGTTGTGGTCAGCGTCAGGCTACGTGGGCGCGTTCGGTCGCGCGATGAACCGCATGTATGAGATCGGCGAGGGCCGGCCATTGTGGAAGCTGCGTCCGGTCATGTTCCTGGTCACCTTCGTCGTCGTCCTTCTGGCCGCACTGGCAGCGATGACACTGGTCGTGTCCGGGCCACTCATCCAGTCCGTCGGGGATGCCCTCGGGCTCGGGTCAACAGCGGTCCTTGCCTGGAGCATCCTCAAGTGGCCGGTGCTGCTGCTCATCGTCATCGTGATCGTTGCCACGTTGTACTACGCGACACCCAACGTGAAGCAGCCCAGGTTTCGTTGGCTCAGCGTCGGCGCCCTGGCCGCAATCATCCTGTGGGTGCTGTCGACGTTCGCGTTTGGCATCTATGTTGCGAACTTCTCCAGCTACAACAAGGTCTATGGCGCCCTGGCCGGGGTCATCGTCTTCCTGGTCTGGCTGTGGGTCACCAATGCGGCGCTGCTGTTCGGCGCCGAGCTCGATGCCGAGCTCGATGCCGAGCTCGAACGCGGCCGGGAGCTCCAGTATGGCCCGGTGAGTGATCGGGAACCGCCAGCTCAGCGGCGGATCTCCCTCGTGACCCGGTGCCGCCTCCGACGCTAGAGAGGACTGTTGAAGAAGGACTGTTGTGGACCCGCCATGCCGGTCATGATGGCGGGGCCACGCGCCATGGGCCAGCTTGGGATGTAGAGACCATCCCTGATCTGGTGTTGTCAGATGTGATGGTGTCGGGCTTGAACGGACTGGCGTTCGTCCGCTTGCTGCGCGCCAATGCGGGCCTGCACCGCATACCGGTCATCTTCTTGACGGCGCGCGCGGGCGTGGCGATCGGCCGATGTGTGGCGCACCTACCGACGTGCGTCCTTGCGCAGCTGGACGATCCGGGCGGTCCCGGTGGCCGCCACCACCACGGCCCCGCCGACCGCGGCGATCACCACCGCCAACCCGGCCGGGAGGGAGACTGCAAGGCCCAGGAAGTGGAATGTGATCGGCGTCGGGTTCTGCAGCATGAAGGCAAGCATCAGCACCAGCAGCACGAGTGCCGAACCTACGGCCACCCAGACAGCGCTGGCGCGGGTGAAGAGGGGCCTGTCTCGGCCCGGCCTGGTGCCTGGTGTGGGGCGACTCGCCGGCGGGCGCTGGGGTTCGGGCGAAACCTGGTCGGACATTGCTCCCTGCTTTCACTCGGCAAAGGGTCATCTGGACGACGCCCACGGGCACCCTTCCCACAGGCGCCGTCCAGATGCGCTGACAGAGTCACGGCCTCCGTCAGCTGATGACTGCGTCCACCACCTTCTTCAGCGCACTGGGCTGCGCCGGACTATGAGGAGCCTTCTTCCGTAGCTCGATCATTCGCTCTCCGATCTCACCGAGCGGGGCACGCCCGAGACCCTTGCGGACCTTGGGGAACCACTCCTGCTCCTCCTCGTCCATGTGGTGGGTGACGTTCTCGATCAGAACGGTCATCTTTGCGTCGAAGCGCTCGGTGTCAGGGCGCATGGCGTACAGCTCCATGCACAGGAGGTCCGCGACATGGTGCTCTTCGAAGGACTCGAGGATGTCGCCCTCCAGATCGGGCATCCGGGTCCGCACCTCGGGATACATCACCTCGTTCTCCAGGAAGGTGTGGACCGTCAGCTTCTCGATGATGCGTGTCGCGAGCTTTCCCTTGGTTGCTGTCGCGTTCTTGCCAGTGGCCTGGAAGTCGCAGAAGAGCTGGCGGATCTCCTGGTGGTCGTCCTTGAGCATGACGATGGCGTCCGTGGACATGGTGCCCCTCTCTGGCGTCTGGAGACTTCTGCGTGTTGGAGATTCTCTGTGTGGGAGATGTCGTGGCTGTCGATAGGACCTACTCAGCTGGCTGTGGGCGCGCGACGGGTGGGAGCCGGGCGCCCGGCATAGACGGCCACCCCGATTGCGGCGAGACCCACCTGGATCGCCAGCTTGATCCAGTCGATGCCGCTGGTGTCCCCGAGGCCCAGGGCGCCGGCGATGAACGTGCCGATCAAGGCGGCAACGATGCCGATGATGACGGTGGCGCGTAACGAGATGTGTTGCCTCCCGCGAACGACCAACCGCCCCAGGGCGCCGATCACCGCACCCACGACGATGGCGCTGAGTATTGCTGAAAACACGTGACTCTCCTTTGTGCGTTTGCCCCGCGGGGTCTGTCCCCTGTGGGTTGCGTATGGACCATTACCCGAGATCGAGCCGGGTCAAACGGTGCCTGGAGGGAAGGGTCGCCGGTCTGGCCGCAGAGGCGATCAGGACGACCACGCGGCTGTAGTGTGACCTGGTTTTCGTTGACCCGGATTCGGGGAAGCTACTGGGGGACTCCGCTCTGACAGGAGGGCTGCGCAGGTGACCTCGTCAACTCAGAGCCGGATTCGTCTGGTGCTGTGGACAGTGCTGTTCGTTGCACTGCTGATCGCCCTCTTGATGGAGTTTCATTGGACTCGTCAACGCGGCCTGGGCAATCTCGGAGGCAGAACGCCAGGCAGCCGACCTCTGACTCCCGCCAGGATCCTGTCCTCTGGTCGAAGGTAGAGCACCCGTCTGGGATCGCACCCCCAGGCTCGTGGCGGACCTCAGGCTGGGCGGCGACCTGCGTAGATCACGTTCTCCAGATGTCTCCAGTAGACGTCGACCCCTTGGAAGCCTGCCGATCGCAGATAGCCCAGCTGTCGCTCAAGGGGGATCAGGTAGCGCACGTGGTTCTCGTGGCGAGACTGCTCCTGCGGCGTTCGATGGAGGCGCTTGCCGGCCGCCTCGGGGTCGGCCTGGTCGTTCACCCGCTCCCAGGTGGCTTCGACAACCGGGTCCGTGGAGCTCACCGGGTCGTAGTTGACGTACCAGCCGCCAGGGGCGAGGCGCTCGATGATCTCGGCGAAGAGGCCCTGCTTCCGGTGATCGGTCAGGTGGTGGATGCACATCGAGGTCACCACCGCGTCGACCGTTGCCGGAATCGCCGCCGGCCAACTGCTGGTCGACATGTCGAACTCGACGTAGGTGAAGCGCCCCCCGAACGGCTGCATCTCGCGCTCGCCTTCATCCATCATCTGCGACGAGAAGTCGGTGAGGATCGCGCTGCTGCGTGGATACAGCTCGAGGATCCCTCGCGCCGCGGCCCCGGTCCCGGCCCCTAGATCCAGGAACGTGAAGGCGTCCTGGTCGTCGAAGGGGAGCAGGTCGCCCATCAACCGCCACTGTGCCGCACGTTTTTGCTCGCGTTCGTCGCTCTTCGTCGTCCAGAACTGGACGCCCTCCTCGGATTTCCAGATGGCTGCGTTCGTGTCCGTCGACTGGTCCATGACCAGAAGGCTAGCTGCTCTCATTCTTCGCAGGGCAACATACCCCTGCAGGTATTGCTGGCAGTCCTTTCTCGACGTCTTTGTGGTCTGCATGGGAAAGGGTTCTTCCGCGGTGCTCATCACGAACCGCTCGTCCGGAACGATGCGGCGCACCTCGTAGGTATCTGCGATTCGCCGGCCGAGGAAGTTCGCCACGAAAGCAACCCGCGAGCCGACGACTGCCGGGCGAGGCGTCTCCCAGTCCACGGACGTGATGTTGACGTACCACTGCGTCGCGTTGTCAGCGAGGGTCGGCGGTCAGGACCGGCCCGCGTCATGCGTCGATGATGACGGCGATGATCAGCGGGCTGCGGCGGTACCTGCGGTCGGCCAAGGATGCCACGGCTTTGCTGATCAGGGCCTCGGTCTGTTCGGGGTCGATGCCTTCCTTGGCGGCTGTGGTCGGGACTTTCTGGATGACCGGCACCGCGATGTCGAAGTCGGCTTCGTCGTGTTCGAAGCCGTGGGCTACTACTCGCCGCTGTGTATCTGCCGGTTTCCGGCGCCTCGACGTCTCAGCGGCGAGGCGCCGGAACCGTTGCCGCTATCTCATCAGCTGCATCGCGGCGAACATGTAGCTCATGCTCGCGGCCATGATGGCCATACTGACCCGGTCAGCCAGGGTGTTCTGAGCCACGGGCACGTCCACGGGGCGGTCGCCCGACCCCAGGGACACGCTGCCTCGCTCAGACAGAGAGCCGTGAAGCAACGACCCGCCTAGCCCATGGCTGCCCGGTCCGACAGCCATCGCCGGCTTCGTGTCGTTCAGAAGTCCCTTGAGCCATGCCACGGCCTCCAAGCCGAAGTAGACGACCAGCGCCCAGGTCAACGCCGGAGCCCAGCTCGGCAGCCACATGTAGATCATCGCTGCCTGCATGATCAGGGCAAGAACCCACAGGAAGCTGAACGGCTGCCGCTGAACGAAGCGGTAGACCATCCACAGAAGGATCGCCGCGGTGGACATCGAGAAGATGACCACCTGCAAGCTTGACGAGATCCACGTCCACTTGAACTCCATCGACGCGTACATGTACAGCATGCTGACCAGCATCAAGACGTGACTGGCGTGATACCACCGATGCTGCCCGCCCATCTGGACCAGGTGGCCGCAGTGGAAGACCAGGACGGCCGCAAGGGCGACCAGCCACAGCCAGGTAACCCAAGGTGGTAGGAGATCGGTTCCCATGGACTTCATGCCCATGGTGAGGTCCGCAAACACTAGATTGCTCACTTTTCTGCCTCCGGTTTGAAATCACTCTCTGCTAAAAGGGATTGGTGCGTATGGCTCGACGCAACGCCCGGTTGAGTCAGGGCATGCCGGAGCCGGAAGGAAGCCGGGCTCATCTTCGAGGGACAGCCATCGGAGCCGAGTCAGCGGCAGGCTGACGTCTAACTGCTCATCACTGGTTCAGATGGTGGCTGACAGTGCCGGTGGCGGCGGACCGCGGCGGCCGACCCCACCGGAAGCAAGCTGTACCCGCACCACGGGTCGGGCGGTGGCTGAGATTGCCGGCGTCGCCGGGAGTTGCGGCAGGCGCACACGCAACCACGGGGCCGGACGCACCCACCGGGCCAAGAACCAGAGCAGCCTCTCGCCGTGGGCCAGCAGCACAGCCATCAGGGCCGTGGCCGCGACATGGGCGCCGAACATCGCCGTGGCCCCGAACACCGAGCCCCGGCCCATCCCCGCGCTGGCCATCCCGGTAGCGCTGGCCAGCGCTGACTGACCGCCCTGGCCGCCCATCTGCATGGCGCCCGTTGCGCCCACTGCGGTCGCGCAGTCGATCGGGGCTCCCAGCCACCCGAACGCCTCGTGCAGGAGCACCTGCATCACGGCCAGGGACACCCCGATCCGGAGCGGGCTCAGTCGAACCGCGGTGAGCAGCACCGCCGCTAGACCAATCAGCCCACCCAGCAGAATCAGCACCATCGGGCCTGGCGCGGCACCCCCAGCGCTCACATGCGCCCCCAACGCAAGGACAAGGCCCACAACGCCCAGCGAGGCCGCGCGCAACCCGCGCAGCCACCCCCTGGCAGGCGAGACCATATGAGGAAGAGACCACACAACAGGCTGTGCTGGGATGTGCCGAAGGTCCCGAAATCCTCGTCGTGCCCCATGTCAGCCGGTTCGAGGCTCGGGCCCCAAAGATCTCGTTCCCACCCGGGCACATGCGATTGCGAACGGTCAGTTGCCGTGGATACGGCTGCGTTCGTATATGAGGCTGACCGACTGCACCAGGTCCCGGTTGGCCAACACCTCGCCCGGCATACCGGTTTGGATGACGTGTGGTTCTCGGCGAAGACCAGCGCGTGGTCGGCGAGCACGTCCAGGGCACCGAAGTCGTGGGCTGCTGTCGGTCGCATCGACTTCCACCGATCCGCCGACGAGCGAGATGACGAGCTTCTGGGCGCAGGCGAGGTCCCCGTCGACAGCGAGGAGGTACCTTTCTCCGATCCACGGTGCGAGAGGTCAGTCCGTACAGTTCTCCCCAGGTCCGCAGATTGTCGCGCACGCTAAGCGCTTCGTAGAGGTTGGTATCGGTCTGCACCCCGATTCTTGCCCGCAGGCATCAGCGTTGGAACGGGAGAGCGCCTGTCCGAACGGCGTCACTGAACCGCGGCGCGGGATCAGTACGCCCGTCAGCAGTCGCACCGTGGTGGTCTTGCCAGCACCGTTGGGTCCGAGCAGTCCGAATGCTCGACCAGTGAGCGCTTGAAACGACAGTTCCGATACGAACGTCGGCACGACGGTACCTGCCCGTACTCGCGAGCCGCGGCGATGGCGCCGAACAGGGCGGTGCCCAGCATGGCGTTGAAGGCGAACGCCATCAGGGACTGCTGATCAGCGGCGGTGGCGACGAACGACTTGCTGCCGTCCAGGAGCAGCTCGGTGAGTCGTCCGGGTTCGGGGGTGCGCACCGACGTGCCACCTCGCATCAGCGTGGTCAGGGCTCCCTCACCTCTTCTGGTGCGGGCCTCTGGCCTGCGGGAATACTGGTCGGGGTGACAGGAAACCTGCGGCCTCTTCGGCCCGAAGCCTCACGGATGACCGGATTCGCGCTCAAATTTCGCGCTCGGCGTCCTGGTGGGCTCCGGGTGCGTCCCTCCGGATCCACGGCAAGTTGGATCGGTTGTCACTCAGGTAGTCACTCAGCTCTCAGATCCGCCAAGACGCATTGGGGCTCCGCGGGCTGGGAGGACCCGTGAACGTGGGAGTCTCTGGGCTGGTGGTAGCCCAGCATCTGTGAAGGCAAGCAGCTCGTCCGCCGATCCTGCGTCTCTATGAACACCTCGCGGGTCTGGCCGCGCGCCTCGTGAAAGCCGAGGGCCTGGGGGCTGGCCCGGACCATCGGACAGCTCTCCATGGCAAGGTATCGACATATTCTGTGGTCAATAGTTGACTCGGGGGGTGCTGGATCTTGAGGTGATCGACGAGCCCGCAGTAGCCCTGGCGGTGCTGGACCCGGTTTGTGCCAAGGTACTGCCGGTCTCTTCGCACCGAGTTCGCCCCCCGGCGCCCACCCTCGTCCTGCCGCTGCCGCACCCAGAAAGGACTGAGCCGTGTCTGATGATCGCCGTTTCATCGAGCTCGAGGTCGAAGTGCCCGGCACCCCCGAAGAGGTGTGGCGGGCGATCGCGACCGGGCCAGGCATCTCGTCCTGGTATGTGCCGCATACAGTCGAAGAGCGCGAGGGGGGAGTGGCGACGGCCTCGTTCGGCCCCGGGCCGGAGATGCAGATCAAGGGGCGGGTCGCGGCGTGGGAACCACCCCGCCGAGTGGTCTTCGACGGCGGTGGCGGCGAGGGGCTGGCGTTCGAGTGGCTGGTCGAAGCCCGCGACGGTGGCACCTGCGTCGTACGACTGGTGAACACAGGCTTCGGCTCGGGTGAGGACTGGGACGCCCAGTACGACGGCATGACCGAGGGCTGGCTCCTCTTCCTGGGCAACCTCAGGTTGCACCTGGAGCACTTCCCCGGAAAGACCGCCACCGCCGAGCTCCCCACGGCCACATGGGCTGGACCGCGCGACACAACATGGGCCAGGCTCACAGATGCTCTGGGCATCCCGGCCACCCCAGCGGTCGGTGAACGCATCGCGGTCAACACCCCCGGCGCCCCCACACTGGCCGGCACGGTCGCCGACGCCGCCCCGTGGCGGATCGCCCTTCTGCTCGACCAGCCCTCGCCCGGCACGGCCATCCTCGCTGTCGAAGGACACGGCGAACAGGTCCAAGTCTCGATCTGGTCGTACCTCTACGGAAATGATGGCGCGGCGGCCGCACAGCGCGACGAACCCCTCTGGCGCCGATGGCTTACCGAGCGCGCGCTCACCACCGGTTGACGTTCAGCGCGACCCGGCCCGATGGTGTGCGGAGGGACCTATCGTCCTCGGGCGGGTGGCCACTCTTCGCTACGGGCGCTATCGGTCGATGTGTGCTTCGACGTGGGCGGCGAGCTTGTCGAGCGGCATCGTCCAACCGGTAGCACCCGGGGAGTCGCTGGGAACGTACAGGAGGGATGCAGACATGGCAGTCACGAGCTTTCAGGACTTCGAGCTGGCCGATCGGGACCGCGCATGGGACGGGCAGGCCGCGGGAAGCGGGTTCGCGCCGGGGCTGATGCGAACGACCGGCTCATCAGCAGGGTGATGCGCCCCCTGCCCGCCGCCGACCAGACGTGAGCCGCGACGGCCGACTCGGGGGGGCAGTGACAGCTAGGCGGGGGAGCTGAGAATGCTGCGGTCGAACTCGTGGAGGAGGTGTGCTGGGTCACGCCAGGTCTCGACCGCGCCGGCCTCGCGCAGCTCGGCGGCACTGGTACCACCGCACTCCAGGCCGATACACGGGATCTGCAGGGCCGAGGACGCCTTGACGTCCCAGGCAGCGTCGCCGACGAAGACCGCCTCGCCTGCCCCCACCCCGGTCTTGTCAAGAGCCACGGAGAGAATGTCCGGACTGGGCTTGCTCTCCTCCGCGTCCGCTGAGCTGGTGGCGACGTCGATCGCCTCATCGGCGTCGAGGACACCCCGCAGGGCCTCGAGGTCCCGGTTCCTGGCTGAACTGGCCAGGACCACGCTGTACCCCGACTCGGCGCACCGCTGAAGCAGCTCCCGTGCGCCGGGCAGTGGGCTGACCCGGTGATGCCACTGCGCAAAGAGCCGCCCATGGGCCTCGCTGATCTCGGAGTCAGCCCGCGTGTCATGGTCAGCCCCCAGCACCTCCCCGAGCAGCTTGTCGGAGCCCATGCCGACGGCGCGGTGGATGCGCGCCATCGGCACGGTGTGGCCGTGCTCTTGCAGTGCCTGCCACCACGTGACGGTGTGCAGGTAGGTCGTGTCGACCAAGGTCCCGTCCAGATCGAACAGGACCACTTTGACCCGGGACCTCATCGGATTCGTCATGCTCGTGCTTTACCCGGCGCGGCGGATCTCAATCGTGAACCGGCGCTCTTTTCGACCCTCAGTGGACTGTGAAGAACGATCTGAAGGAGGACTGTCGTGGATCCGGAATCACGGTCATGATGTCCGGGTGAGCCCCGAGGAAGCCCCGGATCTGTCGTCGCAGTCGCTCTTTGCCGGTTTGGGTGATGACGGAGCGCTTCTGCTGTCGACGGACTGGTCGGGGACTCCGTTGGGGCCCGTATCGGGGTGGTCGGGCGAGCTGGCCTCGGCCGTGAGGACGGTGCTGGCGTCCAAGCTGCCGATGCTCATCTGGTGGGGTCCCGAACTGGTCCAGATCTACAACCAGGCCTTCGAACCTCTCTTGGGCGACAAGCATCCGACCGCTATGGGACAGTCGGCCATGCTGTGCTGGCCGGAAGTCTGGGCCGAGCTCGAGCCGCTGGTTGAGAGTGTTCTGGCTGGAAAGGGCGGGACGCTGTCCCGGGACTTCCTGCTGTTCCTGCGGCGCCATGGATATGTCGAGGAGACGTACTGGACATTCTCCTACAGTCCGATCGTCAACGATGGCAATGAGGTTCTCGGGATCTTCGTGGCCACCAACGATGTCACGGCACACGTGATCGGGGAACGTCGGCTGACCACGGTTCACGAGCTCGGCACCATGTCGCGGGCCGACCTGCATTCCCTCAAGGACGCGGGCAAGGCTGCACTGGACGTCATGGCTGGCAACAGGCCCGCACTCCCGTTTGCCGCCTGTTACCTGCGCGATGGCAATGGCCTGCGGCTCGCGTCCTCATACGGGATCGTCAGTGACACGGCGGCGTGTCCGTTCACCATCCCCCGGAGCGCGCCCTCGGCGATCGCTCGCGTTGCGCGAACCGGTGAGAGCCAGATGTTCGACCTGGCATCATTGGCCAAGACCGGAGATGTGTCGCCGAGTCCGCTGGGCCCCGCGGTGCCCACGCTGGCAATGCTCGGCGGGCTGTCCATCACCGGACAACGGGAACCGGTCGGCGTCCTGGTCCTGGGCATCAACCCCTACCGGGCGGTCGATGCCGCTTATCGGAGCTTCCTGGACCTTGTCACGCGATGGTGCTCCACGCTGCTCAGCGACGCACGCGCCTATGAGTATGAACGGGCCCGTGCGGAGATGCTCACAGAGCTGGATGAGGCCAAGACACGGTTCTTCCAGAACGTGAGCCACGAGTTCCGAACCCCGCTGACTCTGGTGCTTGGAGCGCTCCAGGGCGTTGACACCGAGTCGTCGTCGGGCCCTCAGGGACTGGACGCCGAGATGATAGAAACAGCTCGGCGGGCTGCGCTGCGACTTGACCGTCTGGTGGACGCGATCTTCACTTTCGCGCAGGCCGAAGGCGGATCCCTGGTGGCCCACCGTCAACCCACCGATATCGTGCAGCTGACACAGGACTGCGCGGCCATGTTCAGGTCGGCCGTCGAGAAGGCGGGTCTGACCCTGACCGTCGACGTGCCGCCCACAGCCACCGTGGTCGACATGGACCCGGAGATGTGGTCCAGGATCGTGCTCAACCTCATCTCCAACGCCTACAAGTTCACCCAGGAAGGCGGGATCGGCGTTCGTGTCAGGGCGAGGGGTGAGCAAGCGGTCCTGGAGGTCAGGGACAGCGGCATCGGCATCGAGGCCGCGGCTCTGGACCGGCTGTTCGAACGGTTTCACCAGGTTCCGGGCGCCCGGGCCCGCACGGCGCCGGGAGCCGGGATCGGGCTTGCCCTGGTGGCGGATCTGGTGAGTGCCCACGACGGCGAGGTCGCGGTGGACAGCACGCCGGGGCAAGGGAGCGTGTTCACGGTCACGGTCCCGCTGAGCAGCACGAGCGCCGCTGAGGTTGCCCCGGCGACGGTGAGTGACCGCCTGCGGGACCAGGCTCTGACCGACCTTGCCTCACCGGATGACAGGTCTGAGGACGTCGCCGGTCAGGATGTCGTGGCGGGGCGCTCACGTGGCGGGCATGTGCTGTTGGTGGAGGACAACGCCGACCTTCGCCGCTACCTCGCCAGGCTCCTGCGCGAGGACGGATGGGAGGTCAGCGAGACGCCTGACGCCGAGACAGCCCTGGCATTCGAGTCCACCCCGGACCTGGTGCTGTCAGACGTGATGCTGCCGGGCATGGACGGGCTGGCACTGGTCCGTGCGCTGCGGGCGAACCCGGACCTGCACCGCATACCGGTCATCCTGTTGACGGCGCGGGCGGGCGCGGAAGACGCCGCTATCGGGCTTAAGGCTGGTGCCGACGACTACATCGTCAAGCCCTTCGACCCGGGGGAGCTGTTGGCCAGGCTCGCCGTCCACCACGAGCTGGCCTGCCTGCGCACATTCGCTCTGGACGAGGCTGAGGACCGCTCGGCGAACCTCGCGCAGGCGCTGGCCAGTAACCGTCAGATCGGAGCGGCGATCGGCATCCTGATGGCCAGCCACAAGGTCACCAGCGACCGGGCGTTCGCGCTGCTGCGCGAGGCCAGCAACAGGACCAACCGCAGGCTGCGCGACGTGGCCGACCAGGTGGTTTTCACCGGAAGCCTTGACTCCGGCACGCCTGGCTGATTTTGGTGTGACAGACGACGGACTGGGTATGAGGGTGTCTGTCAGTAGATCCAGTGAACGAAAGGCAGGTGTCAACCCCATGCCACGCAGAGAGCCCGGACCCAGCGTCAAGGACAAGGAGCTGTACGAGGCGCTGCGCGATGACGGCGCCAGCAAAGAGAAGGCCGCCCGGATATCCAACGCCGCGGCAGCGTCCTCTCGTTCACAGGTCGCCCGACGAGGCGGACTCGCCGGCGACTACGAGGACTGGTCCAGGGACGACCTGATGAAGCATGCCCGGCAGTTGGAGATCAAGGGGCGCTCCACCATGGACAAGCCCACCCTCATCCACGCCCTGCGCAACCACTGATCAGGGCCACCGCCCCAACACTGGCCGACTCTAGGGCCTCCAACTGAAAGGAAAGTCAGATGATCATCCTCGGTGTGGTCCTCCTGCTGCTGGGATTCTTCCTGAATGTCCCGGTCCTGTGGACCATCGGCATCGTGCTGATGGTTGCAGGAGCGATCCTGTGGATCCTCGGCGCCACCGGTCGCGCCGTCGGCGGACGAACCCATTACTGGTGAGCCAATCCCGTTTTCCGCCGCGTCGCCGGCTCACACGGGAACCCGCTGGTGCGACGGGTGGTCGCCGATCTGGCCGCGGAGGTGGACAGTGACCGCCGCGCTACATCATCTGCTCCGCCTTTCTCCTCGGCGTCTTTGATGGTCAGGCGGGTACCCGGTCCTCCTGGGGTCAAACGTCTGGGAGCGCGGTTTGACGGCTCTTCCGCTGGGTAGGTCCATGATGAGCTGCAAGCCAATGACCTTGGAGCGAACGCCCGTTCGCCCTGCTG
>Ga0209798_10001322_pt1 | contig 14952 bp, 16 predicted proteins | sample DOMMetBare3Fresh_FD_187475 | JGI IMG/M metagenome (GOLD analysis project Ga0209798, IMG submission 187475) | Wetland sediment microbial communities from St. Louis River estuary, USA, under dissolved organic matter induced mercury methylation -... | ecosystem: Environmental > Aquatic >...
CTGGCGTTGGACAGTGTGCGGCCGATGCGGTAAGCGCGGGTCATCATCACCTGCGCGGCGGTGGCCAACAGGCCGATGGCCAACAGCAGCGCCAGGCCGCGCGGCGAGTGCGCGCTGGCGCCCTGCAGCACCATCCACAGCGCGCCCACGCCTAGGCCGCCGAGCGAGAAGTAGAAGACGATGCGCTCTGCGGGTTCGCCAGCGCGGCCCAGGGCGGTGACTTGCAGGTAGGCCATCGCTGCCAGCAGGCCCGACAGCAGCCCGGCCAGACCATGCCACAACTGCTGCTGCTCCAGCGTCGGTCGCAGCACCAGCGCGACGCCGGCAAAGCCGGTCAGCACCGCGGCGACCAGGCGGCCGTCGACGCGCGCGGCGCCAAGCAAGACCACGCCGCCGAGCAGGAACAGCGCCATCCATACCGACGACATGTAGTTCAGCGTCATCGCGGTGGCCAGCGGCAGACCACCGATGGCGTAGAACCAGAGCGTGAGCGACGCCACGCCGCTGGCGCTGCGCCAGAAATGCATCGCCGGCACGGTGGTGCGCAACGAACTGCCGCGAACCCGGGCGAAGGTGGCGACGAACAGCGCACCGATCAGGCTGCGGTAGAAGACCATCTCGCCGGCGCTGTACTGCGCCGAGGCCCACTTCACGCACACCGCCATCACCGAGAAGAGCAGCGCGGCGCCCAACATCAGCAGCGGTGCAGAGGGCCCGCGCGCGGCAACACCCTCGGCCGCGGTCACGGCTGCAGCGGGCCCTGACTGCGGTACCACTCGTGAAAGTGCTGCATGCCGTCTTCCATCGGACTTTGGTACGGGCCGGCGTCGTCGTCGCCGCGCTCCATCAGGGCCTGCCGGCCGGCGTCCATGCGCAGCGCGATCTCGTCGTCCTCGACGCAGGTCTCGAGGTACGCGGCCTGCTGGGCCTCGACATATTCGCGCTCGAAGGCAGCGATCTCCTCGGGATAGAAGAACTCGACGACATTGAGCGTCTTGCGCGGGCCCTTGGGGATCAGCGTCGACACCACCAGCACATTCGGATACCACTCGACCATCACGCCAGGGTAGTAGGTCAGCCACACGGCGCCGTAGTGCGGCGGCGTGCCGCGCTGGTAGCGCAGCACGGCGTCCTGCCAGCGCTGGTACACCGGCGAGCCGGCACGCCCGAGTGCTTCGCCCCCCGAATGCGCCACGCCGACGGTCTGCACCGAGTAATCGCGGCCCATCTCCCACTGCAGGTCGTCGCAGCTGACGAAGTTGCCCAGGCCGGGGTGGAAGGGGCCGACGTGGTAGTCCTCGAGGTAGACCTCGATGAAGCTTTTCCAGTTGTAGTCGCACTCATGCAGGTAGGTTCGGTCGTAGACGTAGCCGCTGAAGTCGAGGTCGGCGCGGGCGCCGAGCGCGGCCAAGTCGGTGGCGACATGGCGGCCGTTGGCCTCGAACAGCAGCCCGTTCCACTGTTGCAGCGGGTAGTTGGCCAGGTTCAGGCAGGGATCCTGTTCGAAGTGCGGCGCGCCGATCAGGCGGCCGTGCAGGTCGTAAGTCCAGCGGTGCAAGGGGCAGACGATGTTGCCCGGGGCCTTGCCACGGCCGCGCAGCATCAGCGCCTGGCGGTGGCGACAGACGTTGGACACCAACTCGATCCCGTCCGGCGTGCGCACCAGTGCGCGGCCGTCGCCTTCCTGCACCAGCGTGTGGTAGTCGCCCGGCTCAGGCACGGCCAGGGCATGGCCGACATAGCGTGGCCCATGGCGAAACAGCGTGTCGCGCTCGCGCTCGAACAGCTTCGCGTCGAAGTAGCTGGTCACAGGCAACGGGCAAGCGCTGCGATGCAGTGCTTCGCGGGTGATGCTCAGGTCGGACATGATCCCCAGGATCTCCAAAAACCAATGTCGAACCGCCACCGCACGCCGCTCGCAGTGGGCTGTAACAATGCGCCGGCCGTCGGCCGTCGGCCGTAAGGGCGCAATTGTATCGACCGGGTCTCAGCACGGCTTGTGCGGGCGCAAGCCAAGGGCAGGTTGGGATTTGCTCACCAATGCGACCGTAGCCAGCCGCGACCGACATAGGACACGCTGACTACAATGCTGCCCTGGTTTTCCCCTACCGAGATGCCGCGCAACACGCCAACCACCGCCCCACCGCCGCCGCGCTACGAAGACGCGCTGGCCGAGCTCGAACGGCTGGTGCAGCGCATGGAGGACGGCCAGCTGCCACTGGACCAGTTGCTCGACAACTACCGGCGTGGCGCCGAGTTGCTCGAGTCGTGCCGTTCGCGGCTGGCCGCGATCGAGGAGCAGGTCAAGGTGCTCGAAGACGGACAGCTCAAGCCCTGGGTGCCGGGCACATGAAGTCCGACGACTTCGAGGCCTGGACGCTGCGCGCGCAGCGCAGCGTCGAAGCCGCGCTCGAAGAGTGGGTGCCCAGCGATGCACCGGCCGGTCTGGGCCAGGCCATGCGCTACGGCGTGCTCGACGGCGGCAAGCGCCTGCGCCCGCTGCTTGTGCTGGCCGCCAGCGAGGCGGCGCACGGCCAGCCCGATGCCGCATTGCGTGCCGCGGTGGCGGTCGAGTTGATCCATGCCTACTCGCTGGTCCACGACGACATGCCGTGCATGGACAACGACGTGCTGCGCCGCGGCAAGCCGACGGTGCACGTGCAGTACGGCCAGGCCCAGGCGATGCTGGCCGGTGACGCGATGCAGGCCCTGGCGTTCGAGGTGCTTACGCCGGAGGATGGTGGCGTGCCACCGGAATTGCAGGCGCGGCTGTGCGCGCTGCTCGCCCGCAGCGCAGGACATGCCGGCATGGCTGGTGGTCAGGCGATCGACCTGGCCAGTATCGGCGTTGTGCTCGACGAGGCCTGCCTGCGCGACATGCACCGCCGCAAGACCGGCGCACTGCTGCAAGCCAGCGTGCTGATGGGCGCGGCCTGCGGCACGACCGACGCCCGTGCCTGGCGTGCGCTGGGCGACTACGGCGCTGCGGTCGGCCTGGCTTTCCAGGTCGTCGACGACATTCTCGACGTGACGGGCCTGTCCGAAACGCTGGGCAAGACGGCCGGCAAGGACCTGCACCAAAACAAGCCCACCTATGTTTCGCTGATGGGCTTGGCGGCCGCGCAGCGTCATGCGTTGGAATTGCGCGACCAGGCCCATGCCGCGCTCGCCGCCAGCGGCTTGGCCGGCGCCGCGCGGCTGGCGCTGCTGGCCGACAAGGTCGTGGACCGAGATTCCTAATCGATGAACCCCATGACCACCCCCTCCTTGCTGTCGCGGATTGACAGCCCGGCCGATCTGCGACACCTGTCGCGCGCCGAGCTGACGACCCTGGCGACCGAACTGCGCGATTACGTGCTGCACAGCGTGTCCAAGACCGGCGGTCACCTGTCCTCCAATCTGGGCACCGTGGAGCTGACGATCGCGTTGCACTATGTGTTCGACACGCCGACGGACCGGCTGGTCTGGGACGTTGGCCACCAGACCTACGCGCACAAGATCCTCACCGGCCGGCGCGACCGCATGGGCTCGCTGCGCCAGTTGGGCGGTATCAGCGGGTTTCCGCGCCGCGACGAGAGCGAGTACGACACCTTTGGCACCGCGCACAGTTCGACTTCGATCTCGGCCGCCCTGGGCATGGCGCTGGCCGCCAAGCTCAAGGGTGAGAGGCGCAAGGCCGTGGCCATCATCGGCGACGGCGCGATGAGCGCCGGCATGGCCTTCGAGGCCCTGAACAATGCCGGCGTCTCGCACGGCGGCCTGCAGGCTGACCTGCTGGTGGTGCTGAACGACAACGACATGTCGATCAGCCCGCCGGTCGGTGCGCTGAACAAGTACCTGGCGCGACTGATGAGCGGCAAGTTCTATGCCGCCGCGCGCGAGGGTGCCAAGACGGTGCTGAAGAACGCGCCGCCGCTGCTCGAGCTGGCGCGGCGCTTCGAGGAGCACGCCAAGGGCATGGTCGTACCGGGCACGATCTTCGAGGAGTTCGGCTTCAACTACGTCGGTCCGATCGACGGACACGACCTCGACTCATTGATCCCGACGCTGGAAAACCTGCGCGACCTGCCCGGCGCGCAGTTTCTGCACGTGGTGACGAAGAAGGGCATGGGCTACAAGCTGGCCGAGGCCGACCCTGTCAACTACCACGGCCCGGGCAAGTTCGACCCCGCGGTCGGCATCACCAAACCCGTCACGCCGCCGAAGACGACGTTCACGCAGGTGTTCGGTGAATGGCTGTGCGACATGGCCGAGGCCGATCCCAAGCTCGTCGGCATCACGCCGGCGATGCGCGAGGGCTCGGGCATGGTCGAGTTCGCGCAGCGCTTCCCGACGCGCTATCACGATGTCGGCATCGCCGAACAGCATGCGGTGACCTTGGCCGCCGGCATGGCCTGTGAAGGCTTGAAGCCGGTCGTCGCCATCTACTCCACTTTCCTGCAGCGGGGCTACGACCAGTTGATCCACGATGTGGCGATCCAGAACCTGCCCGTCACGTTTGCGCTCGATCGCGCCGGGCTGGTCGGCGCCGATGGTGCGACGCACGCGGGCGCGTACGACATCGCGTACCTGCGCTGCATTCCCAACATGGGTCTGATTGCACCAGCCGACGAAAACGAATGCCGCCAGGCGCTGACCACCGCGCACCGGCGCAACCACCCGGTGGCGGTTCGCTACCCGCGCGGAGCAGGGGCGGGCGTGGAAGTCCAGCGCACCTTCGACGAGTTGCCCTGGGGCCGTGGCGAGTTGCGCCGCCAGGGTGAGCGCGTCGCGATCCTGGCCTTCGGCCCGCTGCTGCATGCGGCCCTCGCGGCGGGCGAGCGGCTGAACGCGACGGTGGTGAACATGCGCTTCATCAAGCCGCTCGATGCGGCGCTGGTGGTCGAGCTGGCGCGCACGCACGAAGCCATCGTCACCGTCGAAGAAGGCTCGCTGATGGGCGGCGCGGGCAGCGCGGTGATGGAGGCACTGCATGCCGCCGGCCTGAGCACGCCGGTGCTCGCCCTCGGCCTGCCCGACCGGTTCATCGAGCACGGCGACCCGGCCAAGCTGCTGGAGATGAACGGCCTGGACGCCGACGGCATTGCCACGTCGGTCGCGGCGCGTTTCGGCGCGCGGCCGGCGCTGGTGCGCGTCAAGACCTGAGATCGGTCGCGCCGGTGACTGGCAAAGGGCCCACGGCGGCAGGCAAGCCCAATTGGTGCGATGCTGCATCGCGCACGTACCGAATTCGAACATGACCCACCCGACCCAGACCCTGCACATCCCCGACACGCAGAGCGAGCGTGACGAACGACACCTGGCGATCCAGCGCGTCGGCGTCAAGGACGTGCACTACCCGTTGCAGTTGCGCGTGGCCGGCGCCGTGCAGGCCACCGCGGCGCTGTGGGACCTGGATGTGGCGCTGCCGGCCGAAAAGAAGGGCACCCACATGTCGCGCTTCGTGGCCTGGCTCAACGACCTGGAACGGCTCGATGCGCCACTCGACGCCGCGACGCTGCGCGAGCGCATGGCGCTGATGCTCGAACGCCTGGGCGCCAGCGAAGGCCGTATCGAAGCGCGCTTTGCCTTTTTTCTGCGCAAGCGCGCGCCGGTATCTGGAGTGCAGAGCCTGCTCGACTACCAGGGCCGCTGGATCGCCGAGGCGCGCGGCGGCGTGACCGCGGTGTGGGCCGAAGTGGCCGTGCCGGTGAAGAGTCTGTGCCCGTGTTCGAAGGAGATCTCCGACTACGGCGCCCACAACCAGCGTTCGACGGTGACAATTCGCGCCGAGTTGCAGGCACCTGTCGAATGGCTCGAGCTGGTGCGATTCGCCGAAGACAACGCGTCGAGCGAGCTGTGGGCGCTGCTCAAACGCCCTGACGAGAAGTGGATCACCGAGCGCGCCTACGAGAATCCCAAGTTCGTCGAAGACCTGGTGCGCGACGTGGCGCTCGCCCTGAACGCTGACGCCCGCATCGGCCGCTACTGCGTCGAGGTCGAGAACCATGAGTCGATTCACAACCATGCCGCCTACGCGCGCATCGAGCGCGCGTAGCCGTTCTTCTCGCGCATCGAGCGCGCTCAGCCTGGCGCTGTTGCTGGCCGGGTGTGCCGGCTACTCGCCCGGCGATCTGCGGCCGGGTCAGTCTGAAGCCGACCTGCGCGCCCGCATGGGCGAGCCCACCGGCCGCTATCCATTGGCCGACGGCGGCGCGCAGGTCGAGTACGCGCGCGGTCCGATGGGCAAGCACACCTACATGATCGACCTCGACGCCACCGGGCGCGTGCGCGGCTGGACCCAGGTGCTGACGGAGTCCCGGTTCGATTCGGTCGCCATCGATGCGCCACAGGCCGACGTGCGCCGCCTGCTCGGCCGCCCGTCGGAAACGCGTGTTGGCTGGCGCGGTGTCGGCTCGGTCTGGTCGTACCGCTACGAATCGCTGTTCTGCCGCTGGTTCCAGATCTGGCTGGTCGACGGCCGTGTGCGCGAGGCCAGCTACGCCGCCGACCCGATGTGCGATGACCATCGGCGCGACATCGACTGATGGTCCTGTACGGCCTTCAGAGCTGCGATACCGTCAGACGCGCCCGCGCCTGGCTCGCCGAGCGCGGCGTGGCCTGCGACTTTCATGATTTCAAGAAGCTCGGCGTGCCTGCCGGGCGGCTCGACGCGTGGATCGCGGCCGTGGGCTGGCAGGCGCTCGTCAATCGGCAGGGCAGCACCTGGCGCAAGCTCGAACCGGCCATGCAGCAGTCGGTGGTCGATGGGCCGTCGGCGCGCGTCCTGTTGCTGGGGCACTGCAGCGTGATCAAGAGGCCGGTGGTCGAGTGGTCCGATGGCCAGATCACCGTCGGCTTCGATGCGACGCAGTGGCTGCAACGGCTGCGCGCCTGAGGAACAGCAGCCGCGGCTCGGCCGGATTGACGCACTGTGTGGGTGCATCGACGCACCAAGAGAGAACCAGAGCGGGCCGACAAAGGCCCCTTTGAGGTGCAAATCGGTGGCGCGGATCCGCCGTCACGGGCACCGATATGGGCATCGAAATTGCATTCGCGGTGCGCTTCTCGAACCGCGCTGGTGCATCCGCACAACGGCACGGCCACAGGCTGGAGGAGCAATTCGATGGATCAGGTCAAGCAGGGCACCGACGCCCTGTTCATTCTGCTGGGCGCCGTCATGGTCCTGGCCATGCACTCGGGCTTCGCGTTCCTCGAACTCGGCACGGTGCGCAAGAAGAACCAGGTCAATGCACTGGTCAAGATCCTGGTCGACTTCGCAGTCTCGACGCTGGCCTACTTTCTGGTCGGCTACAGCGTGGCCTACGGCGTCAACTTCTTCAGCGGTGCCGAAGGGCTGGCGGCGAAGAACGGCTATGAGTTGGTCAAGTTCTTCTTCCTGCTGACTTTCGCGGCCGCGATTCCGGCCATCGTCTCGGGAGGCATCGCCGAGCGTGCGCGCTTCGGGCCGCAGTTGATCGCCACGGCGGTGCTTGTCGGCCTGATCTACCCGCTGTTCGAGGGCGTGGTCTGGGGCGGCAAGTTCGGTGTGCAGGGCTGGATCAAGAGCGTGGCAGGTGCCGAGTTCCACGACTTTGCCGGCAGCGTGGTGGTGCATGCGGTGGGCGGCTGGATCGGATTGACGGCGGTGCTGCTGTTGGGCGCTCGCGCCAACCGCTATCGCAAGGACGGCGGCATCAGCGCGCACCCGCCTTCGAGCATTCCCTTCCTCGCCCTCGGCGCCTGGGTGCTCACCGTCGGCTGGTTCGGCTTCAACGTGATGAGCGCGCAGACCATCGACAAGATCTCCGGTCTGGTGGCGGTGAATTCGCTGATGGCGATGGCTGGCGGCACGCTCGTCGCCGCCTGGCTGGGCAAGAACGACCCCGGCTTCGTCCACAACGGCCCGCTGGCCGGCCTGGTTGCGGTTTGCGCGGGTTCGGACGTGATGCACCCGCTGGGTGCACTGGCCACCGGCGGTGTGGCCGGCTTGATCTTCGTTTCGCTCTTCACACTGGCGCAGAACAAATGGAAGATCGACGACGTGCTCGGCGTGTGGCCGCTGCACGGCCTGTGCGGCGCGTGGGGCGGCATCGCCTGCGGCATCTTCGGCCTGCAAGCCGTCGGCGGGCTGGGCGGCGTGAGCTTCGCGGCCCAGCTCATCGGCACCTTGCTCGGCGTGGCCTGGGCCCTGGCCGGCGGCTTTGTCGTCTATGGGCTGCTGCGCCAGACGATGGGCCTGCGGCTGTCGGCCGAGGAGGAATACGAAGGCGCCGACCTGTCGATCCACAAGATCGGTGCGACGCCGGAGCGTGAGGTCAACTGGTGACCGGGTCATGGGCGCAGGCGCGCTAAAGTGCCCGCATGTTCACTGGCATCGTTCAAGGCGTTGCGCGCGTCGCCTTATTGAGTGACCGCGCGGGCCTGCGCTGCCTCCGGCTCGACTTCCCGCCCGCCTTCGCTCAGGGCCTGGCCATCGGCGCGAGCGTGTCGGTCGATGGCACCTGCCTGACGGTGACCGCGCTGCACGGCGATCGTGCCGCCGAATTCGACGTGATGCAGCAGACGCTGGCGTTGTCGACGCTGGGCTCGTTGATCATCGGCAGCCGCGTCAACGTCGAACGGGCCGCCAGAGACGGGGCGGAAATCGGCGGCCATCCGCTGTCGGGGCATGTTGACTTCACGGCCCGCGTGGCCGAGATGCGGCGGCCGGAGAACAATCATGTCCTGCGGCTTGCGGTGCCCGCGCCCTGGATGCGCTACGTCTTCGCCAAGGGCTACATCGCCGTCAATGGCGCGAGCCTGACGGTGGCGGAGGCTCAGCGTGAAACGGGCGGTGCGGGCTGGTTCGAGGTGTGGTTGATTCCGGAGACGCTGCGCATGACGACGTTCGGCGACAAAGTTGTCGGGGACACTCTGAACGTCGAGATAGATCGGTCCACGCAGGTGATGGTGGATACGGTTCGCGATGCGGTCGCGGAGCGGCTTGGGCCATTGCTGCCGGCGTTGGAGTTGTTCGCTCGCGAGCGTGGCCTGTAGCTTGCTTCGACTTTTGCAGAGATCCGCCAGCCCGCGCACCTCGGCGCGTCCCAGCAGCTCGACCACACGATCCAAGTAGGCCCGGTTGCGGCGCTCGTCGGTGCCGGGGCCGACGATGCGCACGTCGTGCGGGAACAGGTAGCTCATCGCCAGTGCCGGCAACGGCAACTCGCGCACGCGCGCCTTCGCTTCGGCGAACGCGGCATCGTCGTCGAGCTTCATCGGCACCAGCTGGGCGTCGATGTCATCGAGGCCTGCGGCGTGCATTGCCGCCGCGTTGGCGAGCGGGCCGCACCAGCCGATGCGCGGCGAGGTGGCGGCCGTCGGCACGCTGCGTTCAGGCCTTGGCGGCCGACACGGCGGCACGCAGCCCGAGCAGGTAACTGTCGACGCCCAAGCCGCTGATCTGGCCCTTGATGATCTCGGCGAAGACCGACTTGTGGCGGAACTCCTCGCGCGCGTGGATGTTGCTCATGTGCAGCTCGATGACCGGACAGGTCAGGATCGCCAGCGCGTCGCGGATGCCGTAGCTGTAGTGCGTCCAGGCGCCGCCGTTGATCATCACGCCGTTCACGCCGTCGGCATAGGCCTGGTGGATGCGCTCGCACATCGCGCCTTCGCTGTTGGTCTGGTAGCTCTCGACCTCGACGCCGAGTTCCTTGCCCAGCGCCTGCAACTGCGCGTCGATCTGCGCCAGCGTGATCGTGCCGTACTGCTTCGGATCGCGCTTGCCGAACATGTTGTGGTTGATGCCGTGGAGCATGAGGAACTTCATGGTGTGCCTTTCAATTGCAGGGGTTCAGTTCAGTTCGATGGTGCTGCCGGCCTTGGCGGCGGCAACGATGGCTTCGGTGACGCGCAGGTTGGCCAGTCCGTCGCGCGCGCTGACCAGGGGCTCGGCTTCGCCGCGGATCACGGCGCCGAAATGTTCGATCTGGTGCTTCAGAGGGTCGTCGCGCACCATGCCGACGACGCCGACCTCGAACGGTTTCCACCATGAGCGGTCCTGCGGACGCGGGTAGGTCTTCAGGCGCATGGTCGGCACCGACAGGCTGCCGTTGGTGCCGGTGATGACGTAGCAGTCTTCGTCGTCGTAGCTCGGATAGGCCTTGTTCTCCTGCGAGGTCTGCTCCCAACTGCGCGGGCAAGCGGCGGTGTCGCTGAGCATGAAGCTGCCCAGGGCGCCGCTGGCGAAGCGCAGGTTGATGGCCACCGTGTCCTCGACCGGGAAGCCGCGCGTGGCGTGCGAGGTGAAGGCCTGCACCGCGACGATCTCGCCGCACAGCATGCGCAGGTTGTGCACCTCGTGGATCATGTTCAATAGGATCGGCCCGCCACCCGGCTCGCGCCGCCACGGCGCGTCGGCGTAGTAATGGTCGGGCTTGAGGAAGGTCGCGCTGCCCATCACCGCGACCAGCTTGCCGAGCACGCCGGATTCGACCACCTGGCGTGCCTTGGCCATGATCGGGCTGTGTGCGCGGTGGTGGCCGATGAGAATCTTCGCCCGCGCGGCGTCGGCGGACTCGACCAGACGCCGGGCCTCGGCCACCGTCGGCGCAATGGGTTTCTCCAGCAGCATCGGCACACGCGCTTCGATGCATTCGAGCGCGTGCGGCACATGCAACCGATTGGGCGTGGCCAGGACCACGCCGTCGGGCTTGTCCGCGGTAAACAGCTCGGCCAGCGACCGGTACAGCGGCACCCCGGCGGCTTCGGCATGGGCCTGCGCAGCGGGTGACGGGTCGACGATTGCAGACAGCGTGCAGGTGCTGCTTGCGCGCGTCACGCCCATGTGGGCCAGGCCGATGTAGCCGGCGCCGGCCACTGCGATGCGGGTCTTGCTCATCGCGGCGTCACTTGAGCGCAATGGTCATCTGCGCGATCAGTGCGCGGGTTTCGGGACGCACGCCACGCCACCAGACGAAGGCTTCTGCGGCCTGCTCGACCAGCATGCCGACGCCGTCGGCCAGGCGCTTGACGCCGGCGTTCTGCGCCAGGCGCAGGAAGGGCGTGAGGCCCTTGCCGTAGGCCAGCTCGTAGGCCAGGCCGTCGACGGCAAACACCTCGGGCGACACCGGAGGCAGCTCGGCGCGCAGGCTGGCCGAGGTGGCATTGACGACGACGTCGAAGCGGCCGGCGCCGATGTCGGCATAGCCGCCGCCGCGGACCTGGCCTCTGGCGGCGACGGATTGCGCCAACTGCACGGCCTTGGCCGCGTCGCGGTTGGCGATCACCAGTTCGACCGGCCGTTCGGCCAGGAAAGGCAACAGCAGGCCGCGCACCGCGCCGCCGGCGCCGAGCGCCAGCACGCGCCTGCCGGTCATGGCGACGCCAAGGTTGCGCACGATGTCATTGACCAGGCCGATGCCGTCGAAATTCTCGGCCACGATGCGGCCATCGGGCTCGAACTTCAGCGCGTTGACGGCACCCGCGGCGCTCGCTCGCTCGCTCTTCTCGTCGGCCAGCTCGTAGGCCTGCAGCTTGAACGGCGCAGTGACGTTCATGCCGCGCCCGCCGGCATCGCGGAAGGCGCGCACCGCTGCGGCAAAGCCGTCCAGCGGGGCTTCGATCTTGGTGTATTCGAGGTCCTGCCCGGTCGCCTTGGCGAAGCTGGCGTGGATCAACGGCGATTTGCTCTGGCTGATCGGGTTGCCGATGACGGCGTAGCGGTCGGTCATGTCAATCCTCGAGATCTTTCACGGCAGGTTCGGCGTACATCACGCCGTCGGCTTGCAGCGCATCGATCTCGGCTGCCGAGTAGCCGAGCGACGCGGCGATGCGGCGATTGTGCTGCCCCATCAATGGCGCGGGCATTTTCTGCGTGGTGTCGCAGTCCGAGAAGCGGAACGGCAGGTTCGGCAGCCTGACCTTGCCGAGCACCGGGTGATCCTGTTCGATGACCATGCCGCGGGCCACGATCTGCGGGTCGGCCAGGGTTTCGTCGATGCGCTGCACCTTGGCGCAAGGCACGTCGATGGCGTCGAGCGCGGCCAGGACCTCGGCCACCGTGCGCGGACCGACCCAGGCCCGCACCAGTGGCAGGATCTCGAGGCGGTTGGCATTGCGTCCGGCAGCGCTGTGAAAGCGTGCATCGGCTGAGAGGGATTCGCCGCCGATCAGTCGGGCAAAGCGCTTCCAGGCGTCGTCGACCTGTGCCGCAATCACCAGGTGGCCGTCGGTGGCGGTGAACACGCCATACAGCGTCGACTGCGGCAGGTCATGTCCGGTCTGAACCGGCACCTCGGTGCCGCCCGACAGCGTGTAGCACTGCACCGCGTACTCGTGCATCGAAACCAGGCAGTCGTAAAGGGCCATGTCGATGTGCTGGCCGCGGCCCGACTTGATGCGGCCGAGCAGCGCAGCACATACCGCGGCCACGCCGTGGATGCCGGTGTACATGTCGCCGAGCGCGATGCGCAGCAGCGGCGGCGCGTCGCCCGGCGAGCCGATCATCTGCATGATGCCGCTCTTGGCCTCTGCGATCAGGCCGAAGCCGGCACGGTGCGAGTCGGGGCCGGTGTGGCCGTAGGCCGAAACCGAGCAATAGACCAGCCCCGGATTGCGCTCGGCCAGCGTCCTGTAGCCCAGGCCCAGCCGGTCCAGCGCACCGGGACGGTAGTTCTCGACGAACACATCGGCGCTGTCGGTCAGCTTGTGCAGCAGCGCCAGGCCCCGCGGGTCCTTGAGGTTGATGCACAGGCCTTGCTTGCCCATGTTCTGCTGCATGAAGTAGCCGCTTTGGCCACCGATGAAATAGGCGTGCTGGCGGCCCGCGTCGCCGGCGGTCGGGCGCTCGACCTTGATGACCTCGGCGCCCATCGCCGCCAGGCAGCGCGACAGGTACGGCCCGGCCAGGAAGTGCGTGTAGTCGACGACGCGGATGCCCGCGAGTGGCAATGCTTGAGTCATGAGGGTCTGCGAGGAATCATCAACCGGTGCTCGCCCTTTTGCACCACTTCGCCGCGCTGGTTGATCAGCTCGGACGGCAGCACCACGATGCCCCAGCCCGGCTTGCTCTTCGACTCGCGCAGGCTGCCGACCCGGAACTTCACGTGCAGCACGTCGTCGACCTTGATCGGCGCCAGGAAGTCCCAGGTCCAGCCGAGCGACATGCCGGGCAGGAAGCGGTAGTCGCTCTGCGTCTTCAGGCCATCGGCGATCGACAGGCCGAACAGGCCGTGTGCCACCAGCGCACCGAAGTGGCTCTTCTTTGCGTACGCCTCGTCCACATGCACGGGAGTGTGATCGCCGGTGAGGTCGGCGTAGGCCAGGATGCGTTGCTTGGTGACGGTGTAGCTCGGGCTGCTGCACTCGTCGCCGAGCCTGGCGTCGTCCCAGTATCTTTCGGGGCTCATGTGAAGTCTCTCGGGTTGACGGCCAGCGCCTGCGCGACGGCGCCGGGGCTGGCCTGGATGAACTCGACGGCCAGGCCGTCGGGCAGGCGCAGCCAGTTGCGGCCTTGCGACATTTCCTTCACGCCGTACTTTTGCGCGGCGGCCAGCGCGGCTTCGAGGTCTTCGCACATCACGCCCAGGTGCGCCAGGCGCCCTTCGGGGCCGGCAAAGTCGGGGCTGGCGATGAACTGCAGGCCGCCGAGCGTCCAGTACTGCGCCGGCGCGTCGAGGCTGCCTTGCACCTCGCGCATCGCCATGCCGCAGACATCGCTGAAGAAGCCGATGTTCCAGTGGATGTTCTTGACCCAGACGGCGACATGCTCGACATAGGCCCTGGGGGTCGTGTTCATGCAAGTCCTTTTTCGATGCCCTTGACGCAGGCCACGAGCGAGGCGTTCACGGGCGTGGGCACGCCGCGGCGCCGGCCCTCGGCGACGACGGCGCCGTTGACGAAATCGATCTCGGTGACGGAGCCCTTTTCCAGGCTCTGCAGCATCGAGGCCTTGAAGTCGTAGGGCAGGCCGACGCCGGCGCGCAGCCAGGGCTGCTCCGGGTCGCTGAAACTGAGCCGCACGCCGGCCGCGTGCGCCACGGCCATGGCCTCGGCCACGGCGGCCAGCGCGGTGGCCTTGAGCTCGGGCACCTGGTAGAGCAGGCCGTAGGGCAGGCGCGTGATCGCGCTCAGCGCGCCGGTGGCGACGTTGACCAGCAGCTTGTCCCACACCGTGCCGACGATGTTGTCGCTGACCGTGGTGGCCAGCCCGGCGCGGTTGAATTCGGCGGCGATGGCCAGCGCGCGCTCGCTGATGCGGCCGTCGAGCTCGCCGATCGCTGTCTGCCGATCCGCGGTGGCCGAGACGATGCGCCCGGGCGCCAGCAGCACGCCGCCGACATAGGTCTTGCCCGTCATCACGCGCTGGCGGCCGACGAACTCGGCCAGCACGTCTTCATGACCGAGGCCGTTCTGCAGCGACAGCACCACGGTGTGCTCGCCGATCAACGGCGCGGCGCCGGCGATGGCCTCGCGGGTGTGGAAGGATTTCACCAGCACGATCACCAGATCGACCACGCCGACCTCGGCGCAACGGGTGGTGGCATTGACCGCGACGCGGCGTTCGCCCTGCGGCGTGACCAGGGTCAGGCCATCGGCCTGCATCGCCGCGACATGGGCCTGCGAGCGGTTGACGAGCCAGACTTCGGAGCCGGCCTCGCCGAGCGCGGCGCCTATGGCGCAGCCGAGGGCGCCGGCGCCCAGGACACAGATTCTCATGGCTTGATCACGGTGGTGGTGCTGGCTGGCATGCGGTGCGCCACGATAGGACGCGGGCGCGGCGCTGTCCATGCAGCAGCGCCAATGGACAGCATTGGCCGGCGCAATACGCCGGCCGGCCCGAGCGATGCCGAGCGCACTGCGGCACCGCGGACGGTGGGGCGGTGGCTTGTACAGTCGACGGCGTGACCGATCCCCCTGCCGCTCCGACGCTGCTCGAGCTGAGGCTGTTGCAGTTGTTCGACGCCCTGCACCAGACGCGCAGCGTGA
>Ga0209798_10001323_pt1 | contig 14951 bp, 13 predicted proteins | sample DOMMetBare3Fresh_FD_187475 | JGI IMG/M metagenome (GOLD analysis project Ga0209798, IMG submission 187475) | Wetland sediment microbial communities from St. Louis River estuary, USA, under dissolved organic matter induced mercury methylation -... | ecosystem: Environmental > Aquatic >...
GCCCGGTGGCGAACGTCCCGAGCCGGATCTTCGGACCCTGCAGGTCGACGAGGACGCCGACGGCCCGCATCGTCTCGTCGCTCGCGGCGCGGACCTCGTCGTACCGACGCCGGTGCTCGTCGTAGGAGCCGTGGCTGAGGTTCAGCCGGGCCACGTCCATCCCGGCCCGGACGAACTCGGCGACCCTGCCGTCCACGGCGGGTCCGAGGGTGCAGACGATCTTGGCGCGACGCATGCTCAGGGGGTCCTCGGTTCTGTGCTGGACGCCGTCCGGGGGCAGCTGCCCGGACGGCAGTGGCGTGGTGACTCCGGAGCGCGCCGTCATACGGTCAGCGGCCTCGCTGTGGGCGGGATCGGCGCAGGAAGCACGCTACTCCCCGTGAGCCATCGGTCGACCCCGGCCGCGCACGAGCGTCCCTCGGCGATCGCCCAGACGATGAGGGACTGACCGCGGCCGGCGTCTCCGGCGACGAAGACGCCGGGCACCGACGACATGTAGTCCTGGGTGCGCGCGACGTTTCCCCGCGGGTCGAGGTCGACGCCGAGCTGCTCGACGAGGGCGCCCTTCTCCGGCCCGACGAAGCCCATCGCGAAGAGCACGAGCTGGGTCGGGATCGTCCGCTGCGAGCCCTCGACCGGCGTGAAGCGACCGTCGACGACCTCGACCTCGACGAGCTCGAGCCCGGCGACCCGGCCCTCGTCGTCGCCGACGAAGCGCTGGGTGCTCACCGCGTAGACCCGGTCACCACCCTCCTCATGGGCGCTGGAGACCCGGTAGGTCATGGGGTACGTCGGCCACGGCTGGGCGTCCGGACGCTCCTGCGGCGGGCGCGGCATGATCTCGAGCTGCGTCACCGACCGGGCCCCCTGACGCAGCGACGTGCCGAGGCAGTCGGCGCCGGTGTCCCCGCCGCCGAGGATGACGACGTCCTTGCCCTCGGCCGTCACCTGGCCCTCGACCATCTCGCCCAGCGCGACCCGGTTGGCCGGCGGCAGGAACTCCATCGCCTGGACGACCCCGTCCAGCCCGCGGCCGGGGACGTCGAGGTCGCGCCACGCAGTGGCGCCGACGGCCAGCACGACGGCGTCGTAGCGTTCCCGCAGGGCCGAGCCGGTGAGCTGGCCGCCGACGTCGACGCCCGGCCGGAACCGGGTGCCCTCGGCCTCCATCTGGGCCAGGCGCCGGTCGAGGTGGCGCTTCTCCATCTTGAACTCGGGGATGCCGTACCGCAGCAGCCCGCCGATCCGGTCGGCCCGCTCGTAGACGGCGACCGTGTGGCCGGCCCGCGTCAGCTGCTGGGCCACGGCGAGCCCGGCGGGTCCGGAGCCGACCACGGCGACGGTCTTGCCGGTGAGGCGCTCCGGTGGCTTGGGCTCGACCCACCCGCGGTCGAACGCCTCGTCGACCAACGTCACCTCGACCTGCTTGATCGTGACGGCAGGCTGGTTGATCCCGAGGACGCACGCGCTCTCGCACGGGGCCGGGCAGAGCCGGCCGGTGAACTCGGGGAAGTTGTTCGTCGCGTGCAGTCGCTCGATGGCCTCGTGCCAGTCGCCGCGCCACGCGAGGTCGTTCCACTCGGGGATCAGGTTCCCGAGCGGACAGCCGTTGTGGCAGAACGGGATCCCGCAGTCCATGCAGCGGCCGGCCTGGCGGCGCAGCACCGTGCGGTCGGTGTCCTCGTAGACCTCGCGCCAGTCCTGGATGCGCACCGGCACGGGACGGCGCTGCGGCAGCTCGCGGTCGCGGACCGAGAGGAAGCCCTTGGGGTCAGCCATGCGATGCCTCCATGATCCGCGACCACACGACGTCCCCCTCGAGGTCGAGGCCCTCGGCCTCGGCCTGCCTGCGGACGGCGACGACCCGCGCGAAGTCGCGCGGCATGACCTTGGTGAAGCGCGGCACCGCCGCCTCCCAGTCCTGCAGCAGGCGCCAGGCGACCGCGGACTCGGTCTCCTCCCGGTGCCGGCGGACGATCTCGTGCAGCAGCGCGGCGTCGTCCTCGTCCAGCGGGAGCAGGTCGACGAGCTCGGTGTTGACCCGGACCGACCGCAGGTCGAGCACGTACGCGACGCCGCCGGACATCCCGGCCGCGAAGTTGCGCCCCGTCCGGCCCAGCACGACGACCGTGCCGCCGGTCATGTACTCGCAGCCGTGGTCGCCGACGCCCTCGACGACGGCCGTGGCGCCGGAGTTGCGCACGCAGAACCGTTCGCCGACCTGGCCCCGGAGGAGCACCTCGCCGCCCGTCGCGCCGTAGCCGATGACGTTGCCGGCGATGATGTTCTGCTCGGCCGCGAAGGCCGCCGACCGGTCGGGTCGGACGACGACCCGGCCGCCGGACAGGCCCTTGCCGAGGTAGTCGTTGGCGTCCCCGAGCAGCCGCAACGTGATGCCGCTGGGCACGAACGCGCCGAACGACTGGCCGGCGGACCCGGTGAGCGTCACGTCGATCGTGTCGTCGGGCAGGCCGTCGCCGCCCCAACGCTTCGTCACCTCGTGGCCGAGCAGTGCGCCGACCGTGCGGTTGACGTTGCGGATCGGCAGGCTGATCCGGACCGGCTCGCGGCGCTCGAGCGCGTCGGCGGACAACTCCACGAGCTGGTGGTCGAGCGCCTTCTCCAGTCCGTGGTCCTGCGTCGCGGTGCGGCGCCGCGCGGTCCCCTCGGGGACGTCCGGGACGGCGAGGATCCTCGTGAGGTCCAGGCCCGAGGCCTTCCAGTGCTCGACGGCGTCGGTCACGTCGAGGGCCTCGGCGTGTCCGATCGCCTCGTCGAGGCTGCGGAAGCCGAGCGTCGCGAGGTACTCGCGGACCTCGGCCGCGACGAACTCGAAGAACGTGACGACGAACTCGGGCCTGCCGGCGAACCGCGCCCGGAGCTCGGGGTTCTGCGTCGCCACGCCCACCGGGCACGTGTCGAGGTGGCACACCCGCATCATGATGCAGCCCGAGACCACGAGCGGCGCGGTCGCGAACCCGAACTCCTCGGCGCCGAGCAGGGCCGCGACGACGACGTCCCGGCCGGTCTTCAGCTGGCCGTCGGTCTGCACGACGATCCGGTCCCGCAGGCCGTTGAGCACGAGGGTCTGCTGGGTCTCCGCGAGGCCCAGCTCCCAGGGCGCGCCGGCGTGCTTGAGGCTGGTGAGCGGGCTCGCGCCGGTCCCGCCGTCGTGGCCCGAGATGAGGACGACGTCCGCGTGCGCCTTGCTCACGCCCGCCGCGACGGTGCCGACGCCGACCTCGGAGACGAGCTTGACGTGGATCCGTGCCGACGGGTTGGAGTTCTTCAGGTCGTGGATCAGCTGGGCCAGGTCCTCGATCGAGTAGATGTCGTGGTGCGGCGGCGGTGAGATGAGACCGACGCCGGGCGTCGAGTGCCGGGTCCGCGCGACCCAGGGATAGACCTTGTGGCCGGGCAGCTGGCCGCCCTCGCCGGGCTTGGCGCCCTGCGCCATCTTGATCTGGATGTCGTCGGAGTGCGTGAGGTAGAGGCTCGTCACCCCGAACCGGCCGGAGGCCACCTGCTTGATCGAGCTGCGCCGCGCCGGGTCGAGGAGGCGGTCGGGGTCCTCACCGCCCTCGCCGGTGTTCGACTTCGCTCCGATCGAGTTCATCGCGATCGCGAGGGTCTCGTGCGCCTCCTGGGAGATGGAGCCGTACGACATGGCCCCGGTCGAGAACCGCTTCATGATGGACTCGATCGGCTCGACCTCGTCGACCGGCACCGGCGACCGCTCGCCCTCCTTGAACCGGAACAGGCCCCGCAGGGTCATGAGCCGGGCGGACTGCTCGTCGACCGCGCGGGTGTACTCGCGGAACACGTCGAAGCGCCGGGCCCGGGTCGAGTGCTGGAGCCTGAAGACCGTGTCGGGGTCGAACAGGTGCGGCTCGCCGTCGCGCCGCCACTGGTACTCGCCGCCGGTCTCGAGGCGCCGGTGCGGGTCGCGGATCCCGTCGGCCGGGTAGGCCCTCGCGTGCCGGTGGGCGACCTCGGTGGCGAGGACGTCGAGCCCGATCCCGCCGAGCTGCGACGTCGTCCCCGTGAAGTACCGGTCGACGAGGTCGGAGCCGAGGCCGATCGCCTCGAAGACCTGCGCGCCGCGGTAGGACGCGACGGTCGAGATCCCCATCTTGCTCATGACCTTGAGGACGCCCTTGCCGAGCGCCTTGATGAGGTTCGCGACCGCCCTCTCCGGGGACAGGCCGGTGATCTCGCCGCGGCGGACGAGGTTCTCGACGCTCTCCATGGCGAGGTACGGGTTCACCGCGGCGGCGCCGTACCCGACGAGCAGCGCCACGTGGTGCACCTCGCGGACGTCACCGGCCTCGACGATGAGCCCGACCTGGGTCCGGGTCTTCTCCCGGATGAGGTGGTGGTGGACGGCGCTCGTGAGGAGCAACGACGGGATCGGCGCGAGGTCGGCCGTGGAGTCCCGGTCGGACAGGACGACGAACCGGGCGCCCGCCTCGATCGCCGCCGAGACCTCGGCGCAGATCTCGTCGAGCCGTGCCGCGAGCGCCGCGCCCCCGCCGTCCACCTTGTAGAGGCCCCGGACGGTGACCGTCGCGTACCCGGGCAGGTCGCCGTCCGCGTTGATGTGGACGATCCGGGACAGCTCGTCGTTGTCGATGACGGGGAAGTGCAGGACGAGCTGGCGGCAGTGTGCAGGGCTCGCCGACAGCAGGTTGCCCTCGGGGCCGATCGCGGTACCGAGCGCCGTGACGAGCTCCTCGCGGATGGCGTCGAGCGGAGGGTTGGTGACCTGGGCGAAGAGCTGCGTGAAGTAGTCGAACAGCAGCCGCGGACGCTGGCTCAGCACCGCGACCGGGGTGTCGGTGCCCATCGACCCGATCGGCTCCGCGGAGGCGCGCGCCATCGGCGCGACGAGCACGCGCAGCTCCTCCTCGGTGTAGCCGAAGGTCTGCTGCCTGCGGGTCACCGAGGCGTGCGTGTGGACGACGTGCTCGCGCTCGGGCAGCTCGGACAGGAAGATCCGGCCCGCGTGCAGCCACTCGTCGTACGGGTGCTGCCCCGCGAGGTCCGCCTTGATCTCCTCGTCGTCCACGATCCGGCCGTACTCGGTGTCGACGAGGAACATCCGGCCCGGCTGGAGCCGCCCCTTGCGGACGACGGACGCCGGGTCGATGTCGAGGACGCCCACCTCGCTCGCGAGCACGACGAGGCCGTCCTCGGTGACCCAGTACCGGGCCGGGCGCAGGCCGTTGCGGTCGAGCACGGCGCCGATCAGCGTGCCGTCGGTGAACGCGACGCAGGCCGGCCCGTCCCACGGTTCCATGAACATTGAGTGGAACTCGTAGAACGCCCGCCGGGCCGGGTCCATCTCGGCGTGGTTCTCCCAGGCCTCGGGGATCATCATGAGCACCGCGTGCGGCAGGGACCGGCCGCCGAGGTGGAGCAGCTCGAGCACCTCGTCGAAGCTCGCCGAGTCGCTCGCCTCGGGTGTGCAGATCGGGAAGAGCCGGTCGAGGTCCCCGAGAACGACGTCGCTGACGAGCTGGCTCTCCCGGGCGCGCATCCAGTTCCGGTTGCCCTTGACCGTGTTGATCTCACCGTTGTGCGCGATGAGCCGGAAGGGGTGTGCGAGCGGCCACGACGGGAACGTGTTCGTCGAGAACCGGGAGTGGACGATCGCCAGCTCGGTGGCGAACCGGCGGTCGGACAGGTCCGGGAAGAACAGCTCGAGCTGGCCGGTCGTCAGCATGCCCTTGTAGACGAGCGTGCGCGCCGACAGCGAGGGGAAGTAGACGCCCGCCTCGTGCTCGGCGCGCTTGCGCAGGCAGAAGGCCATCCGCTCCAGGGCCATGCCGACGACGCGGCCGCGGGCGGACGCGACGAAGACCTGGCGGAAGCGCGGTTGGCAGGCGCGGGCGGTCGCGCCCACGAGGCCGCCGACCGTCGGCACCTCGCGCCAGCCGAGGACCGTCAGCCCCTCGAGCGCGGCGATCTCCTCGAACCGGGAGACCGCGACGCGCTCGTCCTCGTCGTCGTCCGGCAGGAAGGCGATCCCGACGGCGTACGAGCCCTGCGGCGGCAGGTCGAAGTCGACGACGCCGCGCAGGAACGCGTCCGGCACCTGGGTGAGGATGCCGGCGCCGTCGCCGGTGTCCGCCTCGGCGCCGACCGCCCCGCGGTGCTCGAGGTTGCGCAGCGCGGTGAGGGCCTTCTCCAGGATGTCGTGGCCGGGCTCACCGCGCAGCGTCGCGACGAACGCGACGCCGCAGGCGTCGTGCTCGTGGGCCCCGTCGTACAGGCCGGTCGCGTCGGGCTGGGCGGAGAACCGGCGAAAGGGCGTCAGCATGCGGTCCACCTCGTCGTCGGTCGTGCGGACGGGTCGCGCCGGGGACCGGGTCCGTCGGCTCAGGTTCGGTGCGGCAGCGGCGGCCGGCGGTGCGCGTGCACCCTGGGGTGAGGGTGGAGCACGACTGCACCGGAGCGGCCGGTCGTGACACCGGCCGGCGGGGAGGGTTCGTGGCCCGTGCCCGCAGATCGGCGTCGCCGACCCGCGTGGGACGTCCATGGCCCTCGTGGAGTGGTGACACTGTAACGGGTGACGGAACGTCTCCGTAACATGCCGCGCGCCGGTCACCGGGCCGGTTGCGCCACGTGGACCTCCGGGTCGGGACGGCACGTCACGACCGGCGGCGCCTCGTGACGGACCGCGGCGCGCCCGGCCGCTCAGCGCCGCTCCGGACCGGTCCTCTCGGCCTTCGCGCCGCCCGTCTCCTGCGCCGGCACGTCCGGCTGGTCGCGCGCGTCGTCGTCCGCGTCGTCGTCGTCCGCGTCGCCGACCGGCGCGCTGTCCGCGTCACCCGTCTCCGTGCCGGCCTTCGCGTCCTCGGCCTTCGCGTCCTCGCCCTTCGCGTCCTCGCCCTTCGCGTCCTCGCCCTTCGCGTCGTCGCCCTTCGCGTCGTCGCCCTTCGCGTCGTCCGGACCCGGCGTCGGCCGCCGGACGACCCGGTCCCGGCCCGGATGCCGCCGGGTGGCGAGGACGAAGGCCACGACGGCGACCAGCAGGACGACGATGCTCGTCCAGATGTTGAGCCGCAGGCCGAGGATCTTGTTCGCGGAGTCGATCCGCAGCGCCTCGATCCACAGCCGGCCGCTGCTGTAGACGGCGATGTACAGCGCGAAGACCCGGCCGTGGCCGAGCGTGAACCGCCGGTCGGCCCACAGCAGGACCGCGACCCCGACCGCGCTCCACACCGCCTCGTAGAGGAACGTCGGGTGGTAGGTGCCGAGGACGACCGCCGCACCGTCCGGCCCACGGACCGCCTCGCCCGCCGACTGGTCCCACTCGTAGATCCGCAGCCCCCACGGCAGGTCGGTCGCCCGACCGTAGAGCTCGTTGTTGAACCAGTTGCCCCAGCGACCGATCGACTGCGCCGCGAGGATGCCGGGCGCGAGTGCGTCGGCGAGCGGCGGCATGAGGACGCCGCGGCGCCGGGCGCCGATGTAGGCGCCGACGGCACCGAGGGCGACGGCCCCCCAGATCCCGAGGCCGCCCTCCCAGATGTAGAGCGCCCGGACGGGCTCGCCGTCCGCGCCGAAGTACGGCTGCCAGCTCGTCGCGACGTGGTACACGCGGCCGCCGACGATGCCGAACGGCACGGCCCAGGCGGCGATGTCGAGGACCACGCCGGGCTCACCGCCACGGGCGACGTAGCGTCGCTCCCCCATCCGGACCGCGACGACGATGCCGATGATGATGCACAGCGCGTAGGCGCGCAGCGGGAACGGCCCCAGATGCCAGACGCCCTGCGTCGGGCTCGGCAGGACGGCCTGCAGCGCCGTGGCGGCGAGCGGCCCGGTCACGCGGAGCGGCCCTCGCGCACCCCGGCGGCGAGGTCGGCGGCGAGCGCCCGGACCGCCTCGACCCCGGCGTCCGGGGTGGCCGCCCCCGCGAGCACCTTGACGAACGCCGAGCCGACGATCACGCCGTCGGCGAAGGCGGCGACCTGCGCCGCCTGCGCCCGGGAGGAGACCCCGAGCCCGACGCACACGGGCAGGTCGGTCACCGCGCGGGTGCGCGCGACGAGGACCTGCGCGGCGTCAGCCACGCTCGACCGCACGCCGGTGACGCCCATCGTCGAGGCCGCGTACACGAATCCGCGGCACGCCCGGGCCGTGGCCGCGAGCCGCTCGGGCGTCGACGATGGCGCGACGAGGAAGATCCGGTCGAGATCGTGCTTGTCGGCAGCGGCGAGCCACTCGTCGGCCTCGTCGGGGATGAGGTCGGGGGTGATGAGCCCGGAGCCGCCGGCCTCGGCGAGGTCGGCGGCGAAGCGCTCGACGCCGTACCGGTCGACGGGGTTCCAGTACGTCATGACGACGGCGCGGGCCCCGGCCTGCGCGACAGCGGCGACCGCCGTGAAGGCGTCCCGCGGCCGTGCCCCGGCCCGCAGGGCGGCTTCGACCGCGTGCTGGATGACGGGTCCGTCCATGAGCGGGTCGGAGTAGGGGACGCCGACCTCGACGACGTCGGCGCCGCCCTCGACGAGGGCCCGAGCCGCAGCGACCGAGGTGGCGACGTCGGGGAAGCCGACCGGCAGGTAGGCGACGAGCGCGGAGCGCCCCTCGGCCCTGGCCGCGAGCAGGACGTCCGCGACGCCGCGGGAGCCGGTGATCACCGGTCGCCCTGCTGGCTCGCGTGCGTCGCCCCCGGGGCCTGCTCGACCCGCGCGACCCCGGACTCGACGGCCTCGACGTCCGCGGCGTCCGCGGCGTCCGCGACGTCCGCGACCAGACCGAACCAGCGGGCGGCGGTGTCGACGTCCTTGTCGCCGCGACCGGAGAGGTTCACCAGGACGATGCCGTCCGGGCCGAGCCGGCGGCCGGCCCGCAGCGCTCCGGCGAGGGCGTGCGCGCTCTCGATCGCCGGAATGATGCCCTCGGTCCGGCACAGCAGCTTGAAGGCGTCCATCGCCTCGGCGTCGGCGACCGACTCGTACGTCGCCCGGCCGGTCTCGTGGAGCCAGGCGTGCTCGGGGCCGACGCCCGGGTAGTCCAGGCCCGCCGAGATCGAGTGGCTCTCGATCGTCTGGCCGTCCTCGTCCTGGAGGACGAACGTGCGGTTGCCGTGGAGCACGCCCGGCAGGCCGCCGCTGATGGACGACGCGTGCCGACCGGTCTCGATCCCGTCACCGCCGGCCTCGAGCCCGAGGAGCGCGACCCCGGCGTCGTCGAGGAAGGCGTGGAAGATGCCGATCGCGTTGCTGCCGCCGCCGACGCAGGCCGCGACGACGTCGGGGAGCCGGCCGACGAGGTCCAGCACCTGCCGGCGCGCCTCGACGCCGATCACCCGGTGGAAGTCGCGCACCATCGTCGGGAAGGGGTGCGGTCCGGCGACCGTGCCGAGCAGGTAGTGCGTCGTGTCGACGTTCGTCACCCAGTCGCGCATCGCCTCGTTGATGGCGTCCTTCAGCGTCCGCGAGCCCGTCGTCACGGGGACGACCTCGGCACCGAGCAGGCGCATCCGCGCGACGTTGAGGGCCTGCCGCCGGGTGTCCTCCTCGCCCATGTAGACGACGCACTCGAGGTCGAGCAGGGCGGCCGCGGTCGCCGTCGCGACGCCGTGCTGGCCGGCGCCGGTCTCGGCGATGACCCGCTTCTTGCCCATCCGCTGGGTGAGCAGCGCCTGGCCGAGCACGTTGTTGATCTTGTGGGACCCGGTGTGGTTGAGGTCCTCGCGCTTGAGCAGGACCCGCGCCCCCCCGGCGTGCGCCGCGAACCGCTTGGCCTCGGTGAGCAGGCTCGGGCGCCCGGAGTACGTGCGGTGCAGGTGGTCGAGCTCGGCCGTGAACGCCGGGTCGGCCATCGCGGCGGTGAACTCCCGGTCGAGCTCGTCGAGGGCCGCCACGAGCGCCTCGGGCACGAAGCGTCCGCCGAACCGGCCGAAGTACGGCCCCCGGTGCGCCGAGAGGGCGACCTGCTCGGCGTCCGCCGGCGCGCTCACTTGCGCACCGCCCGCAGGGCCGGGTGGGCACCTGCGGCGACCAGGTCGGCGACGGCCGCGCGGGGGTCCCTGCCGGTCACGAGGCTCTCGCCGACGAGGACGGCGTGCGCGCCGGCCCGGGCGAAGTCGAGGACGTCGTGCGGGCCGCGGACGCCGGACTCGGCGATCCGGAAGATGCCGGCCGGGATCGACGGGCAGACCCGGGCGAACGTCGTCCGGTCGACCTCGAGGGTCTTGAGGTCGCGGCAGTTCACCCCGATGACCCGGGCACCGGCGTCGACCGCACGGGCCACCTCCTCGTCGTCGTGGACCTCGACCAGGGCGGTCATGCCGAGGGAGTGCACGCGCTCGACGAGAGACACGAGCGCCTCCTGCTCGAGCGCGGAGACGATGAGGAGGACGACGTCCGCGCCGTGCGCGCGAGCCTCCCAGACCTGGTAGCTCGAGACGACGAAGTCCTTGCGCAGCACCGGGATGTCGACCGCGGCCCGGACCGCGGCGAGGTCGGCGAGGCTGCCGCCGAAGCGGCGCCGCTCGGTGAGGACCGAGATGACGCTCGCCCCGCCGGACTCGTAGTCGGCCGCCAGCCCGGCCGGGTCGGCGATCGCCGCGAGCGCGCCCTTGCTCGGGCTCGAGCGCTTGACCTCCGCGATCACCTTGACGGTGTCGCCCTCGCGCAGCACGGACTCGGCGGCCAGGGGCGACGGCCGTGCGGCGGCCTGGGCCTGGAGCGCCTCCAGGCTCACCTCGCCCTGTCGGCCGACGAGGTCCTCACGGACGCCCGCGAGGATGTCGTCGAGCACGGTCACGGTGGAGCCCCCTGTCGGCGATTGCTTCGGCGGACGCTGCGATCGTACCGACCCCGCGAGGTCCCTCGGTCCGCGAGCCGCCCGGACGGGCTGACCGACGCGTCAGGGCGCGAGCCACTCGAAGCCGGGGACGTTGCGCAGCACCCAGAACGCACAGACGCCCGCGAGCAACGTCCAGATGGCCCAGGCCGGCAGCATCGTCCGTGGCCGGCGACCGGTCAGCCGGCGCCGCGTCCAGCGCACCCAGGCGACGGCGAGCAGCGGGACGGCCAGGACCGTGAAGGGGTTGCGCTCGATCGCGGTGACGACGTCGAGGTGCGCCAGGGCGTGGATCGCCCGCAGCGACCCGCAGCCCGGGCAGTACAGCCCGGTGAGGAAGAGGAACGGGCAGGTCGGGTAGTGGCCGGGGACGTTCGGGTCGACGGCAGCGAGCACCGAGGTCGCGCCGAGCGCGAGCACCGCCACCCCGAGCGGGGCGGCGAGCCGGCGCACCGGGCCCGCGGCGGCGGGGCCGGCGGTCCGGACGAGGTCGTCGACCGTCATCGTTCGAGTATCCCCCAGCGGCGTCGGGCGGGAGTCGCGGTGGCGTCGGTGCGACGTCCTGCGGCGTCAGGGCGACGTCGCGACGCCCGTGCCGATCATGACGGCGAAGAAGCCGACGTACAGGATGATCACCACCGCGGCGACGACGAAGTAGGCGACCGCGCTCCAGGTCGCGAACTGCTTGGCCTTGCGCGAGGACTCCATCGCACCGGCGACGTCGCCGCGGGCCCACTTGTCGTTGACCTGCGCGGAGAACACGATCGAGGCGATCCCGAGCGGCAGGCAGCACATGATCGTCGAGAGGATGGCCCAGACGAGGTAGTTGTCGGGCGGCAGCGCGCCGGGCGGCGGGCCGTAGCCCATCGGCGGCTGGGGCACCGGGTACCCGGTGGGCGGGAGCGCCGCCGGCGGTTGCGCCGGGTATCCATGGTCGGCCGGGACGCCGGGCCCGGGTGCGTACGGCTCGGGCAAGCCCGGCTGCCGACCGTAGGGCTCGTGCACGGTGGGCTGCTGCCCGAACGGCTGCGCTCCGAACGGCTGCTGCCCGGGCGGCTCGGCCGGTTCGGGCGCCGCGTACGGCTGCCCGTACGGCTCCGAGGGCGGCTGCCCGCTCGGGGCCGGCGGCGTGGGGTCCTCCGCCGGCGGTTCGCCGCTGGTCGTCATCTCGTCGCCCTCTCGAGGTCACGGGTCGGGGCGGGCCCCGGCCGTCCGCGACGACCGGGGCCCGCGAGGTACCTGACGTTCTCAGTTGCCGCTGGTCGAGGCGCCGATGCCGAGGGCGACGACGAGGATGACGTAGAGCACGCCCACGATGACACCGGCGATCGCGCTCCACGTCGCGAACTGCTTGGCCTTGCGCGAGGACTCCATCGCGCCGGCCGCGTCGCCCTGTGCCCACTTGCCGTTGACCTGCGCGGCGAACACGATCGACGCGACGCCCAGCGGGAGGCAGCAGAACAGGGTCGTGAGGATCGCCCACACGAGGTAGTTCGGCGGAGGCGGACCACCGGCCGGCTGCCCGGGGGGCATGGCCCCGTAGGGCGGCGGAGGCGGCGGTGCACCGTATTCGGACATGAGACTCCATCCCGGGATCGGGGCCCCGGACCGGGGCCGACGGCGGCCAACCCTAGTGGGCCGCGCGCGGCGACCATGGCAGCCCTGCCGGGAGCGGGCAGCCGAATCGGATGAGGTCTCGGGCGGCAATCACCGCACTACCGGCGTGATCCGTCCAGATCGGTTCGAACTACCCGAACAGTCCGCTGCCGAAGAAGCTGACGCCGTTCCCGACCAGGGACAGGGCGGAGACGCCGACCCCGATCCAGCCGAGGATCTTCGCCGCCTTGGTCTGGCCGTTCGTCGCACCCTCGCGCTCGGCGGCCGTCGCGAGGTAGACCGCGGCGGCACCGGCGATGCCGAACAGGAAGCAGCACCAGCCCAGGACGATCGAGACGATGCCGAGGACGAGCGCGGTCGTGGCCTTCTGGTTGGCCCCGGGGCTCGGTACGCCGACGGCGGGCTGCGGTCCGCCGTAGCCGGGTTGTGCGGGGGCGCCGAAGGGCGGCTGCGGCGCGCCGTACTGCGGCGGGGGCGTGCCGTACTGCGGCGGCTGACCGCCGTACTCCGGCGGTTGCGGGGCGCCGTAGGCCGGCGGTTGCGGGGCGCCGTAGGCCGGTGGCGGGGACCCGTACGACGGCGCCGGGGGCGGCTGCGGCTCACCGTACGCGGGCGGCGGCGAGCCGTACGACGGCGGCGGCTCGGGCTCCCCGGACGGCGGGGCGGCCGGTGGCTGCTGGTCTTCGGTCGGGTCGGTCGGGTCCTCGCCGGGCGTGCCCGGCTGCGGGGTGTCGGACGACACGGTGGATCTCCTCGGCTGGGGGCGCAGGTGCGGCGCAGCCTAGCGACGTGACCCGCCGCCGCGGCCGAGGACCGCCGTCGCCGCGCCGGTCAGGGTGCGAGCCAGGACGCGGCCGGCAGCCAGCGCAGCACGCCGAAGGCGACGACCACGACGAAGCCCGCCCACACGACACGCGGGGAGGGCACGGGCATCGCCGCCAGCCCCGGGGAGCCGGCGACGGCGCGCCGCACCCAGCGCAGCCACCACGCGAGGGCGACGGGCAGGGCGAGGACGACGAGCAGGTTGCTGCCGACAGCGGCACCGACATCGCCCTGGGTCAGGCTGCTGACCGACCGCAGCCCGCCGCACACCGGGCACGGCAGCCCGGTGACGACGAGGAAGGGGCACGTCCCCCAGGAGCCGGCCACGTGCGGGTCCCGCAGGCGCAGCGCGGCGGTCCACGCGACGACACCGACCCCGATCGCCCCGGGTGCCAGCACGCGACGCCACACCGGCGGCGGGACGCGGCTGGTCGGCGGCACGCTCTCGACGGCGGTCGTCACCTCAGCGGGTCGCGGTCCCGTACCCCATGGCGGACAGCACCTTCCACGCGGCCGCGCCGAGGACGACGACGACGCCGCCGACGATCGAGAGCCACACCGAGGTCATCCCGACGCCGATGCTCGCGACGAGGAAGCCCAGCATGATGACGGCCACCCCGGTCCACGCGGCGACGCTGTTGCCGTGGTCCTCGTGCACCTCGTGCTGCGCCGCGGCGCCCTGCGCAGGCGCCGTCTGCCGGCTGTCGGTCATGGGTCTCCTCCCAGGTCACGGTCATTCTGCCAGGTGCGCGGCGGCCGCCGGCGCACCGCGGGTCGTTCGGCCTACCCGCGCGGCGGGTCGTCCGTCGGGTCGGCCCCGGCGCTCAGGGCGTCCCACGCGTCGAGCGCGCGGTCGCGCTCCCGGACGGCGTCGGCCGCGGCCCCTGGTGCCGCGGTCACCGCCTGGGCGGTCGCGGCCGCAGCGGTCACGACGGCGGCGGTCGCGGCCGGGGCCTCGAACCGGCGCGACGGGCCGGACCAGCGACGGGCGCGGACCAGGGCCACGACGGCTCCGGCCAGGACGAGGACCCCGGCGGCGACCCCGACGACCGGCCACGCCGTCGGCTCCGACGAGAGCACGAGCCGGTTCCCGGTCGCCCCGGTCGCGCGGGCGAGCGCGTCGGCGACGAGGGCGGCCCGGTCGACGCCGAGCCACAGCCCGCTCGCGGCGATCCCCGCGCCGGCCGCGACGAGGACCACCGCCACGACGTGGCGGACGACGCGCCCGGAGGTCGCGAGCACGACCGCGCCGGCAACCGCGACCAGGCCGAGCGCGATCCCTCCGGGCGCGGCCTCACGCCCGCTGATCGCGACCGAGGTGACGCCGGCGCCCGCCTGCGGCACGGCCCAGAGCCAGGTCCGGCTGCCGGCGAGGACGGCGAGGAGTCCGCCGCCGAGGACGAGCAGGACCGCGGGCGCCTTCGAGGACCGCACGCCGGTCATGCCTGCGTCTCGCGGCCCGGACCCCCGACGGTCGGCGGCCCGCCGGCGGCAGGCCCGCCCGCCGGTCGCAGCGTGCTCGCCGTGGCGACCGCCCGCAGCACGGCAGCGGCCTTGTTGCGGCACTCCTCGTCCTCACGCTCGGGCACCGAGTCGGCGACGATCCCGGCCCCGGCCTGGACGTGCGCGACGCCGTCGCGCAGCAGCGCCGTCCGGATCGCGATCGCGAAGTCCATGTCGCCCGCGAC
>Ga0209798_10001324_pt1 | contig 14947 bp, 12 predicted proteins | sample DOMMetBare3Fresh_FD_187475 | JGI IMG/M metagenome (GOLD analysis project Ga0209798, IMG submission 187475) | Wetland sediment microbial communities from St. Louis River estuary, USA, under dissolved organic matter induced mercury methylation -... | ecosystem: Environmental > Aquatic >...
GTCCTGGCTGAGCTTTTCATTCAGCACCCCGACCGCCGAGCCCGCCGCCTCCTCCAGGTCGGTGAAGTTGCGCCCCGCCGCCATCGCGCCGCCCTGCACGGCGGTCCACGACGCGCTGAACCCGGTCACCTGGACGCTGGACAGCTTCTGGTCGCCATAGGAGACAGGCCCGTTGGTGCCCTCCCGCCATGCCACCTCGCGGATCGCGGGGAGGGTTCGGATCAGGCGGGCTTCTTCGACGGTGAGCCAGGGGTTGCGCCGCCAGGGCGAAAGTTCGTCCGAGCCATCGGAAATGTTGAGCCCGCCCTGGAAGAACCGGTTGACCATGAAGGTCTTTGGCCCGAGGCTTTCCAGCTCCTTCTCCACGCCGCGATTGATCCCGGTCACCATCGAGGCCATGGCGATGACCACCATGACGCCGATGGCGACGCCCAGAATCGTGAGCGCCGCGCGCACCTTGTTGGAGCGGAGCGAGTCGAGCGCGATGCCGACGCCCTCGAAGATCCGGCTTATCTGCATGCGGGCTCCTGCATGGTCACTCGGCCCGGAGGGCGGTGATGGGATCGAGCTTGGAGGCGCGGGTGGCGGGGTAGACCCCGGCGATGATGCCCACGCTCATCCCCAGGGCCACACCCACGAAGATAGACCAGGGCGCCACGGCAGCCGGGAGCGGCGTCAGCGCGCGCACCGCGAATGCCAGGCCGATGCCAGTCCCCACGCCGAGCCCGGCGCCGACCGTGGAGAGCGTGGCACTCTCGATGACGAACTGCGCCAGGATGTCGCGCCGCTTGGCCCCCAGCGCTTTGCGAATACCGATTTCGCGGGTCCGCTCGGCGACGGCCATCAGCATGATGTTCATGATCACGATGCCGCCGACGACCAGCGAGATCGCCACCAGGCCGGGCAGCGCCAGGAAGAGAATGCGCGAGATCTTCTTCCAGCCCTCCAGCGCTCCCTCCGCGCTCTGCAGCCCGAAGTTGTTCTCCTCGGTCGGCTTGAGCCCCCGCTTGGTGCGCATCAGGGCTTCGGTCTCCGCCATCGCGGCGAACATGAGCGTCGGGTTTGGCGCCTTGATCTCCAGCTCGTCGAGGACGTTGAGGGGGCAGATGTAGCGCCGGGCCGGCGCCCGGAAGGGCATGACGGCGAACTTGTCGAGCGACAGGCCGAAGATCGTGCCGCGTCGCGCGGCGACCCCGATGACCCGGTAGGGCAGGCCCCGAATGATCACGTCGCGGCCGATGGGGTCGAGGCCGGCGAAGAGCTTTTCGCCGATTTCGCTGCCGAGGACCACTACGGGGGCTCCCACCCGCTGCTCCTGCACGGTGAAGATCCGTCCGCTGGCGATGTCGAGGTTCTTGATCTCGAAATAGGTCGGCTCGGTGCCGATCAGTTCGATGTCCTTCGCCTGCTTCCCGTTGTAGCTGAGAACCATGCGGTCGGAGCAGAACTTGGCCGCGACGACGGGGGTCTGCAGGCGCTCCACGACATAGTCGGCGTCCGAATAGGTGATCCGGGGCCGGCGCATCCAGGCGCGCCACATGTCGTCGGTGATGTTGCCCGAATTGAAGTTCGGGAAACGGCGCAGGGTGAAGGTGTTCAGGCCGATCAGCCGGTTGGCGAACTGATCCTCCATGTACACGTTCATCCCCTGCACGATCGACACGACCGCGATCAGGAAAGTCACGCCGATCAGGACCCCGATCAGCGAGAAGAAGCTTTTGAGCTTCTGCGAGACGATGGTGCGAAGCGCCATCCGCACCGCCTCGAAGATCGGCATCTCAGGCCGCGGCCTTTCCAGTCGTGGTGTCGCTGTCCAGCCGTCCGTCGCGCAGCACGACCACCCGCTCCGCATGGGCCGCGATGGAGGGTTCGTGGGTCACGACGACGATCGTCTGTCCCCGCGCATGCAGTTCGGCAAAGACCCGCATGATCTCCTCGCTGGTCGTGCTGTCGAGGTTGCCGGTCGGCTCGTCGGCGAGCAGGAGCGAGGGGCGGTTCACCAGCGCCCGTGCGATCGCCACCCGCTGCCGCTGCCCGCCCGAAAGCTCGTTCGGGCGATGACTCATGCGCTGCTCGAGCCCGACCCGGGTGAGGGCTTCGACCGCCCGTTCCCGGCGCTCGCGGCTCGCGACGCCGGCATACACCAGCGGCAGCTCCACGTTGTGCAGCGCGGAAGCGCGGGGCAGGAGGTTGAAGGTCTGGAACACGAAGCCGATTTCCTTGTTGCGCACCCGGGCCAACGCGTCGTCCGAGAGCCGGGAGACCTCCTGGCCGTTGAGCCAGTAGGCGCCGCCCGACGGTGTGTCGAGGCAGCCGATCAGGTTCATGAAGGTCGACTTGCCGGATCCCGAGGGCCCCATGATCGCGACGTACTCATTGCGGCGGATCGTGAGGGTGAGCCCGCGCAGCGCGAGCACCTTTTCGGCGCCCATCTGGTACTCGCGCTGCAGATCCTCGACGTGAATGATGCGGTCGCTCATGACTTCTTGCCCTTGGCGCTGTCAGTGGCGGCGGACTTCACCTTGGTGCTGTCCTTGAGGTCGCGAATCGCCTGGTAGGTGCCCGCGACGATCGTCTCGCCCGCCTTCACGCCCTCGACCACCTCGAAGTACTCGTCACCCGCGATGCCGACCTTCACCGGCCGGAAGGAGGCGATGCCGTTGTTCACCACGAAGACGCCCTCGGCCTCCTTCTTCTTCTCCCTCTTCGCCGTGGTGTCGCTCGACTCCGGCTTGGCCTCGTTCGGCACCTTCTCGTTCTCGCGGACAGTCAGGGCGATGATCGGCACCGACAGCACGCCCTTCCGCACGTCGGTGACGATCCGGGCGGTGCAGGAGAGGTCGGGCCGGATGTCCTTCGGGGGATTCTTCAGCGTGATCTCCACGTCGAAGTCTACCGCGCGGTCGTTGGAGCCCGACGCGGTCGAGGTCGCGGTGAGCTGCGCGCTGTTGCTGATCTTGGTGACCCGGCCCATGAACGTGGTATCGGGGAAGGCGTCGATCGACACCTCCACTGAATCGCCGTCCGCCAGACGCACCACGTCGGTCTCATCGACCTGGACCTTCGCCAGGATCACCGAGAGATCGGCGACGGTCATGAGCAGGCCGACATCACGGGAGAAGGTTCCCGGCACGGCGACCTCGCCCTCCTCGACCGCGAGGCGGGTGATGCGCCCGCCGATCGGCGCGACGATCTTCGTCTTGCGCAGATTGTCGTTCGCCTCGGCCAGGCCGGCGCGGGCCTGCGCCAGACCTGCCTGACTGGCCTCGGTGTTGGCCCGCGCGACCGCATAGCTCGTCTGCGCCTGTTCCACCGACTCCACCGTGATTAGGCTGGAGTTGGCTTTCTGCAGCTCCAGCGCGCGATCGAGGGCCCGCTTGGCCTGGTCCTGATTGGCCTTCGAACGGAGGTAGTCGCTCTGCGCGGAGGCGACGAGGGCCTGGGCCCGGCTCACCGCGGCCTGGTAGATCGCCGCGTCGATCTGCAGGAGGAAATCGCCCTTGCGGACGACATCGCCTTCCTTGACCCCGATCTTGGTGATCCGGCCCTGGATGTCGGAGAGCACGTCCACTTTGGTGTCAGGCTCGATCTTGCCGCTGGCCGTGACGACCGAGACCAGGTCCCGGGTCGACACCTGCTCCATGCGGACCTCGACGGCCTTGTTCTTCCCCTTGGCAGCACCCAGGGCGACCACTGCCCCGACCGCCACCAGAATCAGGCCGGCGAACAATCCGAGCTTCATGCGACGCGACATGTGTCGTTCCTCTTATTGGCGGAGCGGGCGGCCCACCGCGGCTTCAAGCGCCGCAAGAGCCTTGTGGTAGTCATAGATCGCGTTGACGTAATCCCCCTCGGCGCGCTGCACCGAGTTCTGTGCATCGGACACTTCCAGTGCGGTGCCACTGCCGAGACGGTAGCGGTCCTGGGCCAGACGCAGCTGATCGCGAGCCGCATCGCGGCTTGAGGCCTGGACCGAAATCGCCTTGTAGTCGGTTGCCAGCGCGAGAAACCGGCTGTTGACGTCCGCGTGCACCTGCAGCGCCTGCGCCCGGAGACTCTCCTCAGCGTTCTGCTCCTGCTCCCGGGCCTGCTGCAGCCGGAGCGTCCGCCCGAAGCCGGTGAAGATCGGCAGGGAAATCGTCAGGCTCGCCCCGAAGGGCTGCTTGGTGAAGTTGAACGGGAAGGTGTTGTTGGCGTCCAGCACCTGGCGCCGTGCCTGGCTGGTGAGCTGGGTCCCCGTCGGCGTCAGGCCCGCGGCGGCGTAGCAGCCCGCGGCACCCTGCACGGTGTGGCCAGGCAGCAGCGCCTGAAGCGAGTCCTGGAAAATACAGTTCTGCGCGCCGCCAATGGCCCCGGCCAGCGTCTGGTTGAGGAGCAGCCCGCTGCTGGTCTGCTGCTGGGTGAACCCGCCCCAGCCGGCCCGCATTGAAAGGCTCGGCAGGAACGCCGTCTTGGCGGAGGTCACGCCCACCGCGGCCGCACGCCGCCGCGCTTCCAGTGCCTTGAGCGACGGGTTCTGCTCCTCCGCGAGAGAAATGAGCTGGTCCAGCTGGAAGGCCGGCTCCTGCACCGGGAACGAGTCGCTCAGCGCGATCATTTCAATCGAGACCGGTGGCGCGACGCCGATGCGCCGGAACAGCTCGATCTTCGCCTCGCTTTCCGCCTGCAGATTCCGCAACAGGGCGACGTCCGACTGGGCCTTCTGCACCTCCGCCTGGCGCACTTCGATCAGGGTGCCCTGTCCGACCCGATATTTCGCATTGGCGAGGTCGAGAAAGTTCTGATTGCGCTCGACCTGCTGGCGCGCCACCACGACCTGTGCGGTCGCCTGCAGCGACGTCAAGTACTGCTGGGTGACCGCGAATTTGAGGCTGCTTTCCTCATTGACGATGTCGGATTCGGTGGCCCGCTGGTTGGCCTTGGTCTCTCGCGGAGCGACCAGCCGGGCACCATCCAGCTGCCAGCTCAGGCCGGCATTCCAGTTGGAACCGACGATCGCCGAGGTCTGCTGAGTGAAGCCCTGTCCGAAGTTGGCCCGACCCGCGCCGGTGTAGTCCATGCCCGCCGAGACCGACGCGCTGGGCAGCAACTGCCCGTAGGCGTTCCGGACGGTGGCCCGGGCGGTGGCTGCGCCGTTGAGGCGCTGGCGATAGAGCGGGTTGTTGTTCTTGGCCTGCTGCAACGCCTCGTTCAGGCTCAGCGTGGCGGTGGGTGTCGAGGCAGCGGGGGTCTGGGCCGCGGCCAGCACGGGGATGGCCATGGCGGAAACGAGCAGCCAGCAGCGTCGCATCGAACGGTCCTGTGATGTGTAAGGAGGTACGGCTTGCCGGGGCTTACGGTGGGGGTAAGCCGGGAGTTTCAGGTTGTGACGCCTCAGTCCCGTTTCCGGGTCGCTTCTAACCCCAAGCCCGGCAGGGAGAGCCGGACGAATTCACCGCTGCTCCCCAACTCGAGCACCCCCTCGAGCCCGCCACTGAAACGGATGAGGGAGCCCCCGGGTTCCGGGGCGGGAAGCCGTTGAGCGGTGAAGGAGACTCGGCGTGCTGATTGGGGGAGGACGGCGGTCAGCGTACGTCCGTCATCGGTGGCGAGGGGGACGATCTGCAGATAGAGCGCGAATACGCTGTCCGCCAGGAGCACGAGGCCAGGCCCGCCCGGAGATTCGCTGGCTTGCTCCGCACCGCGTTCGACGCGCCGGATCGTGAGCCGGTTCCGTTTCAGGACCGCATAGATCTCGGCACTGGTCACACCGGCCTTGCGTCCAAGCTGGAAGGCGCCGTCGCTTTCGCCGCTGCGCTCGAGGCTCGCGTCCAGCCTGATCCCGGGCTTCGGGCTGAGGTAGACCGCCTTGGCCAGCACCCGAACTCCGGTCGGCGACGGGGTCACCTGAAACGTCTCCACTCCGATCTCCCGGCCGCCCGCACGAATGACCATCGTGCCCTGGTCCGCCACCTGCGCCTCGGCCCGGCTGGCCGACAGAGCCAACCCCAGGAGCGCCAGGCGCTCGATGGGCAGAGATAGGGATCGCAGGTTCATGGCAGGAAGCAATATAGTGGCTAAGTTGGGACCGATGACGACCTGGTCTCCCCGACTCGATCGCCGAGCCCATTGGCTCGCGCTGGCGGCCCTGGTGCCTGCGACCGAGTGGCTGCGCAATCCTGCGGATGGCTGGGTCTTCCTGCTCGGCATTCTGGCCCTGATTGCGCTTGTGGCGGGCGTGCGCGCGGGGCGGCATGGTCGAGTGGTCGTTGCCGCCGTGATCGCGCTGGCGGCCACACTGGCCGCGGCGGAACGCTGGGTCTCCCGGGTAGAGGACCAGTGGCCGGCCGAACGGGAACGGAGGGTGGCCGCTGCCTTTCAGAGGTTGCAGGGGGAACTGCATGCCAGCCTGAAGCGTGCCGACAAACAGGCTGAGTTCGCCGTCAAGTGGGCCGACGGCGACCGGGCCGCGGCGTTCGGAGAGCTGGATCGGGCCCTGCCGCGCGGCGGGGTGGAAACGGCCATCGCCATACTTGATCCGGCTGGCATGCCCTGGGCGTGGGCCGGCCGGCACCGCCTGGTCCCCGAAGCGGATGGCGATTCCATCACCGCTCGCTTCAGCCGGTTCTACGCCACAATCGAGAGCCGGCGGCACAGTCCCTCGGGACGAGTGGCCGTGGCCAGTGTGCTGGTATGGGCCGACTCCGCGGTCCCAAACCCGGAGCGCAGCCTGGCGGCCCAGTTCGGTGCCTCCGCTGGGGTGCAGCTTCGGGTCTTCCCGCCCGGCACGGCTCAGCGGGGCGGCGACATCTTCGACTATACCGAGCCGACAACCGCCGGGGAGCGACTGCTCTTCAGTCTGCAGCCGGTCCCGCCGAGCCAGAGCATTGCCCTCGATGCAGTCACCGATCAGGCGAGTGCCTGGGTGGGGTGGGGCATTCTCCTCGTTCTGGCCGTTGGCCTGCTCGCCGCGCGCTCGCCGGCGGAACGGCTGATTCTCGCGGGTGGAGCAGTGTGGTGCGCCGTGCGGTCCCCTCTCGGGGCGAGCATTGGCTTCGGCGACCTCTTTTCTCCCGCCACGTTCTTTCGTGGCTATCTGCGCCCCTTGTCGGGTTCGGCCGGCAACCTGCTCGTCACCGGGATCGCACTCCAGCTCTTCGCGATCTGGCTGTGGGGCCAGCGGCCCGCACGCCGATGGTGGTCGCTGCCGCTTGGCATCGCCCTCCTGATCGGCGCCCCCTACTTCGTCAACGATCTCGGCCGCGGTATCACTCCTCCGATCAGTGGAGTCACGACCTCTCTCTGGGTGACGTGGCAGGTGACGCTGACCGTGGCCACGTCAGCCTTCATCCTGCTCGCCGCCGCGCTCTTTCGCGGCGAGGATGACCGCGCCGGCAGCGTCTGGGGTGTCGGGGTCGGCGTGGCGATCGCACTCGCTGCCGCGGTGGTGGGAGTACTGGTGTGGCAGCCCAAGGTCGGTTGGCCGGAGTGGTACACCTTTCTCTGGGCGCCAGCGCTGCTGCTGGTGGCGCGTCCGGCGCCGCGCTGGGCGGCGATTGTGGGCACCGCCATTGTTGCGGGCACCGCAGCGGCGCTGGTCACCTGGGGGGCAGAGATCAATGGCCGCGTCGTGGCCGCGCAGCGCGACCTCGCCCGCCTCGGTGATATCGAGGATCCGCTCGCCCAGCCGCTGCTCGAGCGACTCAGCGATCAGGTGCAGACGGGGGCCGAGCCGACGGCGGCGTCGGGGATGTACCTGCTGTGGCGGGCCTCCGATCTCGCCGGGCAGGAGTTCCCCGTACGCCTGGCCCTGTGGGAGCGGGACGGTACCCGACAGGCCGAGCTCTCGCTCGACTCGCTCGATCTTCCCACCCAGCTCGTGGCGGCTCTGGTGAAGGGGTTCGATTCGTCCGCGGGCCGAAAGGTGGTGTCACTGACGCGCGTCCCGGGGCGGCATTATCTGCTGCTGCAGCACCTGCCCAGCGGGAGGGTACTTACTACGGCGGTCGGACCCCGGACCCGGCTGCTCGCCCCGACGCGCCTGGCGCGCCTGCTACGGCCGCCATCCGAGGGGCCTCCACTTTATGACCTCTCGCTCTCTCCGCCATTCACGCGCGGGCTGATTACCGAGCCGAGTCAGCGGTGGTGGCGCTCCGGCGCCGAAGTCCGGACCGACCGCCTGATCGATCTGTCGGATGGGAGCCGGCATGTCCATGCCGAGGTGATGCTCCGTCCGCTGCCGCTGCTGCTTGTCCGTGGCGCGCTGCTGGTGTCGATCGACGCTCTGATCCTGGCGCTGCTCTGGCTGCTGGCGACCGTGCGATTGCCGACGGTCCGTCAGCGGCTGAGTCTCCGTCGGCTTGCGCGGTCGTTCCAGGTACGGCTCGCGGTGACACTCGCGCTCTTCTTCGTGATTCCCGCGGTCGGCTTCACCATCTGGGGGCTGGGACGGCTGACGGCCGAGGCCAATCGTACCCGCGACCTGCTGATCACCGCGGTGCTTCGCGACGCGGTGCTCACCGCGGGCAGTCTGCTGCAGGAACCAGCGGACTATCTGTCCGAGGGACTGGCGGACCTCTCCAATCGGCTCGACGCCGATCTCGTCCTCTATAGTGGAGGGCGGCTCGTCGCCGCCAGCGCGCCGCTGCTCGAGGATCTCGGGCTGGTCGAGCCGCTGCTGGACGCGAAGGTCTACCCGCGCATGGCGCTCGGCGACGAACTCGAACTGACCCGTCCCGCCACGACCTACGTCGCCCCGGTACGAGTGGGGTACCGGGTGGCGCAGTCGGGACCGCCGGGCGGTGTCGGCATTCTCGCGACCCCGCAGCTCGCCTACGACTGGAGCCGGAGCCAGGATCAGCGGGAACTCACCTTCCTGCTACTGCTCGCCACGCTCGGAGGACTGGGGGCGGCGATGCTGGGCGCGCAGATTGCCGCTCGCGCCCTCTCCCGCCCGGTCGCTGATCTGCAGCGTTCGGCGGCGGCGCTGGGTCAGGGACTGCCGATGCCCGCGGTGCAGGCACCGCCAGCGGAATTCGAACAGGTCTTCAGCGCCTTCACGCGGATGGCAGAGGACGTGCGCGCCAGTCAGGCTGCGCTCGACAGCGCCCGCCAGCGGACGGCCGCCGTGCTCGCGAATGTGGCGACCGCCGTGGTCGCGCTGGACGCGAACGGGGCGGTCCTGCTGGCCAACGGGCGGGCCCGCCAGCTTCTCGCCGTCCCGCTCGAAGAGGGAGGCCGATTCGCAGCAGCATTGGGGGACAGTTGGGCGCCGCTTGTCGCGGTGGTCGACGACTTCCTGGCGAGCAGGGACGTCGATCAGTCGAGCGAGGTGGAGGTGGGCGATCGCACCTATCGGGTGCAGCTCGCGCGACTCGGACGGGCTCCGGGCGGTTCGGTCCTGGCGCTGGATGATCTCACCGATGTCACCCAGGCCGCACGGGTCCTCGCATGGGGTGAGATGGCGCGCCAGGTCGCGCACGAGATCAAGAACCCGCTCACACCGATCCGGCTTGGCATGCAGCACCTCCGGCGGGTCCAGCGCGAACGACCGGCGCAGTTCGACCAGGTGCTAGAGGAGACTTCGACCCGCATCCTCTCGGAGATCGACCGTCTCGATACCATCGCCCGTGCCTTCAGCCGGTTCGGCCTTCCCGGTCACCTGAAGGCACCGCTGGAGCAGGTGGACATTGCCGCCGTCGCCCGGGAAGTCGCGGGGCTGTACCGCCTCACGGCGGACAGCGCGGTCGTCGAGGTGGAAGGAGGGGAACTGATCCGGGTGCCGGCGCGTCTGGATGAGGTCAAGGAAGTCCTCGGAAACCTGCTCGAGAATGCCCGGAACGCAGGGGCTCGGCGGGTTCGTATCCGGGTGGACAGCAGCGGGTTCTCGGTCGAGGACGACGGGCACGGCATCGCGGCGGAGCTGCTGCCACGGATCTTCGAGCCCCGTTTCTCAACCACCACGTCGGGCTCCGGGCTTGGCCTCGCGATCGTGAGGCGACTCGTCGAAGGCTGGGGAGCGACGGTCGCAGTGACGAGTGCCGTCGATGCCGGCACGTCGGTGGCCATCCGCTGGGATTGATGGAGTTGCGAGATCAGGACCCCGGCGCCATTCTAGGGGCGGTCCGAACCGGGCCAGCCAAGCTGCAATCCCAGGGTGCCACGGACGGCGCCTGCGTTCGGCCCAACTCATGCATTTTCAGGGTGGGTACTCCCGAACTCATTCCGAGCGCCGTCCCCAGGGTGCCGCCCATGAACCCAGAACCGATTCCCCAGGACCTGCTGGCCGTCCACGACCTGCTTCGGGAAACCCTTGCCAATGCAAGGGATAACGGGGGGCCGTTCCAGTATGGGGTAGCTGTCTTCCCGCGCACCGGGCGATTTGGGGCTCCGGTATTCGGAATCGCGACCAGTGGCGGCGAGTCCACAGTCCTGACCTACCGGATGCTACAATCGCTGGTGGAGCTCCCGGTCTACATCTCGGGCAGGGTGCCGGCAACGATCCGGGAGGGTCTGAGTTACGGTCCTCCCCGGGTCATTCCGCTGGCGCTGCTCGATCAGCCGGTGCTGCGGGTCGGATTCACCTGCTGCATCGGGGCAAGTCGGGACGATCTGGACCGCACCCAGCCGCTGGAGACCAGTGTCTTCGCAGGCGATCTCACGGCGCCAATCATCCTTCTGCTCGACGCCCGGCCCGACGGCTGGCCCCATTAAGCAATCGAGTGTCGCTCGCGCCTCCTCGGCGCGGCGCAGGTCAGCGGGCGCGCCGGTGGCGCGCCCGTTGTCGCTTCCCGGTGCGTAATCCGGCGCCAAGGCCGCACATTCGGATACGGCTCCTCACCACGCTTACCGGCACTCTGGGTGGTCCCGACCTGGAGACCACATGCTCGCCCGCGTACGCTCGGCCGCGGTGCTGGGAATCGATGCCTACCTCGTGGATGTCGAGGCTGACTTGGCCAACGGCCTGCCCGCGTTCAACACGGTTGGCCTCCCGCAGGGGGCTGTTAAGGAAGGACGCGAGCGGGTGCATGCGGCGATCACCAACGCGGGCTTCACCGCGCCGCTCAAACGCATCACGATCAATCTCGCCCCGGCGGACATCAAGAAAGACGGCTCCGGCTTCGACCTCCCGATAGCGATCGCGATTCTCGCGGCGAGCGGGCAGATACCCCCGACCGCCCTCGAGGGCCTGCTTCTGCTCGGTGAGCTGGGTCTCGAGGGCGACCTTCGGCCAGTTCGCGGTGCCATCTCCGTGGCGCTCGCGGCCCGCCGGGCCGGCATGGTCGGCCTGATTGTGCCTGAGGGGAATGCGGCTGAGGCCTCCGTGGTAGAGGGACTGACGGTGTTTGGCGCCTCGAGCCTCGCGCAGGTGACGCGGCACCTTACCGAGGAGTGCGCGCTGGAGGTGCGTCGGTGCGATGCGGAGTCCTTGCTGGCGCAGTCGGTGCCCGAGCCGGTGGATTTCTCCGATGTGCGCGGTCAGCCGGCCGCGAAGCGGGCCCTCGAGGTCGCGGCGGCGGGGAGCCACAACATCCTGCTCATCGGGCCCCCCGGATCGGGCAAGACGATGCTCGCCCGGCGGCTCCCCACCATCCTGCCATCGCTGACACTCGACGAAGCACTCGAGACAACCCGGATCCACAGTGTGGCCGGCCTGCTGGCGCCGGGCCGGTCGCTGCTGACCGTCCGCTCCTTCCGCGCTCCACACCACACCATCAGTGATGCGGGACTGATCGGCGGCGGGTCCACGCCCAGGCCGGGCGAGGTGAGTCTGGCGCACGACGGCGTGCTGTTTCTCGACGAGTTGCCGGAGTTCCGCCGGAATGTCCTCGAGGTCCTGCGGCAGCCGCTGGAGGATGGCCACGTAACCCTGAGCCGCGCCGCGATCAGCCTGACATATCCGGCGCGGTTTACCCTCGTGGCGGCCATGAATCCCTGCCCCTGCGGCCACCAGGGTGACTCGCTGCGCCAGTGCATCTGCGACGCGGCCACGGTCCAGCGGTACCTCTCACGGATATCGGGCCCGCTGCTCGATCGAATTGATCTGCATCTTCGCGTGCCGGCGGTCCACCCTGGCGATCTTTCGGGGGACCGCCCGGAGGAGCCGAGCGCCGAGATCCGCGCGCGCGTGCAGCGGGCGCGGGAACGTCAGCGCGCGCGGTTCGCGGGGCAGGGGTCGATTCACGCCAATGCCCATATGGGTCCGCGCGAACTGAGACGGTTCTGTCGTCTCGATCGGGCTTCGGAGGAACTACTCCGTTCTGCGATGTCTCGGCTCGGTCTCTCGGCCCGGGCTTTTCATCGAGTTCTGAAGGTGGCACGCACGGTCGCCGATCTTGCCGGGGAAGAGGATGTCGGCGTCCCCCATCTCGGTGAGGCGATTCAATACCGGACACTCGACCGGAGCCTTCCGGTCCTCACCGATGCCGGTTGAGGGCTTTCGGCCGATGGGCCCGCCCGATACGTTCCGGGGTCCACCTCCTGCAAAGCCAGAGTGCGCCGACCGATCCTTGCTCTTGCCGCGCTGTTGCCGGCAGTGCTGTCCTGTACCGCCATGGGTCAGTGGCTGTACGATGACCCTTCCTTTGCGCTCCGCTCTGTCACGGTGCGTCGCGGGAGTGCGGGGGTGGTGCCCGCCGATTCCCTCGATCTGGTGTTCATCGGCTGCAACCGCAACGACTACGACCTGCTGAGTGATGGCTTCACGGCGCAACTCGCGGTGAGCGGCCGCACGATCGGTCAGGGCGCAAGGGAGCAGCCGATCCTGCTTGCCACGCGGGACACCAGCAGCTTCACGGTGACGCTGCCGCTGCAGAACGAGAACTTCGCCGCCCAAGCCACCCGGGCTCCCTTCGAGTTGAATAGCAGCAGCACGCTGCATACGCCGATGGGCGATCGCCCGGTCGCGTTTCACGTCCGGGGGCGTGTGGATCTGACCGATACGACCTCGCGCTGGTTGGCCGAGTCGGGGCCGGCCTGCCGTCCCGGCCTCTCCCAGCTGCCGACGGCGTTCGATCGGCGGGTGCCGCTGGTATCTCCAAGGGACGGACCGCCGCGGACTCCGCAGGGCCCTGGCCCGGGAGGCAACACAGCTCCCTGATCCGCCTGACGGGGCTACCTGGCCCCTCCGCCGCTCAAGTCTCCGCCCGCCAGTCTGATACCTCCCGAGACACGATTCCTCAGCGCATCCGGCACGCCGTTGCGCACGCCCCCGAGAGGTCCGCATGTCCATTTCTGGTGTCGTCCAGGGCGCATTCACCTACGCGTACCGGATCTCGTTCTATTCGGTCTCCATCTCGGCCTCGCAGAGCGCGACCCCTGCGCCGTCGGAGACCCCCAATCCGGCGCCGACGCTGCCGGTCTCGCGTGATCAGTTCAGGAACGATCTGACCACCCTGTTCCAGGCGGTCAAGAGCGGCGACATGACCGCGGCACGGCGAGCGCTGGAGACCGTCCAAGCCGACCGCCCCGAGCTCTTCGACGCGAGCATCACCGCCACCGGGCGCAGAGCGGCGCTGCAGTCGGACTTTCAGTCGCTGGTGAACGCGGTGCAGTCGGGGGATGCGTCTTCGGCCGAGGGCGCGCTCGCCAGGCCGCAGTCGGACGTGAAGGTGGGCCACGGACATCACCACCCGCATCGACACCACCCGGACGACGGGAGCCGGTCGGCCATTCCGCCCGTCGCCAGCGGCCCGGCGCCTGGGGCAAGTCCGGCGTTCTCGGGAACTGCGGCAACGGGCGGCGAGAAGGACGGCGATGGCGACAGTCACTGAGCCGGCACCGCCTCACAAACGATAGCGGCCCGGCGCGATGCCGGGCCGTCGGTCATTCAGCCTTCAGAGGCTAGTTCCCCTTCTTCGGCTTCTGGCTGAGGAAGTAGGTGAGCGCCACGATGACCAGGGCGATCCCCGCACCGTAGCCGAGCAGCTGCCGTTCCCCATCCCAGGTGACCACCTGGCCCAGGAAGACTACGGCCATCACCACGATGATCACGCCGATCAGCTTCTCTTTCAGGTCGTTGAGGTCGTGGATTTCCAGCCAGTGAGGCAACGCCACGCGGTCATCGACGAACAACTCGAACAGCCCGATCGCGATGACGTACAGCACCGTCGCCAGCAGAAAGAGATCGGTCAGCTCGATGAAGGTCAGGATCAGTCCCTTCGCCCCTTTCGGCGCCCCGGCCGCGGGATCAAACAGGCTGGCCACCACGCCGACGGTTTCCGCCGCGCCGTAGACAAGGAGAGTGGTGGCGGCCACGAGGGTGGCCAGGACGGCGACGATGATCATGTACCGGCTGAGCCCGAGGACGCGCACGAGGGCGGAAGGTTCGGACCTGGGTGGGAGGTTCGGCGGAGAGTCGGTCATGGGTCGTATGGGGTCCGGGGTTAGCGCCGGGCCGCGCGCTGAAGGCGGTCGCGAATGGCATCCCAGGCCGGCGCCGCTGGGGGCGGTTCCACGAGGATAAGGGTTACGCCGGCGGCATCGAGCTGATGCAGGGCTCCGTAGAGTCCCCGTGCGTAGGCATCAGGATCGTCCGGCAGCGTGATGGTCGTCGTGCACCCCGTGGGCGGCGGGGCCGATCGCATGAGCGCGCCGAGGCGGTCAGCAGGGCCCAGCTGCACCTGGCCCCGGCCCGCCGCGTCCAGCAGGACCAGCCGGGCCCTGGGTGCGTAATGTCGGTCGAGCATTCCGGGAGAGGGACGGGGCGCCTCTGGGTTAGTCGCTTCCTCGGGCAGCGAGACGGGGCCGATGACCTCTTCCAGCGCGGACCGACTGATCATTCCGGGCCGGAGCAGAACTGGGTGCAGACCGGAGAGATCGACGACGGTCGACTCGATGCCAACCGTCGTGCTCGCTCACGATGGTGCCCACGCGGGCGCCGACGACGATCTTGGCGCCGCGCGAGGCCACGGCGGTCTGGAGACGCGTAACCACCGCTAGGCGAAGGCGCCGCAACACCGTGCGATCG
>Ga0209798_10001325_pt1 | contig 14929 bp, 14 predicted proteins | sample DOMMetBare3Fresh_FD_187475 | JGI IMG/M metagenome (GOLD analysis project Ga0209798, IMG submission 187475) | Wetland sediment microbial communities from St. Louis River estuary, USA, under dissolved organic matter induced mercury methylation -... | ecosystem: Environmental > Aquatic >...
GCAAGAGGCGACGGGTACCTGAACCGTCGCGCCGGTACCGTGTCGGCCGTGAGCCTGCCGGAACCACCCGCTGTGCCCACGGCGGCTGGGGCGCGGCCCGACCGCGTGCACGGCAGCCCCGGGCTGACCGCCGCCGGCGCTGTGGTACTCGGATTCGCCGGGTCTCTGGTCGCCGCGCTCGTCGACGGGTTCACCGGCGGCGGGCTCGGCTGGCTGTTCGGCCTGGGCTTCGCGCTCAGCAGCGGGTACGCCGCCGCGCAGGTGCGCCGGGCCGACCTGGCGGTCGCCGCGATCGCCCCACCGCTGGTGTTCGTCGTCCTGCTCGGTGCTCACGCCCTCGTCGGCGACGGCGGCAGCCTGAAGATCAAGCTCGGGAGCGTGCTCCTGGACCTGATCCAGCTCGCCCCCAAGCTCTGGCTCGGCGCCTCGGTCGCGCTCGTGATCTGCGTCTACCGCTGGTGGGTCGACCGTCGGTAGCGCGGGCGGCCGCGCCCGACTAGGAACGCCCGGCGGCCTTCAGGTCGCGCCGCAGCTCCGGCGGAAGCGCGAACAGCAGGTGCTCCTCGGCCGCCTCGACGACCTGCACCTGGTCGAACCCATGACCGGCGAGCAGGTCGAGGACGTCTCGAACCAGCAGCTCGGGTACCGAGGCACCGCTGGTGACGCCGACCGTGGTCACTCCGTCCAGCCACGCTGGGTCGATCTCGTGGGCGTAGTCGACGAGATGCGCGACCGGCGCACCCGACGCCAGCGCGACCTCCACGAGCCGAACCGAGTTCGACGAGTTGCGCGAGCCCACCACGATCACCAGGTCCGACGCGGCGGCGACCTCCTTGATCGCCTCCTGGCGGTTCTGCGTCGCGTAGCAGATGTCGTCGGAGGGCGGGTCGACGAGCAGCGGGAGCCTCGCCCGCAGTCGGTCGACCGTCTGCATCGTCTCGTCCACCGACAGCGTGGTCTGCGAGAGCCAGGCCACCCGCTCCCCCTCGGCGACGTCGAGGTCGTCGACGTGGTCGGGGCCGCCGACCAGGGTGATGCGCTCGGGGGCCTCGCCGGCGGTGCCGACGACCTCCTCGTGCCCCTCGTGGCCGATGAGCAGGATCCGGTAGCCCTCCTCGGCGAACCGGCGCGCCTCCTGGTGCACCTTGGTCACCAGCGGGCAGGTCGCGTCGATCGTCCGCAGCCCTCGACGGGCGGCCTCCTCGTGCACGGACGGCGCGACTCCGTGCGCGGAGAACACGACGGTCGCGCCCTCGGGGACCTCGTCGGTCTCCTCGACGAAGATCGCGCCCCGTTCCTGCAGCGTCTCGACCACGTGCCGGTTGTGCACGATCTGCTTGCGCACGTACACCGGCGGCCCGTACAGCTCCAGCGCCTTCTCGACGGTGACCACGGCGCGGTCCACGCCGGCGCAGTATCCGCGCGGGGCGGCGAGCAGGACGCGGCGGGAGGGGGCCGGGACGGTGGGGGGCACCCCCTCATGGTAGGTGCCTAGGCTGCGCGCATGCCCGTCGAGAGCTCGCCCGAGCATCCGCTCCCCGTCCGGACGGTGGCCCGGCTGATCGGCGACTGGGTGGGCCGGCTCGGCCGGGTGTGGGTCGAGGGCCAGGTCGCCCAGCTGTCCCGGCGGCCGGGCGCCTCGGTCAGTTTCGTCACGCTCAGGGATCCGGTGGCCGACGTCTCGCTGTCGGTCACCGCCTCGCGGGCCGTCCTCGAGGGGGTGGCGCCACCGCTGGCCGAGGGGACCCGGGTGGTCGTGCACGCCAAGCCGGAGTTCTACCTGGCACGAGGCACGCTGTCCCTGGCCGCGACCGAGATCCGGCCGGTGGGCCTCGGCGAGCTGCTGGCCAGGCTCGAGCGGCTGAAGGCGCTGCTCGCCGCCGAAGGGCTGTTCGAGGCGGGCCGAAAGCGGCCCCTGCCGTTCCTGCCCCGCGTCGTCGGCCTGGTCTGCGGGCGCGGGTCGGCCGCCGAGCGCGACGTGCTGCAGAACGCCCAGAACCGCTGGCCGGCGGTCCGGTTCCGCGTCGAGAACGTGTCGGTCCAGGGCGTGTACGCGGTCACCGAGGTCGTCGACGCGCTGCGCCGCCTGGACCGCGATCCCGAGGTCGACGTCATCGTCGTCACCCGGGGCGGGGGCTCGGTGGAGGACCTGCTGCCCTTCTCCGACGAGGCGATGGTCCGGGCGGTGGCCAGCTGCCTGACCCCGGTCGTCAGCGCGATCGGGCACGAGCAGGACACCCCGCTGCTCGACCTGGTCGCCGACGTCCGCGCCTCCACGCCGACCGATGCCGCGCGGCGCGTCGTGCCCGACGTCCGCGAGCAGCAGGCCGCCCTGGACGGCGCGCGCGCCCGGGCCACCCGGGCGATCGGGGGCCTGCTGGACCGTGAGCGGCACCGGCTGGAGGCGCTGCGCAGCCGCCCGGTGCTCGCCCAGCCCGAGCTGGCGATCGTCGACCCACGGGCCGGCGACGTGGCGCGGGACCTCCAGCGGGCCAGGCTCGCCCTGCGGCACCGGCTCGACCGGGCCCTCGACGAGCTGGGGCACACCCGTGCGCGGGTCCGCGCGCTGTCCCCGGCGGCCACGCTGGACCGCGGGTACGCCGTGGTCCAGCGAGCCGACGGGCTGGTGGTCCGCTCCCCCGACGACGTCGCCGCGGGGGATCCGCTGCGGATCCGGCTGGCCGAGGGCGACCTGGCGGCCGTCACCGGGCCGCCACGCCAACCGGCCGGCCCAGCCCTAGGGTGAGCGGGTGGCCGAGAAGACATCGCGCGCCGAGCCGGCAGCGCAGCCCGACCAGCCGCCGGAGGCCGAACCGGGGCTGGGCTACGAGCAGGCTCGCGACGAGCTGGTCGAGGTGGTCCGCCGGCTCGAGGCGGGCGGGGCCACCCTGGAGGAGTCGTTGCAGCTCTGGGAGCGCGGTGAGCAGCTCGCCGGCCTCTGCCAGCAGTGGCTGGACGGCGCCAGGGCCCGGCTGGCCGCGGCGACCGGCTCGGCCCAGCAGACGCCGGCCGTAGCCGAGCAGGCGGACGGCTCAGCCGGTCCGTAGCGCGACGGCCAGCCGCTCGAGGTCGACCCAGTCCGCGCTGCCGTGGACGACGACGGTGACGCCGCCGGCCGTGCGCTCGATCGCCCGCCGCTGGTCGTCCGCCGACTGCCACCTGGACCAGGCCACGCCGTCGACGGCCGACGTCCCGACCGTCCGACGCTGCGGTCCCAGCTGCCGCCGCAGGACGTCGTCCACGGCTCCGTTGGTCTGCTCGAACGCCGCGTACCGCTCACCGGGGGTCAGGAACCCCACGTGCCAGAGCACCTCGCCGGTCCGGCCGGTGCGCGCCGGCGGCTCGTAGTAGACCGACGTCGCCCGCCAGCCGTCCCCGAGCCCGGCCGGGTCGACCAGGGCGAACGGCGCCACCGGAGCCGCCTGGCGCAGCACCTGCGCGTAGTCGACGACCCGCACGCGCTCCCCGTCGGTGCGCAGGGTCACCAGGATGATGACGAAGACGGCTGCAAGCACGAGCCCGAGCGAGCGAGCCAGGTCGCCCAGGGTCTCGAAGCCGCGTCGTCGGTTCGCCACCCGTCCATCATCCGGGCTGGGGGGTCTCCCCGCCTGCGTACCGTGGCCGACGCAGCCGGCTGACCGTGCCGATCGTCGTCCACTCGGCGCCGCCCAGCCGAGCGAGCGGGCGGAGCAGGTCAGCCCGCGGCCGACCGTCGCGGATCATCGCCTCATCGACCGCGAGGTGCACGACCCGTCCGAACACGACCGTCGATCGGCCGAAGGGGTGGAACCCGGCGAGCACGCACTCCAGCACGGCCGGGGACCGGGCCACCCGCGGCGGCCGGACGGCCGCGGACGGCTCCCGCTCCAGGCCGAGCGCGTCGAACTCCCCGATCTCCGGCGGGTAGTCGGTCGCGCTCGCGTTCACCTCGGCCTGCAGCGCCTCGGTCGTCAGGTTCACCACGAACTCGCGGGTCTGCTCGATGTTGCGCAGGGTGTCCTTGCGCCCGACCGAGGTGAACGACAGCACCGGCGGGTCCTCGCTGGCCACGGTGAAGAACGAGTGCGGGGCGAGGTTGTCCACGCCGGCGGCCGACCGGCTGGACACCCAGGCGATCGGCCGGGGCAGGACCAGCGAGGTGATCCAGGCGTAGCCCGAGCGGTCGCTGGGGGCGAGGTCGACCTCGACGCGGGGCATGCCGACCAGCCTGCCGCGCCGCGCCCACGCTGACCAGGCGAGCCGCGGATACCGGCAGAGAGCGCTGTTCGATCCGCAGGTGCGGTACTACGCTCACTGACATGCCGAGTCTGCGGATCCGAGAGGCGGCCGCCCTGCTGGGCGTCAGCGACGACACCGTCCGCCGCTGGGTGGACGCCGGCCGCCTGACCGCCACCCGCGACGACGCCGGCCGGATGGTCGTCGACGGCGCCACGCTCGCCGATCTGGTCCGGGCGTCCGGCGACCCGACCGATGTCGGCCGCGTGGTGAACCAGTCCGCCCGCAACCGCTTCCGCGGCATCGTGACCCGCGTCGTCCGGGACACCGTGATGGCCCAGGTCGAGCTGCAGGCGGGGCCGTTCCGCGTCGTGTCGCTGATGAGCCGGGAGGCCGCCGACGAGCTCGGTCTGCGGCCCGGGGTGGTGGCGGTCGCCGCGGTCAAGGCCACCAACGTCGTCGTCGAGATCACCGAGCCGCCCCGATGAGGCAGAGCCGGCGGCGCGGGCGCCAGGGGCGCCGGGTGCGCGTCGGGCTCGGCCTCCTCGTCGTTGCGGTGGCCCTCACACCCGGATGCGGCCGGCCCACCGCGCCCGAGGACGCCAGCTCGGCGGCCGGCCCGACCATCGTCCGGGTGGCGGCCGCCTCGGACCTGAAGCCGGCGCTGGACGACCTCGCCGGCCTGCTGCGCCGAACCGACCCGCCGATCGAGGTCAGCGCGGTGTACGGCTCGTCAGGCACCTTCGCCCAGCAGATCGCCAACGGGGCGCCGTACGACGTGTTCCTGTCCGCCGACCTGGCCTACCCCCAGCGGCTGGTCGATGGCCGGCTGGCTGCACCCGGAGGCGCGTTCCCGTTCGCGGTCGGTCGGCTGGTGCTCTGGACGCGCACCGGCTCCAGTGTCGACCTGGCCCGCGGCGTGGCCGGGCTCGCCGACCCGAAGGTCCGCCTGGTGGCGGTCGCCAGCTCGGCGCACGCGCCCTACGGACGAGCCGCCGAGGCCGCGCTGGACGCGGCCGGGGTGCTGGACGCCGTCCGACCGAAGCTGGTGGGCGGGGAGAGCGTCGGCCAGGCGGCCGAGCTGGCCCGCAGCGGCGCCACGGATGCCGGCCTGGTCGCCCTCTCCCTCGCGCTCACCCCGGCGATGCGGGCGGTCGGGCGCTACGTCGAGGTCCCGGCCGGCACCTACCCGCCGCTGCGCCAGGCGGGTGTGGTCCTGACGCGCAGCACGGTGCCGGTCGCCGCGGCTGCCGTCCGCGACCTGCTGCTCTCCCCCGAGGGACAGGCCGTCCTGCGCGCCCACGGCTTCGCCTCGCCGGGGGGCTGACATGGACTGGACGGCGATCGGGGTCAGCCTGCGGCTGGCCGCCGTGACCACGACGATCCTGCTCGTGCTCGCGCTGCCGTTGGCCGGCTGGCTGGCCCGCACCCGGCGGCGCTGGGCGGTGCTCGTCGAGGCGGTGGTCGCGCTCCCGCTGGTGCTGCCGCCCACGGTGCTGGGCTACTACGTGCTGACCGCGCTCGGCACCCGCAGCCCGTTCGGCCGCTGGTGGGCCGACACCTTCGGCTCGTCCCTCGCCTTCAGCTTCCGCGGGCTGGTCGTGGCCTCGGTGCTCTACAGCCTGCCGTTCGCGGTTCAGCCCATGGTCGCGGCGTTCACCGGCATCGACCGTCGCCTCGTCGAGGCGGCCGAGGTCCTCGGCCGGGGACCGGTCGCGACCGTACTGAGGGTCGTGGCGCCGCTCGGGCGGGCCGGCATCGTCACCGCTGCGGTGCTGGCCTTCGCGCACACCATCGGTGAGTTCGGCGTCGTGCTCATGGTCGGCGGGAACATCCCGGGCAGCACCCGCACGGTGTCGGTGTCGGTCTTCGACAGCGTGCAGGCCCTGGACGACGCCGCGGCGGCACGCACCTCCCTGCTGCTGCTGGGCTTCTCGTTCGCGGTCCTGGCGGTCACCTACACCGCCCAGCGGAGGTTCGCGCTGTGGCCGGCACGCTGACCCTGCGGGTCGGCCACCGGGCCGCCGGACTCGACGTCTCCCTGGACACGCCCACCGACGGGGTGACCGTGCTGTTCGGGCCGTCCGGCGCCGGCAAGACCACCGTGCTGCGGATCCTGGCCGGCCTGGAGCGACCGACGTCCGGCCGGGTGCAGGTCGACGGCCAGACCTGGGACGACGTGTCGACCGGACGTCACCTGCCCGCCCGGCGCCGCCGCGTGGGCTACCTGTTCCAGGAGGCCGCGCTGTTCCCGCACCTGAGCGTGCTCGGCAACGTCATGTTCGGGCTGACCGCCCTGCACCGGGCCGAGCGGCCGAGTGCAGCCCGGCGAGCGCTGTCCGCCTGCGGCGTCGAGCACCTGGCGGACCGCCGGGCGGCCGGGCTGTCCGGCGGAGAGGCCCAGCGGGTCGCCCTCGCCCGGGCCCTCGCCCCCCAGCCTCGACTGCTGCTGCTGGACGAGCCGCTGGCGTCGCTCGACCGGCCGACGCGAGACCAGCTCGGCCAGGAGTTGGCCCGCCAGCTGCGGGCCTGGGCCGTCCCAGCTCTCCTGGTCACCCACGACCGTGACGAGGCGCTGACCCTCGGCGACCGGGCCGCGGTGCTCGTCCGCGGCCGGATCCGGCAGACCGGTGCGGTCGAGAGCGTCTTCGGCGCCCCGGCGGACGCCGAGGTGGCCGCCGTGGTCGGCGTCGACACCGTCGTGCCCGGCCGGGTCGTCGGACGACGAGACGGGCTGGCCGAGGTCGCCGTGGGCACCGGCGTGGTCCGAGCGCTGGACCCGGGTCCGGGCGTCGACCAGGTCGCCGTGTGCATCCGGGCCGAGGACGTGGTCCTCGACCTCCCGGACACGGCCGGGGGGACCAGTGCGCGCACCCATCTGCCGGCCACCGTCATCGGGCTGACCGTCGACGGGCCACTGGTCCGCGTGCGACTGGACTGCGGCTTCGCGCTCACCGCGCTGGTCACCCGGCCGGCGCGCGACGAGCTGCGCCTGGCCCCAGGCGTCCGGCTGGTGGCGCTGGTCAAGGCTCCTGCGGTGCACCTGGTGGCCCGCCCCCAGGGGGACGCCGACCGGTAGCCGTCGCCCGACCCGTCGTCAGCCGGCGGCCGTCCGAGGGGGCTTGGCCACCGACCGGCGAGCCGGTGGGCCGGTGGTCCCACGGACCACCAGACGGGTGGGCAGCACGACGGGCTCACCCGCCGGGGCACCGGCGATCATCGCCAGCATCTGCGCGGCGGCCAGCTCGCCCTGCTCATGGACCGGCTGGGCGACCGTGGTGAGGTCGAACAGCCGGGCCATCTCGTGGTCGTCGAAGCCGATCACGGACACGTCGTCGGGACAGCGCAGGCCGGCGGCGCGGATCGTGGTGAGCGCACCCATGGCCATCTCGTCGGACTGCGCGAACACGGCCGTCGGCGGCCTCGGACGGGCCAGCAGCTGGGCCATCGCCTGCTCGCCACCGGCCACGGTGTAGCCCCCCTCGACGTCCAGAGCCGGGTCCACGGGCAGGCCGGCCGCCGCCAGCGCGTGCCGGTAGCCGGTGCGCCGGTCCTCCGGGGCGGTGAAGTCCAGCCGCTCCTGCAGCCCGCCGGCGATCATGCCGATCTCGGCGTGCCCCAGCGCGATCAGGTGGTCGACCGCCACCCGGGCGCCCGCGATGTCGTCGATGCGCACCGAGGCGAACCGCTCCACGGACCCCGACCGGACGCTGCCCACCTGGACGACGGGGATCCCCAGCCGGTGGACGGCGTCGGTCTCGGTCCGGTCGAGGGGCAGCGAGACCACGACGAGCCCGTCGACGCGGCGGCGCATCGGCAGGTCGGTGAACAGCCGGCGACGGCGCTCCTGGTCCTCGACCAGGTAGAGCATGAGCGTGTAGCCGGCCCGGCGGAAGGCGTCCTCGGCGGCCCCCACGACCTGGCCGAAGAACCACCGTGCCACCGAGGGCGCCACCACGCCGATCGCGGCCATCCGGCCGGAGGCGAGGCTCGAGGCGCTCGGCGAGACGACGTAGTCGAGCTCGAGGGCGGCCGCCAGGACCCGGCGGCGCGCGTCGTCCGAGACGTTGGGAAGGCCGCGCAGCGCGCGCGAGACGGTGGCCGTCGAGACCCCGGCGCGGCGTGCGACGTCGCCGATCCCGACGCCCATCCTCGCCCGCCTCTCCACCGGTGGGACGGACCCGAGTGGGACCTCACCGGATGCCAGGCTGCTTGCCAGCAGCACCCCATCGTGCCAGGGTGACCGCCGGACTGGAAGCGTTTCCATCGAGACAGGTCGGAGGACGATGAACACCCAGGGTGACGCCGCCCTGACGCGGTTCGCCCTGCTCGGCCTGGTGCCGGGGGACGACCCCGACCGGGCCGACCTGGCCGCCCGGGTCGACCGTTGGCTGCCCGACCTGCGCGCCGCATTGGCCGAGGTCTACGACGCGGACCAGGTGCTGCCGCGGCTCATCGCCATGGTCGCCGCCGCTCACCGGTCCCGTAGCCCGCGGCTGCGGGACCGGGACCGGGCGCGGGTGCTGCGGCCGGACTGGTTCCAGGAGCCGTCCGCGCTGGGCTACGCGGCCTACGCCGACCGGTTCGCCGGCACCCTGGCCGGGGTGGCCGAGCGGGTCGACTACCTCGGCGAGCTCGGGGTCACCTACCTGCACCTGATGCCGCTGCTGGAGCCGCGGCCGGCGCCGAACGACGGCGGCTACGCGGTGGCCGACTACCGGTCGGTCCGCCGGGATCTGGGCACGATGGACGACCTGGCGGCCCTGTGCGCCGTCCTGCACGAGCGCGGGATCAGCCTGACCCTCGACCTGGTGCTCAACCACGTCGCGAGGGAGCACCAGTGGGCGCGTCGGGCCCGCGCGGGCGAGCAGCGGTACCGCCGCTACTTCCGGCTGTTCCCCGACCGCACCGAGCCCGACCGCTACGAGCGCGCCCTGCCCGAGGTGTTCCCCACGTTCGCCCCGGGCAACTTCACCTGGGACGACGAGCTCGACGCCTGGGTCTGGACCACGTTCAACGCCTGGCAGTGGGACCTGGACTGGTCGAACCCGGACGTGTTCTGCGAGTTCGCCGAGATCGTCCTGTTCCTGGCCAACCAGGGGGTGGACTGCCTGCGCCTGGACGCGATCGCCTTCCTGTGGAAGCGGCTCGGCACCGACTGCCAGAACCAGCCCGAGGTGCACGCCATCACCCAGGCCCTGCGCGCGCTCGCCCGGATCGCCGCCCCAGCCCTGGCGTTCAAGGCCGAGGCGATCGTGCCGCCCCAGCAGCTGGTGGCCTACCTCGGCACCGGCCGGCACGCCGGCAAGGTCAGCGACCTCGCCTATCACAACACCCTCATGGTCCAGGTCTGGTCGGCCCTGGCGACCCGCGACGTCCGGCTCCTCGGCCAGGCGCTCGCCCGGTTCCCGCCCAAGGCGACGACCACCGCGTGGGCCACCTACCTGCGCTGCCACGACGACATCGGCTGGGCGGTCGACGACGGCGACGCCGCCGCCGTCGGGTGGGACGGCGGCAGCCACCGGGCCTTCCTGTCGGACTTCTACTCCGGGGCCTTCCCGGGGTCGTTCGCCCGCGGCGCGGTGTTCCAGCTCAACCCGCTCACCGGGGACCGGCGGATCAGCGGCAGCGCGGCCAGCCTCGCCGGGCTGGAGTCCGCGATCGAGCAGGGCGACGCTGCGGCGGTCGACACCGCGATCGCCCGGCTGCTCTGCGCGCACGCGGTCGTCCTGGGCTTCGCCGGGCTCCCCCTGCTGTACATGGGCGACGAGCTGGGCCTGCTCAACGACTACGGGCACGTCCGGGTGCCCGGCCACGCCGACGACAACCGCTGGCTGCACCGGCCCGCGATGCCCTGGGAGCAGGCCGAGCGCCGCCGCGACCCGACGACGGCGGAGGGTCGGATCTTCGGTGGGCTGCGCCGGCTCATCGAGGCCCGTCGTGGTCTCGACGCCCTGCATGCGGCCGTCGAGACCGAGGTGCTCGGCTCGGGACACTCCTCGGTCCTGCTGGCGGTGCGCCGGCACGCCGCCGGCACCCTGGTGCAGCTGTACAACGTCTCCGAGCACGAGCTCGAGCTGGCCCCCGGCGTCCTGGGGGTGCTGGACGGCGGTCCGGTCGTCGACCGGCTCACCGGACGTGCACCGCTGCTCCGCGACGGGCGTCTGGTGCTGGCGCCCTACCAGGCCTGCTGGCTCGCGCGACCCGCCGGCTGACCACGCCTAGGGTGGGCCGCGTGCTCGCACCGACCGCCCTGGCGCTGCACGGCGTCGTCAAGCGCTTCGGCGACCTGGTGGCCGTGGCCGGGATCGACCTCGAGGTAGGGGCCGGCACCTGCCTCGGGCTGCTCGGGCCGAACGGGGCCGGCAAGTCCACGACGATGAAGATGATCACCGGCCAGGTCCGGGCGGACGCCGGGACGATCGACGTGCTCGGCCACCCGGTGCCTGCCCAGTCCAAGCAGGCGCGGGCGCTGATGGGGGTCGTCCCCCAGCTGGACAACCTGGACACCGAGCTCACGGCTCGGCAGAACCTGGAGGTCTACGCGGCGCTGTACCGGCTGCCCCGGTCGCGACGGCGTGCCGCCGTGGACCGGGCGCTGGAGCTCGCCCAGCTGACTGACCGGCAGGACGCCAAGGCCGACGCCCTCTCCGGCGGCATGCGACGGCGGCTGCTCATCGCCCGAGGGCTGGTCCACGACCCTCGGCTGGTCCTGCTCGACGAGCCAACGGTGGGGCTCGACCCCCAGGTCCGCGGCGAGCTGTGGGCGCTGATCGACCGCCTGCGGTCGGAGGGAGTGACGATCCTCATGTCCACGCACTACATCGAGGAGGCCGAACGGCTGGCCGACGACGTCGCCGTCATGTCGAAGGGACGGGTCATCGCCAGGGGCGCCCCGCAGGCGCTGCTCGCGATGCACGCCGGGCGGCAGGCGATGGAGTTCTACGGCCCGCCGCACCGGCTCGAGCAGGTCGAGGCGGCCGCCCACGCGGCCGGATTCGCCACCCGACGCACCGGCCCCTCGGTCTCGGTGCTGCGCGCGGAGGACCTGCCCGAGGCGCTGGCCGCCGAGATGGGCGAGGGCGCCCGACGGGCCGCCAACCTCGAGGACGTCTTCGTCCTGCTCACCGGCGAGCGGCTGGACTGACCGTGGCCGAGCCGACGGCCGCCGAGCGACCCGTCCACCGCTTCGAGCGGGCGGCGTTCACCGGCGTCTTCCTGCGCGAGTGGACGCTGTTCCGTCGCTACTGGCGGTCGACCACGTTCTCCTCCGTCATGGAGCCGACCGTGTACCTGGTGGCGTTCGGCTTCGGGATCGGCTCGCTCGTGGCGACCGTCGGCGGGTATCCCTACATCCAGTTCGTGGGCACCGGGACGGTGGCGACGGCCGTGCTGTTCTCCTCCGCGTTCGGCGGGATGTTCACGACGTTCGTCCGCCGGGTGTTCCAGCGGACCTACGACGCGCTGCTCGCCACCCCCGTCGACGTGCACGAGCTGGTGACCGCCGAGGCCACCTGGCTGGCTTTGCGCTCCGGCGTCTACGGGTGCGCTCCGCTGCTGGTGGCCGTCGTGTTCGGCCTGCCGCCGTCCTGGGGGATGCTCGCCGTCCCACTGGTCGGGTTCGTCACGGGCCTCGGGTTCGCCCTGTTCGGCATCTGGGTGTCCGCGGTCGTGCCGGCCATCGACTCGTTCAACTACGTGACCTCCGCGGTGCTCACCCCCCTGTTCCTCGTGGCGGGCACGTTCTTCCCGATCAGCCAGCTGCCGCACTGGGCGACCTACGCCTCCCAGGTCAACCCGCTGTACCACTGCGTGGAGCTGGTGCGGCACTGCGCCTTCGGGTTCCGGCCGGCCGTCGACGGGTGGCACCTGGTGGCCCTGCTGGTCTTCGCCGCGCTGATGTGGCGGCTGGCCGTGGGCCGGATGCGTTCCCGCCTCATCGGCTGACCCGGCCTAGGCTGACCCCATGCCCGAGTTCGCCTACTCCAACCTGCTGCCGATCGGCGCGGACGACACGCCCTATCGGCTGGTGACCACCGACGGCGTCTCGACCGTCGACGCCGTCGGACGCCGGTTCCTGCAGGTGGCCCCCGACGCGCTGACCAGGCTCACCTACGAGGCGATGCACGACATCGCGCACTACCTGCGGCCGGCCCACCTGGCCCAGCTGCGCGCGATCCTCGACGACCCGGAGGCCTCGCCGAACGACCGGTTCGTGGCGCTGGACCTGCTGAAGAACGCCAACGTGGCCGCCGGCGGCGTGCTGCCCATGTGCCAGGACACCGGCACCGCCGTCGTCATGGGCAAGCGCTCGGAGAGCGTGCTGACCGGCGGCGGCGACGAGGAGGCGGTGGCCCGTGGCGTCTACGACGCCTACACCCGGCTGAACCTGCGGTACTCGCAGATGGCTCCCCTGACGATGTGGGAGGAGCGCAACACCGGCTCGAACCTGCCGGCCCAGGTCGAGATCTACGCCACCGCCGACCACGGGCAGCCGCACTACGACTTCCTCTTCATGGCCAAGGGGGGCGGGTCGGCGAACAAGAGCTACCTGTTCCAGGAGACCAAGGCGATCCTCAACCCGGCGTCGATGACCCGGTTCCTCGACGGGGCGTTGCGCTCCCTCGGGACGGCCGCCTGCCCGCCGTACCACCTGGCGGTCGTCATCGGGGGGACGTCGGCGGAGTTCGCGCTGAAGACCGCGAAGTACGCCTCGGCCAAGTACCTCGACTCGCTGCCGACCTCCGGGTCGGCGGTCGGGCACGGGTTTCGCGACCTCGAGCTGGAGTCCGAGGTGCTCGCGCTCACCCAGGCGTTCGGCATCGGTGCGCAGTTCGGCGGCAAGTACTTCTGCCACGACGTCCGGGTGGTGCGCCTGCCCAGGCACGGAGCGTCCCTCCCCGTCGCGATCGCGGTCTCCTGCTCGGCCGACCGCCAGGCCCGGGGCCGGATCACCGCCGACGGGGTGTTCCTCGAGCAGCTGGAGACCGATCCGGCGCACTACCTGCCCGAGCCGACCGACGACCACCTGTCCGACGACGTCGTCCGGATCGACCTGACCCGCCCGATGGCCGAGGTCCGCGCCGAGCTGTCCCGCCATCCGGTGAAGACCCGGCTGTCGCTGTCCGGCCCGATGGTCGTCGCCCGCGACCTGGCGCACGCGGCGATCAAGCAGCGGCTGGACGCCGGGGAGCCGATGCCGGCCTACCTGCGCGACATGTGCGTGTACTACGCCGGCCCGGCCAAGACCCCCGAGGGGTACGCCTCCGGCTCGTTCGGCCCGACCACCGCCGGCCGGATGGACTCCTACGTCGACCAGTTCCAGGCCGCGGGCGGGTCGCTGGTCATGCTGGCGAAGGGCAACCGGAGCCGGGCCGTCACCGAGGCCTGCCAGGCGCACGGCGGCTTCTACCTCGGCTCGGTCGGCGGCCCGGCGGCCCGGCTGGCGCAGGACTGCATCCGCAGGGTCGAGGTGCTCGAGTACCCCGAGCTGGGCATGGAGGCGGTCTGGCGGATCGAGGTCGAGGACTTCCCCGCCTTCGTCGTGGTCGACGACAAGGGCAACGACTTCTTCGCCGAGACCGGCGGGCCTCTGCTGTCCATCGGCGTCCGACCATAGGCGGCCACGATGAGTGAGCCGTCCGGCGGGCAGCGCGTCGAGCGCGACACGATGGGCGAGGTCACGGTGCCCGCCGACGCGTTGTGGGGCGCGCAGACCCAGCGGGCCGTCGAGAACTTCCCGCTTTCCGGCGTCCGGCTGGAGCGGGCGCACCTGGCGGCGCTCGGCTGGATCAAGGCGGCCGCGGCGGCGGTCAACGGCGAGCTCGGCGTGCTGGACGCTGACGTCGCGGCGGCGATCCGCACGTCGGCCGAGGAGGTCGCCCGAGGCGACTGGGACGCGCACTTCCCGGTCGACGTGTTCCAGACCGGGTCCGGGACGTCCAGCAACATGAACGCCAACGAGGTGATCGCCACGCTCGCCGCACGGCGGCTGGGGCGCCCGGTGCACCCCAACGACCACGTCAACGCCTCGCAGTCGTCCAACGACGTGTTCCCGTCGTCCATCCACGTGGCCGCCACCGCCGGCGTCGTGGGTGACCTGCTGCCCGCCCTGCGGCACCTCGCCGGGGCGCTGGAGGACAAGGCCGAGGAGTTCGCCGACGTCGTCAAGAGCGGGCGCACCCACCTCATGGACGCCACCCCCGTGACGCTCGGGCAGGAGTTCGGCGGCTACGCCGCCCAGGTGCGCTACGGCGTCGAGCGCCTGGAGACGGTGCTCCCGAGGCTGGGCGAGCTGGCGTTGGGCGGGACCGCGGTCGGCACCGGCGTCAACACCCCGCCCGGCTTCGCCGCACGGGTGGTCGCGGAGCTGGCGACGGCGACCGGGCTGCCGCTGGCCGAGGCGCGCAACCACTTCGAGGCCCAGGGGGCCAGGGACGCGCTGGTCGAGCTGTCGGGGCAGCTGCGCACCGTGGCCGTGTCGCTGACCAAGATCGTCAACGACCTGCGGTGGATGGCCAGCGGGCCACGCACCGGCCTGGCGGAGATCCGGCTGCCCGACCTGCAGCCCGGGTCGTCGATCATGCCCGGGAAGGTCAACCCGGTGGTGCCGGAGGCGGTGGCCATGGTCGCCGCGCAGGTGATCGGCAACGACGCGGCGGTCACCTTCGGCGGGGCCGCGGGGAGCTTCGAGCTGAACACGATGATGCCGATG